>Ga0326727_10016912_pt1 | contig 15271 bp, 13 predicted proteins | sample MB2enrmetagenome_FD_207643 | JGI IMG/M metagenome (GOLD analysis project Ga0326727, IMG submission 207643) | Lab enriched peat soil microbial communities from McLean, Ithaca, NY, United States - MB29MY | ecosystem: Environmental > Terrestrial > Soil > Wetlands > Peat | place: USA: New York... | reverse complement strand
CAGGAACCATTGTACTGTCGAGGAAAAAGCGAGAGTATTCGGTTATGGGCAGCCGGGTAGCGCAGCCGCCACCAACGCGTTTCGTAGGGGCTGGGCTTGCCCTGCCCTCGTAGTTTGTCCGTGGTGTGGAACGAGGGCAGGGCAAGCCCAGCCCCTACGAAACGCGCAAATTGTCTGCTAAGAAAACAAGTATCTACGGTATTGCAATGCAGACCCTCGCTGTTCAGAGACTCTGCGCTATCCCGCTCAGGATCTTATTTTCCCAGCGGGCTCCTGGCCGTCCGCGGCCAAACCACGCCCTGGTCGAGAGTGGTGACCGGAGCAAGCCCCTTGAAAACAAACTTCTGCACGCGCTGTCCGCGGTAGGTTTCCGTGGTGAAGATGTTGCCTTTGGAATCGGTGGCGATGCTGTGCACGGCGTAGAATTCTCCCGGCTGTCTGCCGCCGTCGCCGAAGCTGGTGAGCACCTGCATGGTCTGCCGATCGAGAATGTGGATTTTCTCGTTTGCGCCGTCGGCGACATAGATGAATCGCTGCTGCGGGTCTCGCGAGAAAGCGATATCCCACACTGAGCCGTCGCCGCGCGTGCGGGTGTAGTAATAGAACTCCTTCTGGAAGACCCCCTGCGGATTGAAGATCTGGATGCGGTTGTTGATGCGGTCGCACACGTAAAGCAGGCGGTCGTTCGAGAGCACGGCGCAGTGGACGGGATTGCGAAACTGTTGGTCGCCCTCCGTGGGGGGAGTGTAGGTGCCATAACCCGCGTCGCTGGGCGTATGGCCGTACGCGCCCCAGTGGCGTTTGTATTGGCCGGTTTCATAGTCGAACACGATGACGCGGCGGTTGCCGTAGCCGTCGGCCACGTAGATTTCCTGCGCCGCCTGATCGAACCACATCTTCGCCGGTCCCTTCAGATTCTCCACGTCGTTGCTGCCCTTGGTCTGGCCGGCTTTCCCGATCTGCATCAGGAATTTGCCCTGCGGGGTGAATTTCAAAATCATGCAGTCGTGGTAGGGAGCACCGGGGTTGGGGACGGGAGGTGCTTGAGGACGAGGGCCACCCAGAGCGAACGGAACCGCCGGGGTCGACCTCCGCTGGCGTCCGTTGCCGCCAATCCAAACGTTGCCGTCCGGGTCGATGGAAATACCGTGCATGGAGGCCGGCCAATCGTAGCCGTCGCCCGGCCCACCCCAGGAGTTGATCAGGTTGCCGTCCTGGTCGAATTCCAGCACCGGTGGCGCCGGCGCGCAGCAGTCGCCCACGGCGGGCTGCTGCTCGGCGTAGGTTTCCCAGTACTCGAGTGAATCCGGGCGGTGGACGATCCAGACGTGGTCCTGCGCGTCAACCGCCACGCCCACCGTCATCCCGAGTATCCAGTGGTGGGGAAGCGGCTTGGGCCACATGGGATCCACTTCGAAGCGCGGCGCCTCAGGCTTGGACGCGGGCGCGGCCCCCGTAGGGGAAGTTGCGCCCAGAAGAGCGGCGATCATGACGGGGCCGGCGATCAGCACCCGAGCAGTTCGAGGTTTCATCATTTCTCCTAAGATTAAGGTCTGGGCAGCCGGCGGTTATGGCCCCACTTCGGCGCGCCACGGAAATTCTAACCCAGGAATTCCATTTTGCCTTCCCGGGGGTTAGGCAGGATACACACACCCGCCTGCGTTGAGGACGTTTTTCGTGCTTCCCTTGCCGAATGACTCCAGTGGCGCACGAAGCAATGGAGCGCTGCCAGCACCGGGATAAAAGGGAACCGAAATCCTCAGTCTGCGGGGAACCAAGTCTAGAGAGCCTCATCGGCGCGGAGGCGGTACGAAACTCTCCAGGCGTTTCTATAGCGGCTCTTCTGAATCGCTACAACGACCACGTGCCTTGAAATAGTCGGCGCTGCCGAATCTACTTCCCATGGGCTTGGTAGCAGAGCTGTTCATAGGGTGGATGACATAACAGCTCCCAAGCCTCTATTGCCTCCGTAGTTGGAGGCGAATCCACTGGGGCGAAGGGGTTAACCCAAGGGTAGAACGGCGTAAACATGAACCATTTGTCCGGCCGTAGACTTATCCACATCCTCGGTACACCTGAACTGTCCAGTATTGCTCTTGCTATCGCGCCGCCTTCCTTGGGGGTGATATGTTTCGAGACGCTGAAATAAAGCTGCGGCGTCAAACGCGGTTTAAGCCCCCCGAACATCTGTCGAACGCATAGCACGTGCAAAAGGTCGAGTTTGAGGCCCTTTATTACTGGGTGAAACACATTCCCGCCACGAATCGCAAGCTCATCAATGTGTCCGTCAGCATATCGAATCCGAAGGGCCGCCGCAGTTCCGCTCTTCAGGATCTCGGCGCCACATGGTATTGGTCGCTTCCTTCTGGCTTCGAACTCGTTGAGCCACGTTTCAAAGGTATAATCATAGATTCCTGCCCCGGTATATTCATGCGCACTGGCGCGGTCGGTGTAGATTCCGACATCCAGGAAGCGAAGATGTGCGTCTCGACTCAGAAATTGTGCTGCCAAACTGGCGAGGGTTTCCTTCCTAAATTCACTTGCAGGAATCAGCAACGTGTATGTTCCAATTCCGTCTTCCTCTTGATGGTCAATCACCGTGTAACTCGTTCCAGCGAAACCGATCACAATGCACAATAAAAGGCAGGCAGCGAGTAGGAATATGATTTTCATCAGCGCACCTTGTCGCGGGGGACTTTTCTGAATCAACACACTACATTCATGTGTGGCGACCCGCCGAAAAGCGAGCGAGCTAATCATGGGCCTACTTGAAAGCGCCAGTTTACTCCTGATTCAATTTCCCGCCTTTGTTTTCTCGCTGGTGGACTCCGATTGGTCCGAAACAATGTGGGAGAAAGGTCTCTGAAACTTGGGCCCTGGCCCGCGTTTCCCGGGTGAGTTCATGCAGGTGTAGGACACTATCGAATCCCGATGGTGCTTGCATTTTGTGCCTGCATTGCCTACAATACTTGCATGCAATACACCATTCGCAAAGTTTCGAGCACGCTCGATACGGTTCTGCGCCGCTGGGCTCGGGAGAAGGGCAAGAGCCTCAACGAAGTGGCCATTGAAGCCCTGGCTCGTGGCGCCGGCCTCACGGGGCGCACGGTACGACAGCGCGACCTTCACGACATTGCCGGAACCTGGCGGGAAGACCGCGCCTTTGATCGCGCCCGCGCAGCGCATGAAGCGATCGAGGCGGAGTTGTGGCGATGAGGCTCGCGCTCGACACCAATCGCTACGCGGATCTGTGTCGCGGGAACGCTCGGGCGGTGGAGATTGTGGAGGCGGCCGACGCGATCTGGCTGCCCTTCGTCGTCGTGGGCGAGTTGCGGGCGGGATTTGCCGCCGGCAGCCAGGGACCCCGCAACGAAGCGGTGCTGCGACGCTTTCTCTTGAAACCGGGAGTCGGAATCCTTTACGCCGACGAGCAGACAACCTACCATTACGCCTCGGTTTACCGGCAACTGCGGAAACAGGGCACCCCCCTCCCGACCAACGACATGTGGATCGCCGCGCTCGTTCTTCAACATTCGCTCTTCTTGTACGACCGCGACCGCCACTTCGACGCCCTTCCCCAGCTCCTGCGGGTGGATGCGACGACTGGCACTTCTTAGCCTCAAGGCGAAGGCGGCGTAGCGGCGCATCAGAGTCATTTTTTTCGAGAGGAATTCCAGAGATGCGCTACGCGCCGCAGACCAGTTGGAGGCCGATCATCCAATGAAATGCTCATGGTGGATTACTTTCGCAATCGCGTGTGTGCTTTGGTCGCCAGGGGTGCTGATGGCTCAGCACGACCAGCCATGCGATACTCCTGTGCGATTCGAGGAAGTGATATTTTCGTGCATCATGAACCCCCTTGTGGTTAACCGCATCCGGGGGAACGCCGTGATCCAGTATTCGAACGGTAACGCAGAGCCCATCAAAGACCCGCACTATACCTGCATGAGCCTCTACAATTCCGAAACTCGCACCCTTGTGGGGAGTACGACCATCGACGAAAAGGGGTGGTTTGATTTTGGCGCAGTTCCGCCGGGAAACTATCGACTACTCGTAAGATCTGTGGGCTTTGGAGTTGGAAATATACCCGTCAGAATCGCACGTTCTCCTTTCCATAAACGGCGGATTGTTGTTCAGTTTAGGGTTGCACAGATCGACGTGACCTCATGCGCTCGGTATGAGCGAAGGTGACATCGGGGGGAAATGCGTGTCAGGGGGGGAGAGAAAGGCGTGTCAGGTACCTTTCTTCTTCAGCCGTGAACGCCGCTTGCTGCACCTAAGTGCGTGATCCCGTGATGGTGGATCAAGAATAATGCCCCGGCAGCCGCCGGCGGTACACCGAAAACAACGAGAGTCGTCACGCGGCTGGCGAGGGGCAACTCCCGCGGCCCCCAGATCGCATAAGCCAGTGCGGCCAGGACGCCGGCGGCGATCAGCACCAGCCCGCCCGCCACTTCCCAGCGCCACGCCACCAGCGCCAGCATTACGAAGCTCAAACCCACGCACAGCCAGATCGCCATTCGGTACACCGGCGTATGCCAGGCCAGCGACTCTGCGATGAAAAAGCATGTCCAGAATCCCGCCCACAGGAGCGCCAGCCCCCGAGCGAAGTACTCCACCGTCTTCATACGAGTACCTCCTGCTGGGAGTATAGGTCCTGAATACGGTAGGAGCAAGGCGTGATGCCGAGCGGCGTAGATTTATCCGGCCCCAAGGGAGAACGGTGATCCACCGCACGCCCGAAAATTCCCCTGCAGAAAAGCGTGTCAACTAAATAGTTGACACTGTGGACCTCTTGGTTTAAAGACTACCATTAGGGAGGAAGCGATGGATCGTAAGAATGGATTGCCCCCTGTACATCCGGGCGAGATTCTCCGGGAAGACATTCTTCCCGAGGTCGGCCTGTCGGTCACGGCCGCCGCGAAAGCGCTGGGCGTGTCGCGCCAAATGCTTCATGACATTCTGGCCGAGCGGAGGCCGCTGTCTGCGATCATGTGCCTGAAGGTTTCCCGCCTGCTGGGCAGCACGCCGGAATTCTGGATGCGCCTGCAGGCCGAGTACGACCTGAAGAAGGCGGCCCAAAACAAAAAGGTCATGGAACGCGTCGCGCAGATCGTGCCGGTGTAACCCCAAGCAGAAGTCCGTGCCTGACTATTCTCTAAGGGACGACAGAGAAATCCTGCACGAGATCCTGCACAGGCCGGTTCGCCTCCGTGGAATAGCGGCTGAACAGAAACAAATGCAGCTTGTAAGTGCCGGGCGCAAACGGCTCGAAAGGCATGAATTTGTCGTCACAGGGCACCTTTTCGCCCGGCGCCAGGCTGCTCTTGCGCACCGCGACGCACGCCGCCCAGCCGTTGAGCACCGCGTTGCCGATGTGCATCCTGCCCGGCTGGACTTTGGTGGTTTTCGCACTGTCGGAAACCGCCTCCCACGCGTAGTCAATCATGATGACTTTGTCGAAATTCCTATCGGGGATGGCGACAGCTACTTTCCCGGTATTGGTGATGACGTAGGAGAACTTCACCGGTGCGCCCGATTTGCTCGCGGCTGATTTCATGCGCAATTCGTCCAGCCGGATGCTTTTCTCGGTAATGTCCTGCACGTTGTCCGCCGCCACGGCGGGCTCACGCAGGACGGGCGCGGGATTCGCGGCCAGCGCGGCGGGAACGCCCTCCAGCCCGATGGGGATGGACCGGCAGGCCATGAAGTAATCCTTGCCGGTGCAGACATCGATGTTCGCCTTTTCCGTTGCGAAGTCGACCTTCTTGCCTTCCGTGTCGAACACCACGGTGAAGCTGTAGGGCTTTCCCGCCTCGAAAACATAGTTTTCGTCATGGTATTCGGGATGCAGCTTGGTGAAGTAGTTGCCGTCCACGTGGTTTTCCCACGGCCCGATCATGGCCGGGTAGGTGAGGTAATGCCCGGCCTTGCGGAATTTCAGGGTGTAGGTGAGCGCGAACCGGCTGCCGCCGCGGTCGGAGGCCAGCGCTTCGAAAGAAGTGCCCACCACCTTGATCCGCTGCAACGCGAGGTTCCGCCACGCGTCCTGGACCCCGATTGTGAAAAAGCTCCCCGGCAGCGCCACTTCCGCCGCTCCCAGGACCGGGATCACCCACGCCGCCAGAGCCAGCACGCGCCGGCGACGCAGAAACCTGCGGGCGCAGAAATACCCCGTCCATATCGCCGCGATCTCGCCCAGGAAGATCCCGGTAAACGAAAGCGGGAAGGCATAAATTGCCGATTCCTTCATGCCAAAACCGAACATGAGCAGGTTTTGGATGAGGGCAAGAACCGTAGCGATGAGCGCAATGATGAACATGGTCAGCTCCCCACACTTGCTCTACCTTGGGACGGTAGTTTCCAGGGATCTTTAACTCCATCCAAGAAGGTGATAATAATCCTAATCTGCTGAGATTTGTTGTTAAGCTGACGCAGAGTTGGGTGCGCAGGACTGGATAATGCCGGCGTAGCGCCGCCCTTCAGGGCGGCACTTCCCGTATTCGGCAATCGTGCTTGGCAAGCCACCGCGCAACGGGTGGTGCCGGGCTGAAGCCCGGCGCTACGTGGACCGTACGATGGAGCAACCAGCGCGGGGGCAGGCGCGGTTTGCCTTCCTCTGCGGCTCCACTTCCGCAGCTCTACTTCCGCAGCGAGGCAAAATCTTGAAAGGGGGAATTTCATCATGGATCTCAAACTGACAGGCAAGACGGCAATTGTGACGGGTGGTGGTTCCGGCATCGGTAAAGCCGTGAGTTTCCTGCTCGCCGAAGAGGGAGCGCAGGTTGCCGTGCTGGACTTGCACAGCGAGCGCGCCACCGCCGTGGCCGCCGCCATTCGCGAGCGCGGCGGCAAGGCGGTGGGCGTCGCGGCGGATGCTTCTGCGGCGGCCGACGTCGACCGGGCGATGAAAGAAATTTTGAAAGAGTGGGGTGGCGTCGACATCCTGATCAACAACGCCGGGATTATCCTGCAAGCCGCCGCCGTGGATACCACGGAGCAACAGTGGAACAAAATCCTGACCAACAACCTGACCAGTTGCTTTCTGTTCTCCAAGGCCGTGGCCCGGCAGATGATCCGGCAAGGCCGGGGCGGCCGCATCGTCAATGTTTCTTCCATCCACGCGGGACTTTCGGAACCTTCCGCCAGCGCTTACACCGCGGCCAAGGGCGGGATGGAAGCCTTCTCGCGCACGCTGGCCACGGAACTGGCTCCTCACAAGATCAATGTGAATTGTGTGCGGCCCGGGGCCACGTACACCGAACTCACCGTGCCCATGTATACCGAAGCCGTTAAGAAGGCTCTCTATATGCGCGTGCCGCTGCGCGAGATCGCCGAGGCGGCGTGGATTGCCGACGGCATCGTTTTTCTCGCCTCGGAGCGGGCGCGCTACATCACCGGCCAGATCTTGACGATTGATGGTGGATATTTGATGGATGGCAGCTTGCCCGGGGCCGAATACTGGAAGTAGAGGGCGCGCCCACCGCAACCGTACGGGCACGCCATGGCGTGCCCAAAGGGGCCGACCCGGCCCCCAGCAGGGCATGCCGTGGCATGCCCGTACGACTGTACAGGAAGTAGATCAGAGCTTAATAAGTTCCTCGATGGCAACCGGCCGCTGCTGCTCGATGCTCCGGCGCGCGGCAATGGGCAACAGGCACTCCAAGGCAGCTTCGCGTAGCGTTATTCTCTGGTGAAGCGGGTCCGGCACGGGGCCGCGGAAAATCGACTGGTGCAATCTTTCGTCAGCGCCCCAATGGCCCGTGCCGCTGCTCTTGGCCACCACCTGGGTTCTCGATGGCTTGAACAGCGGGGTAATGCGAATTTCCGCCAGCGCTTCCACTTCCCAGGGCTGCGCGTGGTAGGCGCGCGCCTCCAACCGGCCCTTGGTGCCGTTGAAGCCAATCCGGTATCCCTCATAAGGCATGAAGGCGTTTAGCGAAAAGCTCATCAAGACGCCGCTGTGGTAGCGCACGTTCAAAGTCATGGTATCCCACACGTTGATGTCCCGGCGGTAGACGCAACCGTCGCGCAAATAGCCGTCTTCCGACTCGGCGTTCACGTAAAAGTCCATGTAGAACTTTTCCTTGGTGATGTCCCAGAAGAACTTACACTTCCCCTGGTGAGGGCAGTGCATGCAGCGCTCGCTGCGATACTCGCCGTTGTAACCGTAACGGCGGAGGGCCCCGAAAGCCTGGACCTCGGCGGGTTCCGCTCCCAGCCACCATTGGACGAGATCGAGAAAATGGCAACCCTCGGAATTCAGTATGGAGCCGTTGTATTGCTTGAAGCCGTGCCAGCGCCGGAAGTAGGAAGCGCCGTGATTGGTGTCCAGATAAACGTTGTAATCGACGGAGGTAATGACGCCGATCTCCTCCGAGTCGATGATCTTCTTGATGGTTTCCGCGTCCGGGCTGTAGCGATAATTCTCCGCGATGATGAGCTTGCGGCCGGTGCGCCGCTGCGTGTCGAGGACTTCCTGCACCATCTTTTCGTCAGTCGCCATGGGCTTCTCGCTGACCACATCGATACCCAACTCCAACGCGCGGCAAATATACTTGGCATGATAGGAATCAATGGTGGTCACAATCACGCAATGGGGAGACGTCTTGCGAATCATCTCGTCAAACTCCGTATCCGCAAACATCGGGCAATCCACACCGATGAAGTCCCTGGCCACCGCCATACGCTTGCGGTTGATGTCGCAGAGCCCGACATACTCCAACACATCGCCATAGTTACCTTTCAGACTTTTGCCCCAGTTCGTGCTGCCCCGCACGCCGGTGCCCACCAGCGCCACCCGCAGCCGGCCGCTGTGGCCTGAGAGTTGGGCGGCAGCCTCCTGACCCGCCGCCGGCTCCAGCGCCAGGCCGACGCCGCTGGTGGCCGCGGCCGCCAGAAATTCACGCCTTCCTAAGTGCGATGATTGCTTATCCATTGTCCTGCCCTCCCGGAGCATTGATTTTGACAAGCCACGCCCTTCCTGGAACTCCCGAAGAGTGCCGCACCATCGTAAGTAACTCGCGCTAAAACAGCAAGCGGGGCAGAACGTTTCCGCTCTGCCCCGCCTCACTGCCTCCAGCGTTCTGGTCCTGGACTGAAGGACCCAATCCCGACGCATTTCAAAAGCCGTTCTAGAAGTAAAGCTTCAAAGCCAGTTGCAGAATGCGCATGTCAAATGCCGAAGTGCTGGCATACCAAATACCGGAAGTGGCATTCGTAGTTCCCGGGCCCATCAAATTGGTCTGTGCAGTGACTGAGAATCCGGGAGGCGCAAGGTTGGTGCGGTTAAACAGGTTGAAGGCCTCCACGCGGAATTCGACCTTCATCTGCTCCTTGATGGGGAAGTACCGGACCAGCGCCGCGTCCACGTTGAAGAAGCCGGGACCGAGCAGCGAGTTTCGGCCCTCGTCACCATAGGTGCCCGTGGAAGTTGAGGTGATCGTTCCGGGAGAGTTGGTGCCGTCATCAAAGGCGGCAGGATTCAACAATTGGACATAACGGACCGTAGCTGTGGAGTTCGACAAGCTACCCGCGTACTGGTAGGGGTTTCCGACCACGTTGGGCCGGTCGGCCTTGACGAGGGTTCCAGAAATGTCCGTCGAGCCGAGCCCCACGTAATACCAGGGTCCACTGCGGGCGGTAAGGATGGGAGAAAGTTGCCAATTCCCAGCCAACCAGTTGGTCAGCTTATTCTGGAATTTCGGCATGGTGGCCACAATCGAGGTATTGAAGTTGTTGTCGAAATTCATGCCGCAATTGCCGTAATCCAACTGGGGGTTGGCGGGATTCATGAAACTGGGCCCGGTCAATTCTCCCGTGGAATCCGAGAGGCTGAGACAATGGGACCACGTGTAATTGGAGAGCAGGCTGAAATTCTGGCTGAACCGGTGGGTGATATTAACCAACAGAGCGTTGTAAGAGGCGTATGAACCCTCAAACTGCTGCGCAATGGTGGAGTAGTAGCCGCCCGGGTTTACGCTCACCCCATTGATGGTCTGAGTTATACCGGCCGTGTACAAACGCCGTAGCGAGTTGGTGCATGCCCTGGCGGCCGGGGGACAGTCATCCGCTTCGTTTCCGGCCCAGAGGTGAACCGTATGGGTCCCCAGGTAGGAAGCAGTGAACAACCAGTTGTGCGGGAACTGGCGCTGGTAGCTCAAGCCCCACTCTTGCACGGAAGGGAGCTTGGAGTTCAGTTGGAAGTTGATGTAAACGCCTTCCGAGGTGGGACCACCGAAGTTAAAGTTCTTGGGAGGCGGGAAGGGGATGGGGTAGGGGTCCGGGGTCGCGGTACTGCCCCAACCGTAAGGAGAGGTGAAACCCGGTTCGCAGGTCCCCAAAGAATAGCTATTAGGCGCGCTGCCGGTGACGCTGCAACCGTTGGTTTTAGGATTCAGAGTATTGTTGGCTCCATAGGGGTACCCGTTGGTGTACCGGTCGGCATAGAACGTCTCCGGCAAATCATAGAAAAGACTGTAGGAGCCGCGCAGGGTCTGCTTGCCATTCCCCGTCATGTCCCAAGCGAACCCGACGCGCGGTGCGAAGAGGTTGAGGGCGTTATAGGCGTCGCCTTTGGGAACTCCCGGGTCGCCACTGAACAATATACCATTCGGCGCTTCGGGGAACGCGGTGCTCTCCAGACCGGAGTAAAAGCCCGCCATGGAGAAATAACTTCCCCGTCCGAATGCGTCATACTCGGGAAGGAAAGGCTCCCAGCGAACGCCGGCGTGAACGTTGAGGCGGGAATTGACGCGGTAATCATCCTGCACGTACGCGGCAAAATAGTTCTGCCGGAAATTCATCGCCGTCGCCATACTTTGTTGGAACTGCTGGGGGGTGCCGAGCATAAAATCGGCCAGACCATCACCCGTGACGCTGTCATTGAAGCTAAAGACGCCGTTGCCATCGAACGCGCTGGGGGAATTCAATTCATGGTGGATCCATTCACCGCCAAAAGCCCACTGGTGCTTGCCGCGGATGAAATCCACGTCGTCGGCAGCTTGCATGGTGTTGCGATTGAAGTAACCCGGCGCGCAGGTTCCACACCCCACACTGAAGTAGCTGGTGATCGACGTGTTGAGGAAGTGAGGGACCAGTTGGAAGAGAGGAGATCCGTCGGGGTTGATCAGCCCGAAGGCCAGATTGTTCGGCACGTTCGGGTCCCCCCCCCGAGTGTTCCGCAAGCGCGTCCACGAAAGGTGAGCGGTGTTGATCGTGGTGGGGGAAAGCGACCAGGTGTAGCCGAGCACCATCGCTTGGGCGCGTTGCCAATTCCCGTAGGCAGTGGTGACCAGGAGACCCAGCGGGTTCGTCGGGGTGTAAACTGGCGGCGGCGCCCGGAAATCCGTATCAAAATAACGGCCATAAAGGGTTTGTTTGGAACTGATGGTCCAGTCCACACGGCCCAAGAATTGGTCTTCATCTTGAGGGGTGGGGATGCCGTAGCCGACCGCGCCGCAGGAGTTGGGGGTTAGCGAGCCACTGACGGCTGGCGGAACCAACGCGAGGAGCTTGAGCGCTGACGCGTTGAAAAGCGAGGTGGGAATCTGGTTCGCCTTGGCGCCTCCTTGGAACGAGGGTCCGAGGGTGAAGGGATCCTTGAGGGTGATAGCAGACTTCTGGCAACCCCCCGCAGAAATGGCAGCGTCTAAAGTGCTGAAGTCGCCGTTCATCGCTTGGGCGGTGGGAACATTACTCGTGGTGGTCCCAGGGGCGGTGCGCAGGCGTGTGCCCTGGTACGCGCCAAAGTAGAACAGCTTGTCCTTCTTGATCGCCCCTCCCGCCGTGCCGCCAAACTGGTTGCGGCGCAAAGTATCCTCCGACGGGGCGCCGAACAGGCGGGCATTGAACTGGCCGTTGCGCACGAACTCAAATAAATCCCCATGAAGAGCATTCGAGCCCGATTTGGTCACAAAGTTGGCGGTCGCGCCGGAATTAACGCCGTAGCGGGCGGAAAGCCCGTTCATCTGCACGCTAAACTCTTGCAGCGCGTCGGGGAGTGGAAAGGGAAGATTAACGTTGGAGAACGGGTCGTTATGGTCAGCCCCGTCCAACAAGTAATTAACCCCATTGCCTTCGCCGCCCTGCACGGAGATGCTGACCGAACTGGAATAGTTCTTGCTGCCGGTCAAGTCGCCGCCGTTGGGTTGGTAATTGACTGCCGCCCCCGAGAGGACCACCAGTTGCGTGGGCAATCGTCCGTTGAGCGGCAGGTCATCCATTCTTCGTTGGTCGATCACCTCGGAAATCGAGGTGTCCTGGGTTTGGACCATGGTGGCGCCGGCGCTGACCTCCACCGACTGGGTCACCGCGCCTACTTTCATCGTAACGTCCAGGTTGACGTTATCGCCCACTTGCAGGACGATGCCCGTTTGTACGTAACGCTCGAAACCACTGGCCGTAACTTCAATGCTGTAAGCTCCCACCGCAAGATTCGCCAGCACGTAATCGCCCGATGCACCGGAAACCGTCTTGCGGACTGTCCCGGTGGCGACGTGGGCGGCCTGGATGCTGGCGTTAGGAACAACCGCCCCGGTCGCATCAGTCACTGTCCCGTGAATCTGGGCGTTGTTGACCGCTTGGCCGTGCACGGCGTTCGGGTAAATCAGAATCAGCCCTATAACCGTGAGTAGAAGAACCCCTATTTTTATCCTCACTTTTTATCTCCTTTCGTTGTTTGTGACCCGACCCTCGGAATCGTCCATCCGCTTGCCACTTTGCAAAGTAGTCAGTCAAGCCTCTGAGATTCCTACCTGTTTCGAAATAGCACGGTTGGATCGCCCCGTGTGCGGGTGCACAAGCATAGCCTGGCCGTCCATTGATACGGAGAACCAATCCTTCCGCACATTCCAGCCCCGGGCCACGGCCCGGAAATATGGGCTAATTCTTTACGAAAGGTCTGAACCCATCGCCTGTGGCCCCCCAGTTAACCTCACCTACAGACACGCACAAACGGGCTGAGCGCCTATTGGGAAACGGAACCTCACCTTTCCAGACCCTCGACGACGACTTCTTGCCAAGTTCCGCCTCTGCGACGCCACAACTCCTCAGGCGCGAGAAGTGGAACACAGTGAGAATAATTGCCATTTATATTGAGTTACTATCCCATTGTCAAGAAAAATTTCTGATGTTCTTGCAAACATATCCCATCTCCAGTCTTTTTGTCAGGTAAATGCGCCCACCACTGGGCGCCAGAGGGTTGGTTGTCAGGTTGACGAAAACCTCGGCTCCGGTAGTTTCCAGCTCGCATTGCGGACGTACCTTGGGATCCATTGATTCGCTACGTGTCATTCACACCAATACAAGTGCATTAATCTACAGTGAGATGAGTTTCCGCCGCGCGAGCCCTTTTCAACCCCACTTTGAGGTGGATGTAATTCTTTTCGTCGCCACGCCCAGCAATTCCTTACAATTTGCAACGAATTCGCAAAGGAGCTCCAGCCACTTGGAAAATTTCTTGAAAATTTTCAGAATCTGGCGTAGATTCTGCTGACGGCTTCCCGCAGGAGGCCGTACGGCTTCCCACGAGACGCGCCGAAGCAATCGCGGGACCGAATTCCCCAGTCTGCTTCGAGGCAGTGCGTGACCAAGAAAACGCCCCGACCGAAAGTAAGAATCCAAGACGTGGCCCGCGCCGCAGGCCTGAGCAATGCCACGGTTTCGCGCGTCTTGAATGGAAGTGCGCGAGTTCGGCCAAACCTTCACGAACGGGTTATCAAAACCGCCATAAAGCTGGGGTTTGATCTCAAGCGCCGGAACGATTCACGCATCGTCGCCTTCCTTCTCAGCAACCGCTCTGTACTGCTTCCCTTCCACTCCGCGGTGTTGGTGGGCGCCGAGGTGCATTGCGCCGCCAACGACTTTGGCGTTTTGTTTCTGCCTTTGCAATACTCTCCCAAGCTTCCCTGGAGGGAGGTCCACGTCCCCCGGCTCCTCCAGAATCGCCGGGTGGTGCGCGGGGTCATCTGCGCCGGCACGAACTCTCAAAACCTGCTCGATGCCTTGAGCGCCCGACGGCTGTCCATCGTTTGCCTGGGCAACAATGTGGTGGGCGACTGGCAGAGTGACAAATACAGCGCAGTGTATTTTGATGACATTGGCGGCGTCGAGGAAGCCACCAATTACTTGCAATCCCTGGGACATCGGGACATCTGGTATATCGGCAATTGCCAGCTCGCCTGGTATGCCCGCCGCCGGCAGGGCTATCTCCGGGCGATGGAGGAGGCCGGCCTCCCGCCCCTTATTCGCGACTTGAACATCGATGGTGCCGAGGACCTCGGTTACTTGGCCACCAAATCCATTCTCAGTGAGGGCCGCCAGATCACGGCAATTGTTGCCGGCGATGACACCACCGCCCGCGGCGCTTACCGGGCGTTGACCGACCACGGTCTGAAAATTCCCGCCGATGTCAGCGTAATCGGCGTGAATGACACCATCGAGGCTTCCGCGCTCATCCCTCCCCTCACCTCCGTGCGCGTTTTTACCGATCAACTCGGCAAACAGATGGCGGAGCTACTCTTGAACCAAATCTCGCGCCTTGACGTCAAACCGCAATCCGTGACCCTTCCCACCCGGCTGATCCGGCGGGAATCCTGTGGCCCGGTCACCCAATTGGAATCCGTCGCTGTTAAGGAAGAAGCACGGGCCAGCTAAACGGCAACTCACATCGCCGGCGTTCCCTTCAATCGTACGGTAACAATCTGGAAGCGTTTAATGGGGAAGCCGAATCCGTGGGGTGACACGGGCAAGGCGTTCCCTTTTTGCTCCATGGCCGTGCAACTCCACGCGGACTCGACGTTGAGCAACGGAATCCGTACGTTGACCATACCTTCTCTGCCCGCCAGTTCCAGGAAACGCAGGATCATCCCATCGCCGTCTTCCGCCAGCTTCCAGGTAACCAGGGCGACGTTCGGCGCGTCGGTCTGGAGGAAGCTGGCCTGATCCGCGGGCAAAGGCTCCGGCCGGGGGACGGCTTTGTCCTGGGAAGTAATCTCGTCGATTTCCAGCGGCGCCGATTCCTCCCGCCCGAGCCGGCTCAAAGCGTCAGGACTCATGTCGGGGCTGCTGGTCAGAAGGTAGCGAAAGGTGAAGTCCCCTCCCTGCGCGGCCGGCCAATTGGTGAAGTAATAGTTGTTCATCGCATAGGAGAAGATGTCTCCCCGCCAGAGATAGAAATCCGTCGGCCATTTCCCCCGCACGATATCGCCAAGGGTTATGAGCGGCGCATCCACAGGGAGAATGGCGGCGCTCACATTTCCCTTAAACGCTT
>Ga0326727_10016910_pt1 | contig 15271 bp, 14 predicted proteins | sample MB2enrmetagenome_FD_207643 | JGI IMG/M metagenome (GOLD analysis project Ga0326727, IMG submission 207643) | Lab enriched peat soil microbial communities from McLean, Ithaca, NY, United States - MB29MY | ecosystem: Environmental > Terrestrial > Soil > Wetlands > Peat | place: USA: New York... | reverse complement strand
ACGCAATCGCAACAGTCCACCGCGGCGGCGCGGCAGCAATCCGAAGCCGATCGCAACCAGCGCACCGCGGATGCGGCGGCCGATCGCAACCAGCGCAGCGCTGAAGCCGCCGCGGCCCGAAAGCAGACGTCGGACCTTTTCTGGACGAACAAGCACGATGAGACCAACGTCAAAGAGCAGGCCGAGTGGGCAAAAAAGCAGGCATTCTATGACGCGGCCCATCCCGTCGACGCCAATGGAAATCCGATCGCGCCCGATGACAAGTCGCCGAAATCGATCCCTGACCCGAGGAAGCCCGGGGAGAAGATCAAGTTCACCACAGGGGTGCAAAGGATGTTCATGACCCTTTCGGGTCAAGCCGAAAAACAGGCCGGTGCGTACCAGAAAGCGCAACGGGACATCCGGCAGCGCATGGGATGGGGCGAATTCGGCCAGCAATCGCAGCAGGGCGCGCCCACGAATTCCGCCGGTGCAACGCCTGCACAAACCGCGCCCGCAGCTCCCGCGAAAGCGCAGCAACAGCAGACGCCGGCCAAAGCTCCGCCGGCACAGGGCGCGGGGACTCAGCCGCAGAACGGACAAGCGAAAGGCAGGTTGACAGATACCGGGAAAGCTGCACAGTACCTACAGCGCGCCGGCGGCGATAAAAACAAAGCCCGCCAGCTTGCCAAAGCCGACGGCTGGGACTTCTGATGCCCGATATCTTCGACCAGGTTGCGCCCGATAAGCCGGCCGCCGGCGCATCCTACGTCGTACGCCCTTCCCCGCAGGCCTCCGGCGATATCTTCGACCAGGTGGCGGCGAGACCAGGCGCGCAGGCGCAGGCGGAGCCCACATCCGCACGGCTTTTGCAGCCAGGCGATGCAGATCAAGCCACGACGGCCAGGGCGCGCGTGATCGCGACTATCGCGACAACGCCACCCTCGCAGCTCGCCGATATTTCGCGCCAGATGGAGCAGAACCCGCCGGGCGTGCCCTCGCCTACTCCCGGTCAGCTTCCCGCCCCACTGCCGTCCACCAGCGTCACCGGGCGGATCCTGGATGCCACGGTAGGGCCGGGGACGGCCGGGGCCAACTTCAAGCCAAGTCCATGGGACATCGTTCCAGGTGTTGGCGGCGCGCGGGCGATCATCGGCTCATCCACCGGCAACAAACCGATCTTGGACGTGTCGGCGCTCCACGCTGAGGATGTCACCCAGAATCCCAGGGCGCGAGGGGCCATTGAAGGGGCTTCCGATCTCGCCGGCGGACTAACATCTCCCCGCAACCTTGCAACTTTGGTGGCGATTCCCGGGTTGGCGAAAATTCCCAAGGCTGGACCGGTCCTGAGCCGACTCGTATCGGCCGGCTTCTCGTTGCAGATGATCGATAACGCCGCGCAGCAGGCTCCCGAACTGGTCAAGCAGATCAAGGCCGGGGATGCGGAGGGCGCAACCCGCAGCATAACCCACATGGCGTTGAGCTGGGGTCTTGGCGTTCTGGCCGGGAATCACGCCCTAAAAGGGACATCTGGCGCCCCCTCGGAGACGCGACAAGCGCCGGCCGAACAGCAATACACGAGCACGGGGCAGCCCGTCAGAACACCGGAAACACAGGAGAAACCCAATGCAGCTACCGTGGAGCAACCCGAAGCCAAGCCAGGCGCCAGCACGCCGGCCAGCTTCGTCCAAGAAGAAAGCGCCGGCCAAAATGCCGGCACAGAGGTCGAGCGGCCTGTTAGCCAGCCTGCAGCAGGCAGCCAACCGCCCGCAGCCCCCCAACCCGCAGCAACCGAGCCGGCTGCCCGTGCGGCCGCCACTGCCCAAGGCCCGGTAAGCGAGCCCCGGCTCCCGCGGGAACTCGCCGGCGCGAAGCCGCGCTTCAATAGCGGACGGAAGTCTTACACGCTGAAGTTTGACAGCGATCTCGATAAGGCTGCGTACATCACGGCGCAGAAAACACGATCGGCCAGCGATCAGAAGTTCGTCGACTTCGTGGCGAAGCACACCGGCATGGACGAGGCCGCGATCCGCGCCCGCGGCGGCGGGATCAAGGAAAACATCAAACTGCTGGCCTCCGGAGAAGAGCCAGGCGAGCTGGAGATACCGCGGCACGACTATCTATGGCCAAAGCCGGCGGAAACGGCAACGCCGAGTACTCCGACAGCCGGGTCCGGGTCCGCGCAAACCGTATCACCGGAGACGGAGCCTGCATCCCCGCTTCCGCAGGAAGGCGTTTATCAGCAAGCCCTGGATATCGTCCGCCAGGAAGGCAAGGCATCGATTTCGGTGCTTCAGAGAAGGCTAAGGATCGGTTTCGGTGAAGCATCCCGTTATGTAGACCGCATGCAAAAGGAAGGGATCGTTGGGGCTGCGGAGGGACACGCCCCAAGGCCGGTCCTGACGCAGCCTCAATCCGGATCGACTATAGTCAACCCGGTTCAACCTACATCAGCCAGTGGCTCACCGGGTGAGCCTGCCCCGGCAAAACCTGCGCCTCCGCCTCCGGAGCAGCGCGGACCGGGATGGGTGGGCAACATCCCGACGTCCGAGATCCAGGTGGACGCGCCGCGGTTTCAGTTCAAGCGCAACGTCGGCCAGGGCGGCGCCGGCGAGGAACTGCGCGAGGTCACGAAATATGACCCCGAGAAGGCGGGCGTAACGTCCGTCTGGCGCGATCCCGCGGACGGCAAAACATACGTAGTCAACGGCCATCACCGGGTCGAGCTGGCGCAACGCACCAATTATCCGGAGATGACCGTGCGGTATCTGGACGCCGAGAACGCCCAGCAAGCCCGCATAAAGGGCGCGCTGATCAACATCGCGGAGGGCCGCGGAGAGTCGACGGACGCAGCCAAGGTGTTTCGCGATTCCGGGATGACGCCCGAGGACCTCGCGGCCGAGGGAGTTTCGCTGAAGGGAAAGATCGCCAAGGAAGGCCTCGCACTCTCACACCTGGCGCAGCCGATCTTTGACGACGTGATCGATGGAACGCTTTCGCCGGCACGCGGCGCCGTAATTGGCGAGGGAGTGAAAAATCCTGCCGACCAGGTCTCGCTTTACGACCTGATGAAGTCGCGGGAGAGGGGCGGCAAGCGGCTCACCAACGACCAGGTGGGCGAACTGATCCGGCTGACCAACCGCACGGCCACCCAAACGCACAACACCGGCGACGATGCGCGGGGCGGCCTGTTCGGCGCCGAGGAAATGACCCGTTCCCTGCTGCCGGAGAAAGCCGAGGTCTCGGATTACGTCCGCAAACAGCTTGGAACCGAGCGGAAATTGTTCGGCGCAGTATCGAGCCAGGCCGCGGCCGAAAAACTGGGAGAAGCGGGCAACGTCATCAAGGCCGGCGAGAATTCCGCAGTGGCGCAGCGGGCTAACCAGGGGCTTGCGCTATATGACAAGCTGAGCGGTTCCACCGGTACTATTGACACCCTTTTGGACCGGGCCGCACAATCGATAGCAGACGGAGAGGATTCGAATGACGTCAAGCAACGCACCTACCGAGCCATCAAAGCCGAACTCAGAGCCCAAGCCGATCAACTCACCGGAGTTTCGCAAGTCGATGCTGGACGAGCTGAAGGATTGGGTGGACAAGGGGCACGCGAAGCTGGCGGAGGGGAACGAAATCCTGCCGGCGAAGAAGTAAGCGCGTCCGCATCACGCGTTCCCAAACTTTCGGATCGTGGGCGCCCCTTTCTCGCCGGCGCGCCGGACTCGTATCATGCCCACGAAATGCGCCTCGAGGAGCATCCGCTGGACCCTGAGGATGCACGCCTGGCCACGGCTTACGTGACCAACCCGAGCGGAATCGAATTCGTACATCGCATGACCGGCGCCCCGCGAGATAGCGGCGGCTTGCAGATCGGCGCGTTGCATATCGGCCCGAGAAGCGCAGCTCAGGTTGCGAGATTCGCGCGCATCAAGGCCAGGTCTTTCGAGGATCCTCCGGCGGCGTTATTGCACCTCGCCCGGGCCGCGGATGCCGCAGCCAACGCCGGCAAGTCTCTCATCTTGAGCAACGACCTTCCCGGACTTTCCGACGAGCAAAAACGCATCGGCCTGAACGAAGAAGTGGACCACGCGCGGCAGTCGCGGCTACACGGCGGTTCAGCCGCGGAGCACCTGACGGAAGAAAACTCCAGGATGATCACGGAGCAGACCGAGCTGGGTCAGCGGGCGGTCCGCGCGCTGTATGCCCGCGGATACGAGTTCCGATCCCGAGGAGAAGCAGCGGCCGAGGTTGGGGTACGGCTAATGCGGCCAGGACGAAATGAGGAGATTGGCCTATCACGTGCCGAAGCGCGCAGCCTGGCGGCGGAATATGTGAGAGCGTTGAGAAAGGAGCACGGCAGTGTTAACTCGAGAGAAATCGCAAAACGGATTACCTCCGCTCTCAGGCGAGGAAACGAGGGAGGCGGAGGACAACCTGGTGCGTTGCCTGGACGCCCTGGACCAGAAGGGGGAGGCCGGCCTCGAGGAGGAACTGAAGCGGATACATCCCGACCCGGGCCACGAACGGGTGCCGATCTTCAACGGGGACAGCTTCGCCAGGAAGCTCTCGCCAGCGGAAAGGGCGCAGGTGAACAGCGCACGCTCCATCTCTTCTTCCCCGACGGCGAAGAAGAATCCGAGTTAGCAGGGAAGCGCGGCGCCGAGAAACTACTCGGCGACCAGCTCACCGCACAAGTACGCTCTGGGATGGCAGCCAAGCCAACCAAACTGAAGCCAGCCGAGAATCGCGGCTTATTCGACGAAGAAGGGCCGGAGCAGCGCGGTTTCAACTTTGAAGCCAATCGGCCTCCGCAGGTCAACGCAATCCCTCCCGACAGCAAAGATGGCGATCGCCCGTCCGATCTGTTTTTCGGCTCCGGACTCGGCGCCCTCGAACCGCTGTTTCGCGAGGCGAAGGCCGAGGGCGATGCGCTGCGCGTGAAACGCAACGAAGCGCTGAAAGCGGCAAAGGCGGCGGAGGCCACGCCGGGCGAGACGCATGCCGGCGAAGCCATCCGGCACTATTTCACGAGCGAGCGCGATCTCTGGGCCGCTCGAGCGAATCAGGCGATCGACGTCGTCACAAGGAAGATTCTGCCGAAGATCCAGGATCGCGAAGCGCTCGGGATCGCGCGGGAGTACCGCCATCGCGTTGGCGAATTGCAGCAGATGATCAACGGGACGCACCCCATTTTCGATGGGACCGACAGCCCGAACCCGCTGTTCGATCGCGAGAAGGTGGAGAAGGCGCGCGAGCGTCTTTTGCCCGTGATGCGGGAAGCGCTGCGCATGATCGCCGATCCCAAGCCGCGCGAAGCGGCCGCAGATCGCGTGTTCACGAACATCGCGGACAAAAGCTTGCGGGAAGGGCGCGCGGGCGGGTGGCTGGAATCGCGCTGGGCGCCCGATGAATACGTTCCTCACCTGTTGCATGCGCATGGTGAGGGAGAAGTTGCGACGGCGCCGTCGACCGCGGGCCGGCGACAGGGCAAGATCGGAAAATTTTTCGGCTTCGGCGAGAAGAGGGCCGGTCCGTATCCGACGACTCTGCACGCTGTGTTCAACGGCATCACGCCGAAAACGCTCGACCCTTCGGTTGAGTTTCGGATCCACGCCGACAGTTTTGCCCGGGCCCGAGCTACGCACCTCCTCGAAGCGCAGCTCGATCAGATGGGATTGGGCAAGTGGGGCGATGGCAAGCACGTGCCGGCGGGGTGGGTGCAGCTCGCCGCGCACAGCGACGAGTTCAAAAAGCACTTCGCAGTTGAGGACCCGCGCACGGGCGAGAAGCCAGTGGGTCACATGGGGCTTTATGTCCCCGAATTTATCGACAAGGCACTGAGCCCGATTACCGACCCGGATTACACGGCGAAGCTTCCAGGATTTGCCAAGCTGCGCGTGTTCCAGCGCGGCCTGAAGGAAGCTATCCTCGGGCTTTCCGGTTACCATTTGCTCACAGAGAATGCGATGGCGGCCGCGGACATCGGGCCCGCCGGCATGCTGAAGGCGTTTCGCGCTACCCGCGAAGGAAAACACTTCCTTTTGAACGAGCGGGATTTGATCAGCTCCGGAGGCACGACATCGATCCAGGGCAGCACGATGGACGCCTACCGCGACCTGAAACCTGGTACGATCCCCACGCGGGCAGACGTGGTGAAGGCATACATGGGCTATAACCTCGGGCCTCGGCAGGCAGCGGACGCGATCACGCGGCTCACATTCGATAACGTGCAGCGGCGCTTCAAGGTTGTCAGCTTTGCGCTTCACCGGGATGCGTGGGTGCGCGACAATCCGAACGCGACGGCCGCGCAGCTCGCCGAAGCCAAGAAGGGCATTGCGAGCTATGTGAATGGCGTATACGGCGGTCTGCATTGGGAGAACTTGGGCTGGTCAAAAGCTTGCGTCGAGGCAGCGCGAGCTGCGCTTCTGGCGCCGGATTGGACCGGCAGCAACCTTGCGCTGGGCAAGTACGCCTTAGACCGCGGCGGGAAATTCTCCGCCCTGGGCGGGGCCACAACGAAGGAGTCAGCGCAGGCGAGACTGTCCCGCGCATTCTGGACGAAGCAGTTCGTGGGGGGACTGATCGGCACGCAAATGTTGAGCTTGCTCTTCAGCCGGCAGTTGTCAAAGCGGCCCTTCCAGGTGTACATGGGGCAAGACGAGAACGGCGAGGATGTCTACCAGAACTTGCTATTCCGCGGCTCGGCCGGCGATGCCGTAAGCTTCGGGACGAAGATGATGGAGTACGGCATTTTTGGAGGCATTGGGGCGTTTGCGCAGAGCAAGTCTGCCCCCGTGACAAAGCTCCTCATGCATATCGCGACACGCCGCGATGACCTCGGCCGCGAGATCGAGCGGCCCGACAATAGCTTCTTGGCGAACAGCGCACGCGGAGCCATCACCACCGCGGCCGATCTTTCGCCCGTGCCGATCAGTCTGCGCAATTTGAAGCGGCAATTCACGGACGACGACGCGAGTAAGTATCTGTGGTCCGAGAAAATGCTCTCGCTGTTCGGCTCGCAGGCCCAGCACGTCGCGCCGGAGGGCATGCGGATGACGCGCGAAGGCCTCGAAGAGAAGCCCGAAGACGATCGCAGTTTCTGGGAGCAAGTCACCGGCAAGCGGGCAGACGAGTGACGGTCGAAATAGGGGCAGGGCGGCGTATGGTGTCCCGGGAGACCCGGAACCGGGGCGACTGGGCAATCGCCCCCATGAAACAAAGCCGCCGGTAAATTGAACAATGAGTCCGACTACCGTACAAACCGACATCGCGCAGCTCGCCGACCATGCCGCGCGCATTAAGTCGTTGGAAGAGATGCAGCGCGAAATCGTTCGCAAGCTGGACCAGGTCCAATGGATGCTGATTGCCACGCTGGGCTCGGCGGTCGCCGCGTTGCTCGCGCAGCTCGTCAAACACTAGGCGGTCAGACCGAGGACCTCGCCCACCGTGATGCCGCGATTGCGTTTTGAGGCCGCTCGCATCTTTTTGAGCAGCTCTTTCGCCTGCTTCAGGCGGGCATCGTTCCGTTTCCGCTTCTGATAGCTCCCGCCGATGCGGTAGACATAGCGTCCGATGTCCCAACAGGTTGCGTTGAGGATGCTCCGTCTCCTTTTCTTGCTATCCAGGACAAAAAGAGGCATCCGTTCGAAGCCGGGAAGCGCCTGCTGTTCGTGCTCTTTCTTTTTCAGACGGGACCTGACCGTGATCACGGCCTTGAGCGCAGGGGCCATGCACGCCTGCCGGAGTTCATCGACGCTCATGGATAAAATCAGCTTCTCTGCGACCTGGATAGACGGCAGATCTTCATGAAGAATCAACATGTTCTCTGCCAGTTGGCAGATGTCAAACTTCGCGCGTTGCGCGAAATCTGTGGTAGTTTGACCACGGCTGTTTTCTTGGCTCTCGACCATCTGGTTTAGCCCTCTTTTACTGCCTTCTGAACGGATTCACCGGCGGAGGCTCTGGCTTGACCTGCGATTTGACTGGGTAGGTTACGACTTCTTCACAGGCGCCGCTTAGGATTCCTGTGGAGACATGAGCGCAAGTGCCTCCCACGATGCGCCCCCTTTCGTCTCGATAGTAATCGCACGAATAGGTTCGGAAGAAATCCCCCCATGGTCGGCTTAGGCCTCCCCGCCTTCTTCTTTGGGGAATTATATACGTGACTACATTTTTTCTCTTGACAAATGTCGTGTAGTCATCTACTATAGAAGTATGCACAGCACACAAAAGACCGAACGGAAAATCTGGAAGATGACCGTGACGGACTGCCAAGAAATGCCGATCCGCATCTACGAGTTTGACTCGGAAGAAGCGGCCATGGCTCGTTACAACGAAATCAACGCAATTGCCAACGAACTCATGAACAACGGCAAATGGCCCAGCGAAGTTGCTGAGAAGCCATACGCACAGCCGGTGAGGAGATAGCGATGATCCGCGAAACAGAAGTTCTCTCGTCTGTGGAAGTTGAGCGACATCTGAACCACAATCCGCGCGTGATTGAATATCGCGGAAAGGATGTGCTCGTCGTGAAATATGATGCCAGCAAGCCAATTTCGCGCATCGTCGGCGCGGAAGCAAAGGCTCTGGGGTTGACTGAAATCGGTGGAAGGCCGTACAACGCATAAACCAATGTCGAAATCCACCATCAGTACCTTTCAACTTTTGGGAATTATATACGTGACTACATTTTTCTCTTGACAAGTGTCGTGTAGTCAACTACTATGGAGATGTAAGGCAATTCGGAAGCGCGGCCTGATTCCCGCGCAGGAGAAAAAAAGAAGATGGTCACTATCACAGCAAGCTCAAACGTTTTTAACGAGTCCAAACAGTACCTTGCCCACATCACGGGACGCGATCCCAAATTCCAACTGCGGCGCGAATTCGTTGGCCGCAAAACCGGCAAGCGCAATGATGTCACCGAATATTCAACCGATGAAATCGGGATTTACGAGGACTGTGACATCGACAAAAAAGGCCGGAAGGACATCGGTTATTGGTTAGTGGTCAACGATCCGGCTGGTGTACTCATCAAGGTCCGGGCGAATCTGGAGGACGTGTTGGTCCTTGCGAAGAGAATGGATGCTGGCGAAAGACTCGAAGACATGATCACACTGGCCCCACGCAGCGATGACGCCACAAAATGGACCTACGATGTCCGCTCGAAGACTGAAGTTAAGGCAGCCATTACCGGCCAGACGATTGAGACGGCAACGGAACAATGCTGGCAGATTTTACAAGCGTTACCGGAGCGCGAAGCAAAGAAAGTACTTGCCGCCCTCAAACTGCGCGTGTCCCCGCCCAAACCAGCAGCGCCGACCACGGATAATCTCAACACGGTCCCAGAAACTTCAGAAGAGACACCGGAAGCGCAATGATTTTCATCGTCGCGATCACGAAGGACCGGCAACCCCGGTCCTTTCGGTTCCGAATTCAACCCGGCTACAATCAGCCGGGTGTGGCTCAATCGCGGAGCCAAAAAGATCCGTCTGGAGCAAGGCGTGAAGCCGAGCGCATCTTCGGGCCACTCGAATGGCAGGATGCCGCCGATGCCGGGGTAATCGGCCAAGAGTATGTCATTCAGGTAGCAAAATGCGAGACGAAGTGAGAGTATAAATGTCCAAATCTACTATCAGTACCTTTCAGCTTTTCGCCCTGTTCCCTGATGAAGAATCGGCCAGGATCTACCTGGAGGCGCGTATCTGGCCCGATGGCCCGGTCTGTCCGATGTGCCTGTTCGGGGAACGTATCAGCATTCTTGGAAGCTGCGCAACCCGGAAACACGGCTACTACCGCTGCCTCCGATGCGCTTTTGACTTCACAGTTCGGACTGGCACAGTGATGGAGCGGTCCAAGATTCCGCTGCACAAGTGGCTGTACTCCATGTATTTGCTCGTTACGGCACGCAAGGGTATAAGTTCGATGCAACTCGCTAAAGAGATTGGTATCACTCAAAAGTCCGCGTGGTTCGTCCTGGGACGTTTGCGGGAAGCCTGTGGAGGCGACGGGCCAGATGGTGGATTCGAGAAGCTTCGGGGAGCAGTGGAAATTGATGAAACCTTCGTCGGCGGAAAAGAAGGGAACAAGCACGAGCACAAGAAGCTGAAACAAGGTCGAGGATCGGTCGGCAAGGTCGCTGTGTTGGGGATGCGTGAACGTGGCAGGGGCGGAAGAACTTACGCCACCGTCGTGCCAGAGACGAGCCTTGGGACGATCCAGAGCGAGATTTACGGACGGGTCGAACCCGGAACGCAGATTTACTCTGACGAGTTCGGCGCTTACGAAGGGCTGAACGGCCTGTTCTTTTCGCATGAAACAGTCAATCACAGCCGCAAAGAATTCGTCCGGGGTCGTGCCCATACCAACGGCATCGAAAGCGTCTGGGCCGTCCTGAAACGCGGTCTGCATGGCGTCTACCACCACGCATCGAAAAAGCATCTGTTCCGCTATATCGATGAGTCCACTTTTCGACTGAATGAAGGCAACGTCGAGAACCACACGACGCGACGGCTTGATAGCTTTGTCAGCGCCACGAAGGGCAAGCGGCTCACCTATCGGAGGCTGGTCGCATGAGAGTCCCGGACGAGTTAAACCGCGTGGCAGATATGGTTCTAAACTACCGACACGATCCGAAATGTACGACCGCTCCAAAGCCGAAGAAAACGGCCAAAAAGCCGAAGAAGAAAGGGAAGCGGTAACCTGATGAGAATTAAGGATGGATGTAGTCATGTATATAATTCCCCTTCTTTGGAGGTCTGCCCCTCCGGACTTCTCCCTTTTCCGTGTCCCAATTGCGGTGTTTGCATTTCGGACAGCGTGCGGGCTTGCCGGGTGTGCGCCTGATCCACTCATGGTGGCATCGCAGGCAGTGACAAATCATCGCCGCTGGTATCGTCATTCTGCCTCTCATACTACCACCGAATCACTCTTATGCGGGGCACATTTTTAGTTAACTAAAGTACTGGTACTAAGATGGACAGCGTTCCTTATGTGAGGCAGATTCTTGTTGTTATAATCTGCCTCACATGTTACCATCTTTCTAGAGAGATCAGATGCCATCCACCATCGAAACCGAAGCCACCATCATCTGCCCCGCCTGCGGAGCGATCGACCCCGAAACACAGTATGTTGACCCTCCGTATCCCTGCCCTCAGACAGGCTATTGCCAGGGGGAAGGCTACCGGTGCTCAGCATGCGGCGAAGTCTCGGAACCTGAGGACTGGGAGCCGGAGATTGAGCGCGCCAGGCGCCGCGCTCCGATGGGGATCCCGATCCCGCCGTATGTCCCGATGGTCGACGACTCGCCGGTCGAGCTGCCGGAGGTGGCGTGATGCTGCTCGATCTACTCCAAAGCACGATCGCGATGGGCATGGCTTCGCTCGCACTGAGTTATGCGCTGTACAGGTGGTTTTAGATCGCACGCGGGCGTTAACCGCAGAGGAGAAACCGATGGGAAAGATAAAGCTGGAGCTGAACACGCCGATCGAGGGCGCGCTGAAATACGCGCCCCCGGGCCGGCGCTATGACTCGACGATCCCCGGCAAGCAGGGCAGCGTGATGTACAGCCTGCAATCGGGCGAATGTTTTTTTCTGGACGAAGACGTTTGCGACGAACCCGACCGGATGTTCAAAGACGCCGGCATCGGCGCCGGCGATCCGTTCCGTTTGACCGTGCGGAAGCGCAATGGCCAGCGGTACTACGAGCTAAAGAAACTATCCGATGCGGCCGAGCCTGCGCTCGATCCGCGGCGCTATCCGGACGAGAACGGGGCATTCGACGGGTTGCCGACTTCCCTGCCCTCGAGCAAGCTCGAGCAGGACCTGCAGGCCTCGGTTGACCAGGCGAAAGCGCAGCGGGCTACTCCTTCCAAGAATGGGCCCGCTGCGCCAGTCAGCCGAACGGTCAACACCAACGCCACTACAGCCGGTCAGCACTCCAATGCTATCGCAGTGCCACGCGGCCAGACGGTTTCGAGCTCTCTGATGGGGGCAGCGCTGATCTCGGCGATCGATGCGTGTCAGATAGGCGCGGCGTACGGCAGATCGAAAGGGCTCGATATCCAGTTTTGCGAGGGCGACTATCGGGCGATCGCGGCGACGATCTACATCCAGGCCTGCAAGGATCCTGTGTTTGTGGAGCGTACGACTGCGGCGGGGGCAAGGCAATGGCAACAGTAGAGCGATGGCTCGACCGGGGTGAGCGCCTGATAGCGCGTCTCGCCCACGTGATCGCCCTGGTACGGCATTTTTTCGACCGCGCGCCGGCTAGCGTCGAGTTTCGGCCGCTCGACGCCCCAGCACGGGAAAGGAGGAAAGCGGGCGAGTAGTACTTTTTGAGCATGATTTTCAGGGGCAGGCTTCGGCCTGCCTCTTTTTTTTGGTCGAATGACGATCATGAAAGCTGCGATCTACGCCCGAGTGTCGACTAAGGACAAAGGCCAGGATGTGGAGAACCAGCTCGTGCAGCTCCGGAGGTATGCGGATTCGCAGGGCTGGGAGGCCGTCGAATACGTCGACCATGAAACGGGGAAGCATTCGGACAGGGATGGCTTCCAGCGGCTGTTCGAGGGCGCCAGTCGCCGGGAATTCGGCGTAGTGGTGGTCTGGGCACTCGATCGCTTCACGCGCGAGGGAGTCGGTAAGACCTTCGGCCACATCGATCGGCTGGCGGCCTACGGCGTCAAGTTCGAAAGCTTCACCGAGGCGCACTTCCGGACGACGGGGCCCGCGGGCGAGTTGATGATTGCGGTCGCCGCGTGGATCGCCAAGCAGGAGCGGATCCGGATCTCGGAGCGCACCAAGGCCGGCCTGGCGACGGCGCGCAATAAAGGCAAGACTCTCGGGCGGCCGCGGCGGATCTTCCGGCGTGATTATGCCTGCGCTTTGCGCGAGGGTGGAATGAGTGTGCGCGCGATCGCCGAGCGGCTCGACGTTCCGAAGTCCACAGTGATGCGGCTTCTGGCGGCCGAAAAAGCGCGTGTTTTAGCCTCTAAAAAGGTGTCCCAAAAACCCCATCCGAAGCGCGTCTGTAAGTGACGCAAACAAACAACCTGGTGAAACGGTTTTAGCGGTCCGCAAAGGGTCGTTTGCGGGACAGGACTATTCGTGTCTTCCAGGGGTTTCGCGCACTTCTACGGTCCGATGGGCGCTGCGACGCCGGCTTCCCTACGTTCCGCCAGCGTCCGCTTTCTCGCGCGAGGCGCGGCTGCTGGAGGCTGAGCTGGATTTATTGAGTGATACGGATCGCGCCCGGGTGCTCACGCTGGTTCACGATGAGCTTGGGTCGCGGATCGCGGAGTGGGGCTCCGCGGGCGGGCGGGCAGTTCAGAGAGAACCCGCTCGCCCGCTGCCACCTATCTGAAATAGAAATCTGAAAAGAAGATCTGAATAAGGAGGGGGGCAAGTGCACTTACCCGTTCGGGAAAGTGTACTTTCCCGCTTGGTAAAGTGCACTTGACCGTGCCTCGTAAAGTGCACTTTACTGAGAACGCGGGCAGGGGGCGAATATATGGTGAAAGTAAGGGAATTAAGTCGATTTACGCGGAAAAGAAGTGGTGGCGGGAAAAAGAATTTGGGGTTAGGCTAGAAGCCATGATCGTCAGTTCACACTGTGTATGTTATCGGAAGTACGACGCTCGAAGACTGAGGTCGACCGCACCCCGTGAGGGGAGAGATCTCCAGTCAGTCCTCATTGTGGAGAGGCCGCCCCCGACGTCCGTCGGAAAGGCCCAATAGGCTCTCTATTCAAACTTGCCGGTGAGATGCGAGAGCGAATCAGGTGAAGTAAGCAACGTCGAAGGGCAATAGCCATGACGCAAGCCAATACGTTGCGCCATGGGTTCATCGTAAACCTTCCTCGCTGCGAAAATCCACTCTGAAGGCAGTACTGTTAGTACTTTTCTGCAAGGTTCTTTGAGGAAGATCTTCGATGCGACTGAAGCCGAGGAAGTTCAGACCAACGACAATACCGGAAGAACTGGGACCGCCGGAGCCGGGGAGAGAGTGGGTCAACGGGCCACACCTTCTTCTCATGGCACAGCAGGAGGATCGCCGGAACGCCAAGTACCGGCGACAACAGGAGCGGGTGCGGCGCCTATCGAGGAGAAAGAGGTAACCGATGGCTTCTGCTGCTCGATCTCAACCTCACGGGCCAATCTATGGCGGCCAGTTTCTCCAACCCCCAGCAGGAATCGAATTTCTCGTGGCCGCTCATGGCGTCAGCGTCTTTCTTGCGTGGGCCGTTGTGGAGGCCGCGGCAAAGGCGTGTGAGCGGCGAGGTTTGCCCGACTTCGAACTGACGTCGCCTGAGAAGGCGGCCGCGCGATACGCCACAACGAGGCAGACCATCGCCCGCGGCTTCGCTGTACTCGAGGAAGCCGGCGGCATCCAGCGAAACTCGAACGGCCGCTGCACCCTCCATTACGCGCCGGTGACAAAGTTCGCCAAAACGATCGTACTGGAGCCCAAGGAGTCGCCGAACAGCGGCCGGTACGAGCTGGGTCCGGATGGCAAGGCCCTGCGCGGCCCGGACGGCAAGCCCGTCTGCCGGCAGCGCACGAAACCTGAGTCCGTCATGGTCAGGGTACCGGGGACCAAGGCTGAGGTCCCGATCGATGAGGCGTGTACCGCGCACGGCGGCCAGGGCGCCCAGTGTTCGTGTCCGCTGCACCACGTTTTGAGCACTGCCAAAAATGAGGCAATAGAATCAACGAGTTGCGAGGACTCGGTAAAGTGTACTTTACCGGAGCCCGCTTCCCCGCCCCCCGAATCGCCTCCCCAGGCAGCGCCAGTTTCGCCGGCGCAAAGTGGCGAGCAGCCCGCAGACACGATGATATCCGAGGCCGAATTGCTCGCTGCAATCGAACCTCTGTGCTACGACGTTTTCAAGCGGTCTCCCAGGAGCGCCGCGCCGAAGGGCGAAAGACTCATCTGGACTACGGGTTGTGCAATGGGCGGATGGCATCGGCCGGTGTTGCCGTTCCTCCTCGATGAGATTCGGGGTTGCCGAGGTAAGGGCAAGAACATAGCCATTTTGTTCCGCTTGGCTGAGCAGGCGTTCATCAATTACCAGGCTTCGCTAAAGGTCCCGAAGCGGATGCCACGCGGCTTATCGCCCGGCACACGCGAGTATGTGGCGCGGGCCAACTGGCTGGAACGTCCAGAGTCGCGCGATGAGATCGAGCGCAACTGGCCGGATATTGATTTCACGAAAGGGTGGGAATGATGTCCGCGATTCTTAAGCACATTGAGCCGGAGATGCTGATCACGTACTTGATCAGCGCTCTTGAGGAGCACG
>Ga0326727_10016908_pt1 | contig 15272 bp, 7 predicted proteins | sample MB2enrmetagenome_FD_207643 | JGI IMG/M metagenome (GOLD analysis project Ga0326727, IMG submission 207643) | Lab enriched peat soil microbial communities from McLean, Ithaca, NY, United States - MB29MY | ecosystem: Environmental > Terrestrial > Soil > Wetlands > Peat | place: USA: New York... | reverse complement strand
CTTCCCGGAGGCCGAGTTGGTCTGCGATTAAGCCCTCGATGGCCGGCCCGGATTCGTTGGGATTTCTGCTGTTCCGGGGGTTCTCCTGGCGGGTATATTGGTTGCACATCGATCTAGAAGGTCTAGAAGGTTTCCGATTGCCGACCGCAGCCCTGAAGCTTAAAGGCATCGCCAGGACCTGGATGTGCGGCATCGCCGTGCTTTTCCTTGCCGCGTCCGTGTGTCTGGGCCAGCGATACAGCTTTCGCGGGATCACCGAGGGACTTGGCGACCTGAACGTCAACTGCATCGCGCAGGACCGCACGGGCTACCTGTGGATCGGGACGGAGAACGGCCTCTACCGCTATGACGGGCTGCAGTTCAGGCAATTTGGCGCGGCGAATGGGGTTCATGCACGCACCATCCAGAACCTCTTTGTGGGCCTGGATGGGACCCTGTGGGTGGGAACCACCACCAGCCTTTACTTTGAGCGGCACGACGGCAGCTTTGCCGAGGTTCGCCCTCCCGCACCATTGAATGCGTTCTCCCAACGCATCGGGACGGTGTTCACCGCGCGGTCGCCGGATCAGGTTGTGGCGGCGGATCGAGGCGGCGCCTTTCTGCTGCGGCACGTGGAGCCCGAGCGGTGGGTTGCCGAACCGATGCACCTGGAAGGCAAGGCGATCTGGAGCGTTCTCTACGGGCCGGGGGGCGTGCTGTGGTACGGGTGCGACCGGGACCTGTGCCGGCTGGCGGGCGACAAGACGACGCATCTGCGCGATACCCTGAACCTGCCTGAGGACCAATGGTTGCATCTGCTGCTGGGGCGCGACGGCCACCTCTGGCTGCGCGGGTACTCCCACCTGGGGGAACTGGCGCCGGCGGAGAACCACTACGCAGCGCACGATCTCCCCGGCCGCTCCATTCCTGTGCCTTACTTTGCGCTGTTGGAGGATTCGCAGGGCCGGATTGCGGCGACGCAGGGGCCGGAGTTCGGATTGTGGGAGAACGGGCAGTGGCACATGGTTACGGCGGCGAATGGCCTCTCCCGCTTCGATATTTCCACCCTGTCTGTGGATCGTGAGGGATCGATCTGGATCGGCGTGGTGGGCCATGGGCTCACGCGGTGGCTGGGACAGGGACGCTGGGAGGCTTACACCGTCTCGGACGGCTTGAGCGACGACATCGTCTGGGCATCGCTGCGGGACCGGAACGGGCGGCTGTGGATCGGAACGGAATCAGGGCTGGACTACGTTTCCAGCGGCGGAAACATGCCACGGGCTTGGCAGGCGCCCGGCATACAGACGGCGCGGGCCGTTTCGCTGGCGGAGAGCGCGGATGGTGGCATCTGGATGGCGAGCGCAGCGGGCAACCTGGTTCGCATCGACCCGCGCACCCTGGCTGGGAGCCAGTGGAAGACGCCGGAAGCCTATCGCATTCTGGCCGATGCCGATCGGCTGTGGGTGGCCACCACCGGGGGACTCTATGTGACGGACACGGGAGCGCGGGACCACACTCCCCGTCTGGTGGACGACCCGGCACTGCCGCGGCAGCGCTTCACGGATTTGAGCCTGGACTCGGAGCATCGCTTGTGGGCCGCGTCGGACCAGGGGCTGTTCAGGCTGGATGGGAAAGGCTGGCGGCGCATCGATCCCGGTCTGTCCGGTGTGAACCCCATTCAGATTGCGGCAGATCGGCAGGGCAACCTTTGGGTCACGGGGGATTTCCCAGGAGTGATGCGGCTGCGCGTCATCGGCGACCGGGTGATCGACGCGGAACACATCGCGCGGCCGACGCTCCTGTCAGAGCAGGTGGTTTCGCTGGCCGTGGATCGCCGCGGCTGGGTGTGGCTGGGACAGGATGCGGGCCTGTCGGTCTTCGACGGCCACGCGTGGCGCAGTTTTACCCAGGACGACGGGCTGATCTGGAACGACATCGACGCGTATGCGCTGATGGAGGACAACGACGGCAGCATGTGGATCGGCACCTCGGGTGGGCTTTCGCACCTGATCAAGCCGCAGGCACTGCCGGACGGACCTCCACCCGCGCCGGTTTTCTCGGAGGTCGAGTTTGGCGCGGGGACCCTCTCCAATGGCGCCAAAGTCGGTTGGGAGCCTAGCCCTCTCTCCATCTCGCTGGCTTCCCTCAGCTTCCGCGACGACCGGCACATCCGCTTCCGCTACCGGCTGCTGGGCCTGGAATCAGAGTGGATCGAGACGGCGGAGAAGAGCATCCGCTACCCGCGGATGGACCCCGGCACGTACCGCTTCCAGGCGATGTCGGTAGATGCCAGCAGCGGCGCGGTGTCCGCGATGGAGGAGATTTCATTCCGCATCACGGAGCGCTGGTGGCAAAGCGGGCTGCTGAGTCTGGGATTTGCTTTGATTTGCGCAATCGGGGTGGTATTCCTGGTGCGCCTGCGGGTTCGGCGCCTGGTGGGCCAGAAGCGGGAACTGGAACTGGCGGTTCTGCGCCGGACCGAGGACCTGGAGCGAGAAAAGGCGGAACTGCTGCACGCCCGCGACCAGATGCGGCACTTTGCCGAGCACGACGACCTGACCGGGCTGTGGAATCATCGCATTATCATCGAGCGGCTGCGTCAGGAGATCGACCGGGCGCGGCGCGAAGGCGCGCCGATCAGCGTGATTCTGGTGGATCTGGATCACTTCAAACACATCAACGACACCTTTGGGCATCGGGCGGGCGATGTGGTGCTGCGTGAAATTGGGGCCATCTTCCTGCGCTCGCTGCGGTCGTACGATTCGGTAGGGCGCTACGGCGGCGAGGAGTTTCTGTTGATTTTGCCCGGCACCGCGTTCCCGGACGCGCGCCACCGCGCCGAGCAGTTGCGGGTTGCGGTCGAAACTGCACGAATTCGAAATGGAGCGGCCCCGATCCCGGTGACCGCCAGCTTCGGCGTGGCGTCGGGCTATCCGACGGGCTACGAGAATATGATCCAGGCCGCGGACACGGCCCTCTACCGCGCCAAGGACAAAGGGCGCAACTGCGTGGAGGCTACGGAGACCCGCGCGCCAGAGGGATTCCCAGGGTCGAAGAAGCACTAATTTCAGATCTGCGCGATGGGCAGGCGGATGGTGGCGCGGGCGCCATCGCCGTCCTCGCGGTTGAGGAGACGGATTTCGCCGCCGTGGGCGCGGGCAATCTGCTGGGCCAGCGCCAGACCCACACCGCTGCCGGCCGGCTTGGTGGTATAGAAGGGAACAAACAGGTTCTCAGTATTGGCGATGCCGAGGCCGCGGTCTTCGATGTTGACCAGCGCGGTGGAGTCGGCCACGCGCCAGCTTGCGCGGACCGATTGGGCACCATTGGCCAGGGTGGCGTCGACGGCGTTGGCCAGCAGGTTGATAAACATCTGCTCCAACTGGTCGGGATCGGCATGGAGCAGGACCGGCGGCCCCGGATCGAGCTGGACCGGGAGACGCTGCTCCAGCAGGACCACGCGCTCAAGCAACGCCGCAAGCTGTACCGGCATGAGGTGAGGCGGGGGCAACTGGGCGAGCAGGCGATAGGATTGCACGAAGCGATGGAGCGCGTCTGCACGGCTCTCAACTACGCCCAGGCCGCGCCGAAAATCGCGGACGGTGGCGTCGTCCCCTTCCATCTGATCCACCCGTGCCAGCAGGCTGCCGGCGATGGACTTGATGGGGGCAAGGGAGTTGGAGAGCTCGTGGCCCAGCACGCGAATCAGCCGCTTCCACGCGATCTGTTCTTCTTCCTGGAGCGGGAGGCTTACGTCGGCGAGCAGGAGAAGCGTGTGAGGGACGCCGTCCTGGCGGAAGGCGGCCTTGCGCAGCAGCCAGCGGGTGGGCTTGGAACCGAAGGAGTGAATGCTCTGGTCCGGAGCGGCCAGCAGGGCTTCGAGTTCCAGTTCGCGCGCGCTGTGGCCAAAGGTGCGGGCATGGGTGCGTCCCAGCAATTGCACGCCGGCGTTGTTGACCAGCTGCAGGGTGTTCTCGCGATCGAAGGCAAACAGCGGGGCGTGCATGACCTCAAGAATGCGGGCCAGCAGCGCCGTGGCTTCAAGCGAGCGCACGCGCTGCTTCTGCAGCAGATCGGCGAGCGCGTTGATCTCCTGGGCCAATTCGCCGAAGGCGTCATGGGAGCCTGCTCCGCGGGCTCGAAAGGAGTAATCGCCCTCGCGCAGGGAGGCCACGACGTTGGACAGCGTCTGCAAGGGGCGCACCATGGACTCGATGAGGGCGGCGGCTATGAGCAGGAGGTAGAGCAGCAGACAACTGGCCAGCAGAATGGCCGGAGCGGCGGTCATGCGGTCCTGGTAAGCGAGAACTCCGGCGGCGACCAGGCCCGGCAGGGTGAGCAACAGGCAGTAGAGCCACGCGCGGCGGACGGCCGACTGCTTGCGGCGGCGGATGCCCTTCTCAGAGGCCATATTTTTCGATGCGGCGATAGAGCGCGGCGCGGCTGAGTCCGAGCGCCTCGGCGGCCTGGGAGATGTTGCCGTCGCAGCGGCGCATGACCTTGCGGATGAGCAGGGCTTCGACCTCGTCGATACTCATGTTCTCAAAAGATTGCGGAGACGATTTGGCCGAAGTGATGGCCAGGTTGGCGGGCTCGATCTCTTCGCCGCGACAGAGAAGCACGGCGCGCTCGACGGTGTGCTCCAGCTCGCGCACGTTGCCCGGCCAGGGATACTGCATCATCTGGTGCATGGCGGAGGGCGAGAAGCCCGAAACCTGCTTGCGATAGCGGGTGCGGTTGCGGCCTAGAAAGTGCGCGGCCAGCAGGGGAATGTCTTCGCGGCGGTCGCGCAGCGCGGGCAGGTGAATTTCTACCGTGTTGATGCGGAAGAGCAGGTCTTCGCGGAAATTGCCAGCTTTCGACTCCTCCTGTAACTGAGCGTTGGTGGCGGAGAGCACGCGCACATCCACGCGCCGGGTCTGCGAGGAGCCGACGCGCTCCAGCTCGCCGGTTTCGAGCACGCGCAGCAGTTTGGCCTGCTGGCGCAGCGGGACGTTGGCGATTTCGTCCAGAAAGAGCGTGCCGCCATTGGCCAGCTCGAAGCGGCCGATGCGGTCGGTGCGCGCGTCGGTAAAGGCGCCCTTGACGTGGCCGAAGATCTCGCTCTCGAAGGTGCCCTCGGGCAGCCCGCCGGCATTGACGGCCACCAGCGCCATGCGCGCGCGGGGCGATGCGGCGTGGAGCAGCTTGGCCACGATCTCCTTGCCGGTGCCGTGTTCGCCGGTGATGAGCACGTTGGCGTCAGAGGGCCCTACCTGCGCGATGAGCTCCAATACCGGCTGCATGGAAGGCGCGCCGGCCACGAACTCCGGCATGCCTTCGGCGCGGAGCAGGCGGTTTTCCAGCTCCAGATGGCGAGCGCGGCGCAGGGCCTGGTGCAGCTCGGCATGAACGCGCACCAAAGAGAGCAGGCGTTCGTTCTCCCATGGTTTTTGGATGAAGTCGCGGGCACCGCGCTTGATGGACTCGACGGCCAGGTCGATGTTGCCCCAGGCGGTCATCACGATGACCGGCAGGCGGGCGTCGTACTCCTGAATGCGGGCCAGCAGATCGAGGCCCTCCTGGCCCGAGGTGGTGTCGCGGGTGTAGTTGAGATCGATCAGCAGCACGTCGTAGTCACTGTGGCCCAGGGCATCGATGAGCAACTGGGGCGAGCGCACGCAGTCCACCTGGACCCCGGCCGGCCGGAGCAGGAGCTCGACGGCCTCGAGGATGTGTGGTTGATCGTCGGCAACCAGGACGCGGATCTTGTCTTGTTTACTGGGGATGACTCGCCTCCACTTTGCCGGCTTGAGTGCCGGCGCGATGCAAAACGGATTGTCTCGAAGGGCGCATGAATCCTTTCCGTGATTCTACGGCTAATGCGATACGACGCCCAATTTCGCGTCGTCGATAGAGACCCTTGTCCGCTCCAGCGTCTCGCCGGTGGCGCGGTCGATATCTACCTTCGCCTTTTCATAGGCTGTTTGTGCAGCGTACAAAGCGGACTCGGCCAGGGCGAGCGCGCTTTCCGCGTTCAGCGTATCGAGGCCGGATTTCGCTCCGAGCAACTGCTCCTGCTTGGTGATGTCGAAAGTTTTTTGCGCCAGGTCGCGCGCCTTCTGCGCCGCGTCCACGTGGGCCTGAGCCTGTTCCAGAGCAAACTTCGAGTTGCGGACATCGAAGCGAATGCCTTTCTGCTGCTGCTCGGAGGAGATCTGGCTCTGGCGGTACTGCAACACCGCGCGGAATTGATCGGCCTTGGCCTGACGGTTGCGCAGATTGATGGAGAGCGTCATCCCGACCTGGTATTCCGGGGACGAGTAATTGAAGGTGTTCGCGAACATGCTGGGGAAGCCCGTGGGCAGATCGGTGGAGCAATCCTGCGTCTTGGGGTTGCACAGAGGGTTGGTGGGACCCGCGGTGCCCGCGCCGGCGTAGAGGCCATACATGTTGAGAGTGGGCAAGAGTTCGCTATTGATGTCCTTCAGGGCCTGCTTCTGCACTTCGGCCTGCATCTGGTAGATGGCAACTTCGGGCCGTTTCTTCTCGGCCTCGGAGACGAGTTCGTCGATGGACTTGCCGGCATTCGGGTCGGGCTCTCCCTGCATGTCGAGCGGGATGACCGGCATCTCGTCGATTGAGGGATCGTCGACCTTGGTAAGCGCGTTCTTCATCAGGAGCTCGTTCAGCCGAAGGCTGGCGCGCGCCACCGTGAGGTTGCCTTCGGCTTGGGCCACGGCAGATTGATCCGTCATGACCTGCATCGCGGGGATGGCATGGAGCTCGAGCTGCTTCCGATCGTCGGAGAGATTCTTGTTGGCGAAGCCGAGAGAGCGCTCACTGATCTGCTCGCCCTCGTAGGCATTCACGAGATCCCAGTAGATATTCTCGACCTGAGTCACGGTGGCGATTACCTGCGCTTTGAAAGCAAGGTCGGTGATCTGGGCGTTGCGCTTGGCGATGCGGATAAAGCGCTCATTGGTGGCGACCCCGAAGCCGGCAAGAAAAGGTTGGGAGATCAGCACCTGAAAATTGGAATACAGCTCAGGATTGATGAGGTTATAAGGGGTGTTTTGGGCGACACGCTGGCCGAGATAGTTGACCGAGAGGTTGGTGCCGATGGGGAACGACTGGGAGTAGTTCGACAATACCTCAATGGTGTTGGTCTTCAGAGTCGGCACGCCGGTCACGACCTGGTTGGCCTCCTGAACGGTGGTGTGATCAACGTAGCCCCTGAAGGTGAGGTAGGGATCGAACGACGAAACACTGGTGCCAGCGCCGAGGGTCGAGGTGACGATGCCGCCAGCGCCGGCCGAGAATCCCGATCCCGACGAGCCGCCTCCGCCGCCGGTGGACGCGCCAAAACCGCCCTGAATGGACTGGACGACAGCAGTATTGACGCCGTTGGCAGGGCTGCCCGCCCTAGTGCGCAGGATATCGGTCTCAGCGATGGGGAAGTTATAGCGGAAATAAGCCAGATCGAGGTTGTTCTCGATGGCGACTGCGATGGCGTCACGCAGTGAAAGATAGATCTTTCCGTCGCGGATAAGGTTCTCAAGGCGCGGCGAGTTGCTGAGGTTAAGTTCGGGCGCGGTGCTGGCTCTATAGGGCGCAAGCGGATTATGCGAGCGGGGCATTGGCACTCGAAACGGCGTCGGCGGAGCAAACAGCGGCTGCTGTCCCTGCTTCATCTCTTGCGCCAGCGAAGCAGGCGACGCGGTAGCACCCTGCGTCGCAGGCGCTGGAGCCTCCGGAACAGATTGCGCGGGCGGAACCGGAGCCTCGGATTGCTGAATCGGCGGATTTTGAGCTTGAGCCTGGGACAGACCTCCGGTCCCGGGCGGGGCCAGTTGCTGAGCGTTAGCAGGCACAGTAGCGAACGCGAGGTTCATCTGCAACAACAGAATCGCAGCCGTGGCCTGCGCATATCTGGCCGGTATTCTTGATTTCCTATTTGAGTGAAAAGGATTCACTGTGCGGGGACCTCCGTGGGCGCGGCGCGCAGGGTTTCGTCGCGGGTCATCCAGCCGTCGCGCAATTCAAGGATGCGGGTGCCATAGCGCGCGTTTTCCTCGGAGTGCGTGACCTGGACGATGGTGGTGCCGGCGCGGTTGAGTTCGCGAAACAGATCCATGATCTCGCGCGCCTGGGTGGAATGAAGATTGCCGGTGGGCTCGTCGGCGAGAAGCAGCGAAGGTGCGTGAACGACGGCGCGGGCAATGCCGACAAGTTGCTGCTGGCCTCCGGAAAGCTGGTTGGGAAACAGGTCCTTCTTGGCCACGATCTGGAAGCGGTCGAGAATGTCGGCGACCATGCCCTGGCGCTCCTTGGCTGGGAGGTTCTTGTAACTCAGCGGTAGGTCGATGTTTTCGGCAACGGTGAGATCGTCGAGCAAGTGATAACTCTGGAAGACCATGCCGATGCGCTGACGGGCGAGGTCGGCGCGCTGCTTGCGATTGAGCTTGTGCACCGGTGTCTCGCCAAACCAGTACTCGCCCAGCCAGGCATCGTCGAGCAGGGCAAGCACGTTGAGGAGCGACGACTTCCCTGCCCCGGATGGACCCATGACGGTGACAAACTCGCCTTCACGGATGGTGAGGCCGATGCGGCGCAACACCCAGGTTTCGGTGTGGCCGGTTTTGTAACTGCGTTCCACGTTCTTCAGTTCGATCATGATATTTGAGTTACTCCGATCTCAAAGCAAGAATGGGGTCGACCGCGGCGGCCCGCCTAGCGGGCAGCCAGGCTGCGACAAACGAGGCGACAGCCAGCACCAGGACGACCGCGGTGAAGGTGAGGCCGTCGTGGGCCTCAACGCCAAAGATATAGCCGCGGGCCAGCAGAGTGGCAAACCAGGCCATCCCGCCACCGATGGCGAGGCCGGCGGCGACCAGCAGCAGAGCGCGGCGCAGCACCAGCGAAAGGATGCTGCCCTGGGGCGCGCCCAAGGCGATGCGCAGACCGATTTCGCGGGTGCGCTGGGCGACGGCAAAGGAGAGCAGGCCATAGAGCCCGACCGAGGCGATGAGCAGCGCGAGGCCGGCGAAGGATTCCAACAGGTGAGAGATGAGGGTCTGGCTGCCGAAGGAATCTTCGACGGCTTCATGGATGGTTTTCACGTCGGTGGTGGTGGCGTCGGGCGCGACCTCATGCAGCACCTTGTCAAACTGGGCGCGCAGCATGTCAGCGGGAATAGCGCCGCGGATGGCCACCTGGATGAAGGCGGTTGCGACGCCATAGAGCGGGGTTCCCGGCTCCATCTGGGCGAGGCAGAAGTAGATCTCCGGCTCGGTGGCGTCGGTGACCTTGGCCTGTTTCACATCGCCAATGACTCCCACGATGTGGGCATCCGCGAAGCGGCCGGTTTTGCCCATCGAGTAGATGTGGCCGATGGGATCCTGGCCGGGTAGATACTTGCTCGCGAACGCCTGATTGACGACCACCACAACAGGCGCGGAGGCGGTGTCGTCCTCGGTGAAGAAGCGGCCGCGCAGCATGGGGATGCCGAGGGCGTCAACTAGGCCGGCAGAGGCAAGACGGCCGGCGGCCATGGGAACCTGCGCGCGGGGAACCTCCTTATGATCGAGGGTGCCCCCGATCCTGACGGCGAACTCGGCGCGCAGCGGAAGGACGGAGCTGAGCGCGGCTACCTTCACGCCGGGGATAGCGCGCAGGCGCTCGAGAAGCGGCAGGTCGGAGTCACGGACGATATCAGCTTTCTGCCCAGCCGTACCCTCCATCTGGTCCAACTTCCCGCCGGCGTTGAGAATGATTCCGCCGGTGAGGACATTTTGCTGTGTGAAACCGAGCGGCACCTGGCGCAGCGCGTGAATGGTGCGCAGGAACAATCCAGCTCCGACAAGAAATACGAGAGTCAGCGCAAGTTGGGCGACGACCAGCGCTTCGCGGGTGCGGTTCTGGCCGGCCGACGCGGTGCTGGTGACGCCGTGCAGGCTCTGCTGAACGTTGCGGCGCATGGCGCGCAGCGCGGGGAAGACCCCGACCAGGATGGCAGTGAGAAGCGAGAGCGCGGACAGCCAGACGAGCACGCGCCACTCCACATGAACGGCGCCGGAGAAATCCCGCAGGTTGCGATCAATCTGGCGCCACAGGAGCTTGATGGCAGACTGGCCAAGCAGCAGTCCGAAGAGGCTGCCAATGCCGCTAAGCAGGAGGCTCTCGACGACGGTCTGTTGCAGAAGCCGCGACCGGCTTGCGCCCAGGGCCGCGCGTACCGCCTGCTCGCGGCTGCGCGCGACAGCACGGGCCAGCATGAGGCTGGTGACGTTGAGGCAAGCCAGCGCCCAGATGCCGAAGACCACGGCATAGAGCAGCAGCATCGGCTTGCGCAGGCGCTCATTCAGCGAATGCTGGTAGCCGTCGACCGTCATGCGCGTAGGCACATTGTCGTCGGTGACCTCTTTGGCGATCACCGCCTGCGCGCGGTCGAGGATATCGGTCAATTGCGCGGCCGTCATGCCATCGGGAAGGCGCGCGAAGAAGTTGTCACCCCACTGGGTCCGATCGCTGTCCATATCGGACCGGCTGCCAGGGGCAAGGGGAGCAGGAGACCAGATCTGCATATCGGTGCCGAAGGGGAACGAGAAACCTCTGGGCATGACGCCGAGAATGGTGTATGGGACTTCTTTAATGGTGAGAGTCTTGCCGACGATGTTGGGATCGGAAGCGTAAAGCCGGCGCCATACTTCCTCGCCCAGCAGCAACACCCGATGGCGTCCCGGATCGTTCTCTTCATCGCGGAAAGCGCGCCCCAGCACGGGCTGCACGCCGAGCATACTGAACAAGCCCGCGGTCACGGCTGAATGTTGAACCTGCAAACGGCCACCGGGACCCACGATGCTGGCCATGGACTGGCTTAACACGGCACCGATCTGCAGCTTTGCTCCAACCGCGTCGCGCAGTTGCAGGATGTTGGAGTAGCTGATGGCGTAAAACCGGTTGGGCCCGGCAGGAGTGACGGTGACGATACGATCTGACTGCGCGTAGGGCAAAGGACGCAGCAGAACTCCGTTGAGAACGGTGAACACGGCGATGTTGGCGCCCAGTCCGAGCGCCAGTACGGCCACCGCGGTGAGCGTGAACCCCGGCGACTTGCGCAACTGGCGGAGTGCGTAACGGAGGTCCTGAAGAATCGATCGCATCGTGTTTCCCCTTTCTTACTCGGTACGCAGCGCCTTCACGGGTTCGACCGCGGCGGCGCGGCGTGCGGGCAGGGCGGCGGCCAGCGTGACCATGACCGCGGTGAGAAATACCGCACCCGCGAGCGCGAGCGGATCGGTTGCGGCAACGCCGTACAGCTGGCTGCGGAACAGCTGAGCGAGGCCCACGACAGAAGGCAGCGCGACGACCACGGCGATGGCGGCGATGAGCGCCATCTCGCGCACAACGAGCAGCATGACGCCGCGGCGTTGAGCGCCAAGGGCCAGGCGCACACCGATCTCGCGCGCGCGCTGTTCGGTTGAGTAAGCCAGCACTCCATAGAGGCCCACGGCGGCCAGCACCATGGCCAGCGCGGAGAATCCGATAGCGAGAATGGCCAGCGCGCGCTCATCGGAAGCGCTGCTGGTAACCTGTTCGTCCATGGTTCGCAGGCCGTCGACCACGAGCGTTGGATCGATCTGGCGCATGGTCCCGCGCACGGCCGCTTCGATCGACTGCGGCGCAGGCTGGGTACGCATCAGGATCCGCACGCCGCCGGGATGCGGCTTCTGCAGATAGGGCCGGTAGACCGCGGGGCCGATGTCGCTGCGCAGGTCCTGATGTTTCACGTCGCCCACCACGCCGACGATGGCGGTATCCGGATGCACGCTGTCGCCCGCGCCCTGGGTCAGCAGGCGGCCCAGCGCGTTTTGCGGCGTGCCGTAGAAGCGCTTGACCAGCGACATATTGACGATGGCCACCTTGGGAGCGTCTTTGGCGTCGGCGGAAGTGAATTCACGGCCGGCGAGCAGAGGCTGCCGCACGGTGGAAAAGAAGCCGGGCGAGATAAAAGGAGTCTCGAAGTCCATGCTCTCGTCCTCGGCCTGCTTGTGGCCCTCGAGCGTGAAGTTGGAAGTGGTGCTGTTGCCGGTAATGTCCGGATCGTCGTTGGCGGCGGCCTGGGCGACGCCCGGAATGCGGCGCACGGCATCGAGGACATTGGTAACGATGAGAGGGGCGCGGTCTTCGCCGTAACCGGAGATGGTGGGATCGAGCGAAAAGGTAAGCAGGTTGTTGGTATCGAAGCCGACGGGCTGCTGGCGAAGATTGTCGAGCGTGCGGACGAACAGGCCCGCGCCGCCGAGCAGCATCACGCTGAGGGCGATCTGCGCGCCCACGGCCAGCTTGCGGAAGCGCTGCGAACCTTTGGACGCGGTGCCGGCGTTCTGGCGCAATGCGTTGGCGAGGTCGGGACGCATGAAGTGAAACACCGGCGCGACGCTGAACAGCAGACTGGCCAGAAGCGACAGAGCGAGCGTGAAGAGCAGCACGCGTCCGTCCATGGAGGTGGAATAAGGCTCGCTGCCGGGGTCGGAGCTGGTTAACAGACGCACCAACGTGGCGGCGACGGCGGGCGCAAGCGCCAGGCCCGCGGCGGCGCCGCATAAGCCGAGCAAACCGCCCTCCACCAGCAATTGCGAGACGATGCGGCTGCGCCTGGCGCCCAGCGCATAGCGCATGGACATCTCGCGCGCGCGGCTGGCGGCGCGCAGCAGCAGCAGCGTGGCCACGTTGATGGCGCACATGAACACCAGCAATCCAGCCATGCTGAGCAGGATGATGAGCGGGGTCTTCAACTGCAATCGGCCGGGGGCGAAGCCGGTCGAATCGTCCTTGACCTGGAGGCGTGAATCGTCGAGGAAGCCTTTCTTGAAGCGCTCGGGCCTTGACTTGCGCAGCGTCAATTCGTCAGCGCGCAGCGAATGCCAAAGCGCCGCCAGGCCAGCCTCGGCTTGCGGCATGGAAACGCCTGGCTTCAACCGCGCCACCAGCGTGAGCCAGATGGAGGTGTGGCTGTTCAGGTCGTCGCGGGGCGCGGTCCAGGGCATAGCGACCTCCACCATGCTGATGGGCAGGAAGACGCCCGGCCGGTATCCGCCAATTGCCGAAGTGAAATTCTCAGGCGCGACGCCAAGGATGGTGAAGGCGTGGCCGTTGATGAGCACGGACTGGCCCACCACATCGGGCGCACCGGCGAAGCGCGTCTTCCAGTAGTCGTAGCTGAGCACCAGAACGGGATTGGCGTTTTTGGCGGTGTCGTCGGCTGCGTTCATCAGGCGGCCCAGGGCCGGCTTGAGTCCAAGCACCTGAAAGTAGTTGCCGGTGATGATCTCGGCGTCTTTATTCTCGGCCTGATTGTGCCACGAGATGCCAACACCGGTGCGGTCCGCGGCGAGCATTCCCGAGAAGACCTGGTTGCGGTCGCGTAGGTCCTTGTACATGGGGTAGGAAAAATAGTTGTGTTGATCGCCGCCGAAGCTGCTGGCGGAGCCGGAGAAGAGCCCTGTCCACTCAAAGCGCACCAGTTCCCTGGGCCGCTCGACGGGCAGCATGCGCAGCAGCACCTGGTCAAAGAGCGTGAACACCGCGGCGTTGGCGCCGATGCCCAGGGCCAGGGTGACGATCACGGTGAGCGTGAACCCGGGCGACTTGATTAATTGACGCAATGCGTAACGAATATCCTGAAGCAGCGAGTTCATGCCGGTGTCTCCTTGAAGTTATTCGGTGCGCAAAGCCCGCATGGGATCGATGGAAGCGGCGCGGCGGGCAGGAATGAAGCCGGCCAGGGCAGCGCAGAGGCCAAGCACGAGCGTGGCTGCGGTCAGGGCAATTGGATCGTAGCTGGTGACGCCATAGAGCAGGCTTTGCATCAGGTAGCCGGCATACAACGCAGCGGGAATGCCGAGGCCGAGCCCGATGAGCACTTGCCACAGTGCGCCGCGCATCACCATCGCAACGACACTCGGTCGGGTAGCGCCGAGCGCCATGCGTATGCCGATCTCGCTGGTGCGGCGCGCCACGAAATATGACATCACGCCATAGAGACCGACCGAGGCGAGGATGAGCGCCACTACACCGAAGAGACTGGTGAGCTGCGCGATCAGGCGATCTTCAGTGAAATTGCCGGCCACCATATTGTCGAGGGAACGGAGATCGGCGACGGTAAGATTTGGGTCAATCCCAGCGAGAGTTTGGCGGATCAAAGCGTCTGCGTTGGGCTGCGGATTCTTGAAGGCGAGCTCCATGGTATTGATGAACATGGATGATGTCTCACCGGAGATCATGTCCGCTTCCTTGTAGCCGGAGTAGAGCTGGGTCATCGGGCGCAGATAGACGGGGCGCACGTCTTCACGCGGATTGTTCATCTTGAAGTCGGCGAAGACGCCGACGATCTGCCATGCGCCGGAGTAGGCAGGGAAGTCGATGCCGAAGTGCTGGCCGATGGGGTCCTGGTTGGGATAGAAGCGCTTGACGAACGCCTGATTGACTAGTACCACCTGCGGCGACGAGGCGGTATCCTGCGCGTTGAAACCGCGTCCGCGGACAATGGGAACGCCCAGGGAATCGAGAAAGTGATTGCTCACGCGATCCCATGTGGCGCCGCACTTGTCGCCAGGCCGGGGCGCGGGGTGCCCCTGCAGAATGACGCACTCGCCCCAGTTGTTGCCTTCCAGGGGACCGTAGATCGCCATGCCGACATTGGTTACCCCAGGCAAGGCTGAAAAACGGTCTTCGATCTGGCGATAAAGCGCGGGCAGGCGATCCGCAGTGTAACCGGCGCCGGCTGGATCGAAGTGCACCACATAACGATTGGCAGTGGCGATGCCGAAGTTCTGGTGCTCGAGGTTGACCAGCGACTTGGCCGTAAGGATGGCGCCGGCAAGCAACACCAGCGAGAGAGCCGCCTGAAAAACGACCAGAGCCTTCTGGGAAATCGAGGAGCGGTCGCGGGTGGAGCGGTTGGCCCCGCGCAACACCTCAGCCGGCTGGGCATGGGAGGAGAGCCATGCGGGCCCGGTGCCGAAGAGGATGCCAGTTACAAGCGAAACCAGAAATGCAAAACCAAGAACTGTGAGGGATGGGTTGGCGCTGACCGGCATATTGCGCGCATCGGGGAAGGCGAGCACGAGAATGGTATGCGAACCGGCATAGGCGACGCCGAGCCCAGCGAGGCCGCCGAGGATGCTGAGTAGGATGCTCTCTGTGAGGATCTGGCGAACGATCCGGCGGCGGCCCGCGCCCAGCGCCATGCGCACGGCGACCTCGGCGCGCAGAGTTGTGCTGCGCGCAAGCATGAGATTGGCGATGTT
>Ga0326727_10016907_pt1 | contig 15274 bp, 11 predicted proteins | sample MB2enrmetagenome_FD_207643 | JGI IMG/M metagenome (GOLD analysis project Ga0326727, IMG submission 207643) | Lab enriched peat soil microbial communities from McLean, Ithaca, NY, United States - MB29MY | ecosystem: Environmental > Terrestrial > Soil > Wetlands > Peat | place: USA: New York... | reverse complement strand
TAAGGCATTCGGCCGGCTCGACCTCACGGCCGCCGCCAAGGTGGGCGAGAACACGGTGACGATCACCGCCTCGCCCATGACCATGTTCCACGAGCTGGAGCCGGCGTATCTCTTGGGCGATGTCCAAGTCCAGGCGGTCGAGTCGGGATTCGTCGTCGCGCCGCCCAAGCCGCTGAACCTGGGCGCCTGGGACAAGCAGGGGCATCCGTTCTATGCGGCGGGCGTGATCTACAGCGAGGAGTTCAACCTGCCGCGGCTCGCGGGCCGCTACCGCGTGGCGCTGGGCAATTGGTACGGCAGCGTGGCCCGGGTGGCGGTGAACGGTAAAGAAGCCGGCTACATCGGCTGGCAGCCCTGGGAATGCGACGTGACCGATCTCCTCCGGCCCGGCACGAACACCATCGAGGTCACGGTGATCGGCACGCTGAAAAACACGCTCGGGCCGCACCATGCGGGCAAGGTCCGCGGCACGGCTGGGCCGTGGATATTCCACCAGGGTCCCGAGACCGGTCCCCCGCCGGGCGCGGCCTACGACACGATCGGCTACGGCCTGTTCGAGCCGTTCGTGCTGAAAAACATTGGGCAATGAGCGGTGCTCGAGTACACCCTCGTTCCCACGCGGAGCGTGGGAACGTCCTGGGTGGCCGCTCCTGCGGCCCTTCCCGGCAGCGCGTCGCGCGCGGCCACGGGGACGCGGAGCGTCCGCTCAGTGCGTTCCCACGCGGAGCGTGGGAACGAGAGATATTAACCACGAGAGATGCAAGACACGCGAGGAAACGACATGAACAAATTCGACGGCCCCTCCCCGTTTTTCGGGCTTTCGTCCTTGCGGGCTTTCGCGATTGCCGCGGCGGCCCTGCTGGCCTGTGCCGGGCGCTTGCGGGCGGACGGACCCCACGCGGCCGCCGCGCCGCCGGGTAGTCCACTGGCCGACGAAATCCGCTCGTCGCCGGTTTCCGACGCCGGATTCTCGTTCGCGTACGACGGCAAGCAGTCACACTCCTTTCTTTCATCGTGGCCAGCCGACAACACAGCCCACGGGTTCACCGATCGCGTCGAGCACCGCTCGACGTGGGCCGATCCGAAGACCGGCCTGGGGCTCGCCAGGAACTGCACCGTCTTCCGTGATTTTCCCGCGTTGGACTGGGTGCTCCGCTTCGAGAACACCGGCACACAGGACACGCCAATCTTGGAAAATGTGCGGGTTCTGGACCTCGCGCTACCCACGGCCGCCGCCGAAGACGTCGTCCTCGACCAGATCAACGGCGACGATTGCAGCGAAAAGAGCTTCCTGCCGATCGAACGGGTTTTGAAACCGGGCGATCCGCCGATCACGCTGGCGCCGGTCGGCGGCCGGCCTTCCAACGGCACCTTTCCGTTCTTCAATCTCCAGTGCGGCAACAAAAGCTGTTTTGTGGCTATCGGCTGGACGGGCCAATGGTCGGCCACGCTGAGCCGCGACAAGGACGGAACCGTGCGTGTGCAGGCCGGCATGGAACTGACCCATTTGCGGCTGCACCCGGGCGAGGCCATCCGCACCCCGCGGATCATGCTCATGCACTGGCGTAGCGACCGCATTCAGGCGCACAACAAATTCCGCCGGCTGCTCTTGGCCCATTATCTGCCGAAACTCGATGGCCGGCCCATCGACCTGGCCGTCACCGCCCAGACCTTCAACCGCACGGGCGGCCGGGGGTTCTGGGCCAGCGAGGCCGGCCAGATCGCCGCCGCCCGCATCGAACGCGACCTGGGCTGCGACACGCACTGGTTCGACGCCGGCTGGTTCGAGGGCAATTTCCCCGACGGCGTGGGCAATTGGTTCCCCAAGCCCAAGGATTTCCCCAACGGGCTGCGGCCGGTGGGCGACGCCTGCCAGAAACTCGGCATGAAGTTCCTCGTCTGGTACGAGCCGGAGCGGGTCGCCCAGGGCACGCAGCTCGCGCGGGAGCATCCCGAGTTCATCCTGCCCGCCAAGAAAGCCGCGGGCGCCGGGGGCCTGTTCAATCTCGGCGATCCTGCGGCCCGCCGCTGGCTGACCGATCTGCTCGTGCGGCAGATCGCCGACTTCAACATCCACACCTATCGCAACGATTTCAACATGGACCCCTTGCCGTTCTGGCGGGCCAACGACCCGCCGGACCGCCAGGGCATTACCGAAATCCGCTACGTGGAGGGCCTGTACGCCATGTGGGACGAATTGCGGGCCAAGTACCCGCGGATGTACCTGGACGACTGCGCGTCGGGCGGCCGGCGGATCGACCTGGAAATGGTGATGCGGAGCGTGGTGCAGACCCGCAGCGACACCGCCTGCACGCCCGGCCGCTCGGAGTGGGACCAGTGCCAGACCTACGGCCTGAGTCTTTTCCTGCCGCTCGCGGCGACCATCGGCTGGGACGTGGGGGCCTACGAGTGCCGCAGCTCCGCCGCCGCAGGGTTCTGCGGCGAATGGGACATCCTCAACAAGTCTTTCCCGCTGGAGCAGGCGCGGGCCTCGATCGCCGAGATCAAGGCCAACCGCAAGTATTGGTGCGGCGACTTCTATCCGCTGACCCCTTGCACGCGGGCTGCGGACGCGTGGCTCGCCTGGCAGCTCCACCGGCCGGACCTGGATGAAGGCCTCGTGCTGGCCTTCCGCCGCAAGGATTGCACACAGCCGGCGCTACCGGTGAAACTGCGGGGGCTGAAACCGGAAATGAAATACACGGTCACGTTGCTGGACGATCAGCGCCGGCCGGCCGTTCGGGACATGGCCGGCCGCGAATTGGCCGCCCTGACCCTGGAGCTTCCCGCTCCGCGGAGCAGCTTGCTGGTGCGCTACGCGCCGCAGCATCATTAGCGCTTGTTGCATCCGCCTGGGGCCGTTGCTATGCTGGGAGCACTCCCCGGAACGCCCCTTCAACCCTGGATACAGGAGTCATGCGATGAGAACTCTCTGGACGCTCGCCCTGGGCTGCGGTTTGGTTGTGTTGGCGCCGGCGGCGGCCCGCCCGGCCGACAATACCCCTCCGCCCGGCTTCGTGGCCCTGTTCAACGGCAAGGACCTGACGGGCTGGAAGGGCCTGGTGGCCGATCCGCCCACGCGGGCCAAGATGAGCCCCGCACAACTGGCCAAAGCCCAGGAGAAGGCCGACAAGGCCATGCGGGAACACTGGAAAGCGGTCGACGGGATGATCGTCTACGACGGCAAGAACAACAACCTGTGCACGGCCAAGGACTACGGCGATTTCGAGATGTACGTCGATTGGAAAATCGGCCCCGGCGGCGACAGCGGCATCTATCTCCGCGGCTCGCCGCAGGTGCAGATCTGGGACAACAAGATCGGCTCCGGCGGCCTCTACAACAACCAGAAGAACCCGCACGACCCGACAAAATTCATGGATCATCCCATCGGGCAGTGGAACTCTTATCGCATCAAGATGATTGGCGAGAAGGTTTGGGTCTGGTTCAACGGCGAGCTGGTGGTGGACAACGTGACGTTGGAGAACTACTGGGAGCGGAGCAAGCCGATTTACCCGACCGGCCAGATCGAGCTGCAGCACCACGGCAGCACCCTCTGGTTCAAGAATATTTACATCCGCGAGATCCCGCGGAATTAGGCACGGAGCAGTGCAGCCATGTCCCGATTTCCCCGCCGCGAGTTTCTCAAGGCCGCCGCGGCCGGAGCGGCCTGTTCCACGCTAATCATTGCGGGCGGCAAGGCCGCGGGCCGGGTGCCGGGCGCCAACGATACGGTCCGCGTGGGCGTGATTGGCCTGCGCGGCCGCGGCCAGTTGCACGCCGCCATGGCCTCCAGCGTCCCCGGTCTGACGCTTGCCGCCGTGTGCGACGTCGATCCGGCCATCCTCGCCCGCACGCTCAAGCGGGCCGAACAAGAGGGCCGAAGGGTTCAAGGCTTCGCCGACCTCCGCAAGTTGCTCGATGCGAAGGACATTGACGCGGTCACCGTAGCCACGCCCAATCACTGGCACTCGCTGGCGGTGGTGTGGGCCTGCCAGGCCGGCAAGGACGCCTTCGTGGAGAAACCGGTCTCGCACGACGTCTGGGAAGGCCGCCGGATGGTCGAGGCGGCACGCAAGTACGGCCGCATGGTGCAGGCCGGCACCCAAGCCCGCGCCAACCCCGACGTCGCCGCGGCGGTGGCCTGGGTGCGGGCCGGGAACCTGGGCAAGAGCAAGTACGCCCAGGGGTTCTGCTACAATCCGCGGTTCTCGATCGGCAAGGTCGGGCATGGCCAGATACCGCCCGGCCTGGACTACGACCTCTGGACCGGCCCGGCGCCGCTGCGGCCCCTGGCGCGGCAAAACCTGCACTACGACTGGCACTGGATCTACGATTACGGCAACGGCGACCTGGGCAACCAGGGAATCCACGAGATGGACATCGCCCGCTGGTTCCTCGGCTACCAGGCCCTTTCGCCGCGGGTGATGAGCATCGGCGGGCGGCTGGGTTACGACGACGATGCCCAGACCCCGAATACGCAGTTGGTCTACCATGACTACGACGGGCCGCCGCTGGTGTTCGAGGTCCGCGGGCTGCCCAAGTCCAAGCAGTACCAGGCCGACAAGATCATCTGGCCGAAGCACATGGACACGCCGCCCGGATTCAGGGCCGGACCGGCGATCGGCGTGATCGTCACGTGCGAAGGCGGAAAGTGCGTCGTCACCCACGGCGGCGAGAGCGTGGTCGCTGTGGATCCGCAAGGGAAGACGATCCGGCAATTCACCCAGCCCGACAAGCGCTTCGACGAGGCCTGGTCCAAGGGGGACCACTACCTTTGGAACAATTGGCTCGCGGCCATGCGCTCCCGCAACACCGCCGAGTTGAAGGCCGAGATTCTCGAAGGCCACCTGTCCAGCGGGCTTTGCCACACGGGGATGATTTCCCACCGCCTTGGCCGGAGCATGCCCGCCGGGGAGATCCTCGAACGCATCCGCGGCAACCGCCTTGCGGCCGAGCGCTTCGAGGCGATGCGGGAGCACCTGGCCCAGAACGGCGTCGACCTGTCGAAGACCTGCGCCGCGCTGGGGCCTTGGCTGACCGTGGACCCGCAGAGCGAGCGGTGTACCGACAATGACGCCGCCGGCGCCCTATGGCGCCGCGACTATCGTGCGCCCTTCGTCGTGCCGGAGAAGGTTTAGTCACGATGGAACTTTCTCGTTCCCACGCTCCGCGTGGGAACGCACTGAAGGGACGCTCCGCGTCCGCGCGGCCGCGTCCAAACACCGGCGACGACGGACGGCCGGGAAGGGCCGCGGGAGCGGCCGCCCGGGACGTTCCCACGGGGACCGTGGGAACGAGTGGTTATGGAGGAGGTTTAGGCACGATGGAACACTGGTCGGATTACGTTCGCTTCGTGACGGCGATCCTGGTCATCCTGAATCCGTTCGGCGCCGTGCCCGTCTTTCTCGGCCTTACCGTCAACCAGACGCCGCTGCGGCGGAATCAGACCGCTCTGGCCGCCGCCTTGACGACCGCCTGCGTCCTGTGTGTTTCGATCCTTTCGGGAGAGTGGGCGTTGCGGTTGTTCGGCATCAACGTGCCCTGTTTTCAAGTGGGCGGCGGCATTCTGATTCTGCTGATGGCCGTCTCCATGCTGCATGCCAAGAGCAGTCGCACGCGGCAGACGCCCCAGGAGCGGCGCGAGGCCGAAGAGCAGGAATCCGTCGGAGTCGTGCCCCTGGGGACGCCGCTTTTGGCCGGGCCGGGCTCCATCAGCACCGCCATCATCTATGCCAACAAGGCGACGACGTGGTTCGACGTGGGCTTTCTGCTGGCGACCAGCCTCTTCGCCGCGGCTTGCGTGTGGATCGTGCTGCGACTGGCCCAACCCATCGGCCTGGCCCTGGGTCGCACGGGCATCAACATCCTCACCCGCCTGATGGGCCTGATCCTGGCCGCCGTGGCCATCAAGTTCATCACCGACGGCCTGGTACAATTACTGCCGCACCTGACCGCTACGTAGCTTTCGATCTCGCTCGTTCCCACGCTCCGCGTGGGAACGCACTGAGCGGACGCTCCGCGTCCCCGCGGCCGCGCCCGAGTGGTGGTTGAATCCTGCTGAACTTGCTCAGTGCCGCCCGCCCGCAGCCGCCGGCGCGGGGATCCTGATCAGGTCGGTCCGCGTGTGGCCATGCGCGGTAATGCGCGCGAGCGAGTAAACGGCGCCGTCGCGGCCCACGGCGATCGAATTGACGTACAGCGGGCGCTGCCCGTCCGCGTAGAAGACCGCGCCGTGGTCGCTATACTTGGCGGTGGGGATGTCGTAGGTCACCAGGTGCAGGTCCTCCATGCCCTTGGCCTCGCCCTTGGCGGTGCTCAGCTTGCCGGCCAGCCGCTTCCCATCGACGTAGATCGGGCTGCCCGTAAGATAGTAGAGCGTGCGGCGGTCCGGTCCCAAAGTGAAGCCAAGGTACCCGTAGCTGAACTGATCGTACATGCCGCTTCGCTGGGAGGGCAGCGACGTGAGCCGCTCGAGCACTTCCAGCCGGGCGGCCCGCGGATCGAAGCGGAACAGGTACCCCGAATTGCCGTGTACGCCGTAGATCGCTTTCTCGGCCGGATGCCAGACGACCTGCCGCCAGTTGTAACCCATGTGACCGGGGGACGCCGGGTCGTACAGGCCGAAGTAGTCCTTCTTCATGTCCTCGCCCGCGACCGTTTCGATCTGGTCGCGGTCGTAGCGGTAGCGGAAAATCGCGCCGTCGCCGTTGGTGAAGTAAACGCTGCCGTCGTCGGGATCGACGGCCAAGGAGCGGCAGATCGTGCGATAACCGGCGCCCTTGCCGTTTTCCCCCTGCAAGCAAGTCGGCCCCAGGTCTTTCAATTCCTTTTTCGCCAGGTCGTAGCGGAGGAAATAGCCGGTGGGCCAGGTCAGGCCATAGAGCCGGCCGCGGCGGCCGTCCATGTTCATGGTGATGATGCCCTCGCCGCGAGGCGCGACGGCCAGGCTTTGGAACTTGCCGGTAGCCATGTCGTAGGCCAGGAAGTGTCCGCCCGGATAGGGTTTCCAGCCCGGCGGCGGAGGGCCCATCTTCTCCATGTCGTCGATGACGGCATAGAAGCCGGTGTGCGTGGCGAAATAGAGTTTGCCCCGGCATTCCACGAAGTTGACGTGGCTCTTTCCCTGGGCGACGGCCTTTAGTCCCTTTTCGCCGCACGCCGCGCTGAGGTCGCCCAGGTGGCCGATCTTTCTCGTAGCCGGGTCGAAGCAGTACATCTGCGCGGCCACGTCGTAGGCCTGGGAAGAAAGCACGTAGTAGATCTTCCCGTCGCTCGCGGCGCTCAGGCCGTTGTAGGTGTCGTGGGCCAGCGCGAAGCCCGAGTCGTAGGTGTCCGCAGTCAACTTCGCGGGATTGCCCACGGACCCCGCCGCACCCGCCGTCGCCGGCCAAACCGCTGCCAAGGCGAGAAATATCCCAACCCGAAGCGCCAGCGAGGGCCTTGGTGCCGGTGTGCCACTGCTTGGTACAAGCAGTGTGTTCCGAAGAGCCGCCTTGTCGCCCGGCACTGCTTGTATCAAGCAGTGGCACACCAGATTACCGTTGCTCCTGGAGTCGTGCAGTCCCATTTAGGAAGTCTCCGTCTGCTCACGCCTTGGCCAGCGCCGCAGCGTGCCCCTGAATCTTGCGCACCGCCGCGGCGATCTCGTCCATGTCGCTGCGAGGACCGAGAAACATGGCCTGCGCCATCCAGACCCCCTCCTGGCAAAGCCGCTCGTTCAACGGGCATTGCGTGCGCTCTTCCCAGCGATCGATCTCCGCCTTGGAATAGATCTTCTGGTAGGCGCGGGACTGGATCGTGCCCTTGAGAAACGCCTCCTGGTTCAGCGGCGCGTAGCCGGCGAAGCACGGAATCCCCTCGGCATTCAGGGCGGCTATGAACTTCGCCCGCGGCAAACCGGCGAACTGCCGCGCATCGTAGCGGAGCATGAAAAGGTGATAGGCATTGCGCGTACACCCTGCGTAGGTCCGCGCCGGCGTGATTCCCGGGATTTCCCGCAACATGCCGGTGAGGTATTCGGCATTCTGCCGGCGGGTGTTGGATTGCTCTTCCAGGCGGGTCATCTGGGCCAAGAGGAGCGCGCCTTGGAACTCGGTCATCCGCAGATTTGCACCGCGTCCTCCCACATAGCCGAAGTTGTAGCCGGCTTTGGCGCGCGGCCGGCAGTTGTTGTGGAAAGCGTAGCACTTGCCGGCCAACGCCTCGTCGTCGGTGAGGATCGCGCCGCCCTCGCCGGCGCAGAGATTCTTGGTGATCTGGAAACTGAAACAGCCGGTGGTCCCCAAGGTGCCCGCCTTGCGGCCCCGCCACTCGGCCAGGTGGGCCTGGCAGGCGTCTTCCACCACCGGCAGCTTGTGCTCCGCGGCAACCGCCAGGATCGTGTCCATGTCCGCTACGGAGCCGCCGATGTGTACGGGCAGAATTGCGGCCGTGCGGGCGGTGATGGCGGCCTCGATCTTGCGGGCGTCGATTTGGAAGGTCTCCGGATCGATATCGACGAAGATCGGCAAGGCGTAATGCAGCAGGACCACGTTCAGCGTGGCCACGAAGGTGTACGGGGTCAAGAGCACTTCATCGCCCGGCCCGATGCCCAAGGCGCCCAGCGACGCAAACAGCGCGCTGGTGCCGTTGGCCGTGGCCAGGCAGTGCTTGGCCCCGGTGAGCTGGGCATAAGCGGCTTCGAAGCGGTTCACGCACTGCCCCTCGCCGCGGAACCATTTGCCGCTGTGGAGCACGTCCAGCAGGGCCTTGTCTTCGCGGCTGTCCATCCGCGGCCAAGCTGGGAAAGGCCGCGTGCGCACGGGTTTTCCGCCCAGCAGCGCCGGCTTCTCGGCAGCGCCGGCCGTACTCGCAGCCGCGGGCGCGGGCTGTTCGGCCGCCGCAGCCGCGGTGCCGCCCAGCGCCAGGCCAAAGCCGGCCGCCGCGGTGGCCGTCACGAAACGCCGCCGATTCAAGGCCTCATGCATGTCAGTTCTCCTCTCGCGGGGAAGAAGGGTTCTCTTGGACAGTGTCTCATGTTGGGTCACTTCACGCCGACCTTCACGAGCAGCCGGCGGCAAGCCGCGATCAAAGTTTCTTCCACGTTTGCGGCAAACGGCCCCGCTTGGCCGTAGTAAATCATGCTCTCGACCACCTCGTAGCCGCCCTCGCCGAGCACGCGCCGCGAGGGGATGTAGCACATCACCTCGTTCGTATAGCCGGCGACGATCAAGTCGGTCTGCGGACACTCGCGCTTCAACCGCAGCGAATAATCAACCACCACCTCGCCGCCCAAGGCGAGCATCGCCAGATTGTCGCCGAAACCCACGACCTGGACGGGAACGGGCACCTGCCAGACCTGACGGCCGGCGTCCAGCGCGGCGAGCACGGCCTCGGCGCAACGCTTGCCGAAGCGGTCGTTGCCCTTGGCCTCCTGCTCGAACACGGCCCGCTCCCGGCGGGCCAGATCCAACTTCACTTCCTCGTAGCCCGTGCGTATCGTGGGACAGAGCGGCCTGAGCCCGCCGGCCAGCACCCGCTCAACCTCGCCGGCCAGCGTCTTGCCATGTTGGGCTGCCAGTTCCGGCGTGCCGCGCGGATGCGGGTTCTGGTCTCCGCCACAGAGCATGAGGAACAGCGCCGTCGCCCCCGGCAACGCCTTTTCCAGCTCGATCTGCGCGAAGCCGGCATAATCGCCGTTGATTTCATAGCGGTCGCCGCCAAGCGTCGTGTTGTGGCAGGCGTAGCCGAAGAGAACGGCGCGGAGCTTGCCGCCGGGCGTGGCGATCCTCAAGACGGGCACGTCGTGATCGACCGGCCCGGCGGGGTTCACCCCAAGTTTGAAGCCTTTGCCGCTGGGCTGCCGGCGGTTGACCGCGAAACCGGCCGAGCCGTGACCGGCCGCAAACGTCGCCGGGCTCAAATCGGCCAGCGCCGCACCCACGACTTCCACCAGGTCGTCGACCAAGCGGTCGCGGTAGTCGATCAGCCGCTGCCGGTCGCCGGGACTAACGTCGAACATGACCTGCAGATTCGGCCACACGCCGGGGCCGGAATGCGTGTGCGACGAATTCAGCAGCAGCTCCGCGCGCTGCAAACCGTGTTTCTGCTTCACGCGGGCGGCCACTTCGTCGGAAACTTCGCGCGGCAGGCCGATCAAATCGGTGCTGACGATCACCACGCGTTTGCCGCGGGCATCTTTCAAGGCCAGGGCCTTGGCCCAGAGATCGTGCATGACGCCTTCCGAAGGCCGTGTCCGCGCGGCGTAGCCCGACATCCAGATCGACCCCGTCGGCGTGATGGCCTTGCGGGCGACGCCCGCTTGGAATTCGGCCGGCCCCGGCACGGCGCCGAGCACAAGCAGAGTGAGGATGATCGCGTTCATATCCTGGCCCAGCCTGTTAATTCACGCGGATGGAAGCGAGAAGGTGGGGTGGATCGGTCTGTCTCTCGCAACAGAGACAGGTTACTCGGCCAGACGGCAGCCGTCAAGATAGCGTGACGGGCTGACTCGGGGGCGTCGTGGTCCCGCTCCAAGTTCGCGGGTGGACGCGCGAGCGGCGTCGCGGTAAAATCGGGTAAGACACAGGCGATTAGCCAGCGTTCGCCCTGCACCTTCTGCGCTGTGTTTCGTGGTTTCCTTTTCTTCGACCAGCGATGAAATCCCGCACCGTCAACACGCTATCGCTCATCTCGGCCCTGCTCCTGGCCTGCACGGTCTCCCTGTGGGTGTGGAGCTTCTGGAGCAACCCCGGCAAGAACTACTTGTCATTAAGCAATTCATTCCACATCGGCTCCAACCACGGCCGGGTCGATTTCTTCAACGAGAAGTCCGGGCCGTACCACGGCAGTATCATCTCGCTCTGCTTGACCACAAAGTTCGGGGAGGATGTCTTTTCCGAGCGACGAGAGTTCGGAGATGCCCTTGGCGTTTACTACCGTTACTTCCGCTGGGCCGACTCGGGAGCCGTGCTTTGGACGCTGAGCGTGAGTCTCGCCTATCCGCTCGTTGTGTTAGCCGTTTTGCCCGTGATTTGGTGCTGGCTATGGTGGCGCGCGAGGAGGCTTTTGCCTGCCTGTCAACAAGTATCCGGCCCCCGACAGGATATGGCCGTAGCAATCCGCCTGTACTGGTGGATGGGCGTCCTAGGTACGGTCTACTCCGTGCTCGTCTTGATTGGCGTTTGCCTAGCCGCGGTCGCTCGGGCCGAGTTCCCATCGGTGGTGGACGTCGCGCCAATGCTGACTTTTCTGCCCCTTGCAGGGGCCTTTGGGGCTTCGGTTTATGTCTCTCGCAGGCTTACGACCAGGCCGGAAGGGATGTTGCCCTGTGCGAGGATGGTGGGCATCATCCTGGCAACGGCGATGTTCCCGATCCTGACAATCCCCGGAATCATCTGCGTGCGGCGCGCCACTCGGAGCTTCGCCCCGTACTGCGACTCCGTTCGCCCTGACGCAAGGAATCACGTCGTGTGTGGGCCAAGTCCTGGAGAGGAACTATTATGAATGCACGCGCATCCTTGATTCGCCCCGTCGGTAGAGCCGGCTGTTGTACGCTCGCATTCCTGCTTCATTCCCTCGTTTCCCCAGCCGCGCAGCCGCCTGCTGGACCTGCGGATGCAGAACTTCGCGGGACCGTCCTCGCCGCGGAAACGCGACAACCGGTGGCCTGTACCGTGACCATCGTGGACGCAAACGGCCGCACGGTGAGCGAGGGCCGGGGGCTCTCCGGCGGCTTTCGCTCGTCCGGCGCGTTCAACAAGCGGCTGCCGCCCGGACGGACCAAGATTCGTGTCACGCGCGGTTTCGAGTGCAAGGCCGTCGAGAAGGAAATCGAGCTGCGCGCCGGTGAAGTCCGCTCAGTGCAACTGGAATTGCAGCGGCAGGTCGATCTCCGCCGGCGCGGCTGGTTCGCCGGCGACAGCCACGTGCACATGGTTCACGGGGAGAAAACGATTGCCGTGGACTTCGACCAAGTGGCGGCGGCGGCGCGGGCCGAGGACTTGCAGTATCTTTCGCTGGGCCACGCCTGGCAGTTGGACGACCCCACGCCGGAGCGGCTCGAGTCCGAGTTGGCCCGCCGCTCGACGCCCGATTGCCTGCTGACCTGGAACCTGGAAGCGCCGAAGAACTACTTCAAGGGCGATGCCGGCCGCTGCCTGGGACACTGCTGGATTCTGGACATGCGCGGCCGCACCCCGGCCGGGGCCGACGCGATCCGCCTGCTGTTGGAAGCCAGCGCGGCGGACTACGAGTCCGAGAAGCCCTCGCTGGCCAACTTCGAGTCCCATTCCTTGATCCACGCGCAAGGCGGATCGGTCTTCTACACGCACGCGGCGCGGTGGTGGACCGGCTCCTGGGGCGGGCAAGGCATCTATCCCAAGCGGGACAAGATGCGCGTGTCGAACTTGGCCGTCGAGCTGCCGTTGGACGCGCTGGCCGGCCCGACTTTCGACGGTCTGGACATTATCACCGGCGCAGGGGAGTTCGCCGCGGACCAGAAGTCCTTTCAGATCTGGTCGCTCTTGCTGGGGCATGGCTACCGCCTGGCAGCCACCGCCTCTTCGGACGCCTGCTTCGATCGCCCCGGCGGTGCGCAGCCGGGAGCGGCGCGGCTCTACACGTTTATCGAAGGCCCTTTCTCGCTTGCCGCCGCGTCCCGCGCCGCCCGGGCGGGCCGCACCTTCGTCACCACCGGGCCGCTGCTGCTGGTTTCGCTGGATGGGAAGCCCCCGGGCAGTTCCTTCCCTGCCGGTAACCATCCTCACGAGTTGCGCATCGAGGCCTGGCCTTCCGGGGCGGCAGAAGCCGGCCTCCGGCGGGTGGAAATCCTCCGCAACGGCCGGCCGCTCCAGAAAGTCCTCGACGACAGCCGCGCTGGCCGGCCCTTCCTACAGGCCACTCTGCCGATTCTGGAAACCGGCACCGCCTGGTACTGCGTCCGCGCTTTCGGCGCGGATGAAAAACACCAGCGGGCCATCAGCGGCGCGTTCTTCTTCGACGAAAAGCCGTGGCGCCCGCCGGCGCCGGTCCCGGCGAAGGTCCATGTCCGCGTCGTCCAGGCCGGCGCGGGCCGTGCGCTGGACGCAACGCTCACCGAGGTGAACCAACTCGGACCTCAACCGCAACTCGGGGCCGAGCATCACCTGCCCGCGGGAACCGGCACGCTAACCATCCCGGCCACAGCCCGCTTGCGCGCCGACGCCCCCGGACTGGAAAGCGTCACTTTGAGTCCGCTGTTCGACAATCCGGCCCTGCTGGAAATGATCACGGGGCTGGAAGACAAGGACCTGGCCGACTGGCGGACCTACGAGCGGATCGCGGCGCTGCTGGGCGACGTGCCGCTGGAGTTCCGTTTAAAGCCGGCGCGACACTGATCGTGGGATCGTAGCCTGTAGGATGGGTCGACGGGTACCGTGCGCAGCATGGTCGGCGTGCCCCACCGGCGGCATTCTTGGTGGGGCTCGTTTCACCTGACCCACGTGAATAATCGGGGCTGAACTGACTCGCCGCCCTGAGGCTGGCGGCCGCAGAATGTCCCGCCTGGCTTGTCTGCTTCCCCTATGTCCTCACCTCTCCCCCTCTCTCCCATCTCTCGAAGGCATGGGGAGATTCTCCAAATAGCTTGAGACTTGCCACAGTAACGCCCCCTTGGTGGCGGACTCGGCTGCCCAGAACTGGGCTTTTTCGCGGCCCACAGTCTTGGTACCATCCCTGTCGATATAGATTGTGCGGGGGTCAATACCGCAGGGACAGGTTTTGGGAGGACGTGCAATGAAGAAGAGCATTATTCTGGCGAGCGTGGTCTTGGCTCTATTGGCCCTTTCGTGGTCGCCGGCCCAGGCGGGCGGAGTGAGAGTTGGCATCGGGATCGGCATTCCCTTGGGCGGCCCGGCATACTATCCGCCCCCCTATTACTACCCGTACCGCTACGCCTACCCCTACCCGTACTACTATCCGTACCCGTATCCGTATCCGTATTACGCGCCGCAGCCTGTCTACGCAGCTCCGCCTGCGGGCTACGCACAGCCTGCCCCAGTCTACGGGCAGCCGGCGCCGATGACGCAGCAGTATTACTATCCGCCGTCGTCGGGCGGGCCAACCCCGGCACCACCGCCGACGTATTCGACGCCGGCTCCGCCGCCGCCGTTGCCTGCACCACCGAGTTCACCCACGCCCGCCGGTCCGTCGGGGACGGGGCTGTAAATGGAAGCTGGCTTGACTGGTCTGTCAAGCCTCCAGCGGCGGCTTGAATGAGTAGGTTATGCTTTGGCATAACACCCTTTCTGGCAAGATCTTACGTTATGCTGCAGCATAACCTGCGGGCTTGGGCCGTCGTGGCTGTCACCCTGGGCGCGATCCTTTCCGCGTCCCCGGCACTGGGGCAGTTCCCGGGGCATGGCGGCGGGGGCGGGGGCGGCAAGCACGGCGACGGGGCCAAGCAGCGCGAGGACGACACATCGGAGCGGGCCTTCACGGCACCGCGCGCACTCGCCGTTCTCACGCCCCACGGCGGCGAGTACCTCGCAACCAAGGCGAACCACTATGAAGTCGTGTACATGCCGCTGGCGACCCGCATTTACCTGTACGACAGCAAGCTGAAGCCGCTGAGCGCGCGGGATGTTCGCGCGCAGATGATCTTGCAATTGCCGGGGGACGCCGCCCCGCGGCGGATCCCGTTCCAGTACGCGGCCATGCCGCCGGGGGCGGCCGAGCAGGACTATGTGGCCGCAGCCATCGACCTGCGGTCTTTGCAAGAGAAAGAGACCACCATTACGCTGGAGTTTTCCGGCCTGCCGGATTCGCGCCGTCCGACCGCTTCCTTTACCCCCTGCTATGCCCACTTCAGCACGCGCCCGTATGTGGCCAGGGTGCTCTTGACTGCGGCCGACCGCGACGGTCTTGCGCGGCAGCCGATCTGTCCCGTCGCCCGCGTTCCGCTGGGGAGCCGGGGGCCGGTGGTCAAGTTGTATATTGGCGACTACCCCTTGTACGTCTCCGGCGAGGACTGCATTCGAGCGGTCAAGGACGCCCCTGAGAAGTACCTGCCGCAACCGCCCACGCCGCTTGCCAACCGGTAATCGCCGTCCCGCCCTCTCAAGCACCGGCGGCGGCCGTTGACGGGGACCGTGACTTGACTTACTGTCCCACGACGTTTCCGTTGGGCTTAGCGGCCGTCCAAGAATTACTTCCAGATTTACGGAGCCCGTGGCGTAACGGTGTAGTTCCAGTCTGGGCAGGTTGAACGGTGTCGGATGTTGAGTTGGACAAAGTCGTGGTTGCTGACCTTGATTTT
>Ga0326727_10016906_pt1 | contig 15274 bp, 10 predicted proteins | sample MB2enrmetagenome_FD_207643 | JGI IMG/M metagenome (GOLD analysis project Ga0326727, IMG submission 207643) | Lab enriched peat soil microbial communities from McLean, Ithaca, NY, United States - MB29MY | ecosystem: Environmental > Terrestrial > Soil > Wetlands > Peat | place: USA: New York... | reverse complement strand
CCGAAGTGGAAGCCGCGTGCGATCCGGCGGTGTGGGCCGAAGTCCTGCGCCTGAATCGGCTCGATCTGCGCCTGCTCGAAACGGCGCGTGGCGAGGTGGCGCGGCGCCTGAGCTGCGTGCCGCCCGGTGCGGCGGACCGGCTCAGGCGTCAACTGGCCGGCGCCACGGCTTCAGGCTGAAGATCGCAATCCAGCTCCCGATTCACCTGAGCGCGAAGCTGTTCGTATCGAACGGCCTGAAAGAAGCGGTGATGCTCCGGCGAAGCGATGAATCGCGTTCGCCCGAAACCATCCTGCCAAAGCGCCACCACCGCTCCATCCAAACCTTCGGCGGCGGCGCTCTGTTCCAGCGCGGCGTAAAGCCGGCGCCGGGCTTCGGCGTTCTCGCATTGTTCCAGTGCCTGGTCGATGAACACGGCCACGATTGGGACATCGGAAATGCCGATATGGGCGGCCGGAAACATCATTGGTCTTATTCTACCTGTTCGCCCGGAAGCGCCGCCAACGCCGCGGGTTGAAGTGATACACTGGCCACCGTGAGCCTTCCCCTCGAGATGGCGTGAGAAGGAGTGAAAATAACTATATGACGAATCGAATGGGAGCTTCCGACAGGCGGGATTTCTTGCGGATGATGGGGCTGGGGGCAACGGCCCTCGCGCTTTCGGGCGCCCGCTTGGGCGCTGCCACCACCGCCAAGCCTTTGCGCGGGCTTTTTCCGATTGGATTTACGCCCTTTACCCCGGACGACAAGATCGACCTCGACGGCCTGGCCGCGCAAGTCAAGTTCTGCAATCGCGGAAGCGTGCATGGCCTCATGTGGCCCCAGAACGCCAGTGGTTGGAACACCATGTCCGAAAAGGAAAGGCTGGACGGCGCCGAGGCGATCCTCTCCGCCGGCAAGGGCGGGAAGTCGGCGATTGTGATCGGCGTGCAAGGCACGGATCTCGACACCGTTACCCGGTACGCCCGGCAGGCCGAGAAACTGGGAGCGGACGGGATCGTATCGCTTCCCCCGACGGGTGTGAGCGACGAAAAGGAAATTCTCGCCTATTATCAAAAGGTCGGAAGCATCACCAGCCTTCCTTTCTTCGCGCAGGCCGTTGGGAACATCAGCGTGGACCTGCTGGTTGAAATGTTCAAGACAATCCCCACGTTTCGCTATGTCAAGGATGAAACGGGCAACCCACTCGAGCGCATCGCGGAACTCCGCGAGAGGACCGGCGATCAATTGAAAGTATTCTCCGGAGGCGGGGCCGCCACAATGATTCTGGAAATGGAGCGGGGATTCTCCGGTGCCTGCCCATACGTCGATCTGGCTGATGTCTTTGCGTCCGCCTACGACCTGTGGCACGAGGGGAAGAGGCAGGAGGCGTTCGACATGTTCGGAAGGATCCAGGCGTTCGCCAGTATCACTCCGGTCAGCTCGGTAGATATCATGATCGCCCGGGGCGTGTTCAAGCCGGGGACCAAGCTCCGCATCGCGGCGCCGGCGGCCGATGCGGCCGGAGGGCGCGGTGGCGCCGCTGGCGGCAGAACGCGCGGGCTGCACTTGTCAATCGATGAAATCCGCAAGGAGCTCGATGCGTATCTGAAGCCCTACTTGAAGGCTTGAACGCTCTTCGCGATTTCGACGGCGAAGACGTGCACCGGACCCAACATGTTAGACCGGAACACCACCCATTTCATGTCGGGTGAGAACGTAACGTTCGGCTCCAGCCGGTAATCGTGTTTGCGCATGTTTACCAGCCGCTCGGAATTGAAGAAACCCGCGTCGATCAGGTTGCCGGAATGGGCGGTCTGGATGCCGGCCACGTCCGGTATACGTACGGGCCGGAACAGATAGATCCATTTGCCATCGGGTGCCCGAGCCGCCATGTCGCCGTCGCCGCCATCTCCGGCAAACAGCGTCCCGTCGGCCGACACGTTGTAATGCACGGACCATTCATTGCGCTGGAGGTGATACCAGGTGCGCTTGCCGGTGGCTACCTGGTAGCCGGCCAGCCAGAAGTCCTGGCCGCGCGGGGTTTGCAGGTCGTACCAGATCGTGAGGCCATCCGCCGCAAAAAACTCGTGGCCGGCGATTTCCATATTCATCGTCCGGGTGTGAATCTTGGTCAGGCCGGTGCCGTCGGCGCGGATCGTCCAGATTCGGTCTACCTCGTGCCACGTACCCTCGTGGCAGAACATGATCAGGTTGGCGTCGGTCGGCGAGAATTGCAGGTGACCGAGCCACTCGCGCTCCCGAAGGATCTCCTTCAGCTCGCCCGTCGCCGTATTAACCGTGAACAGAACACGCGGCGCCCCGGCGCGCGCGGCCATCAGGGCGTTGTGCAGACGTAGATCCTTCGCATCCGCGAATGTGACCGGGTTGCCGTCCGCGCCGATGGGTGCATAGTCGGGTTGGCCAAACCGTGGGTTGACCCCAGGCAATTGGCTGGCCGCCGGCGTGGGCGAAGCCGCACCGTCGATGTAAGTCCCCAACAGAAGGGTCTCGTCCGCATTGAGGGACGCGACGGTCCGTCCGGGCGGCAGCTTGACGACCTCGCGGGTAGCCTCCGTATCGACATTGGTTGCATACACGATGGCCTCGTTGGAAGTGCGTTCGCCGGCCACGCGGGCCAGGCCGGCCGGCGCGCGCCTTGTGTAGTAGACATCGCCGGTCTTGCGGCCCGCCATCAAGACCGAGACCGGACCGGCGACCAGCCGTCTGACTTCGCGGGTTGACAGATCGATGGTTGCGATGCCCCCATCGGGTGTAGTGACGATCAGTTTCTTTCCGTCGGCCGTATAGGCGTTCTGATTGAAGTACAAACTCAGCGTGCCGTCTTCACGGGAAAGCCGGATCACGCGATGGCCGGTATCGGGATCGATCCATTCCGTTGGCAGCGCCGCCTGCGCGAATAGCATCCCGGCTGCGGCGAGAAACAATAGACAGCGCGTCATGGCGTCTTGCCTGGCCCGTGGCCTGCGGGGACGAAGAGGTAGCGGCGTCCGTCCCCGCAGGCGCGTCGCATCAGAAGGTGATGCGGGCGTTGAGCTGGAGTTTCCGTGCTTGATTGGTCTGCGAAGTCAGCGTGCCGAAGCTGGCCTGGTCCGGGTTGAGCCCGGGCGCTCCGAAGTGGACCGCATTGTTCACGTTGAAGGCATCGGCCTGGACGGCGAGCCTGATACGCTCGCGAAGCGCGAACTCCCGGCGCACACTGAGATCCACGTCCGCGTTGTATGGCGCATTCAGGCCGTAGACCCCGCTCCTCGGCACGTTGCCGACGGTGTAGGCCGCCGGATCGACAAAGGCCGTCCGGTCCAGGTACGAGGTCGGCGAGGATCCTAGCACGTTGCCGGACCCGTAACTGCCATTGATGCGGATGTCTCCGCTCCACGAGGGGTTGTAGTTGGGGTAGCACGTGCCCAGAATGCCGCCGGCGTTACAGCCTGAGGCGCTCAACACCAGGGGAGCGCCGGTGGCGAAGGTGACCACCGAAGAAACCGTCCAACGGCTGATGATCGCACTCAGCGGGGCGGCGCTTGGGTTAAGGGCGCGTCCGGCGCCGAAAGGCAGTTGGTAAGCGAGTGCGCCCGTGACGACGTGTCTGTGGTCGATGGTGCCCCGCGCTCTTTCCAGGGAGTAGTTGAAGGGGTTACGGGGGCTGGTCACCAGATTGTCCAGTTGCTTGCTGAACGTGTAGCCGCCCGAGAAGGTAAGACCCTTGGAGAAGCGCCGATTGAACGTGATCTGGAGCCCCTGGTAGCTGGACTGGCCGACGTCGAACCATGGGGAGCTGATGGCGCCGTATTGCGGGAAGGGGCGGAGCATCTGGCCGACCGTTCCCGTGAAATTGGAGAATGGCAGCGCGATGCCTGGGATGATGGCGTTCGCCGAGGCTATGTTGGCGGCATTGGCCGTCGCCGTGAGCAGCGGGCCCAGGGCCAGATACTGCAGGGGCGTGGTGTTGAGCGGCGAGCCACTGCCATTATCGGGCCCGGGCAGGAACTTGCCCAGACTGGCCGTGTAAGCGACACCCAGCGTCATGGTCGAGGTGAGCGCGCGCTGAACGCCGAGGTTCCAGTTCTCGTAGTAAGGCGGCTTGCCACCCGTCACCGGGTCGCCGTAAGTGGGATTCTGCGCGCCCGTGGGGTTCGTGGGGATATAACCGGTCCCGTAAGTGGGATCCAGGAACGGCGGCGCCTGGGCAATAGGGGGAACACCATTATCCCAGTAGTACGCCGGAGCGTTGTTGCCGGGGCTGGTGGAGTTGTTCGTGGCCGTGTAACCGAGCTGGCTGAGTCCCTGGCGCGAGTTGTTGCGGCCCCCAACCCCGCCGGCGTGCACGTACATAAGCGAGTAGCCCGCCCGCAGCACGGTTTTGTCGTCCAGACGGTATGCCGCTCCAAAGCGAGGACCGAGGTTCTTATAGTGACTGGGAATGGGAGTTCTGCAATTGCAACTGTCGGTGCTGTTGCCCACAAACTCCAGGGCGCCCGGATGGCCACCGGCAGCCGCATTGGCCAGGTTCGGGTTGAAGTAGGACATCAGGTTGTTCACTTCGTAGAACGGGCCCATGTAGTCCCAGCGCAGGCCTAGGTTCAGCGTCAGACGCGAGCTGACCTTCCAGTCGTCCTGGACATAGGTGGCCCAGTCCTTGTAACGGCCGCCGGTCTCGCCTATGGCGTTCTGGTTGATGGCGCTGCTGCTCAGAGCGCCGAGCAGATAACTGGCATACGCATTGCCTTGGCTGGCCTGGAGCGTACCCGCGGCATTGTACCCGGCGGTTTGCGTGTTGGTGAAGGTGAAGGCGGCGACCAACGCGAAGTTCTCGTTGTCCTGCAATGCCTGAAACTGAGCTCCGAAAATCAGCGAATGCTTGCCCTTAACCCACATGATGTTGTCTTGCGCGGTGAACGTGTTGGCGGCTTCGTTGTAAAAGTGGGCGTTGGTCCCCTGCCAGTTGCCGGGCGCATTGGTGCCGCCGCTAAATGTAATGTCCGGAAATGTGTCGTCCACCACACTCGGGGGCAAGCCTTTGATACCGGCCTTCTGCGGATAATCCCCCGATACGGTGGGGTTTTGAAGCGGAATCCAGATGCGGTTGAAGGAATAGCTGAACTGGTTCAAAAGGGTGGGCCTGATGGTGAAGGTATCGTGCAACTGCGCCATCTTTACGGCTTCCTCCACGATGCGGCCTTGCGTGTACGGCTCGGGCAGCACGCCGGCTCCCGTTTGGCTGAGGCTGCCGGTGAAATTGGTGGCGTAATGGCCGTTGGCGAAGAAGCCGGACAGCCGGTGCCTGTCCGACAGGAAGGCATCTATCTTGCCGGTCATGTTGTACGTGTTCACCAGGATGGGCAGGCTGGGCAGGTAGTTGTTCTGGATATTCGCGTTCGTCGGCGCGGGGAGATAGGACTGCAACGACTGCGAGATGGGAGAGATGCGCGAAGTGGGGATGATGTTCCCGGCGAACGGTGTCCGCGTGCAGACCGCGCCGGCGCAAGTCTGGCTCGCCGGATCGTAAATCTGGGCCGGGAACGCGCTGAAATCGCCGGTCCGCTCGGTCGTCGTCGGGACGGACTGCAAGGTGGGGTTCAATCCCGAGTCGTACCTGTAACCATCGTAGTTCGTAAAGAAGAAAATCCGGTTCTTCTTGATGGGGCCGCCGATCAGCCCGCCGTATTCGTTCTGGCGCTCGACGGGTCTTATCGCGGGGAAGAAGCCCCGCGCGTCCAAGTCCGTGTTGCGGAAGTATTCGAAGGCCGCGCCGTGGAACGCATTGGTGCCCGACTTGATAACGTAATTCTCGACGCCTTGCCCTTGGTACTGGGCCTTGGCGCCGTTGGTCTCGACCTGGAACTGGTCCACGGCATCCACCGAGACGGCGAACGCCAGATAGCGGGTGTCGCCTTCCGTGCCGGCGCTAGTCAGCGGCAGCCCTTCGAGATAGACTTCGTTTTGGTATGTCTGGCCGCCGTTGAACGCGGCCGTGGAGGGGCCCGCGGCCTGTGTGCTGGAGTTGTCGACGCCGGGGACCAAGCCTACGAATTGCGTGGGATCCCGGGGGACTCCATTCATGGCCAGGGGAAGCGCCGCATAGACGTCGTTCTCCATGGTTGAACCGAGCGTTGCATCGTCGGTATGCAGCACGGGTGGCGCGGCCTCCACCGTAATCGTCTGACTGGATGTTCCCAACTGCAACGTCGCATTGAACCCGAGGATTCCCAGGGCGACAACCACCAGGTGCTCCTGGGTGGTGGTTTGAAATCCATCCGCCTTAACGGTAACTGTATACTCGCCGGGCTGAAGAGGAGAAAGCACGAAGAACCCGGCATCGGTTGTCTTACGGCTGGTTTGAACTCCCGTGGCCCCGTTCACCGCGACGACCGTGGCGCCGGCCACGATGGCTCCCGAAGGATCCGTGACCGTTCCTTGAATCGTTCCGCTCCCGCCCACCTGAGCGGTCGCTATCGCGACTGCCAGGAGCGCGGCCAACAAGCAGCTTATCACTCGCATGGTTGTCCTCCACGAATCACGTTTGAAACTAAACCCGGCTCTGCACGGCCCGCACGGCGTACGTGCCTGGAGGCAGAACCATCCCTGTCGCATCGCGGTTTATTCTATTGCATATGTTCCAAATTGTCATTAGCATTTCGGCTTACTCTGGGCTATGCGAATAGCATAGGCGCAACTACTCTTCTTGCATAGGATAAGGGCGCCTGGCTTGGCGGTATGCTTGGGAATTGAAATATCGGACATGACCCCCTCGCGCAGGTTCGTCCGCAGTTCGCGCCGGCCCGTCGCCGCCCTGGGATGGGTGGTTCTGGGCTGGCTCTGGGCGTTGCCCGCGCCGCCCGCCGGCGCCGAGGAAGCGGGCTTGGCGGCCTCGGCTGCCGGTTACCGGATCGACTTCTGGCGCGAGGCGGAGGGGCTGCCCCAGTCTCGAATTAGGACCGTCGCGCAGACTCATGACGGCTATATCTGGCTGGGCACCGACGGCGGCGCCGTCCGCTTCAATGGCGCCAGCTTCACGGCGTTCACGGTGGAAACCGGAAGCCTGAAGGACAACGAGGTGTGGGCACTCGAGGAAGACGACGAGCACGCTCTCTGGATCGGAACCTATGGAGGCGGCCTCACCCGCCTCAAGGATGGCCGGTTCAAGACCTTCACGACCGCCGAAGGCTTGCCCGACGATATCGTCACGCGCATCGAGAAGGACGCGTCTGGAGACCTCTGGATCGCCACGGCGAGCGGCTTCAGCCGCTATTCGCACGGTCGCTTCACGCGCATCGAGTCGCCGGATAGAGATGCTACCGCCACGCGCGACACAATTTGCGCGAGCTCGCCCAACAACGTGTTCGTGGCCACCAGCTCGCAAGTGTTCCGTTTCTCGAACGGCCGCTTCGAGCCGCTCGGTGGTCTCGTCCGGAAAGGCGATGGCTCGATTGAGAAACTGATCTGCGCCGCCGATGGTTCATTCTGGATCGGCTTCGCTAACGGGGCGATTAAGAACTGGAAGGACGGCAGGGTTGGCATATTCATCCCACACGGGCCAGCCGCGCCGATTACATCGCTCTATGAAGATCCCGCCGGCGGCGTGTGGGCGGCCTCGGGGCGGACCATTTACCAGCTGCGGAACGGACGATTTGAACCATTGCCTTTGGACGATGAGAGCACGGGCCTTGGCACGGTGTACAGCATGCATCTCGATCGCGAAGGCAGCCTCTGGGTGGGACTCCAATCGAACGGGCTGGCCCGCCTCCGCATGAAGCAGATCTCCACCCTGCCCACTCCGGAAGGGGCGCCCGATGACATTGCGCGCTGCGTCTATCAGGACCGGAAGGGCGATATCTGGGTAGGAACGTCCAGCGGGTTCGGCCGGTACCGCGACGGGAAGTTGCTGTCGCACACGAGCCTTCCCGCGGAGCGTGCGGGACCCGTGCGTTCTTTCGCGGAAGACCCGCAAGGGCGCTTATGGATTGCGGCCGGCAAGGACCTGCTGCTGCTCGAGCGCGGCCGCTTGACTGATTGCCCCGGCTGGCGGCCGTCTTCCCTGATCACGGTGATTTACAGAGACAGCGTTGGTGGCATGTGGGTTGGAACCGACTGGGATGGTCTATACCAGTGGACCGGAGAGGCTTTCCGGAATTACCGCAGCCGGGATGGATTGGCCGGAAATCGCATTCGCGCGATACTGCGCGACCACCGGGGCGCGCTCTGGATCAGCGCGGTGGGAGCCGGTGTAAGCCGGTTTTCTGAAGGGCGGTTCACCAATTATGGAACCGGCACGGGCTTGGCCGGGAATCGTGTCTATGCCATTCACGAAGACGAGGGCGGCGCGCTGTGGTTCGCCACGCGGAACGGGCTGACGCGGCTCAAGGATGGAAAGTTCTTCTCCTATACCTCGGCATCGGGCCTGTTAGTCGATTTTCTCTATAGCATTCTCGACGACGGACTGGGCAACTTCTGGTTCAGCTCCGCGCAAGGGCTGTTCAAGGTTGGTAAAGCCGAATTGGCGGACTTCGCGGACGGGCGGGTCAAGAGAGTCGCATCGGTGAGTTATGGCGTGCGGGATGGGATGAAAACACGCGCGTGCAACGTAGGCAACCAGCCTATTGCGTGGAAGACCGGCGGCGGGCTGATGATGTTCAGTTCCTTGAAGGGCGTGGTGGTGGTAGACCCGAGCCGCTTGATGTCCAGTTCTTACATCCCTCCGGTGCATATCGAAAACGTCAGCGTGAACCGGCGTCCGCAACCGCTGGACCGGGAACCCAGTCTGTCGCTGGGCGCCGGGGAGGTGGAAATCGATTATGCCGCGCTCAGCTATCTGGATCCAGAACGAATTCGATTCAAGTACATGTTGCAAGGTTCCGATAGCGATTGGGTGGATGCGGGCGGGAGGAGATTCGCGTACTATGCCAATCTGCGGCCCGGCCGGTACGTTTTCCGCGTGATTGCCGGCACGGTCGGCGGATCGTGGAACGAAGCCGGCGCGTCGTTCGGATTCTATCTGAGGCCGCATTTCTATCAGACCCGGACGTTTCTCGGGGCCGTCGTCGTGGGTGCGCTGCTGCTGGCCTGGCTGCTATTCAGACTCCGCATGCATGAGTTGAAGGCCCGCTATTCCGCGGTCCTGGCCGAGCGCAACCGGATTTCCCAGGACATCCACGACACCTTCGCGCAAAATCTCGCCGGCATCGCGTTGCAGTTGGATTCGCTGACCATGCAGTTGGAGGAGATTCCCCAAGGTCTTCGGGAGAGGCTCGACGAAGCCTCCAATCTGACGCGCTACAGCCTGGCGGAAGTCAGGCGCGCCGTGGGGGATCTCCGTTCCGACGAACTGGAAAAAGAAGAGCTGCCGGTGGCGTTGCCGGCGATCGCCAGAAAGATGGCGGCTAACTCCCCGATTGAGCCTGCCGTCCAAGTAGTGGGCACGCCGAAACGGCTGAACCCGGTGGCAGAGAAGAATCTGCTGCGCATTTTCCAGGAGGCCCTGGCCAACGCGATCAAACACGCCCATGCCCGGGCGATCGACATTGAGTTGAGGTACGAGCGCGAGGATCTCGTCTTGTGCGTACGGGACGACGGGTGTGGCTTTAATGCGGAGAGCGCGATTCCGCTCGGAATCGGACACTACGGGCTGACCGGCATGCGCGAGCGAACCGAGAGGATCGGCGGACGGCTTACGCTCCGCAGCGCGCCCGGCGAGGGAACCGAATTGCTGATCGTCGTGCCGTTCTCGGCCTAGAGAAGGAACGAACTATGAGCCAGGCGCCGCAGATTCGAATCATGATCGTGGAAGATCATTTTGTGGTCCGCGTGGGGCTCAAGGCGATCATCAACAGCCAGCCGGACATGGTGACCGTGGCTGAGGCCGCCAACGGGAAGCAGGCCATCGAAGCCTTCGAGCAATTCCAGCCCGATGTGACGCTCATGGACTTGCGGATCCCGGGCCTGAACGGAATCGGCGCCATAAGCGGGATCATCGAGAAATTTCCGCGCGCCCGGATCATTGTGTTATCGACCTACGGCGGAGACGAGAACGTCTCGCGGGCTTTCAAGGCGGGCGCCCGGGCGTACTTCCTGAAGGACGTCAAGGGCCAGGAACTGGTGGATGCGATCCGCGCGGTCCACGAAGGACAACGGCCGCTTCCGCCGGAGATCGCCTCACAACTGGCGGACAGTCTGCCGCGCACGCCGTTGAGCGCGCGGGAACTGGAGATTCTGAGACTGATCGCGAAGGGTAAGTCGAACAAAGAGATCGCGGCCGATCTCACGATCGGCGAGGGGACGGTCAGAGTTCATGCCAGCAACCTCTTTGCGAAACTGGGCTGCAGCGACCGGGCGCAGGCTGTGGCGGAGGCATTTCGCCGGGGCATTATCGACGTCGAGTGAAGAGGCAGGCGGGGGCGTGGTCTCGAACTTCAAAGTCTTACCAGGGCCTTGCCCATGTTCTCACCGTGGAACAAGCCAATGAATGCGCGGGGCGCATTTTCCAGACCCTCGTAAATCGTTTCCCGATACTGCAGGCGGCCTTCCTTCAGCCAGAGCGCCATCTGCCTGCGGCCCTCTGGAAAGCGGCGCGCCCATCGCGACACAATGAACCCCTCGACTCGCAGTTGCTTGACGAGGATCTCCGTGAGCGGCCGCGGTCCGATATCCCTCGAACGGTCATTGTATTGCGAAATCTGCCCGCATACCGCTACCCGCCCCCACGTATTCATCAAGGGGAACACGGCGTCCGCTAACTCGCCGCCGACGTTCTCGAAATAGCAGTCAATTCCATGCGGACACATCCGCGCCAGAGTCTCCGCGTAAGGCCGATCCGTGTGATAGTTCAGGACCGCGTCGAATCCAAGGGACTTCACGTATTCGATCTTCCCGGCCGTCCCAGCCGTCCCCACCACACGGCAGCCAAGTATCTTGGCGATTTGTCCCGCGGCCGAACCCACCGCGCCCGCCGCCGCGGAGACCAGCACAGTCTCACCGGCCTTCGGCGCGCATAGCTCCGTCACTCCGAAATAGGCGGTCATGCCCGGCATCCCCAGGATTCCGATGGCGGTGGAAACCGGGAATTCCGTGGAATCGACTCGCCGGACTCTGGTAGCTTCGATAGCCACATAATCTTGCCAGCCCCAGAGTCCAGTCACGATCTCTCCGGGCTGAAAATCATTGTGCAGCGAGGCAGCCACTTCGCCGACGGCGGTGCTCTCCATGACTGCGCCAACCGGTATAGGATCGACGTAGGATCGCTTCCCGGTTATGCGCCCGCGCAGATAAGGGTCGACGGAAACCCACAGCGTGCGAACGAGCAAGCCATTTGCCGGACAAGCGGGAACAGCAACCTCATCCATCCGGAAATCCGAGTCCTGGGGCATCCCTGCCGGTACGGCGGCAAGCAAGATACGGCGACTTCGATCAGGCATAAGCATAAGTACACCCATAGTAGCGGATAGGCGCCGCACCCGCGCTTGCCGTTCTGCTACAATCGGCAGCCATGAAGGTCGCCGTCGCGTTGTGTATCGTTGCTCTGCCGGTTTTCGGCCAGTATTCGGCTCGCCGGGAAGGCCCGGTTGTTCGCCTGGAGGACGCCGGGCACCAGACCGTCGTGTCGATCATGCCCTCCAACGGCAATGCCGCTGTGGAGATGAAGGTGAAAGGGAAGGACGTCGTTCGCTGCCCCTTCGCGTCGGCCGCGGAGTTCTCAAAAGCGCAGGGGGCCAGCGGCGTTCCGTTCCTGTCGCCCTGGGCCAACCGCTTGGACGAGCCGGCTTTCTATGCCAACGGGAAGAAGTATGTATTCAAGCTGGAGCTGGGGAATGTGCGTTGGTCCGATGGGCAAGCGACTCCTGACTTCGTGACGAATGCTTCTCAATGGGAAGTGACGGAGATCGCGTCAGATGCGAATGCCGCCTGGGTGACCAGCCGTTTGGAATTCTACCGGCAGCCCGAGTGGATGGCCCAGTTTCCGTTTGCCCACACGATCGAGATAACCCACAGGCTGCGGGATGGGATCCTGGAGGTCCACACGGTATTGAATAATCTCAGCGCCGAGCCTATGCCGGTTTCCATCGGCTTCCATCCTTTCTACCAGGTGAACGACGCGCCGCGGGATCAGTGGACCATCGCCATCGGCGCGCGTACCCAATGGATCCTGAACCCAAAGAACATCCCCACGGGCGAAACACGCCCCATCGAGCAGTTCCTGCCCAACCCGCGGAGCACTCCGCTCAAAGGACTGAGCCTCGACCACGTCTTCAGCGACCTCATCCGGGATGCCTCGGGCAGGGCCACCATGCGGCTCCAGGGAAAGTCCGAGACGGTGGAAGCGATCTTCGGCCCGAATTTCAAGGGGGTGGTCGTTTTTTCGCCAGGCGGAGCGGCCAACAACTTCATCTGCTTTGAGCCGATGGCCGCGATCACCGATGCGCTCAATCTTGCGCAGAAGGGTATCTACAAAGAGCTGCAATACATTTCGCCCGGTCACACCTGGCAGGAGAGCTTCTGGATCAAGCCGAGCGGATTCTGACGTGGATTAGAGGACTCACATGCGGCTTTTTTGTTCTTTGCTCCTGACTCTGACTCTGGGCGGAGCGCTATGGGCCGCCGATCCATTTCGCGATCCCAAACTGCCGATCGAGGAGCGGGTGAACAACCTGGTCTCCCTGATGACCTTGGACGAGCAGATCGCTTTCCTGGGTCAGATGACGCCGGCCATCGAACGTCTCGGCATCAAGAGCTTCACCAACTTCACCGAGGGCTTGCACGGCCTGGGGTGGGCAAGCGGAGGAAGTATCACGTCCACGCAGTTTCCGCAGGACATCGGGATGGCTTCCACTTGGGACCCGGACCTGCTGCGGCAAATGGGCGCGGCGGTGGGATACGAAACGCGGATCTACAACGTGAAGACCGAGGGAAAGCGCGTCGGCCTGGCCATCCGGGCCCCCATGGTGGACCTGGGGCGGGAACCGCGCTGGGGCCGCAACGAGGAGTCGTACGGCGAGGATCCCTTCCTCGATGGCTCGCTGGCGGTTGCCATTGTCAAGGGTTTACAGGGCGACAACGCCAGGTACCTCCAGGTGGCCTCGACCCTCAAGCACTTCGTCGCCAACAACAACGAGCAGGGCCGCACCAGAACCAACTCCGTCATGGACGAGCGCGATCTGAGGGAGTACTTTCTGGTGCCCTTCCAAAAGGCGATCACGGAGGGCCACGCTCAGTCCTTCATGGTGGCTTACAACCTCCTCAACGGCGCTCCCTGCACGGCCCACCCCATCCTGCGTAGCATCGTGATGAAGGAATGGGGATTCGACGGCATGATCTGCACCGATGCGGGCGGCATGCCCAACCTGATGCGCTCCCAGAAGGTGGTTCCCAGCCTGCCCGAAGCGGCGGCCATGGCGGTCAAGGCCGGTGTCACGGTTTTCCTCGACCAGCACGCCGCCTACGTTCAGGAGGCGCTCGAGAAGAACCTTCTCACCGAGGCCGATATTGTAGATCGGGTCAAAGGCAACCTCCGAATGCGGATGCGTCTGGGAGAGTTCGATCCGCCGGAACTGGTTCCCTACAGCGCCATCACGGGGAAGGAAGAACCCTGGTACGGCGCGAAGCACAAAGCTCTTTCGCGGTTGGTGACCGATAAATCGATTGTGCTGCTGAAGAACGAAAACAACATTCTTCTTCTTAATAAGACCACCATTCACTCCATCGCCATCATCGGCGGCAGCGCCAACGAAGTCTTCCCGGATTGGTACGCCGGCACCCTGCCTTACGCGGTGACGCCCGTCGAGGGCATCCGGGCCAAGGTGGGACCCGGCGTGCATGTGCGCTACGTGCGCGACAACATCAACAATCGGATGGCGTCCAACATAGCGGCCGATTCCGACGTGGCGATTGTGTTCGTCGGCAACAACCCGACCTGCGGAGCAGCGTTCGGCCGGGGTTGCCTGCCATCCGAAGGCAAGGAAGGCGTGGACCGCACGGAAATCGACTTGCCCAAGGAGCAGTCGGATCTGGTCAACCAGATTTTCAAAGCCAATCCGAAAACCGTAGTCGTGCTGAAAGCGAGTTTTCCATACGCCATCAACAGCATCCAGGAGAGCGTGCCGGGCATCGTCTACATGGCGCATGCCAGCCAGGAAGAAGGCAACGCGCTGGCCGATGTCCTGTTTGGCGACTACAATCCCGCGGGCCGGCTGGTGCAAACCTGGGTCAAATCCGTGGACGACCTTCCCGACATGATGGACTACAACATCCGCAAGGGCCGGACCTACATGTATTTCAAGGGGCAGCCGCTCTATCCGTTCGGCTATGGCCTGAGCTACACAACCTTCCAGTATTCCAATCTTCGCACCAGTGCGGAGACCGTAGGCGGCAAGGGACAAATCACGGTGAGCGTGACGGTGAAAAACAGCGGCATGCGGCTGGGCGATGAGGTTGTCCAAATGTACGTGCAGCACGTGGGCTCCGCCGTGGAGCGGCCGATCGAGCAACTGCGGGGATTCAAGAGGATCAGCTTGAAGCCGGGCGAGTTGCAGACGGTTCAGATGCCGCTCAAAGGCGCGGATCTGGCCTATTGGGACGTGGCCAACGAGAGCTGGGTGGTGGAGAACGACAAGCTCAAGATCATGGTCGGGGCCTCATCGGCCGATGTCCGGCTGGATAAGACCATCGATGTGACCGGGAACTGATATATGGGTGTCAGGTAGGGCTGCGACCGTCCTCAGCCCTTGCAGAAACTCGGTCTTCGGCCAGCTGGCCGGACTTCTGGCCTTACCGCGTACAATATCCGCGGGACGGGCGTTGGCCGACAAGGTGATCGGCGCTCACAAGCCGACTTGGCGGTCCTGATCTCCCTAAAGCGAACCCAACCACGATCCCTCCAACATACGATCGTTGCTGGTAGACTCTCCTTAGGTGCCTATTAATTAAGAGATTACAAACCTCTATTGAGTAACGAGCATATTTCATGGCTAAGCGGCTCTCGAAGCACTTCAAACTGAATAAGTCTCAAGCCGAACTGGATTTCGTGGACGTCGACCTGACTGGCGACATGCCGCTCTACATTGATCCGTACACCCTGTCAAAGCGGCAGGACCAGTGGTCGGTGGAAGCGAGCAACCTGGTAGTCGATTTCTTCCAACAAGCGATAGATCACATCCGGCGCGGAGAGGAGTCAGAGGCCAAATTGACCTGCCCTCGATAAACTCTACCAGCCATAATTGAGAAGCTCCAGCGAGGAAAGGAGCTTCGGAATGAAGAAGGGCAAGCATACGGAAGAACAGATCAT
>Ga0326727_10016904_pt1 | contig 15275 bp, 11 predicted proteins | sample MB2enrmetagenome_FD_207643 | JGI IMG/M metagenome (GOLD analysis project Ga0326727, IMG submission 207643) | Lab enriched peat soil microbial communities from McLean, Ithaca, NY, United States - MB29MY | ecosystem: Environmental > Terrestrial > Soil > Wetlands > Peat | place: USA: New York... | reverse complement strand
GACGGACCCCGAGCTCCTCCTCATGGATGAGCCCTTCTCCTCTCTCGATGCCCTCACCAGGGAGAACCTGCAGAATACCCTCCTCGACATATGGATCGGAAAGAAGTTGACCATGATCCTGGTCACCCACAGCATCGAGGAGGCGGTCTTTCTCGGGCGGACCATCATGGTGATGGGCAGGCGGCCCGGATCGGTGAGGGCCGTGATCGACAACCCTCACGCGGGTTTTGCCGGGTTCCGTGAGGAGGAGTCCTTTTACGTCACGTGCAAGCAGGTGCGGAGGCAGTTCGAGGGTTGATGAAACGTTCAGGGGAAAAAGGTATGAGGAGAGGCTCGGGCACGGTGACCTACGGCGTCAACTACGCCCTCTGTCTCGGGATACTGGTGCTCCTGTGGAAGACGGCCGCGTCCCTGATAGAGTCGCCCTTTCTTCTACCCCCCGAAGCAGTGGTGTGGAACTTCTTCCAGGCCTGCAGGACCGCCGCGTTCTGGGGACACTTCTTGATCAGTGCCTACCGGGTGGTTGCGGGGATCCTCCTCGGATGGCTCCTCGCCTTTCCCCTCGGCGTGATGATGGGCTATGGGAAACGGGTGGATGGGGTTTTCGCCCCTCTGGTCTTCATCACCTATCCCGTGCCCAAGATCGTCCTGCTCCCCCTGGTGCTCCTCATCTTCGGCATAGGCGATCTCTCCAAGATCGTCCTGATTACGAGCATCCTTTTCTTCCAGGTCCTCGTGGCCACGAGGGACGGGGTGAAGGCCATCGACGAGAAGTACTACGATTCCCTGCGCTCCCTCGGCGCCGACGACCGTCTGATCCTCACGGAGGTTGCCTTTCCCGCGGCCCTTCCCCACAGCTTCACGGCACTGCGCATCGGAATCGGCACTGCCATCTCGGTGCTCTTCTTCGTCGAATCCTTTGCCACCACGAGCGGTCTCGGCTACCTGATTATGGACGCGTGGGCGCGCATGGATTACGGCCAGCTGTTCAATGCCATCGTGGGTATGGGCCTTCTGGGGATACTGCTCTATGAGGCCCTCAACGCCCTGGAGCACCGCCTCTGTCCCTGGAAGTATTCCGCCCGCGTGGAGGAGGCGGAGCCCCTCGTGGCGGAGAGCATCGTAAGGGTGGGGCGCAAGGCGGAGGTTTACGGCCGCCTGATCAGGTTCGAGCACACGGTCTTTGCCCTGCCCTTTGCCCTGGCCGCGCTCATTCTCGCCATGCGCCAGTTTCCGGTTACCTTCAAGCAGGGGTTCTGGATCGTCATGGCCATGGTAGGGGCGAGATCCGCGGCCATGGGCTTCAACCGTCTGGTGGACGCCTCCATCGACGGGAGGAATCCGCGCACGGCCGGCAGGGAGCTGCCCACCGGGCAGATGACGGCCCGGGAGGCCAAGGCCTTCATCGCAGCATCGGGCCTCCTCTTCGTGCTCTCAGCCCTCTTCATCTCCTCCACCTGTTTCTGGTGCTCCTTCTTCGTGCTCTCCGTGCTCTTCGCCTACTCCTTCACCAAGCGGTTCACCTGGCTCTCCCACCTGGCCCTGGGCATTGCCATCGGCCTTGTGCCTCTGGGCGTGTGGCTCGCGGTGACCGACAGCCTGTCCGTGAGGATCGCCATCCTCTCCCTCGCCCTATGTGCCCACATTGTAGGCTTCGATATCCTGTACGCGTGTCAGGACGTGGAGTTCGACCGGCAGGAGGGCCTCTGCTCCATGCCGGTGCGCTTCGGCCCGAAGAGGGCCATGTCCATCTCCAGTCTCTTCCACGTCGTGTGCTTCGCCTCCCTCCTCTCCCTCTTCTGGCTCTTCGGTCTGACCCTTGTCTACGTGGGCTTCGTGCTGGTCATCGGGGTCCTGCTCGTGATCGAGCATCACCTGGTGACGCCGGAGAACCTGTCGCGGCTCCATATAGCCTTTTACCGCATCAACAGCGTCATATCGCTCCTCATATTCGCGGCCCTGATGACGGAAGAGGTCCTGAGGCGCCTCGCGTGAGGCGCGCAATGCCGGTAAGGCAAAGGGTCCACGAAAACCTCGGGGAGTTCGTGAGGGCCCTGGAGGCCGAGGGCGAGCTCTTGAGGATCAGGCAGATGGTCTCCCCTGTCCTCGAGATCACGGAGATCACGGACAGGGCCTCGAAGAGCCCAGGAGGGGGCAAGGCCCTCCTCTTCGAGCGCGTCGAAGGCGCCTCCATGCCTGTCCTCACCAATGGCTTCGGCAGCATGAAGCGGATCTGCATGGCCCTCGGCGTGGAGGAGCTGGACGACCTCGCGGACAGGCTCAAGGCCATACTGACCATGGCGCCGCCCCGGACCTTGCGCGACAAAGCCCGCCTGCTCAGAGAGGCCCTCGGCTGGTCCCGCTTTCTTCCGAGGCGGTCCCGCCTTCCCGCCCCCTGTCAGGAGCAGGTGCTGAAAGGAGAGGAGGTGGATCTCACGAGGCTGCCTGTCCTCCAGTGCTGGCCGCGCGACGCGGGACGCTTCATCACGCTGCCCCTCGTCTTTTCCCGGGGCCTCTCAGGGCAGCGCAACGTGGGCATGTACCGCCTGCAGCTCTTCGACGAGCGGACCCTCGGCATGCACTGGCACCTCCAGAAGGACGGCGCATACCAGTTCCACGAGCACGGCAAAGCGGGCCGCAGGATGGAGGTAGCCGTGGCCCTGGGTGCCGACCCGGCCGTCACCTACGCGGCAACGGCGCCGCTCCCTTACGGCGCGGACGAGATGCTCCTCGCGGGCTTCGTGAGGGGGAGGCCCGTGCGCATGGCACGAGGGGTCACCGTCGACGTGGAGGTGCCGGCGGAGGCACAGATCGTGATCGAGGGCTATGTCGACCCGGGAGAGGAGCGCCTGGAAGGGCCCTTCGGCGATCATACCGGTTTCTATTCCGCCGCCGCCATGTATCCCGTTCTGCACGTCACCGCCGTCACGTGGAGGCGGGATGCGGTTTACAACGCCACCGTGGTGGGCCGTCCCCCCATGGAGGACTGCTGCCTCGCCAAGGCCACGGAGAGGATCTTTCTTCCCCTCCTCCAGGCAATGCTCCCGGAGCTCGCCGATTTTCGCATGCCCTGGGAGGGGGTATTCCACAACTGCGTGCTCGCCTCCATCGAGAAGCGCTATCCGGGCCAGGCGCAGAGGGTGATGCACGGCCTGTGGGGCTCGGGGCAGATGGGATTCTGCAAGGCGATCTTCGTGCTCGATGCCTCCATCGACCTCTCGAAGGGCGCGGAGGTGGTGAGAACCCTGCTCGATACGATCGATCCGGAAAGGGATATCCTCCTCTCCCGGGGCATGCTCGACGTGCTCGACCACGCATCTCCCGAGCCCCTCGTGGGGGGCAAAATGGGGGTTGACGCCACGGAGAGGCGGGGTGGGGAAGGGGAGAGGTCGCACCCGGCCGGCGCGAGCGTGCCCCGGCCGTCGGAGGCCCATGTCGCTTCGCTCCTCAGGCAGAGGGACGGCCGTATCCTCGACTGCCGCCTGCTCTTTTCAGAGGCCCTCCATCCCCTCCTGCTCCTCCGGCTTGGAGAGCGGGGGGAAATGGCCTCCCTCGCCGAGCTTCTTCTGTCGTCGGGCTTCCTGCCGAGCGGCTGCATCTCCGTGCTCTTCGACAGCCGGGTCGATACCGGCGATGGGTCGGAGGCCCTGTGGCGCGCCTGCGCCAACGTGGACCCTGGCCGCGACCTCTATGTCAGGGACCAGCGCGTGGTGGTCGATGCCACGGCAAAGCACGACCGACCGGGAGGCAGGCCGTGGCCAGCGGAGATTAGGATGACGAGGGAAATCGCCCGGAGGGTGACGGCGAGGGCAGGGGAGCTGGGGCTCCCGGCCGAGATTGCGGAGCTTCCCCCCTCCCGCTACGAATAGCTTTAGAGCATTTTGCGGAAATGATGGTCCAGGCCCGGGTGAGGGCCGGGGACAGGTCCCGGAACTGCGTGGTCGGTAGGGGGGGAGCGAGGTCGAAGCCGGGGACCTGCTCCCGCCCCTTGTGCGGACCCCGAGGAGACAGCGGGGTTGGTAGGCTTATTGCTGCGGAGCTGGCGGCGGCCCGTACGCAGGCGGCGGGCCATAACCGGGAGGCGGCGGCCCATACGCAGGGGGCGGCGGCGCATAGGCCCGCGCCGGCCGCATGCCGGGTACCTGATTTCCCTTCGCATACATGCACTGCTCATAGGCGATGTCGTAGCGCCTCTGGAGCGTATACTGGGAATTTGCAGCCGGACCGCTCGCGACCGCAGTCCCGGTGAGGAGGCCTGCGCCCGCACCGATGGCGGCACCGGCGCCCGCATGGCCAGAGGCAGAGCCGACCAGCGCGCCGAGCCCCGCGCCTGCCAAGGTTCCCACTGCTGCTCCGGTGGCGAGGTTCTGGTTGGCAGTCTGGCTCGGCGATGCTCCGCCTATCTGCTCCTGGGCCCATTGCCTGCACGCGTAATCATCAGCCTGGAATACCTCGAAAGGCTTTCCAGGACCCGGCATCGCGGCGACGGTCGGGCCGGTGGGCATGGTTGCACATCCGCCGAGTAAAGCCACAGCCAGCACTATGAGAAAAGCTCGTGTCCAGTTCATTTTACCGCTTCCTCCTCTCTTCCCGGCGCAGGCGGCGTCGGAAGCACTTTCATCCACCCGCTCGGGCAGCTTGAGATGTACGGATAGTAACCTTGCGGATCCTTGCAGTAGTACCAGTATTCCTGCTGCGGCTCGACATAGACCTGAGCCTGCGGAGGCTGGGCATAGGCATAGGGGTAAGGATAGGCATAGGGGTATGGATAACCCCAGTAGCGGTAGGGATAACCATAGTAATAGGGATAGGCGAGGGCAGCGCCGAAGACGGCCCCACCCACAAAAGCCGGACCCCACCAGCCCCAGCCCCTCGCATGGCCGGGCCCGGGTACGGCGAGGAGGGATACGACCACCGCCGCGAACATGACAAAGACGATCCATTTTTTCATGCGGTCCTCCTTGAATTTAATGGCGGCTCCGTGAGCGGCGCATCCGGGAAGGGCCGCGTCAACTGGCGCCTCCCGTACCGGCTTTCCGCCTCTTTTCAGCATCAATATAACTCCCACCCTTCGCCTTTGCAACGGAGAGGATGACGCGCCCTTGCATCCTCTCCTCCGTGGATCTAGGCCTTTCTCCTTTCGCGGACCTTGCGCCTCCGCCTCCGTTTCTCCAGGTAGATCCAGACAAAAGAGAGTGGCGGAATGAACCCGCATACGAGAGGATGCATGACCCCATAGACCACGAGGGTCAGGGCCCACCGCGTCATTGCCCTCAGCGCGGGGTGCCGTGCAATGATGCGCGCGAGGGGAGGCGAGTAACGATAATAGAAGTCGACGAAAGACCTCCCCGCCCTGTTCGTCAGGAGGTAGTTGTCTCTGAAAGCCCTCAAAGCCGCCACGTGGTAATCGAGAGACGACCCATATGCGGCCGTGGCGATAAAGCAGCGCGGCTTCTTCGTCTCCGTGGTAAAACTCCAGGTATAGTTTGCCGCCATGTTGTTGCCGTTGACGTCCCTGACTCCCGTGGTGATCGTCGCCGTAAAGGCAGTCTGACTCGGCATATTCCCCGACGGGATGAATGTGGCGGTAAAGGTCGACGGATCATAGACGACTGCGCCTGCCACCGCCGGACTGAAGACAAAGGTTGCCGTCGTCAGGGACGTCGGGTCCATGGCCTCACTGAAGGTAACTTGGATGGTGGAGTCTATCTCCACATCGGTTGCCCCATCTGCGGGAACCGTGGACGTCACCGTGGGACGCACATTGAAGCCCGACATTATCGACTCCGGTGCGGATTGACTGGTGGTCGTGCCGTCACCCAGCTCGTAGCTGCTGTTGTCCCCCCACGTCCAGAGGCCGCCGTCGGACGCAACGGCCACGGCAAAGTCCGATCCCGCGGCAACGGCGCTCCAGGTCGTGCTGGTTGTGAGCGCGGTCGGTGTGGCTTCACTGGCGGGAGCCCCAGGCCCGATACCCAGCTGGCCGCTGCCGTTATCCCCCCATGCCCAGAGGCTGCCGTTCGACTGGAGGGCCACGGCAAAGTCCGATCCCGCGGCAACGGCGCTCCAGGTCGTGCCGCTTCCTACCTGGGTCGGCGTGGTGGTGACACCACTGGATGTGCCGTTACCGAGCTGGCCGCTGCCATTGCTACCCCACGTCCAGAGGGTGCCGTCTAAGGCGATTGCCACGGCAAAGCTCGATCCCGCGGCAACGGCCTTCCAGGTCCTGTCGGTTCCGATCTGGACGGGGAGGCTGGGAGTCGACGAGGCGACGCCGCTACCGACCTGGCCGATGCTGTTGTCCCCCCATGCCCACATGGTGCCGTTCGACTGAAGGGCCACAACAAAGTCCGATCCCGCGGCAACTGCGCTCCAGGTCGTGACGCTATCTATCGGGGTAGGTGTGGGTTCACTGCCTACCGTACTGGGGAGGACACCGAGTTGGCCGCTGGCGTTACTACCCCATGCACACAGGGTGCCGTCCGACCTGATGGCCACGGCAAAATTCGATCCCGCTGAAACGGCGAGCCAAACCGAGCTGGATATCTGGACGGGAGAGGTCTGATTGGCAGTCCCGCCATCGCCCAATCGGCTGTTGGTGTCGTCCCCCCATGCCCAGAGGGTGCCGTCTGACGCGATAGCCACGGTAAAGTCCGATCCGGCGGCAACCGCGGTCCAGTTCGTGATGGTTGTCCCCGTCTGTTCGGTAGGTGTCATTGCACTCGTGGTCGAGCCGATGCCCAACTGTCCGCTGCCGTTCGCTCCCCACGCCCAGAGCGAGCCGTCGGACTTGAGGGCCACGGTAAAGTTCGATCCCGCGGCAATCGTTGCCGCCCCTGCGTCCGAGAGGCCGACGAGGGTCAGCAGCGCGAGGACTGCCACCACCAAAGCATACGATTTCCCGTGCATACCGACTCCTTCGTGAAACAAGAACCGGGGGCCTCCCCGGGGCAATCTCCCACGACCGCGGCGCACCTGACGCCTCCGCGGTCGCCGCGAGATCCTCTAGCAAGGGACGTGCCGCAGCCCATTGGCGGCAACAACCCGAGACGATTGCCTTTTCGTTGAGGGGCTATCGTCCCTGCTCGACAAAAATGTTGGATTTCCCGTCGCCACCTTGACAATTATGGCGACCCACGAGCCTTTTCCGGTCCCCTCCATCCTGAGAGCCCTGCTCTTTTGGGCATTGTAACGGGCCGGATCTCGATCCCTTTCCCATGGTGCGGTGTCGGTAAGAGCGGTACGCGTTCCGCTGCATTTCATAGACGTGCCCGATCCGTTGATGAGAAGGGTGGTCCTTGCGGTTGATTGCCGCGTGCCGACCAAACTCGTATATTTGAGATAATCTGCAAAAGGCGGTGAGACCTTGAAAGCATGCATAGCGTTGTGTCTTCTCCTTGTCGGTATTCTTTCCTTTGCCGCGGACCCCGGGTATCACGTGATCAGGAAGGTGCACCTGGGCGGCGAAGGCGGCTGGGACTACCTGACTATCGACAGCGCAGCCAGGCGGCTCTATATCTCCCGGTCCACCCACGTCATGGTGGTCGATATCGACAGCGATAAGGTCGTCGGCGATATTGCCGACACCCCGGGCGTGCATGGAATCGCCCTCGCGCCGGAGCTGAACCGGGGCTTTACCAGCAACGGAAGGGCAAACACGGCGACCATCTTCGACCTGAAAACACTGAAGGTCCTCGGCCGGGTGAAAACCGGGGAAAACCCCGATGCCATAGTGTACGATCCTGCCTCTCAGCGGGTATTCACTTTTAACGGCCGCAGCCGGGACACCACCGTGTTCGAGGCCGCTTCCGGTGAGGTTTCCCGCACGATTGCCCTTGACGGCAAACCGGAATTTGCGGCGGCGGACGGGAAAGGCAAGGTGTACGCAAATATCGAAGACACCGGTGAGGTCGTGGAAATAGACAGCCGCAAACTCTCGTTGACGAAAAGGTATGCACTCAAGCCTTGCAGGGAGCCCACCGGCATGGGGCTCGACGCGGAGCACCACCGCGTCTATTCGGGATGCCACAACAGGTTGATGACCATTCTGGATACGGAGACCGGCAGGGTAATCGCTACCGTGCCGATCGGCGAAGGCGTCGACGGGAACGGCTTCGGTCCGAAAACCGGACTGGCGTTCAGCGCTAATGGAGAGGGCACCCTTACCGTGGTGGGGGAGTCTTCTCCGGGCACGTACGAGGTAGTGCAAACCGTGACGACCCAGCGCGGATCCCGCACCATGGCGATCGACGGCAAGACAGGTAACGTCTATTTGCCCGCCGCACAGTTTGCTCCGCCCACAGGGCCGACGAAGGAAGGATCAAGGCCGCGCCCCGTAATGGTCGAGGACAGCTTCGCAGTTCTCGTCGTGGGGAAATGACTCGATCGTACGCGATGAGGGTGACACGTCCCGTGTACGGCCGTGGGCGCGGGATATGGAGGGCCCTCACCTAGGGACCGCGCTCAGGCCATCTTCCTCACCGGGCGGGAGCATCTCTAGGTGAGGGATTTCTCCCTGTGTTCAATTGTGAAGTCCCGCCCACAGGCGGGCCTTCCCGGGTAGGAATGAAGCGCGATTCATTGCACTCCTTGACCCCGCCACAGGGCGGGATTACGGAGCGCTCCCGGTCAAAGAACTGCTCTCAACTGCGCTGCGTCTCTCTATTTCATCGGCTTTATACCCAAAAAAACGCCTTTTGGGGGCATGAAGCCGCTCAAGGGGATTATGCCCTTTTGACGAGTCCTCAATTGGGCTGAATTGGGTTGTTTTGGACTGTTTTGGCATGGTCTCGCCGAAGGCGGACGACGCTTGCGCGATGGGGACCTTCGCACAGGGCGGACGGAACGTGCATGCTTTCGCCGGGAGAAGGGGCCGGTGTGTGGGGAAAACTCTCATGATAACATTGTGCCCCAAGGGTATGGGGTTTGTCCAAGTGACAACCAGGGGTGACAACCAGGAGTGACAACCAGAGGTGACAACCAGGGGTGACAAAAAGTATAATTTCAAAAGTTTTTTGGGACCCTCTCCTCACCCTCACCGTTGCAGGGGAAACATGGGGAAAAGAGAGTGCCCCGGCGAGCAAAAATAGGGGGTGACCGATGGGATCCACGCTGAGAGGAACGGCATGTTTTCTCCTGATGCTCCTTTTTGTTGCCGCGTCCGTTTGCGGCGCGGCCGATAAGACGGGTGTGGTCCTGCTCCACGGAAAGGACGGAGTACCCTCGAACGTATCAGGGGTTGCCGATGCGTTGAAGAAGAACGGCTTCGTTGTCATTACCCCTGAAATGCCCTTCTCACGGAACCGCCAATTCGACAAGTCCTACGAGGACTGCGTTCCCGAGATAGACCGTGCGGTCGCGCTCCTCAGGAATCAGGGCGCGAAGACCATCTTCATCGGGGGCCACAGCCTGGGGGCGAGTATCGCCCTTTATTACGGGACGAAGACGATCGTCGACGGCATCCTCGCTATTGCGCCGGGCGGCAACACCGGCCAGCTCGGCGACCGGATGCAGGTCGAGCTGGAGCGGGCGCGCAAGATGGCGGCAGAGGGCAAGGGCGACGAGATCGGAGTTTTTGACGATTACAACCAGGGAATGAGACGCACGAGAAGAACGACCGCCAGGATCTACCTGAGCTACCAGGACCCCGACGGACCCTCGGTGATACCGAAAAACGCGGCGGCCCTGAAACCGGGCACGGCGCTCCTCTGGGTGGTGGGCACGAAGGACCCCATGTACCGGAGAGGCGCTTCGTTCGCCTTCGACAAGGCGCCGCCGAACCCCCGGAACAAATATGTGGTGGTTGAGGCCGGCCACATGGAGACCCCCTTCGACACTGGGGCGATACGGGAGATCGTGGCCTGGGTTAAGAGTTTTTGATGGGATCCGTCTTAGGCCTCGCTCCAAATTATCCCCTTTACATCCACAAGAGAGGGCGGTAAAATCACCTGATATCAATTATATACAGACACCGGTGCCATGGAAGCCCGTTTCGCCTACCAAGCCTATCCCATTTCATCTCACGGATCTTTCGGATTACCTTCAGGAGGGAGTCATCATGGCGCGCAAGAAGGGAGCAGCAGACCGCTTCGAGCTTCAGAAATGTCCCACGGGGATCCAGGGCCTCGACGAGATCACCCTGGGCGGCATCCCGAGGGGCCGGCCTACCCTCATCACCGGAGGGGCGGGCTCCGGAAAGACCCTCATCGCCCTGGAGTTTCTCGTCAAGGGCGCGACCCTCTATAATGAGCCCGGCGTGTTCATGGCTTTCGAGGAGACGGGCGAGGAGCTTACCACGAACGTGGCCTCCCTCGGCTTCGATTTGGACGGGCTCGCGAAGCAGAAGAAGCTCGCCATCGATTACGTCTACATAGAGCGCTCCGAGATCGAAGAAACCGGGGAATACGACCTGGAAGGTCTTTTCGTCCGACTCGGCAACGCCATCGACTCCGTCAAGGCGAAACGGGTCGTCCTCGACACCATTGAGGTCCTCTTCGGGAGTCTTCCCAACGAGGGGATCTTAAGGGCAGAGCTCCGGCGCCTCTTCCGCTGGCTCAAGAAAAGGGGCGTTACCGCTCTTGTCACAGGAGAGCGCGGCTCAACCACCCTCACCCGCTACGGCCTGGAGGAGTACGTGGCGGACTGCGTGGTCCTCCTCGACCACCGGGTGACCGACCAGATATCGACGCGGCGCCTGAGGGTGGTCAAATACCGCGGCTCCTACCACGGGACGAACGAGTACCCCTTTCTCATCGACAAGGACGGCATCTCCATACTGCCCATCACCTCCCTCGGGCTCACCTCGGATGCGCCTTCGAAACGGGTCTCCACGGGCATCCCCCGGCTGGATGCGATGTTCGGGGGCAAAGGCTTCTACAAAGGATCGAGCGTGCTCGTCTCAGGCACGGCAGGGACGGGGAAATCGACCATGTCAGCCCAGTTCGTGAAAAGCGCCTGCAAGAGGGGCGAGCGGGCGCTCTATCTCGCCTTCGAGGAATCGCCGAAGCAGATCATCAGGAACATGCGCTCCGCCGGGATAGACCTGGAACCGTACCTCCACGGGAAGGGCCTCGTCATCCGCTCGGAGCGGCCCACGCTTTTCGGACTGGAGATGCACCTGCTCCAGATGACGAAGCTGGTGGAACAGGTGAGCCCCCACGTGGTCGTGATGGACCCCATCACGAACCTCATCTCAATCGGCTTCGAGGCGGACGTGAAATCGATGCTGACGCGCTTTGTCGATTTCCTCAAGGCAAAGCAGGTGACGTCTCTGTTTACCAGCCTCACCTCGCCTGACGGCAGCCTCGAACAGAGCGCGGTGGGGGTCTCCTCCCTCATGGACACGTGGATCGTGCTCAAGGACATCGAGGGGCAGGGCGAGCGGAACCGGGGGCTCACCATAGTAAAATCGCGCGGCATGGCCCACTCGAACCAATTCAGGGAACTGCGGCTCACCGGAAACGGCATCGTGCTCGAAGATATCTACCTGGGAGCCTCTGGCGCGCTCACCGGGGCAGCCAGGGCAGCCCAGATCGCTGAAGAAGAGGCAGCGGCCCTCGCCCGGAAGGAAGAGATCGAGCGATTGGGCCGCCACATCGAGCGGAAGCGTGGGGTGCTCGAGTCCCAGCTCAAGGTGCTCCGCTCGGAATTCGAGGCGGAAGAGGAGGAGATAAAAAGGCGGATGGCCGAGGTGGAGGCCCGGGAGCAGGCTGCGGAAGAGCAGCGGAGCCAGGCAGCCCACATGCGGAAGGCGGACGAGGAGACAGGCCGATGAAGAACTCAAAACCGAAAGCAGCCGAACAAGGTGTGGATTTCTGGGAGTTGAGGCTCTACGTGGCGGGACAGACCCCGAAGTCGCTCGCCGCATTCGCCAACCTGAAGAAGATCTGCGAGGAGCACCTTAAGGGGTGCTACCGGATCGAGATCATCGACCTTCTGGAAAACCCAACCCTGGCGAAGGGCGACCAGATCCTCGCCATCCCCACGCTCGTGAGGAAGCTCCCGGAGCCGGTGAGGAAGATCATCGGGGACCTCTCCAACACCGAGAGGGTGCTCGTGGGCCTCGACCTTCGCCCTCTCGAGCAGGTAAGGAGGAAGGCATGACAAAGAAGGTTGACGACCAGGTGGAGGCCTTCGAGCGGGCGCTCAAGGGATCTACCGACAAGAAGTACGTGCTCCGCCTCTACGTCGCCGGCGCTACCCCGAAATCTACCCAGTCTATCGTGAACATCAAGAAGATCTGCGAGGAGCACTTGAAGGGGCGCTACGAGCTGGAGGTGATCGACATCTACCAGCAGCCGGTCCTCGCCAAGGGCGAGCAGATCATCGCGGCCCCCACCCTCGTGAAGAAGCTGGCCCCTGCCGCTGCGCCGGTTCATCGGCACCATGGCGGACGTGGACAGGATCCTCGTGGGCCTCGACCTCAAGCCCAAAGACGGAGGCAAAGGGGAACCTGAGGAGAAGCCCTGATGGCGCGTAAGAAAGCAGAGGAAGTACCCATGAAGAAGGTCGGGACGAACCGACAGCTTGAAACCGAAAACGAGGCACTCCGCATACGCCTCGAAGAGGCCGAAGAGACGCTCCGGGCGATCAGAAACCACGAGGTCGACGCACTCGTGGTCGAGGGACCTCAGGGGCAGCAAGTCTTCACGCTCCAGGGCGCTGAACAGCCTTACCGCACCCTCATGGAGACGATGTCGGAGGGCGCCCTCACCGTGGCAGCGGACGGCACGATCCTTTACTGCAACAGCCGTCTCTCGGAGATGATCGAGACGCCCCTCAACAAGATCATAGGTGAGTCCTTTCACGCGTTCGTCTTTCCACGAGACGGGCAGTCGCTCGAGGCGATGCTGGACGCATGCGGAAGGGAGGGCCGCAGGGGAGACTTCCTGCTCAAGACCGCAGGAGGAGGAGTGCCGGTCTCCCTTTCCTGCCGGCAGCTCAAGCTCGACGACGTGGAGGCTTTCTGCATCGTGGCCACCGACCTGACCGAGCAGATGCGCACCCGGGAGGCGCTGGAGGAGGCCAGGGACCGGCTCGAAGAGAGGGTTGCCCGACGCACCGCGGAATTGACCCGGGTAAACGCCGCGCTCCGGGAAGAAATTACCGAGCGGAAGCGGCTAGGGGAGGACTTAAGAATAAAACAGCAGGAGCTGAGCACCCTTGTAGATCATTCGGCAGATATGATCGTGAGATTTGATAAGCATTTCAGGCATGTCTTTGTAAATGACCAGGCGGCAAAAATCGCGGGTCTGGAAAAAGGGCAAATGCTTGGTAAATCGAATGCTGACTTAGGAATGCCGGAAGAAAACGTGGCTCAGTGGCACACTTTTTTCAAAGAAGTATTTGACACGAAAAGGACAGAGAGGTCCGAATTCTACTTCACCGGGCCTTCGGGGAAGATTTATCTGAGTACTATTGCCGTTCCTGAATTTGATGAAAGAGGTGATGTAGAAACATTATTGTGCATAACCAGAGATATCACCGAACGCAAGCGGGCCGAGGAGGCGTTGCAGAAGGCCCATGACGAGCTGGAGCTACGCGTCCAGGAAAGGACAAAAGAGCTGCAGCAGGCCTGCGATAACCTGATAGAAGAGACGAGGGAGCGCGAGAGGGCCGAAGCCCTGCTCCGGCAAGCCCAGAAGATGGAGGCCCTGGGCACCTTGAGCGGCGGCATTGCCCACGACTTCAACAACATCCTCGCCGCCATAGTGGGCTTCTCCGAGCTGGCGCTCGGCAGGGCGGCCCCGGGGAGCCAGGAGAAGCATCACCTCCAGAGAATCTTCGAGGCGGGGCTCAGGGGCAGAGCGCTCATCAAACAGATGCTCACCTTTTCCCGGAAGACCGAGCAGGACAAGAAGCCCCTCCAGTTGAGCGGCATCATCGAGGAGACGATGAAACTGCTGGGGCCATCCATCCCGGCGACCATCAGCATCAGGACCGATGTCAGAGGCGAATCGGGCCTGATCTTCGCAGATCCGACCCAGATGGAGCAGGTGGTGATGAACCTCTGCACCAATGCCGCCTTTGCCATGCGGGAGAGGGGCGGAGTGCTCCACGTGGAGCTTTCCGACGTGAGCGTCTCCGCATCGGACGGAAATCCCCACGGCATCAAACCGGGACGCTACACGAGACTGACGGTCCGTGACACGGGCGCGGGCATGTCCCCCGACATCACGGACAAGATCTTCGATCCCTTCTTCACCACGAAGCAACCGGGGGAGGGGACGGGCCTCGGCCTTTCCGTGGTCCACGGCATCGTGAAACAGCACGACGGGTACATTACGGTCGAGAGCACACCGGGCAAAGGTTCCACGTTCGCCGTGTACTTTCCCATGATCGCGGGAGGACGCGAAACGGATGCGGCCGGCGACCACGAGATCCCCACCGGCTCGGAGCGCATCCTCTTCGTCGATGACGAAGAGCCGCTCGTGGAGCTGGGTGAGGAGGTCCTCGCGGAGCTGGGCTACGAGGTGACCTCCCGGATGAGCAGCGGGGAGGCCCTCGAACTCCTCAAGGCAGACCCCCATCGGTTCGACCTTGTCATCACCGACCAGACCATGCCCGAGATGACGGGAGTCGAGCTTGCGAGAGAGATCCTCGCCCTCAGGGCTGATATGCCCATCATCATGTGCACGGGCTTCAGCCATGCGGTCGATGCCGACAAGGCCGGGTCGGCAGGCATCAGGGCCTTTGCCATGAAGCCCCTGACCAAGAGGGAGATCGCGAGGACGATCAGGCGGGTGCTCGACGGCCACAGCTCCCGGTGAACCCTTCAATCGGCAATCGATGAGTCGATGCATAGCCCAGCCCCCGCTTTGCAGGTGGACGAGATACCTCCTCCTTCCTGATTCCCTCGGACGGCTCAACCATCGACTGGCCTGGGGATAGGTGCATTTCCCATTGATTTTTCCGACTGCCCAAGATAACATTTCCGAAAGTACGAGGGGCGTAGAGCAATTGCCGGAATCACGAAGGAGGAGCGATGACCAGGAAAGAACAGGGAGTCTCCAAGTTTGCGGAAGGTTATAACTGCGCCCAGTCGGTTTTTTTCTCTTTTTGTGATGACCTCAAGATGGACAGGGATAAAGCCTTAAGAATGGCGTGCGGATTCGGCGCAGGCATGGGGAGGAAACAGGAGGTCTGCGGGGCCGTGTCCGGCGGGATACTGGTCATCGGAGCCAAATACGGCAGGGGAGAAAAAGAAGATCTCCCGGTCACGGAGGAAGCCTACGCAAAGACACGAGAGCTGATGGACCGGTTTGCCGAAAGACATG
>Ga0326727_10016901_pt1 | contig 15278 bp, 9 predicted proteins | sample MB2enrmetagenome_FD_207643 | JGI IMG/M metagenome (GOLD analysis project Ga0326727, IMG submission 207643) | Lab enriched peat soil microbial communities from McLean, Ithaca, NY, United States - MB29MY | ecosystem: Environmental > Terrestrial > Soil > Wetlands > Peat | place: USA: New York... | reverse complement strand
CGCCGCGGGCGGAGATCTTCCGGTCCGTGGCCGCCGAAACCGTGACCTCGAAGCCCAGTTCCTGGAAGTAGGCGCACCAGAAGGGGAAGCGGTCGTAGTAGAACATGCTGCGCGGTATACCTACGCTAGGCTTAGAGCCTCTGAAGGGCAACAGAACTTCTTCCAGCAGCTTCTCGCGATATTCCACCAGGTCTTCCAGGATCGGCTTGCGGTCGGACCGTGCCCGCTTGCGGAATTTGTCCGAGCATTGGTCTCCCCAATACGTGCGTTCTCCTTCGATCGTAAACTCTTTCATGTCGCAGTAGTTCGAGCAGGCGCGACAAACAAAATCCCGCACCGTGAACTGCACCTGGTGCAGGTCGTAGCCCCTGAAACCGCAGGCTTGGCCTGCGTTCTTCATCCGCTCGCGCGCTATCAGTGCCATGCCGATGGCCCCGATGACGCCGTTGTGCGGCGGAACGATGATTCGCTTGCCCAGGATTTGTGAGAACGCGGCCGCCACAGCATCGTTGTAAGCGGTCCCGCCTTGGAAGAAGATGACGTTGCCGATCTTCCTTCCCCGCACCACCCGGTTCAGGTAGTTCAAGGCCACGGAGTAAGCCAGGCCCGCCGCCAGATCGCCCACTTCCGCGCCCTTTTGCATCAGCGAGGTGACGTCTCGCTCCATAAAGACGGTGCAGCGCTCACCCAGGCGGGCGGGGTTGGCCGAGGCCAGGGCCAGACGTGCGAACTCCTCCTTGATAGCAATCCCCAGCTTTTCGGCCTGCTCCTCGAGAAACGACCCGGTGCCCGCCGCGCAGGCCTCGTTCATGGTGAAGTCCACCACGACGCCCTTCTCGATGCGGATAAATTTCGAGTCTTGCCCGCCGATCTCGAAGATCGTGTCCACCGGTTCCATGCCCATTTGCTGGCAGACGTGCATGGCGCCGGTCTTGTGGGCGGTAATTTCGTCGTTGACGGTGTCGGCGCCGACCAGCTCGCCGATCAACTCGCGCCCGGACCCCGTCGTTCCCACGCCGCGAATGTCGAGCTGCGGGCCGAGCTCGGCTTCGATCTCCTTGAGGCCGCGGTCAACGACTTCGATCGGCCGCCCCTGGGTGGGGAGATAGATTTCCTTCAGGAGATTCCCCGCGGCGTCGATAACCACCAGGTTGGTGCTTACGGAGCCGATGTCGATTCCCAGGTAGGCTTCGATCTTATTTGAAATCTGAGATTGGAGATTTGACACGCCAACTCCACTCTCTTTTGACTTTCCCGCTTTCCCGTTTGACGGCTCGGCCTCGATCCCAGTTGAAATTTGAAATTTCAAATTTGAAATTCCCGCCGGCGCTACACGGTCGCGCAGCAGCAGCACGTTCTTCATCGAAAGCGCTTCCGAGCACGCAAAACTTTTCTTCGCCGCCTCATGCTGCCGGAGTTGATGGATGCGCTTGAAGGAGCGTTTCCGCCATTCTTCCGCCTCCAGCATGGCTGCGCCCGCCGCCCCCAGCCAGGCATAGAGCTCGGGAACCACGAGTGCGTTCTCTCCCAGCTTGAACGCCTCCGCCAGGGCGTTGGAGATGCCGGCATTCACCGCAACCCCGCCAATGAAGGCCACCGGGGCGACCACAGCCCGGCCCTTGACGATGCTGGATTTGAAGTTTCGCGCCACCGCGTCGCACAAGCCCCGCAGGATCTGCTCCGTGGTGTAGCCTTTCTGCTGGGCGTGGATCATGTCCGTCTTGGCGAACACCGAGCAGCGCCCCGCAATGCGCGCCGCGCAACTCGCGCCACACGCCGCTGCTCCCACTTGCTCGACGCTATAAAGCAACCGCGTAGCCTGCTGGTCGATGAACGACCCCGTTCCGGCGGCGCATTCTCCGCTGGTCTGGTAATCCACAATTCCCAGGTGTTTCCCCACGGCTTCCGGATCCAGGCGCAGGTATTTTGACGACTCGCCGCCGATCTCGAAGATGGTGCGCACTTCGGAGTTGAAGATTCGCACGCCCTTGGCGATGGCTCGGAACTCGTTCTCGAAATAGATGCCCAGGATTTTCGCCAGAAGCTGGCTGCCGGACCCCGTCACGCGAATCCCTTCCACATTCTCTTCCGGCAGGTATTCGTAGAGTTCCTGGAGCAGATCGAACGTGGACTGGAAGGGGCTTCCCTGAATACGCCGGTACCGGCTGAGAATCAAGGGTCGTCCGGCAAAAGGACTGCCGGCGGGAAACGAGGCCGCGAAGAAAGTGGGGGACTTTTCGCCAAGGTTGTGGAAAAGCGCCTCGTCCGATGGCGATCCAATGGCGGCGAGCTTAAGGCTGACGCCACCGATATCCAACCCAATGTTGATGCTCATAGAAGACTACCCCTGTAAACCGGGTTCGCCGGGATGGTCCACTCTTGATCCCAAGCTACGGATTTCTTCCGAATCAACGTGAGGCGGAAGATTCTACTCTATATCTGTCTTCCCTGTCCTCTGGTTTTTAGCGCCGAGTGTTGCGCGGACCCTGAAGTCCGCGGAGATTACAACACTTTGGCACGGCCGACCAGAAAGTCGGCGCCACGACTGGCTTTTGGGTTAGCTTGGGACGTAGAGTCCCGCTTTCGGGTCAAAACACCCTAACAACCCGCGTACACCCTGAATACGGGCAATTTGTGTGCCTAGATGCCTCCGATCATACTAAATGTCCAAATTCGTCGGAGATATGGGTCGTTGGCTTCGTAGCGCCGAGTTTCAGGTCGGCACGTCAGTGGCGGTTCTTCCTTCCCTGCTGACCCGAAGGTCAGCGCTACTACGAACGTCCGGAGGAGTTTGCCCGAGCGATCCTTTGTTTTCATAGACATTCTCGCTTTGTTCCCTTCGAAAGCCTGCCCTCAACCGCACGAATCCTGGGTGGCGCATCAGACGTTCAAAAGCAAAGTCTGCGCCAGCCATGACATTCTTACCGAACCCTTTGTTTTCATAGACATTACCGGATCGCTCGTCGAATTTCGCAGTGGGCAGCCCCAGTGGTTGCCCAGCGGCGCGACGACCAGAGTCGAAGACGGACAAGAAGGCGGCCGTCCCGCTGCCGCCTTCAGAAGCCATAACCCTCACCATTGTAGCCTATGCTTTCGCGCTTGTCAAGAGACAGGATGTCCATTTCGATTGAAAAAACTGAAATGCGTCAAAATCCCCAAAGACTAGATTCCGGGATGTTGGGACTCGGCCGGACTTTCCGCTGCGGCCTGGGGGACTGGATGACCATGCCCAGAGAACAGCCCCGATCAGCGACAAAAAGTCCCTGCCTTCTTCTTATTTTGTGTAATATTTATAACTTACTAACTGGCAAGAAACTTGCCTGACGTTCCCCCAGTGAGCGGTCGAAAACGATCCAGCTCTTGGCTGGATTCGAGCTGTGGCAGCGGCCGCCTTCTGGCGGGCATGAGTCGTTGATGGCACAACGACGGGCAGAAAGCCGCCGCTCCGAGGACGTTCACGCAGACGGTTGTCGGGAGAAACCGAATGCGGGACTTGCGGGTTTGGTGGATTTGCTTGGCTCTCTTGCCCTGGGGTGCTTTCGGGCAAGCAGGCCCGGCCGGCGACGCACTCAATTCCGCCCGGGAAGCATACAGCCAAGGTCATTACGCCGAAGCGGAGTCACAGTACCTAATTGCGGAAAAGGAAGCGGAGTCAGGCGGGCCAAATGAGGCTCGCCTTGCCAGGGTCCTGAACAACCTGGGCGTCCTCTACCAGCGAGAGGCGAAGTACGATGAGGCGGAGCAGGCTCTCAGGCGCGCGCTGGTAATCTGGCAGAAGCAGGCGGACCCCCAACCCCTCGAACTCGCCACCACGCTCGACAATCTGGCGTCCCTCTACACATACCGAAGTCGATATTCGGATGCTGAGCCGTTGTATCGTCAATGCCTCGCCCTGCGTGAGAAGAGCCTGGGGCCGGAAAATGCTCAAGTGGCCAACGCACTTAACAACCTCGGGGAGTTCTACTGGGAGCAGGGCAAGCTGGCGGAAGCCGAACCGCTCTACCGGCGGGCCGTCTTCATCAAGGAGAAGACCTTAGGGCCGGCGGATCCGGGGCTTGCGGCCAGTCTGAATAATCTCGGAACCCTCTACATGCGCCAGGGCAAGTATAGCGAGAGCGAATCCCTCTATAAGCGCTCGCTGGCAGTTCGGCAAGCGGCTTTAGGGCCCGAGCATCCTGAGGTGGCGAACTCGCTCAACAACCTGGCGTCCCTCTACGCCGTTCAAGGGCGCTATGCGGAAGCCGAGCCGATGTATTTGCGTTCACTTTCGATGACGGAAAGATACCTGGGGCTGGATCACCCTGATGTGGCCTGCGGTCTAAACAACCTGGCACAACTTTATTTCTCGCAAAAGAAATACGCAGAGGCTGAACCTCTCCTGAAGCGCGCCTTGGCCATTCGCGAGAAGGCCCTAGGCCCGAACAGTCCCGGCGTGGCGGAGATCCTGGACAACCTTGCTGGACTCATGTTGCTGGAGTACAAACAGGTGAGTGTGGATCTGCTCTACCTGCGATCGCTAGCCATCCGGAAGAAGGTGTTCGGACCGGAAAGCCCCCAAGTCCTGACTTCCTTGAGCGGCCTGGCCTTCGCCTACACACAAGAGGGGAAGCTGTGGGAAGCGGAGCATACCTACTCCGAAGCGTTGACGCTGATTGCCAAACAGAAGAAGCCCGATGCTCTGGCTCTGGCCAGGGTGTACGTCAATCTGGCGGATCTCTACTCACGCGAGGGAAAGCACAAGAAAGCCAGGAAAATGGCCGAGAAAGCCAAAGGCCTTCGAGACCAGGGGGCATCTTCGTAGCGCGTGTGGCCGGCAAGAATCTCCCAGGTAATTCCCCGCATCCGGGACTTCATGATGCTTGTCCTCCCCTCCTTTCTAACGGGGGGGGTGGGGGTGGTTGGTGTTCGTCTGTGTTAACGCTTCCCGGTCTGATGACGGCATAGACATGCCGGGCATGGGCGGCATCGCCTGCTGGCCGGCGTCCTGAGCGGCGGCGAGCGCTGGAGAGATCAAGAGCAAGAACGCTGCAAACGACCTCAATTTGATCCACCTCTCCCCGGCGGGCTCCCCCTGCACCCTGACGCGGTCGAGTCGGCAATCCTCTCCCGAAGGGAGGGGCGCCTTATTCGATGCTTCTCCTGTTGCTATTTGATCTCAACACGCCGTTAAAAGTGAAACGCCAGCTCAGCGGTCAAGGTACGCGGCGTGACGTAGTGGGTTCCGCTGAAAGTGGAAAGGAAATTATAGAGAGCAACCTTGTTCGCCAGATTGACGACGGTGAAGCGCAGGCTCCACTTGTAGCGGTCACCGTGGAATAGATTGTCGTCGCCGACCGCAAGGTCAAACAAGCTGCGTGGCTGGATGCGCTGCGGATTGTGGTCGTCATTCTCCGTCCCTGGCGCCGGGACTTTAATGAACTTGGAGCTGAACTGAGACGCAGGGCACGTGCTAGGTAGAGGCTGGAAAGGGGTCGCGCCTACGCCGTTGCAGGTGAACCCGGCCTCGAACTCCTGGTCAGCAGTCAGGGGCGCGCTTGTAATGGTGTTGAGCATAGTTATCGCGGGTTGGCCATCCAGCAAGGTCGACGTCGGTTGGCAGGTTGCGGTCAGCGGATTATAGCAGGGTGTGGCGCCGGCCACGAGACCGCTGTCGTACCGCCAGTTGAACCCGAACCAGGGCCCGCGCTTCCACGGCTGATACTCGAGGTGCGTCGTCTGGTTGAGATGCTCGTCGTGGTCGATGCGGAAGACCCCGCTGACCGGTGGGATGATGGGCACGCCGGCAACTTGCGGCGCGAAGAAGCGCGCGGCCACGCTGGATGCGACCACAAAGGCCGAAAAGCCGTGATAGTTTGGCACGGTAGCGCGCAGGTCCCATCCGGGAATCTCCGAGCGGGTCCACTCGATAGGGAAGTAGATGGGCGAGGCGCCCACAGTGCCGAAGTCGTAGCCGTTGTGGGTGTACTTCCAAACGTACTCGCCGTCCAGAACCAAGTGCTTCCCGAAGGCCTGCTCCAGGCCGGCGTGGAATTCGTTGCGCCAGCCCGCATGGATCGGTCCCAGACTGCAGGTGACGCCGGGCGGCGGTATCAGCACGGCAAGGAACGGGTAGTCACACCCGGTGCTTGCGATGACCAGATTCTCATTAAACGGAGTTTCCAGGGAACGGGCGTAGGAAATGCGCAGGACCGTGTTGCTCGGCTTAATGTTGTAAGCGATACCGAGCCGCGGTTCCAGTTGTTTGGCGGTCGAAAGGCCGTTATAGGTATCCCCGCGAAGGCCGAGGTTAAAGGACCAATTCTTTTTGGTGATCTGATCCTCGATGTAGGCTGCGACCTCCTTCACGTCCGTGTGCCCTTGAAAGGAGAAGATATCTCCCCCGCGCGTCAGGTCGTGGGGCGCGAGGACGCTACTAAAGGCGGGATTCGCCGTCCCCCCGGGATCCAGCGGGCCGCCACATTGCGCCTGGCTGGTCACCGAGGGGTTGGTGTTTAGGCTCCCGTCGGCATTGAAGCAAACCGCGTTCAGGGTTGGATCGACGATGCCAATGCTGTCATTCTCCGTCAGCAAGGTGTGTTGAAAGGTGACCCCCGCTTTCAGGTTGTTGATACCCTTCACGTAGGTCACCTCTGTCCGCAGGCCCATGTTGTTCAGCGTCCGGCCCTGACCGATAGTTTCGGACTGAAGGTCGGGGGCCAAATCCGCAAAAAGGTCAGCGCTCGGGTAGTAGTTATACTGGTCCCGCCGCAGAAAGGCGCCGAAGGAAAACACGGTGTTCGAATTGAGCAGGCGCGTCCAGCTCGGGGCGACGTTGATGGTCTTAATCTGCGAGCGCTCGTCCGTCGGGCCCAGGGGACTCCCGGTCAGGGGGTTAGAGAAACCCGCGTGAAGTTGCTGGTCGAACGAATTGGGATTTTGAAACCAAGAACGCGTGAAGCCGAAGTTAAGCTGAAGCGAGTCGCCTTGCGTGGGCTTGTAGTCCACTCGATCGAACACGTTCTCTTCGTTCCCTTTGTCGTGCATCACGGTGAACTCAGGAGGATCGAGAAATCTGCTGGTGTTCAGACCGTTCACGGCGATGAAGTTTCCCCAGTTCTGGCCTCCATAGCCAAGTTGGAAACCGCCCGTGGACGAGCCAAAGGCGCCGTAGGACCCAGTCACGTCGCCATGTGGAGTGGTCTCGCCCAGACCGGAGCGCGTCGTGACCTTAATCAGCACGCTCGTCTTGTCGCCAAATTCGGCTGGCGGAGCGCCGGGGACCACCTCGATCGACTGGATGGAATCCATGGGAATTTGATTGGAAAAAACCTTGCTCTGCTGGTCCGTGATGGGCTGGCCGTCGACCGAAAACGAATTCTCCGCGTGATCACCCATGCCGTGGAAGAGACCGTTCGAGTCCGCCGAAATTCCCGGCGTCGAAAGCGTAACGAGTGAGCTGACGGACGATGTTTCACTTTCCAGCGGCAGCCTGTCGAACAAGCCGCGATCCACATCGGTGTGGTGGGTGGGCGTCGTTTCAATGAGGTCTGCGGCCTCCCCCGTAACCGTCACGCTGGTGGCCGCGGTGCTGATCGTCAGGTCAATCCTCAGCTTGACAGGTACGGAGGACCGGACCTCGACATCCTGTGCATGCGGAGCGAATCCACTGGCCGTGACCTCCAGATGATACGTGTTGAACGGGACGTTCGGGAAACTGAAGTTACCGGAAGCGTCTGTTGGAGCTGACCGCTCATAACCGCTGACCGGGTCGTGGATGGTGACCGTGGCGTTGGCTACCACGGCACCGGAGGGGTCCTGAACCGTACCCGAAATGGAAGCTGAGTTCGCTCCTTGCGCCTTCGAGAGGCGGGCGAATCCCAGCAAGCTCCCAAACAAGAACAGACTTGCCATGACTACTTGTCCGGCTCGCAACCGCAATAGGCGCGACGGTCGGCAAAGGTGATCCAAAACGGAAGCCAATACACAATCCATGCGAATACGAGAAGTCATCATGCCCTCCTGAGCTATGAAGTTGATTGTTATGAGAAGGGAGTAGAGGCACAGCTTAGGAGAGGGGAGGGGCGCGACCGCGTAAAATCGGCAGATCGCAGGTCCGGGTTCTGGCAGGCGAAGCCGCCAGCGGGCGTCTGTGTGAGACGCTGGGCTGCGGCGCAGAAAACGCTGCCGTGGTTTGGGCGGTGCTTTGGTGAATAACGTTGCAGGCAGGACATTGCACGTCAGCGCCGGCAGAGCCAGGTTGCTGGCTTGGGCCGAAGGGCTGGAACGTTGCGGCCCGCGGAACAAGCGGCAGTTCGTGGCAGTGTACGGCGGCCATCCACAGGAATTGAAGCTGCGCGAAGAGAATGAGTATCGTCGCGATGGCGCGTGGAATCGGCTTCAGGTGCAAATGTCTCATGGCCAACTGCCAACTACAAGCATCCGTGTAATGCCCACATCGCCTTGCAAAGCCCACTAAAAATTGGCGTTAGTATAATGATGCCTGACGCGGTGGGTAGGTTGCAACTGATTTCTCGCTGCTCCTACTTCTGTTGCAGCGACTTAATGTAGTCGGCAAGGTTGGCTACGCGTAAGCGAGCTTCCGACTCGTGTTGGTGTTCCATGGCCATGAAGATCGGACCCCACACCGGCATTTCTCCGGAGCCGTGCGCTGGCGCGCCAGCGGGGCCGGTGATGGTGTTGACAACCTGCACCGACGGGAATTTGCCATTGTTCCTTTTCGAAAGCGTCGTGAGGTCCGCGGGCGGAACTTTTAATGCGCCGGCAACCGGTCCATCACCCCTTCCCTCTTTCCCATGGCACGAAGCGCAGTACGCCAGATACATCGATTTGCCTGAGGTCGCCGACGTGTGGGGGGCGGGAACCGGCACAACGTCATTCTTCTGCGCGATACCCAAACCGCAAAGGGCGGCGAATGCGCAGCACAAAAGCACTATTCGGGAAATCATGATGCCCTCCTGAGCTATGTATGAAGTTGGTTGTTATGAGAAGAGAGTAGAGGCACAGCTTAGGAGAGGGGAGGGGCGCGACCGCGTAGAATCGGCAGATCACAGGTCCGCGTTCTGGCAGGCGAAGCCGCCAGCGGGCGTCTTTGTGAGACGCTGGGCTGCGGCGCAGAAAACGACGCCGTGGCCCGGGCGGTGCTCTGGTGAATAACGTTGCAGGCAGGACACTGCACGTCGGTGCTGGCAGAAGCAGGTTGCTGGCTTGGGCTGACGGGCTGGACTGTGGCGGACCGCGGAACCAGCGGCAGTTCGTGGCAGTGCACGGCGGCTACCCAGAGGAGCTGAAGCTGCGCAAGGAGAATCAGCGCCGTCGCGACCGACCGTGGGACTGATTTGCGATGCAAAGGTCTCATGACAAGCCGGCAACCACAAACACCTGCGTAATGCCCTAACGTCTTGTAAAGCCCATTCCACCACAGGGGTTAATGCTACTGATGCCTGAGGGGTTCGATTGGTTGCAGGGTATTGTTGTTGCGAGACGGTGGGGCTTGGGGAGCCGCCGCCATGAGCGAACTGCCGAGATACGATACGACAGGGCGGGAGGAAGGTAGGCCCTAGGGGCCGCCCCGAAGGCCGCCCCTACAGTTCCACAGCCACACACACGAAGCATGGCCTCAGAGGGATTTGATGTGGATGGAGCCGCCGCTCGTGTGGAGGCGCAGCGTTTCGCCGCCGGAGCCCAGTGAGCCGTGCAGGCTCGAGGCTGAAATCTTGCCGACCACTCGAACGGGCAGGTCGCTTTCGACGTGGCCCCCGGAGGTGGAGGCATCGATGTCGAGATTAGCGGAGCGGTCAAGTACTGCTTCGATGGACCCGCCGGAGGTCTCGAGCACTCCTCCGCGCGCGTTTCCCCGGCCGAAATTCACGGAGATGGGGCCGCCGGAGGTCTTGGCCTCGACATAGCCGGAGACGCGATCAATGTGAATAGACCCGCCACTGGTGTGCGCGGTAAGCGAGCCGTCGAGGGAGTCAACCTCAATCCCTCCTCCCGACGTATCCACACGCGCATCCCCGTTAACTTCCCTCAGGTGGATTGACCCTCCGGAAGTTTTGGCATCGAGCTTTCCACTCAAGCCGGAAACATCGATGGAGCCACCGGAAGTCTTCAACTCAGAATCGCCGCGCAGGCTGGAGAGCGTGACGCTGCCGCCCCCGGTGCGCACTTCGGTTTGCGTCTGGGAGGGGACTTCGACTTCAAAATGCACGGAACCGTGCTCGTTCCACGAGAAATGGTCTTTCCGCCGCACGGTCACGCTTGCGAACCCCGAACTCTCCTCGAAGTTAATGGTGTAGCGGCTTTCAAAGTCTTCCCGATCCGCGTCGATGACCACGTGAGCCCCGGACGATGACGTACCCGTGAGCGTCACACTGCCCACATCGGATTCCAGCGTGAACCGTCCGTTCGGAGCGAGCTTCAGGGTCTTTTCAATGCGGGAACGGGCCGCGGCCGGGATAACAATCGCGAGTGCGACGAGCGCTGTGAGCATTAGGATGCTGAGCTTCTTCATTTTCGTCCTCCAAAGACGATAATCCTCAGTAGTGCGGACGCTTTGCCCGCTCTACACATCTGAACGTCCAAAAGGCCTCGGAAGTTCCGTGAGGCATTCGGATTGTTGGACGGGAAGGGAAACCAAGCGTTAGCAGGCTTCGTGGGAGCGACCGTTGTGAGCGGCCGAAATTGGCTTACGGGCTACCGAAGCTATATAGCGTTCCTGTCTCAACCCCAACGAAAAATGCTGAACTGTCCCCAGCAATGGTCCGAATACAACCCTTGACTCCGAGCTCCCATTGTGGACGACCGTCGCTGGCTCGATAGGCCTTGATTTGCCCCCGACAGTCACCCATGAGGACGAGGCCATGCCAAAAATAGGGCGCCCTGCATTTGATCTCAGCATCGCAATGCTCCGACCACACCACGGTTTCGAACTCGTCGCTGTACGCTATCAACAGGTTTGGAGTAACGCCATTTCTGTCGACGGAAGCAAGCGAGTACACGAACTCATCTCGATCTTCTTCGCCCCAGATGAAATCTCCCTCCGGTACTCCCGGCACTGTCAGTCGAGATCCTCCCTCGCCCGTCGCGGGGTCTAGTAGGTAAATGTGCCTGTTCCTCGCGCCATAATACGCCCCATCTTTATAGACGATCAGGTTTGTGCTCATAGTGGCGGCAACCCGTTTCTCCCAGAGCTGCCGGCCTCCGGCATCTAATCCGTGAAGCTTGCCGTCGTGAGTCGCAACGACGATGTCGACACCATCCGTCGCAGGTGAGCTGCTAGCAAAGCACTCACCTCGGGGATCACGAATGCCGAATTTCCATTTGAGCTTGCCCGCCCTCAAATCGACAGATATCCATTCATCTCGTCCAGTGCCGAAGACAGCAATACTTTCGATCTGCACAGGCTTTGTGCGCGCACCGGGTACGGAGGTTTTCCACGCCAGTCTACCCGTCTGCTGTTCAAGACTGTATATGTAGCCTCGTTGGTTGCTCGCGCAGTCTTTACCGGTTACGCCCACAATGACGGCATCCCCATACAGGAGAGGGGCTCCTGACGCCACTGTCACCCCATCAGCGCGAAAATCGTAGACCCAAACTTCCTTACCTGTTCCTCTCTTGAGGGCATAAATCTTGCCGGAGTCCGATACCACGAAAAGCAACGCTCCGCTTACGACTGGCTCAGCAGACACAGTTCCACCAGTATCAAACTGCCACAACGGATGGGGCGCAGCAGACTTCCGCGGTGCCTGAGGGAATTGAAACGTACTTCCAGCGATGAAAATACCTATAGCAGCCGCCACACTCAGTCTGACCGACCGCAACTGGACGCTCATTGGACTGCCCCAAGCGGTACCGCGTATCGCGCGATCTCTGCTGCCATTACCCCCCGACCCCCATAGGCGTTAAGATAAGCGGGGTCCCGATGGGACCCAAGATCATTAGCCGTAGGTGAAACCTACGGGTGGCGGTAGCACAAAACGTCAATCAACCCCGAAGGGGTTGAATTTGGGCCTATTCGACCCCTTCGGGGTCGTAAGCTAGATGTGGGGCTGGTTCCTGACCCGTAGGCTGCACCTACGGCTAATGATATTAATGCCCTTCGGGCATTCAGTATGAACCGCTTCAGCCTTTTTTTAGCACCCAAGCCCCCCCCAACCCATCCTCCACCGAGGATGGCGAGCCTGCCTGGCCCTGTGCTAGTCGTCGCGATAAACAAAAACTCCGCCCATGCGGACTTTGACGTTGATGTCCTGCTCGCCGGAGGGATTCCAGAAGTAAATCCCGGGGCCAAAGCCGCCTTTGTCCTCGCCGTGGAGATCGCTCTGAACGTATCCTAACCAGGCGTGGGCACGGAGGGAGCGGAGGCGATCCAAGGACGGAATGTCAATCTCGACATCCCCATAGTTAACCAGAATCCGCTGCTTCCCCGCCATGCCCCGAATCCAAACATCCCCATCCACACACTTCAGCGCCAAGTTGGCGTCGAAAGGCATCTTGATGCGGTAATTAACAGAAAGCCGCGCTTCGCCCCGGAACGGCCGCCACACCTTGCGCGGCGGGTAGAGGGTGCGGAGTTGGACGTTCTTGTCCTGCCCCTGGAGAACTACTTGGAGTTCCTCGTAAAGAGGCTTCGCCGCTTCTTTAGACTTGGCGCGCACCACCTTCTCGGCCTCGATTTCCAAGCGAGGATTATCCCAACCTTCGATGTGAATGTCGCCTGTGCGGGAATCAATGGTGAGCAGACCGTAAGAAAACATGCGCACTGCATAATGGTTGACCTGGCTGAATTCGTCGGCACGCGCGGCGCCGCTCCAGCCCCATAGAAGGTAGAGAACAGCCAACGTGCAGCTTGTTTTGCGGGCCATGTGCCTACCGATCCTCGCCCTGGCCTGCGAGCCGCCTCGCATGCGCGCATTTTACTATTTTACTGCCAAGCGGCGGTGCGAGCAATGCCGTCGCGTCAGGAAGTAGAGCGGGCGAGACCCCGACAGGTCGGGGCAGGCTGCCCGCACCACTTGCCTGATTATGAATTGACTTTTACGCGTCCGTAGTCCAGAGTTCGGTTGCAGGAGGCGCCGGTCGCCATGCGTCCGTTCACTTATCTCTATGGTCGAATTCCTCTTACGGGCCACGACCACGTCGCCATCCTGTACCGGAGCCGCGAGGAGGCCTTCCGTGCGGCGTCGTTTCTTGCGGAGGGCCTCAAGCATAATAACTTGTGCGTCTACTTGGCTCCCGATGACTACCAGGCGGAAATGCTCAGCCGCCTTCGAGGTCTTCCTCTCGACGTCGACTGCCACACTCGTGACGGACGCTTGCGGCTGCATCGTGGGTCGGACACCCTTCAGTTGCTTCAGCAGTGGACGCAGGCAATCTTCGACGACGCGGAGCGCGCCGCCGTCCCCTCTCTGCGATGGCTGGAAGAGGGCCTGTGGCCGGCCGGGCTGGGTTTTCCCATGCCGCACTTCTTCGAGTTTCATGCCCTTCTCAACTACCAGGTGAAGCATTATCCCAGCGTGGCGCTTTGCCAGTATGACCTGGAACGAATTGAAACTCCTCACCTGCTCACCGCCATCGCCGTGCATCGCCACTTGGTGGTGGAGGGCGCCCTGGTGCGCGATAACCCGTTTTATGTTCCGGCGGAGAAATTCCTGCCGATGAGCCCTGCAGAACGGGAACGGGACCTGCTGCGTCTGTTTCGCGATGTGCAGTTCGATGTGAATAAACTGCTTGCTGCTCTGGCCGGCTACGCCCAAGTCCAGCGAGTCCTTTCAGAATCTCCGGAAGTCTAACGGCCGGCTCCCGGTTGTTGTCTGTGAACCGCAAGGGGCGCAAGATAGTGGGTTCAAACTTCTCGCTCAGGGGGCGAGGGCTGAAGCGACTTGAGTGTTGCCGGGTCGAGCTCGACCGTTCGCGTGGGGAAGGGCACCACGATACCCTGGGCGGCAAAGCGCGCCAGGATGCGCTTGCGAAGCTCGCTCTGCACAGGGACCTGGTCCTCGAAGCGTCGAACATTCAGGCTGAGCGAAAAGTCCAGCGAGGATTCCCCGAACCCTGGATTCAGGTTAACGCTGGGTGGCGGATCCAGAAGCAACCCCGCCAGTCCGTCGTGCGCGGCTTCCCGCGTCACGTCGAGGAGGACCTTTTCGACTTGTCTGGGATCGGACCCATAAGCGACGCGCACGGGGATCGTGACTGAAACCATCAGCTCGGGCAGGGAGTAGTTGGTAATGACCGCCTTGGCCATAACTGAATTCGGAACAAACACAATGTTGTTGGATTGCGTGCGCAATCTGGTGGAGCGCCAACTGATATGCAAGACGTACCCTTCCTGGCCGGAATCCAACTTGATGTAGTCTCCCGGGGAGACGGGCCGATCCGCCAGTAAATACAGTCCGGCGAAGAGGTTGCTGAGGGTATCTTGCAACGCCAGGGCCACGGCCACGCTGCCCACACCCAAAGTGGTCCAGATAGCAGTGAGGGAGACGTGATTATGCTCAAGGACGATGCTGATAGCCAGGATGGTGAACAACACCCGCACCACTACAATGGCCGGATTGGTTACCCGGTCCATGCCGGGGTTCCGTTGCCCGATGCGGCGCAGGAAAACGACCAATACCTTGGCAGGGAAGTAGAAGACAACGAATACGGTCAGGGCGAAGATCAACTTGGCACCGGCGCTCTCAAACTGGCGTGGGAGGGTGAGGAGTTCCAGGCCGGCGTAGATGGAACTCAGGACCAGCAAGGGAATCGGGAGCGACTCCAGCAAGGAGAATACAAGCTCCCCCCAAGTGTTCGCCAGTTTCTTGGTCCAGTAGTGGATGATCCGATTCAATACAAATCCCAGGGCTAGCGACGCGATCACCAGGGTGGCGAAGAAGATTATGTAGAAGACCGAGGGGCTGAGGTGCAGGACTCGGGCAAGATGTACGACCATGTTCCTGATCTCCCGTTGCGGTGACAATAACGTCCAAGATAGCTTGGTTCACGCCAATCCGCAAACCGCCTCTGGGGTCGCAGACCGCCACCTGAAATGTGAAAAGCGATGGTACCCTTTTCACCCTCGGAATACGCACGTCCAACAGGGGAATCCCTTTTACCAACTCCTATCGCAGTCCAAGGCCCGAATCATTGTCTACTCGTCGTGGGCGGCGTCTAACCCGGAATACCATAGGCCCGGCACGGGGTTCGGCGGCACCTTTACAGAGCCGACTGTAACAATGTGGACGAATGCTTCAGCATATTGGCATCCGTACTCTGCACCCCGAAACCTCGCACAC
>Ga0326727_10016900_pt1 | contig 15279 bp, 14 predicted proteins | sample MB2enrmetagenome_FD_207643 | JGI IMG/M metagenome (GOLD analysis project Ga0326727, IMG submission 207643) | Lab enriched peat soil microbial communities from McLean, Ithaca, NY, United States - MB29MY | ecosystem: Environmental > Terrestrial > Soil > Wetlands > Peat | place: USA: New York... | reverse complement strand
AGTCGTCGTAGCTTTCGATGTGAATGTCGGAGGCGCGGCGCTCCAGAGCGGTGAAGATGGTGGTGTCGACCAGGCGGATGATGGGGCTGATGTCCTCGGCGTCGCTGGTCAACTTTTCAATCGAGATGTTTTCGTCGGAGTTTTCGTCGCCGGTGAGGACGTCGAAGGTGAGGCCCTCGCTGGCCTCGTCGAGCACGCGCTGCGACTGCTCGGTTTTCTTGAGCAGGTCGGTAATTTGCGACAGTGTGGCCACGCGGGGGACGATCCGCGAGCCGAGCAGGCCGGCGATCTCGTCGAGGATCATCAGGCGCGAGGGGTCGCTGACGGCGATCACCAGGGCGTCGGCAGTGTGCTCGATGGGCACGAAGTTGTAGCGAAACATGAGCTCGACGGGGACGGTGCGCAGCAGCTCGTGCTGAATCTTGAAGTTCTTGAGGTCGACGAACTCGGCGTGGTAGCGGCGGGCCAGGGACTCGGCCTGGGCGCGGTCGTCGCCGGCGGCGGGTACGGGCGCGGGCATGGGGACAACGTTAGTCTCGGCCATCCGGCGAACCTCCTACATTGCGTTCGACTGCCCGAGCGAAAAGATGGGCAGGTAGAGCGAGATCAGGATAAAGACCACAACGACGCCCATGACAATGAGGATCGCGGGCTCGATCAAGGCCAGAGCGGCGGCCAGAGCCGTGGCCACGTCTTCCTCGAAGAATTCGGACAAGGAGTTGAGCATCTGCGGGAGCGCGCCGGTTTGCTCGCCGACGGTGATCATCTCCGTGGCCAGGCCGGGAAAGACGCCGGTTTTGGCGAGGGAATCGGCGAGACTCTTGCCCTCGCGCACGGTGACAATGGAAGCCACGATGGCGCGGGAGACGCGGCGCGAAGAGATGGAGCGCGCGGCGGTTTCCAGCGACGGCACCAGCGGCAAACCGCCGGTGAGCAGCGTGGAAAGAGTGCGCGCGAAGAGGGCCACCTGATACTTGAGCCAGATTTTGCCGAAGATGGGAAGACGCACGCGCACGCCATCGGCAAAGTCTTTGCCGCGCTCAGTGAGGAAGAAGCGGTAGAGGGTGTAGCCGGCGGCGGCGGCGATGAGCACCTGATAGAGGATGGTGTGCTGCATCCACTTGCCGAAGCTGAGCAGAACCAGAGTGAGCGTGGGGAGCTTGTTGCCGAGCTGGTCGTAGAGCTGCGCGAACTGCGGCACCACCACCGTGAACATGAAGATGAGCAGGGCGCAGACCAGCGTGAGCAGCACCGTGGGATAGATGAGCGAGCCGATGAGCTTCTTGCGCAGGGCCAGCGCGACCTTCTGGAAGCCCACGTAGCGGTCGAGGACTTCAGGCAGGTTGCCGGAGCGCTCTCCGGCCAGAATCGTGGTGGTGTACATAAGCGGGAAACCGCTTTGCGCTTCGAAGGCGGCGGAGAGCTCCTGGCCGGTTTTGACGCGCGCGGCCACGTCTTCGAGCTGGCCGGCGAAGATGGCGTTCTTCTGGATCTTGCCGAGCATCTGGAGCGAGCCGAGGATGGGCAGGCCGGCGCGGATGAGGGTGAGGAACTGCGAGTTGAAGATGAGGAAGGGCTCCAGCTTGACTTTGCGGCGGCTGCGGCCGATGACGCCGCGGGCGCGCACCGAAAAGACGTGGTAGCCCGCGTGGATGAAGCGGGCGCGCAACTCCTCGGCCGTGGCCGCGGTCTGCACCTGCTCCTGTACGCGGCCGCGCTCATCGGCCAGCTTGATTACGAACTCTGCCATGGCTAGTTTTCGCCGGGAGCGCGCTTCACGCGCCGCCGGAAAGCTCTCGAAAGACGTTCCTCATCAAGGGTAACAGTCTTGACTCATGAAATAGACGAAGCGAAGGCGCTGGACGTTCGAGGAGGTTCTACCCCGAAGCCTGCCGGCGGCGTTAGGATGCTGGGATGCAATGGTTCGCGGGTCACCTCAGTTTGCTGGCGGGCATCCTGGCGGATTGCCTGACGTTTGCCGGGGGCCTGCTCCTGGCTCGTGACGGGTTTCAGCGGCTGAAAGACTTTTACGAAAGCGAGATGGATGCGCGTTTTCGCGAGCAGTTCCCGGATCTGAACCTGGTGAATGAACAAGAGCGGCAGGCCAGGGTGTCCGAGCTGTGGGCGGTGCGAGGGCTTCTCCTGGTGGCGGCGGGATTCGTTGTCGAGATCGCCGCCCGCTGCCTGGAGACGGGGTAGGATCGGCGGATTGGCGGAAAATCCGCCAATCCGGTATACTATCCCTGCGGTAAAAAGCCAGCAAGACTCATTTACGAAAACGGAGAGGAAAGGAGGCCGCGGATTCAGATGACCCTAGCTACATTCAAGCTGCCCATCGGGAACAAGTGCCAGGTAACCATCCCCAAGAAATGCATGGGGCTGCTGTCGCTCGACGTGGGCGACGACCTGCTGCTGGAGGTGAAGGGCGACCATGCGATTCTGCATCCCGCGGTGAGTGTTCCGCGGCGCGAACTGCCCGAAGAGCTTTGGAAGAAATTCGAGGCGCGGCGCGGCCCCAAGCCAACGGATATTCCCCTGAAGACACTGCTCAAAGAGATCGGCTACAGGCCCAAGTCCAAGGGGCGGAATGCCCAGCCGGCGCGAGTCAGCGCGGCGCGCGGGAAAGCGTCGGGGGTGAGCCGCACGCGGGTTCGAGCTAGCGGCGCGATGCCTGCCGCTGCCGCAGAGTCGGGAGCTTGAGGGGCTGTTCGGCTCCTCATGGAGGCAAGACTCTGCCGTGCTAGGATGGCTGGCATGGCCCGCGACCTGTGCCTCATCGACGCCGATTCCGCGGTGAAGCGCGACATTCTGGAATGCAGCGCCGAGGTTCGCCGGGAGATTGGCGGCTTCCTTGAGAGTCTGCAGGGGGACCCGCTTCCAAGGGAACGCAAGCCGATGGGCAAAGGAGCCTTCTACCTTCAGTTGCCCTGCGGAATCTTTGTAGGCTGGGAGATTGTCGGGGACGTCCTCCACCTTGTTCTGCATGGGCCGGACGACACCTGCCTGGTGCGCGTTCTGGGTGTGGGCTGGGAAAGCCCGGTTGCGTAGTAAGGCCGCGCGGAGAGAGCCCTGATTTTGAACTCATCTCATCGATCCATAGCAAGGGGGGCCGTTTTCATGCAACGAGCCGGCGGACTCGCGGGAAACTTTTTGGCACGGACAGGGAGTGCGCACCGATTGCGCCGGCACTGGCGGTGGGCGGCGGGGCTTCTAGTGCTGGCGGCGGTGGGCGCGGTGCTGATTCCGGCGGGTCTGGTTCCGGCACTGGGCGGACGGCGGCAGGCAACGGTTGCGATTCCTTATCCGCACGATTTGGCACAGGTGAGTTTTGCCGTGGCGGGGGATGTGATTCCGCATGAGCCGGTGCGCGCGGCGGCCAAGGCGGCGGGCGACGGTGAGCCGGGATGGGCGGCGCTGTTTGCCGATGTGGCCGACGTCTTTGAGGGCGCGGATTTCGGATTTGTAAATCTTGAGACGCCGGTGGCGCCCGAGCATTCGAAGGGGACCAAAGCTTTCCTCTTCGACGGGCCGGTGGAGCTGCCGCAGGCGCTGAAGGCGAGCGGGATCAAGATTATTTCTTTTGCCAACAACCACGTGATGGACCAGGGGTGGGCGGGGTTCACGGAGAGCCGTGAGCACTTGAAAGAAACGGGGCTGCTGTTTGCGGGGACCAGCGACAATGCGGCGACGGCGTGGCAGCCGGTGATTACCGAGGCCAACGGCATCAAGGTGGGCTGGCTGGGAATGACGCGCTGGCTCAACGGCAATCGCAATCCCGAGAAGGATGATCAGCCGCATGTGAATTTTTATCCCTATCCGGGCGAGGCCAACGGCGCGCCGGGAGCGGACGAGGCCACCGTGCTTGCGGCGGTGAAGGCCGCGCGGGCGCAGTGCGATCTGCTGGTGATTTCGGTGCATTGGGGCATTGAGTACGCGACAGCACCGCGGATGGAGGACGTGGACCTGGCGCACAAGATGCTGGAGGCCGGAGCGACGGTGATAGTGGGCGCGCATCCTCATGTGCTGCAACCGATGGAGACCTACAAGACGCAGGACGGGCGCGACACGGTGATTTTTTATTCGCTGGGAAATTTTCTGTCGAACCAGTCGCGGAGTTATGTGGACGGGCTCAATCCGGATGCGAATGGCGATCCGCGGGACGAAATGATCGGGCTGTTTGCGGCGGTGAAACGGGACTACGGGCCGGCGGGCGTGCGCGTGGAACTGGGGCACGTGGGCATGTTGCCGGTGTGGGAGGACAACAACCGGAACGCAATGGCTGCGGGGCGCGAAAAGAAGCCGGCGATCAGGCCGGTGCTGATCGATCGCGAGATTCCGCCCCTCGAGGCGCGGCTGGATGCGCTGAACAAAAAGGCGGCGGGGAGCGCGGGGCTGACGGGCGACGAGAGGAAGGAATTCATCGAAGTGACGAAGCGGCTGAAGCTGTTGATGGATCGGCGGGCGCAGATTCTGGCGCGCGTGGGCGACGATTATGTGGTGGCGCCGCCGAAAGTGCCGGCAAAACCTTGACGGTTCGTTCTGCAATCGGCGGGTTGCTCTCCCACCCATTTCCGCAAAAGACGCGGAAATGGATGGGGCACGGGACGCTATTCTTACCATCTTTACGGCACGACTGAAGTCGTGCCCTTTCACGGAAGCGGCCGTTACCGCAAATCGATAAACGACGCGAGCAACGACGATGCAGAGGCAGGGAACCAGGAGCACGGAGAGGCCACCGTCCACCGCGATGGGCGCAGTGCTGGGCGTGGCGATGATTCCTGTGCTGGCTGTGGGCGCGTGTCTGGCGATTCCCTACACGGTGGGCGCGCGATGGCTGCGGATGCATCGCGAGCATAAATTGCGGCTGCTGATGAAGTCGCGGGGAAGGCTGATCGCGTGGCCGGAGTTTGTGCGCGCCATGCATGAGCGAGGCGGCACGTGCCTCGAGGAGAAGTTCTCACCCAAGGGCCCGGTTCGGTTCTGGTGGACGCCCGAAGATGTGCACCGGGAATCGCCGCACGAGATCATCGACTGGTTCACGATGCGCAAGGGCCGGCAGTATGAGCCGTTTGTGCACTGGTGCCGCGCGCGATACACGAGCGCCGACGGCGGCAGCGCGGTGCTGGTGGATGCGCCGCTGGTGCCGCGGCGTGAGATCTACGCCTTGTGGTCGGAGTGCCGGTCGGATGCGGCGAAGGCGCAGTGGATCGAGGTGGCTCCGCCGGAGATTCTGCCGCACAAGCCGGGGGAGTGAAGAGGTCAGCGAGTCAGCGGGTTAGCGAGTTGGCAAGTCGGCGGGTTAGCGAGTTGGCGAGTTAGCGAGTCGGCCAGTTTGCAAATCAAACCTGCTTCATTGCTAACACCGCTAGCTCCGCTAACACCGCTAGCTCCGCTAACACCGCTAGCTCCGCTAACACCGCTAGCTCCGCTAACACCAATGTACTTTACTCCAGAATCACTGCTGGCTCGGGTTCGTGGCCACGGGTGGTGAGGGTGATGGCTGCGCCGAGAATGAGCGCGCCGCCCAGCCATGCGTAGGGGCCGAGGCGCTCACCCAGCAGTTCCACGCCGAGGATGGAACCGAGGGCCGGCTCGATGTTCAAGAAGACTCCGGCGCGCGAGGTTGGCACGTGATGGATGCCCCAGTTCCACAAGAGGGTGGTCGTCGCCGTGCACAACAGGCCGCTGATGGCCAGGGCAATCCAGGCCTTCGGGCTGACGTGCAAAAACGGCATGGGCTCAATCTTTTCGTGGGTCACGGGTGCCAGCAGCCAGGAGCCGAGTTCCCAGGCGACGAGCATTAACGTGCCCGAATAAATGGTGTAGGCGGTGACGACGGGCGGGCTGTGTGTCTCCATCAATTTCTTACTGAGAATAATCCAGGCCAGGGCGACGAGGAGCGATGCAATCACCAGCAGGTCGCCCAGGAGCGACGGGGTTTCGCGGCCGGTGGTGGCGCGGTCGCCGCCCAGAACCACCATGGCCGCGCCGGCCGTGGAGGCGCACAAGGCCAGCCAGCCGATCCCATCGAGCCGCTCGCCGGCAAAGATAGCGGCTGCCGCGGCCAGCAGCACCGGCATGGCGCCCACCATGAGCGAAGCGTGGCTCACCGTGGTCAGCACCAGGCCGTGAAATTGCAGGAGGAACTGGATGGGAATGCCGAAGGCCGCGGTCAGCAGCACGGTTCGACCTTCGCGGGCAGTTAGATGCGCGCGGCGGCCGAGCATCACGGGCGCCATGCCCAGGCAGGCAAAGAGAAAGCGGTAGAGCACCATGTGCTCCACGTTCATCTCGTCGAGCGCGAGGCGTCCCCAGTAGAAGCCTGTACCCCAGAGGGTTCCGGCCAGCGCGCATGCGCCGTAGCCCAAAAACCTGATCTGCCCGCTCGCCGAATCTTGCGCTGCCATTCCTTTTCTACTGTCGCACACGCGGCCGTGCACGGGTTTCGCCCGGCGCACGCGGCCGTGGAATGAGACGCGCGCTTTCGGCGCAGAGGCGGAATCGGCGAGAATACTCTTCGAAGGTGAACGTGCGAGAAATCGTGAGAGCCGGGAGCAAACGTGGATTGGCGATGGTTTTGGCCATGGCCGGGGTTCTCGGTTTTTTTGCGCATTTTCTCGCGGCGCAAGATGCAGCCGGGCCGGCTGCTCCGGTGACGCCGCGGCATCTGATCAATCGTTTTCCCGATCAACCTTCCCTCCCGCCCGCGTTCAGCATTCCTCTCGGACCGCTGGGCTTTGCCGCGCCGGGCGCCATCTATCTGGGCGCGCGCAACGCCCTGGTCTCTCTCGATTTCCTCGACGAGGACCGGCTGCTGTTCACCTTTCGCGTGCCGGGGCTCATCCACCGAGACACCAAGAGCGGTGAGGAAGGCGACGAGCGCCAGATACGCGCTGTGGTGCTCAAGCTGCCGCAGGGCACGGTTGAGGCTGAGGCATTGTGGACCGTGCACGACCGCGTGCGCTACCTGTGGCCGCTCAAGAACGGCCATTTTCTCGTGCGCGACCGCAGCCATCTGTTCGAAGGCGACGCCACGCTCCGGTTGAAGCCGTACCTCGACTTTCCCGGCCCGCTGCTCTGGCTCGATCTCGATCCGGCGCAGCAGTACATCGTGACAAACTCGGAAGAGCCGCAAGCGCCCGAGGCCCCTACGGACGGGTTTTCATCCGCGGGGCGGAGATCCGGGCAGGTCTCCAGCCCTTCGACGGCCATGCCTACAGGGACCACGGATGCTGACTCGGAAACGGCGCAGGAAGATCTTCCCGACAAGGTAGTGCGCATCCTGCGGCGCGACTCGGGCCAGGTGATGCTGGTGAGCCGGGCGCGCACGGCCGTGCATCTGCCCATCAACTCGACGGGGTATCTTGAAAACCTGCGCGGCCGCAGCGTGGAATGGATGCTGAACTTCCACTACTTCACGGGCGGCAGCAAGATCCTGGGCAGCGCGGCATCGGGGTGCGAACCCGATGACAGCTTTCTTTCAGAGAACGAGATTCTGATGGAGGGGTGCAACGATGACGGCGCAAGCAGGTTGGTGGCGATAACTACCGACGGCCGAACGCTTTGGATCACGCAGGCGCCGGGCACTGAGGTGTGGCCGCAACTGACGGTGGCGCCCAACGGCTCGCGCCTGGCTTGGACGACGCTCGATACCATCCGCTCGGTGAACACCTTTGCGCCCATGGACAATCAAACCGTGAAGGAGCAGTCGGTAACGGTCTTCGATGCGGCCAGCGGCGACATCGCGCTGGTTTCGCCGCTCAGCCCCATATTCGATGCCGGCGGCAATGTGGCCATCTCGCCCTCGGGACGGCGCGTGGCTTTGCTGAATGCCGGGGCGATTCAGCTGTTCGAGTTGCCTGCGCCGCCGGCGGCGCAGGGCGCGAAGTGAGCTTTTAGCTCTTGGCTCTAAGATTTCAGCTTCCGCGATTCGTTTTGGCTCATAGCTGAAAGCTGACGGCTGAAGGCTTTTTCCCGATCCGTGTTCCCTGTGTCTTTTTGTTCCCCGTCTTCTTGTTCCGTTGTTCCCTTGGTCCCTTGTCCCCTGTTTTTAGGTACACTGAGCGACGGGGGTATTCTTGTCCACGGCAGTTGCGCACTATGCGGCCGCGGCGGCCAGCGATTGTGGCCGCAAGCGCCCATCCAACGAGGATGCATTCGGTTTTTCCGTCGAGCACGGAGTGTACGTGGTCTGCGACGGCATGGGCGGCGCCGCCGCGGGCGAGGTTGCAAGCTCACTTGCCGTCGACGAGATGATGCGCCTGCTGACCAGCCGCGACGCGGCCCGTGCGCTGGTGGACGACGCCGAAGCGGCGGTCGCCAGCGCCAATGCGTCCATCTTCATGCGCGCGCGGAATAGCCGCAACCTGAGCGGCATGGGCACCACGCTGGTTTCGCTGCTGGCCGAGGAGCGGCGCGGCTGGATGATCAACGTGGGCGACAGCCGCGGCTACCGCATGCGCAACTCCAGACTGGAGCAGATCACTCTCGATCACTCGCTGGTGGAGGAGCAGGTGCGCCTGGGCCGCATGGACCCGCAGGAGGCGCAGCGCTCGCCCTTCAAGAACGTGATTACGCGCGCCTTGGGCACGCAAAGTTGCGTAACTCCGGATGTTTTCGAGCTCGAAACCGAGCCCGGCGATCTTTTCCTGCTCTGCTCCGACGGCCTCACGCGCGAACTCTCCGACGCGGTGATTGAATGGCTGCTGAAGCTCGATCTGCCTCTCAAGGAAATGTGCACGCGGCTCGTCGCGGCCGCCAACGATGCCGGCGGCCACGACAACATCACGTGTTTGCTGGTGCGGGCGGAAGCGTAGGACGGCGATTGGCTCGAAAGTTTCCTGTTGCACTTCCGGGCCTGCCGGTGCATTCTACCGGCATGACGCAACCTTCGAAACTCGGCCAGTACGACATCATCGGCTTTGTGACCATCGTCGATGTCGAGCGCGCCAAGACGTTCTATCGCGACACCCTCGGCCTGCGGCTGGTTTCCGAAGAGCCGCCCTTCGCGCTGGTCTTCGACGCCAACGGCATCATGCTGCGCCTGGTCATGGCGAAGCAGCCGCCGCCTGCCTATGGGACGGTTCTCGGCTGGAGCGTTCCCGATATTGCGGCCTGCGTCAAAGATCTGAATCAGGCGGGCGTTGCCTTTGAACGTTTCGAGGGCATGACGCAGGACGAACTCGGAATCTGGGCCTCGCCTTCGGGGGCAAAGATCGCCTGGTTCAAGGACCCCGATGGGAACATCCTGAGCGTCACCGAGTTTCTGGGCGCAAAGAAGCAAGAAACTATCCATGCACGGTGTATTCCCGTGGGCATGGTCCGTTGCGACAGTTAGGGAGGTGTCCCAATGGGTCTTATTCGGATTCTTAATTGTCCATATCCTTGGCACATGCATGACTTTCGGATACGCTTTTTTTGGGCCTTCGCATCGCTGACCTTTTTCGGAACCGCAAATGCCGCGCGTGCGCAGGCGCAGCCGAGTACCGCCGCGATGACCGCCGTCGCTCAATCCACGACTGCGGACCAAACCTCGGCGCACGAGACTCAGACGAGGGGTTTCTGGATCGATCCGTCCACGGCTCTGATGTGGGCGGGGAGGGACAACGGTAGAGACGTGAGTTGGAAAGGAGCGGTGAAGCACTGCCGCGATCTCCGGTTGGCCGGGTACTCGGACTGGAGGCTGGCTACGCTCTCGGAGTTAGAGGGAATCTACGATAAGAACGCCAATGCACCAGGGCTAGCTGGCATGCATGACGACGTCCACACCATGTGGCACGTGAAGGGCAATCTGTTCTTGACCGGTAATCAATGGGCCGATGACCATATCGGGCACACTTCGTCGGGCTACCACTCTTACTTCGACTTCAACGAAGGGCGACCGAACGACCAACCGAGCGGTTGGCCCTATCCCTTCGTGATGATGCGCGCGTTGTGTGTGCGCGGTTCCGGAAAATGATGGCGGCTACTCGCCCACCTCTTCGTGGCTGCTCTGCGAGTCGTGACTCGGGCGCTTGAGGAGCAGCACGAAGGGAATGCAGACGAGGGCAAGATAACCGAGCAGGCGGAAGTTGTCAGCATAGGCCAAGACCGCGGCCTGCTGCTGCAGGCTGCCGTAGACCGCGCCCAGCGCCAGGCGATGCGCCAGGACCGCATCAGCGCCTCCGGTCTGGAAGCGGGAGGCGAGGCCCTGCACGGCACTGGTTGCGGCCGGGCTGCTGGCGGTCAGATGGGCGCTCAGGTAACTCTGGTGGATCTGCGCCCCGCGCACCAGATTGGCGGTGAGCGCGGCGATGCCGATGCTGCCGCCGATGTTGCGGACCAGGTTGTAGATGCCGGCGGCGTTGCCCATCTCCTGCTTGCGCAGGCGGCTCATGGCCAGCGTGGTTAGCGGTACAAATACAAATCCCCCTCCAAAGCCATTCCAAAAATTCGGCCAGACCACGTCGCTCATGGCGATGCCCAGGTTGATGCGGCTCAACATCAACGTGGAGACAGCGAAGATGGCCATGCCGAAGGCCAGAAGGGCACGGCTGTCGAAGCGGTTGATGAGCACGCCCACCATCAGCATCGCCAGCATGGAGCCCAACCCGCGCGGGCTCACCGCAAGGCCGCTGTCCATGGCCGAATAGCCCAGCAGGGTTTGCAGAAACAGAGGCATAAAAGCCGTGACGCCATAGAGCAGGACGCCGAAGAAACCGGTGATGAGGGTTCCCGTGCGGAAGTTGGGGTCCAGGAGGGCGTGCAACTGCACGATGGGATCGCGGCACAGGAGCTCGCGGGCGACGAAACCGAGAAACATGGCGACGGAAAGCGCGGTCAGCCAGCGAATCCAGGTGGCTTCAAACCAATCCGCTTCCTGGCCCTTGTCGAGCACCAGTTGCAGGCTGCCGAGCCAGACGGCCATGAGCGCGAAGCCGATGCCATCGATGGCTACGCGGCGCGCATGGCGCAGATAGGGCGGATCTTCGATGAACAGGTTGGCCATGAACAGCGCCAGCAGGCCGACGGGGACGTTGATCAAGAAGATCCAGCGCCAGGAGTAGCTGTCGGTGATCCATCCGCCCAGGGTGGGCCCGATGACCGGCGCCACCACGATGCCGACACCGTAGGCAGCCATGGCCTTGCCGTGTTGTTGCGGCGGGAAGCTCTCAAGCAGGATGGATTGCGCCAGCGGCTGCATGCCGCCGCCGCCCGCGCCCTGCAGCACGCGCGCCACAATCAGCATGGGCATGTTCAGGGCCATCCCGCAGAGGATGGATGCGGCGGTGAAGGCCAGGATCGAGAGCATCAGCAGGCGCTTGCGGCCGATGCGCCGCGAGAGCCAGCCGGAAGCCGGCAGCATGATGCCGTTCGAGACCAGGTAGCTGGTGAGAACCCAGGTGGATTCGTCGGTGGACGCGGACAAACTGCCGGCGATATGCGGCAGGGCCACATTGGCGATAGAGGAGTCGAGCACCACCATGAAGGTGGCCAGCATCACGCTGACGGCGACGATCCACGGATTGACCGAGGGCCGCCATTCGGCGTGCGCAGCGCCGCCCGTGCGCGCTGGATTGCTGGTTGTGCTCATGAGCCAGTTTACTAGATGCTGTTTCATCACTGCGCCGGATTTTTCAAGAACCATCCCTCAGGGGCTAAAGCCCAGCACAGATTTCGCGGTACTTTCGGCACGACTGAAGTCGTGCCCTTTCAAAACAGGGCAAATTAGGACACTATCGGAGCGGGCGGTCGATTGCGTGCCACGAGCGCCGCGTGATAGGAATAGGCCGTCATGAAAGTCGATCGCCGGAAACTGTTGCAATGGATGGGCGGCGCTTCTTCCGCTCTCGCCTTTTCACGTTTTGCTCCCGCGCAGTTGGCCGCGGCCGCGCCGTTTGCGCCGACGCGCGAGTCGCTCGCCGCCTACCGGATTCCCGAGTGGTTTCGCGATGCCAAGTTCGGCATCTGGTCGCACTGGGGTCCGCAGTCGGCGATTGAAGACGGCGACTGGTACGCGCGCAACATGTACATCCAGGGAAGCGAGCAGTACCAATATCACGTTGCCAACTACGGGCATCCGTCCAAGGTTGGCTACAAGGATCTGGTCGGCAACTGGAAGGCCGCGAAGTGGGACCCCGATTCTCTGATGGGCCTCTACAAAAAAGCCGGGGCCAAATATTTCATGAGCATGGGCGTGCACCACGACAACTTCGACCTGTGGAACTCGAAGTACACGCGATGGAATGCGGTCGAGATGGGGCCGAAGCGCGACGTGGTGGGCACGTGGCGCGATGCGGCGCGCAGGCACGGGCTGCGCTTCGGCGTTTCGGAGCATTTATGGATCAGCTACAAGTGGTTCGCGGTGAGCCACGGCGCAGATAAGACCGGGCCGCTGGCCGGGGTGGCCTACGACGGCGTCGATCCGCAGTATGCCGACCTTTATCACGATGCCGGCTCGGCGAAGTTCATCGACGACCTGCAGTGGAACGACGACGGAATTCCCGATTCGTGGCGCAAACACTATCTCGATCGCATGACCGATCTGATCGACAAGTATCAGCCGGACCTGCTCTACACCGACGGTCATCTGCCCTTCGCGGAGTATGGGCTGAAGATGGTTGCGCGCCTTTACAACGTGAGCGCCGAAGCGCATGGCGGCCAAGTGGAGGCGGTATACACGAGCAAGGAACCTGCGGATTGCGCGGTGGGCACGTGCGCGCTCGATCACGAGCGCGGCGTCGCCGACGGGATCGCCGAGCAGCCCTGGCAGACGGACACATGCATAGGGCAATGGCACTACAAGCGCGGCCAGAAGTACAAGAGCGCGAAGAAAGTCATCGATATGCTCGCCGACATTGTGAGCAAGAACGGGAATCTGATGCTGAATTTTCCGCTGCCCAACTCCGGCGAGCTCGACGCCGAGGAGATGAAGGTGCTCGAAGGCATCACCGCGTGGATGGCCGTGAACAGCGAAGGCATTTACGCGACGCGGCCGTGGAAGATCTACGGCGAAGGGCCTTCGACACAGGTCGCGATCAAGTCCGGCGGGTTCAACGAAGACAAGCGCGGCGATTTTACCGCCGAAGATGTGCGGTTCACGACCAAGGGCGCGACGCTCTTCGCGCTTGTGATGGGCTGGCCGGAAAAAGCGGCGCTGGTGCGAGCGCTTGCGAAGAATGGGCCGCAGAATCCCGGCAGGATTCGCCACGTGACGCTGCTGGGATACGGCGGCCAGGTCAAGTGGAAGCAGAACGAAAACGGCTTGCGCGTGGAGATGCCCGCGGAGAAGGTCTCCGATATCGGCGTTACATTGAAAGTGGAGTTGGCGTAGGGGCTTTGAAGACCGGGGCTCGCCGGGGGGGAAAGGAAGACAATGGCAGAGGCACGCAAGCTGCGCATGGGCATGGTGGGCGGAGGGCCGGGCGCTTTTATCGGGCCGGTGCATCGCATGGCCGCGGAACTCGACGGAAAGATCGAGCTGGTGGCAGGCGCATTTTCGCAGTCGGCGGAGCGCTCGCGTGAGGCGGGCGCGCACTACAAAATCGAACCCACGCGCGCTTATGCCGACTACCGGCAGATGATCGAGGCCGAGCGCAAGCGCCCGGACGGGATCGACTTTGTGGCCATTGTGACGCCGAATCATGTGCACCTTCCGGTGGCGCTGGCGGCGCTCGATGCGGGCATTCCCGTGATGAGCGACAAGCCGGCGACCGCGAACTATGAGGAAGTGCTGAAGCTCGAAGCCGCGGTGGCGAAGAGCGGGCTACCGTATGGATTGACGCACACTTACGCGGGCTACGCGATGGTGCGCGCGGCGCGGGCGATGTGCGCGGCAGGCGAGTTGGGCGCGATTCGCAAGGTTGCGGTGGAGTATTTTCAGGGTTGGTTGAGCGGGCCGCTTGAGAAGACGGGGAACAAGCAAGCGGCGTGGCGCGCCGATCCCGCGCAGAGCGGCGCCGGAGGGGCCATCGGCGACATTGGCACGCACGCCTTTCATCTGCTCGAGTACGTGAGCGGCCTGAAGGTGACGGCCATCAACGCCACGTTGCGCACGGTGGTGCCGGGACGCCGGCTGGACGACGATTGCAACGCATTCCTGCGCATGAACAATGGCGCTGCCGGAACGTTGGCCTGTTCGCAGGTGGCCGCGGGCGAGATGAACGAGCTCGCACTGCGCATCTATGGCGAGAAGGGTTCGCTTGCATGGCGGCAGCAGGATCCGAACCGGTTGATCGTGAAGTGGCTGGATAGGCCGGAGGAGATTCATCATGCGGCGATGGGCTATCTGAGCGCGGATGCGCGGGCTGTGGCGCGTACACCGGCCGGGCATCCCGAGGGGTATCTCGAAGCCTTCGCCGTGCTCTACCACGAGTTCGCCGATGCGCTGAACGCGTGGAAAGAGGGGCAGGCCAATGCGCTGCCGGCGACGCTGCCCGGCATTGAGGCGGGCGTGCGCGGGATGCGGTTTATCGAGCGCGCGATTGAGAGCAACGGCATAGAGGGCTGGGTGGAGTTTTAGAAGCAGCTATTAGCTCTCAGCTTTTAGCTTTCAGCTTTGTTGTGCGAGAACGATGTGTGCATTGACAAAGAAGAGAAGGCAACACGCAAAAGAGTCGTTTTTGAGGTGAAAAGAGATGAAAACCATCAAAGGTCCTGCAATTTTTCTGGCGCAGTTTGCCGGCGACCAGCCGCCCTACAACACGCTGGAAGGCATGGCGGGCTGGGCGGCGGGGCACGGCTACGTGGGCATCCAGATTCCCAGCTGGGATCGGAGGCTGTTCGATCTGAAACGCGCCGCCGAGAGCCAGGCGTATTCGGACGAGGTGAAGGGAATTGCGGCGCGGGCGGGGGTGGCGATCACGGAGCTCTCGACGCACCTGCAGGGGCAACTGGTGGCGAGTCATCCGGCCTTCGACACGCTGCTCGACGGATTCGCGCCGCCGGAGCTGGCCGGGAATGCGAAGGCGAGGTCGGCATGGGCGGCGGAGCAGTTGCTGTGGGCGGCGAAGGCGAGCCGCAACCTGGGGCTGACGGCTCATGCGACATTTTCGGGAGCGCTGGCGTGGCCGTTCTTTTATCCCTGGCCACAGCGGCCCGCGGGGCTGATTGACGAGGCTTTCAAGGAACTGGCTGCGCGCTGGCTGCCGATTCTGCGCGCCTTCGACGAGGCGGGAGTGGATGCGTGCTTTGAGCTGCATCCCGGCGAGGATTTGCACGACGGCGCGACCTTTGAGCGGTTCCTCGACGCCGTGGGCAATCATCCGCGCGCTTGCATTCTCTACGACCCGAGCCACATGG
>Ga0326727_10016899_pt1 | contig 15280 bp, 15 predicted proteins | sample MB2enrmetagenome_FD_207643 | JGI IMG/M metagenome (GOLD analysis project Ga0326727, IMG submission 207643) | Lab enriched peat soil microbial communities from McLean, Ithaca, NY, United States - MB29MY | ecosystem: Environmental > Terrestrial > Soil > Wetlands > Peat | place: USA: New York... | reverse complement strand
AATTGATGGAAGGCGAAGTTGACCAGGTCATTCTGCGTGGCCTCGACGAGACACTCGAACTGAGCGACCGTCTGTGGCCAGGTTTCGATTTGTTGCGCCGTGGTGAGCATCTGTGAATCGCAACTTCCAACAGTACAACGTTGGCGCAGTCCGAAAAGATCTAAAGCAAACAATATTTCAGTGTTGCCATGTGCTGTTGCCGCGGCAGGCCGCAAGTATGATGGACGCAGGAGGGTCTTGCCTATGCGATTCGTGGGGCGAGCGGCAGCCGGGTTGGTTCTGACTGCGACGTTGGTGGCTGGATGCAAACACCCGAGCAACGGTGCGCCGGGAGCGACGAGCGCGGTCGCTCCGGCGGGCCAACTGATGACGTATACAATCCGCGGCAAGATCATCAGCGTGGACGCGGCCAAGGGTATGGTGATGCTGGACCATGAGGCGATACCGGGCTTCATGGACGCAATGACCATGCCGTACAAGCTGAAGGACGCCTCGGTGGCGAGCGAGCTGCATCCCGGCGACCGCATTACGGCGAAGCTGCTGGTGCGCAAGATGGCAGAGGATGATTACCAGGACGCGATGCTGGATGAGATTGTGGTGACAGCGCAGGCACGGCCCGACTATAAGCCAGCGGGGCAGTACCACATTCCCACGGCGGGCGATGCGGTGCCCGACTTCAAGCTGACCAATGAAGACGGCCGGGCGATCCATCTAGGCCAATTCAAGGGCCGGGTGCTGCTGCTGACCTTTGTGTACACGCGCTGCCCGCTGCCGGACTACTGCATCCGCATGAGCCGGAACTTTGCCCAGATCGACAAGGCGCTGCAGTCCGATCCGGCACTGTACGCGAAGACGCACCTGTTGAGCATCAGCTTCGACCCGAAGGTGGATACGCCGGCGGTGCTGAAGAGCTATGGCGAGACGTATATCGGCGGCGATGCGAAGCGTGCGTTCTCGCACTGGGACTTTGCCGTGCCGCCCGCGAGTGAGCTGACCGCGCTGACACAGTTCTTCGACGTGGGGATTACGCCGGGCGATGGGGGCTCGCTGACCCACTCGCTGTCGACGGCTCTGATCGGCAAGGACGGCAGGGTGCGGGAGTGGTATCCCACCAACGAGTGGACACCAGACGAGGTGCTGGCGGCGATGAAGAGCGCAGCGGCGGCGTGAGGCAGGGCGCCTCGGTTATCATGAAACACCACTTGAAACCTCGCGAAACAAGAACGAATGCGGGGGTCTGTCCATTCCGCAGTGGACGATAAGGCAGTCCGTACCTCAGGTTGAGAGAAGAATTTCCGGATTTTTCCAAGACACAAGGAGTTCCACAACATGGCAAAGCTGACTATCTTTATCGGAGTTGTATTGATTGTGCTTGGCGTGTGGGGATTCGTGGCCACGGGGAGCGTGTATCCTACCGCGCTGATCCCAACCTGGGCTGGGCTGGCGCTGGCTGTCTCCGGCGCGCTGGCACGCACCGAGGACGCGAAGCAGCGCATGCTGTGGATGCATATTGCGGTGACGGTGGGCCTGCTTGGGTTTGTGGGAGCGGGGTCGCGGGCGATTGTGGTGTTGGTGAGGGCGCAGGGATCACCGATTGCACATACCGACGCAGTCGCGGTGTGGGACCAGATGGCGATGGCGGCGATCTGCCTGGTTTATGTGCTGCTGTGCGTGCGCTCGTTCATTGCGGCGCGGCGGACGCGCGGCAACGCCGCATAGCGAATCGGCAGGACTGCCTTGACCGATCGAGCGAAGGCCTGCTTGCGCAGGGGGCCAATCGTTTATTGGGGCTTGTCAGGGGCAGACAAGATGTGGATCGCCTCGCGCAGATACTGCCGCACCGTATCATCGCCATCGATCTCGAGGGCATGGCGAAGCGCATCGAGCGCGCCGGTTGCGTGCTGGAAGCGCAAGGCGTCTGCCGCCGCGATGCGGACCGTTGGGTCACTATCCGACAGCGCGGAGACTGCCAGGGCTTGCGCCTTGTCGCTCTGTCCTCGATAGCTGACCGCGGCAATGATCGCCAGTACTCGGGCGCTCGCGTCATGGTCTGTCTGCGCAATCTGCTCCACCGCTGGATAGCAGGAAGACAGCTCCTTATTGGCGACGTAGCGCGCGGCATCCAGTCGCACCGTCGAAGGCACATTTAAATTCTGGCAGAGCCGTTGCAAGCGATCGAGAGCTCGTTGCGAGCCAAGCCATGTTGCCGCACCCGCCAGGTTCACCTGCACCTGAAGATCGATCTCCATTTCCAGTGCATCAAGGATCGCTGCCAGCGCCGGACGATCGTCGGTGGCGGCAAGTTGCGCTGCCGCCAGGCTTCGCACCTCGCCATCCGGATTCTGCAGTGCGGCAATCAGCGCCGCCTCGGTCAGATCGATGTGGTGCCGCGCCAGGCCGTCGGCAAAGGTCTCCACCGGCGGAATCGGCGTTCCCGCCAGCCATTTCGGCGCCAAGGGAGCGACCTGCGCATCGGTGGACCAGGCTGCCGTTAGAATCGTCCCGAAGATTACCAGAAGGATGAAATGCCGTGCTTTGCCCGCCAGACCCTTTGCCATTGAGGTTTCCTTCCCATATAACCTACTGACGCACGGCCCGCCGATTGGTATGCCGCCGATCCATATTATCTGGTTGGTCCGCTCCATCCTACCGCTGGCCGCATCTCGGAAGCAGCGGCTGGGCTGGGTACATGGTGCGTCGGCAGGGTACACTTGTGATATATGTCTTCTTCGTTTGGATCGCATGGCATGGGTGGAGGTATGGGCGGCGGGATGCATTCCGCAGACCGGCCAAGCCGTGGCGCAGGGCGCGCGGTGAGCGCGGACCTGACGAAGATGCGTCCCAAGCCCAAGCTGAAAATGGTGTTGCCCGAGGTATGGAAGCTGATTGTGCCTCGGCGCTGGCTGATTGCGGGCAGCTTTCTGCTGATGCTGATCAACCGGGCGTGCAGCTTTGTGCTGCCGGTGTCGTCGGGACCGTTTATCAACAAGGTGATGGTGGGTCATGATATGCGGCCACTGCCGGGCATCATCGGGGCAGTGGCGGCAGCCACCTTTGTGCAGGGCGTGACGTCCTACTCGCTGACGCAACTGCTTTCGACCGAGGGGCAGAGGCTGATCTCACAGTTGCGGATGCAGGTGCAGGCGCACATTGGGCGGCTGCCGGTGTCGTTCTACGACGAGAACCGGACGGGCACCCTAGTGGCACGCATCATGACGGACGTGGAGGGCGTGCGCAACCTGGTGGGCACGGGACTGGTGGATTTTGTCGGCGGCATTCTGACCGCTGTGATCGCCTTTTTTCTCATGGTCCGTATCAATGCGCGGATGACGCTGCTGACCTTCTGCGTGATGGCAGTCTTCGGGTTGATTCTGCAGCGCGCGTTCAAGACCATCCGGCCGATCTTCCGCGAGCGGGCAAAGATCAACGCGGAGGTGACGGGGCGGCTTACCGAGTCGCTGGGCGGGGTGCGCGTGGTGAAGGGTTACCACGCGGAGGCGAGCGAAGAGCGTGTCTTTGCGGCGGGCGTGAAGCGGCTGCTCAACAATGTGATCAGCTCGCTGACGGCGCAGTCGCTGATGACCCTGTCCTCGACCATGGTACTGGGCCTGGTAGGCGGACTCATCATGTATCTGGGCGCGCACGAGAGCGTGGCGCAGCGGCTGAATACGGGGGATTACGTGAAGTTCACCATGCTGCTGGCGTTTATGATTGCGCCCATCGCGCAGTTGGTGAATATCGGCACGCAGTTGACCGAGGCGCTGGCCGGGCTGGACCGGACGACTGAGATTCTGAATGAGCGCGAGGAGGACTCGGAGCCAACCCGCACCCACGCGTTCGATGTGCGCGGGGATGTCGAATTCAAGGATGTGGTCTTCGAGTACGAAAAGAACAAGCCGGTGCTGCACGGCATCAATTTCGAGTCGAGGCCGGGGACGGTGACCGCGCTGGTAGGGTCGTCGGGATCGGGCAAATCGACCATCATCAGCCTGATCTGTGGATTTCACACGGCGAGCACAGGACAGGTACGGATCGACGGGGTGGACCTGGCGACGATCCGGCTGAGCAGCTATCGCGAACAACTTGGCGTGGTGCTGCAGGAGACGTTCCTGTTCGACGGGACGATACGCGAGAATGTGCTGTTCTCGCGTCCGGCAGCGACCGAGGAACAGTGGATGGAGGCGTGCCGGATCGCGCGCGTAGATGAGTTTACCGAGAAGTTTCCCGATGCCTACGAGACGGTGGTGGGCGAACGGGGAGTGAAGCTCTCGGGCGGCCAGCGGCAGCGCATCTCGATAGCGCGCGCCATCCTGGCCAACCCGCGGATTCTGATTCTGGATGAGGCGACCAGCTCGCTTGACTCCGAATCGGAGGCGATGATCCAGAGCGGACTGAACCACCTGATGGAGGGACGCACGACGTTTGTGATCGCTCACAGGCTGTCGACCATCCGGCGAGCGGACCAGATCCTGGTGATCGAGGGCGGCCTGATTCTGGAACGCGGAACCCATGAGTCTCTGTACCGGATGGGCGGGCGCTACTTCGACCTGTACACGCGCCAGCACGGCCTGGAATCGAACCTGTTTCTGGCGCCGGGCGAAGGCGACAAGGTGGAGGAAGAGGAAGAAGCCACGACGGAATGAACGCATTGAGCAATTAGGTACATTTCTGGACACTGCCATGCCGCGAGTTGCCTACTCAGATCTATATCAAGCGCTGCACCGTGCGATGCTGCACCTCGGCCTCGAGGGCGGACGCGCAGCTCTGTGTGCACGGCTTTTCGCGGAGACCACGCGCGACGGGGTCTACACCCACGGCCTCAACCGCTTTCCGCGCTTCGCCGCGATGGTGGCCAACGGCTGCATCGACGTGTCCGCCGAGCCTACGCGCGTGGCCGGCGCCGGCGCACTGGAGCGCTGGGACGGGCATCTCGGTCCGGGCAACCTGAACGCCTACGCGGCCATGGAGCGCGCCATCGAGCTGGCGCGCGAGCACGGGCTGGGCGGAGTTGCGCTGGCCAACACCAACCACTGGATGCGCGGCGGCAGCTACGGCTGGCTGGCGGCGGACCGCGGCGTCTTGGCCCTGTGCTGGACCAACACGCTGCCCAACCTGCCCGCCTGGGGCACAGCCACTCCCACGCTGGGCAACAACCCTCTGGTAATTGCCATTCCGCGCCCGCAGGGAGCACACGTTGTGCTGGACATGGCGGTCTCGCAGTTCTCCTACGGGGCCATCTCGGCGTATGCCGCGCGCGGCGAGCAGTTGCCCGTCCCCGGAGGATTCGATGCAGCGGGCAACCCGACTACCGACCCTACTGTTATTGAAACCACAAAGCGCGCGCTGCCGATCGGCTACTGGAAGGGCTCCGGCCTCTCGCTGGCTTTGGACTTGCTTGCGGCGATGCTCTCCGGCGGCCAGGCCACGCACCAGCTTCCCCGCGATCCGCAGCGCGAGTCAGGGATGAGCCAGATATTTTTGGCCATTGACCCGGCCAGCTTCGCGGACCGTGCTGAGTTCGATGGCATTGCCAAGGGCATTCTGGAATCGCTTGAAGCGGTGGTGCCACTCGATCCCGCGCGCCCGGTGCGATACCCCGGGCAACAGACGCTACGCCTGCGCGAAGAGAACTTCCGCCTGGGAGTTCCTGTCGATTCTGCGATCTGGGACAGGCTGCTGGCGCTGTCGTTCTAGGGCCTAGCGCATAGGCGAAGGCTGGGGGGTCTCGAAGCAGAACTTGCCGGCCTCGATGCGCGCGGCTGGCGGCGGAGCCGGTTGGGCGTGGAACGAATTGGCAGGGTTGCTCTGCGCGGCAGGAGGAGCAAGCTCGATTTTGCTGAAGTTGAAGGCCATGCCGGCCACGCTGCACGGAGTACGATGCGGCGTAGGCAGGCTACACATATCCCTATGCGATTCGACGGCCCGGAATCGAATCATCGGAGATCCTTTTCGTTCCTGAGGTTATGCGTGTCGATGGGGTGGCGCGACAACTCGATGGCTGACAACAGCAAGACCTGGGATGTCTTGAAAACCATTAAGTACAGCTCCAGCGCAAACGGTTCAAAGTACTTGCGAATATGATGATTCGCTCTGGAACCTCAACGGGCCATAGCACTTGCTCGCCACGGGATGCAGCGCAAGTTGTATCCAAGGAAGGTGAGGACGGGTTATGCCACCGGCTGCGCGCAGAACTTGCAGCGGCGGGCCGCCAGGGGAATCTCGGAGAGGCACTCTGCGCAGGGCTTGGTGGTGGGTGCGGCAGGCTTCTTGATCCTGGCAAGAAGATAGTTCACCGGCAACACCAGCAGGAAGTAGACCACCGAGGCCTGAATGAGGAAGTCGATGACCGCGGTGAGAAAGCTGCCATAGCCGATCTTGCCGCCGTGCAGGGTGAGGACGAGATAGGAGAAGTCCGGCTTGCCCGCGATGGCGCCGATAAGCGGGCTGATGATGTTGGTGGTGAAGGCGGTGATGATCCTGCCGAAGGCCGCGCCGATGATGACGGCGACCGCCAGATCGACCACATTGCCGCGCAGGATGAAGTCGCGAAATCCCTTGAGCATGGATGACTCCTTGGATGAGATAAGCAGGGGTGAGTATAGCGCAAGAAGGATTCAGTGCGAGGTCAGTTATCGGCGCGGGCGCATTTATATGGGGCGGCAAGGCGTGCGCGAGCTTCGTTGACGGCCCCCTGGGTGTTGTCGTTGGTCTGGACGGCGAGGCGGTACTCGTTGACTGCGCGCTCTCGTTGACCGGTGCAGTCGAAGATATAGCCCAGGTGGATGTGGCTCCAGACCTCGGTCCACTTGGGGTCGTCGTCGCCGCGCAGGGCATCGCGGAAGCTGTTGGCGGCGGCCTGGTAGTTGCGCTGCATGAAGAAGACCTCTGCGATGCGGTAGGCGGCCAGGGAGCTGGACTTATTTTCGTCGAGCGCCTTCTGGTACTCGGCGAGCGCGCCGGTGAGGTCTCCCTGCGCGACCAACTGCTGGCCACGCAGCACGGCCACGCGGATGGTCATGTCGGGGGTGCTCTTGAGCAGCCAGTTCTCCGGGTCGATGGAGATGCGGCGCGGGCGACCGAAGGTCTCGACGGTATAGGACGAGTCAGTGCCGGCCACATCGATGCGGCGGTCTTCGGTCTTGCCATCGGTCTCGATGCGCAGCTCCACCGGCATGCGGAAGAGGTCGAGGTCCTCGCTGATGGAGCCTACAGTGCGGAATCCCTTGTTGTTGCCCAGGCGGTAGACGGTGTACTTGTCGGTGAAGGCGGGCGCGCCGGTGCCGTCGATCCATTGGGAGAAGAACGGCGTGAGTTCGAGGTGGGAGCCGTTGACGGTCTGCGCCTCGGCGACGGTCTCGACCTGGGAGCTGCGGATTCCCTTGCCGGCGTACTGCGAGAGCAGGTCGCGCAGGAAGCTCTGGAAGACGTCGTCGCCCATCTGCCAGCGGAGCATGTGGAAGACCATGGCTCCCTTTTCCAGGGTCATGGACTGGAACTGGGGCGAGAAGGGATCGAGGCGGCCAAGCGTGCTGAGCGGTTCGGTATCGTAGGCCAGCGCACCGGCGGAGACATCGCCGATTGCGGTCTGGAAGGCGTTCTTGCCGGCGGAGTCTTCCAGGTACATCAGCTCACCGTAGCGGCTCATGCCGTTGGTGATCCAGGCGTCGTTGAGTGTTTCGGGCGAGACTTCGGAGCCCCACCACTGGTGGGCCAGGGTGTTGGAGAGCAGGCGCTGCGATGCTGTGGTGCGATCGACGATGCGATTGCCGGCGATGCATGCCATCTCGGGGGCCCAGGAGGCGGAGACGGCGTCCTCGGGCAACTCGACGATATTAATGCGGCCGGACTCTGGCTGACCGAAGAGGTTGGTCATAAACTCGAACTCCCGTCCGGCGAGTGCGGCGAAGTCCGGCGCGCCTTCTTTGCGCTTCTCGGTGACATAGAGGTGGATGTTGCTGATGCCAGAGGCGGTGATGGGGGGCAGGAACTTGCCCGCGACAATGGTCCCGGGAAATCCCGGCTTCGACCAGGTAAAGCTGAACTCGTTGCGTCCGTCGGGCAGGGTCTTCTTGGACGAGACCCCGCTACCGACGACGGTGTAGTCGGCGGGCACACGAATGTGCATTTCGGCGGTGAAGCGGTCGGTGTAGAGCCCGGTCATGGGAAACCAGCGGCCAGGGTAGAGCAGAATGCTGATGGGGTCGGCGATGGCAGCCAGCTTGATGCCGTCGACCGGGCTGGTGTCCGAGCCGGTGAGCGTGCCGGAGTAGGTGAAGCGGAAGGCGTTGGTGGAGCCTTTGGCCAACTGCCTGGGCAAGGTGACGCGCACCGTAAAGTTGGATGACAGCCGCTCGGAGTTGAGCGCGGCGCCGGAGTTGTCGATGAGCGAGGTGACGTTGAGGCCGTTATTCAACTCGAAGCTGGCTGTGGTGAGGTCATCGAGCGCGGTGAAGGTGACATCCGCGGTGGCCGCCAGCTTGCCGGTCGCGGGGTCGAGGTCGGCGGTGATGATGTAGTCGGTGATATTGAGCAGCGGGCGCGCCGGCGCGGCAGACGCAGGAAGCCATGCGGGGAGCCAGAGCGCGCAAAGAGTGAGAAAAGCAACGGCGAAGGCGCGAAAGCTGAGAGCGCAGAAGGTCGGGACGATCCAGATTCGCGGGAGGATTCCAGGGCGGGTTCGAGATCGGAGAGACATGCGTTTTTGAATCCTCAGATGCGGTTCAACCTTAAATGTAATGGTAAAGTGTATGCGCGATTTTGGACATTGGATGCATCAGCCGCGAGGCCGGCTGTTGTTGCGGCCCTAACGGTTAGACGTTTATTACGGTGGTTCGGGGTACGGCGGCAGAGGCAGTTTGCAGCAGCTCGACGACGGCGTCGGAGACGCGGCGGATGGGGTCTTCGGGTTGACCTGTTTGGGCGGGGATGGGCAGGAGTTTGGTGCGGGCCTCGGCGAGGTCTGCGATCATCTCGCGGCGTTCCGGCGTTTCGTCCAGCAGGGGGCGCAGCGCGGCGACCACGTTGGCTGCGGTGAAGCGGCGGTTGAGCAGCTCGGGAACGATGCGCCGCCCGGCGATGAGGTTGGGCATGGCGACCGGCAGATTGCCGTCGGCGTCCGGCTCGGCGGGAATCTCGGCGGGATAGCGGACGAGTCGTTTGGCCAGCGCAAAGGTGAGCGCGGAGACGCGGTAGACGACGACAAACGGGTTGCCGATGGTGAGCGCCTGCACGGTGGCGGTGCCGCTGGCGACGACGCTGGCGCTCGCGTGGTGCAGAGCTTCGCGAGCGTGGGGGACGAGAACGATCCGGGGCAGCATGCCATCCCCGGGATTGTTCTTATTCTCGGCGGTATAGCAAGCGGCGATCTCAGCTTTGATCCACGCATGATCGATGGTGGATGCCACCGGAAGCAGAGCCTGGCATCTCCTCTGCATATCCAGACTCAGGATGGCCGCGGTACGCAGCATCCGCGGCAGGTTCCGATGGACCTCGCTCTGACGGCTGCCGGGTAGGATGGCGAACCATGTTTTTGCCGGATCGAGGCCGTACTCGGTGGCGTACTCTTCGCGGGAGATGGTGGGCAGCGGGAGAGTGGCGAGCGGATGGCCGACGAACTCGGCGGCCACTCCGCGCGCGCGATAGAACGCGGCCTCGAAGGGAAAGATGACCATCATGCGGTCGACGTAGCGCTGCACCAGGCGCAGGCGGTCGCGCTTCCACGCCCAGAGCTGCGGGCTGACGAACCACAACACGGGGACGCCGAGGCGCTTGAGATGGCGGGCGAGGCGGAGGTTGACCTCGGGGAAGTCGATGAGGATGGCAACATCGGGCTGGTTGCGCCGGATGGACGCGACCAGCTTGCGGTACTGCGCGTAGATGTACGGCGCGTGGCGGACGACCTCAGTGAAGCCCATGTGGGCGACGTCCTCGGCGCGGACGATGCGCTGCTGGCCCGCATCGGCCATCTCGGCTCCGCCCAGACCCGTGAAGCTGGCCAAGGGCAGACGCGCGCGCAGTTGGGAGACGATGCTCGCGCCGTAGTGGTCCGCGGAGGCCTCGCCGGCGGATAGAAAGACGCGCGGGTTGGAGTGGGTAGCGATGGCTATGAGTTTAGCGCGCCCATGCAGCGATGCGCCGCCGGGTTACGATAGAGGCGTCAGGAGGAGTCCGTGGCAGATCGTGCGAAGAGGTTCCGGGCGGTGCTGGAGCCGCTGGGCGATGGCCTGGGTTGGGTGGTTGCGTGGCTGCCGTTCGATGCGGCAAAGGCGTGGAAGAAGATGGTGCGGCAGCGCGTGACGGTGGAGGTGGGGGGCGAGATCTTTCGAACATCGCTGTTTGCCGGTGCGCGGCGTACAGGACAGTTTGTGCTGGTCAACAAGAAGATGCAACTGACGGCAAGCGCGCGGGTGGGAGACACCGTGGAGTTTGTCATTTCCCCGGACCTGGAGCCGCGTGAGGCAGAGTTGCCGGGCGGGTTGGCGGCGCTGCTGGATGACGAGCCGGGGTTGCGCGAATGGTACGACGAGCTGTCGGAGTACACGCGGCGCGAGATCGGCAAGTGGGTGATGGAGCCGAAGAGCGAGGATGCGCGGATGCGGCGCGCGGAACAGATGGCGGAGCGGCTGCTGGCGACGATGGAAGGCGAACGCGACCTGCCGCCGGTGATAGAGGCGGCGTTTCGAATGAGGCCCAAGGCGCGCGCCGGATGGGGCAAGATGACTGCCACGCAGCGGCGCGGCGAACTGCTGGCGGTGTTCTACTATCGAACGCCAGAGGCGCAGCAGAAGCGTGTGGAGAAGCTCGTCGAGGTAGCGGAGCATCATGCGAAGTGATCGGCGGGGATGGCGTTCGCGGATTTTTTCTGTGCTGATTACGTTAGTGAGCCGCGGGCTGATGGCGCGTGACAGGCTGTTGGGGAGGACGCGAATTCAGGCGAAGGCCGAATCGCGCGAGGATATCTTCTTCGCCAGCGGCACGCGCAGGCTGGCGGGGGTGTGGGTAGCGGGGAACGAGAATGCGCCGGTGGTCCTGCTCTGCCACGGGATCGGCGAAACAAGCATGCACTGGAGCGCGTTGCAGAACTTTCTCTCCCAGTACGGCGTTAGATCGATGTTCTTCAACTACTCGGGGTATGGGAAGAGCGCGGGTACGGTTAGCGTAGAGCATTGCGATGAGGACCTGGTTTCGGCCTACGCGGAGCTGCGGCGGCGCGTGGGGCCAGAGGCGCGCGTCTTTGTGCTGGGATTCTCGCTGGGCAGCGGGATTGCGGCGTGCGGAGTCGGCGCGCTGACACCACAACCCACGGGACTCATCCTGTGCGAGGCCTTTACATCCTTCCGCGATGCGGTGCGCGCGATGCGCCTTCCGCGCTACGTGGCGCTGGGATTTCCCGATGTGTGGAATACGCTCGCAATCGCGCCTTCGCTGAAGTTGCCCGTGCTTGTGGTGCATAGCGACAGAGACCGCTTGTTTCCGGTAAAGATGGCGCGGCAGATCGCGAAGGCGTGCGGCAGCCGGTGCGAGCTGGCGGTGGTCCCTGGGCAGACGCACAACGAGCCGTACCTGAAACCGACGGAGGCATACTGGGGGCCGGTGCTGCAGTGGATCACCCGCACTGGCCGGTAGCCCGGCGGGTTACTGCGACTCCATCCAGCGCAGGGTCTTTGCGGCAAGGCGGTCGAAGGCTGCGACGGCCAGGCGTAGGTGCTCCTCGCGGGTGTCTTCGATCTTGTTGTGGCTGATTCCGCCGAGCGATTGCACGAACATCATGGTGGTGGGAATGCCGAGGCGGGCGACCTCGGCGGCGTCGTGCAGCGGGCCGGAGGGCAGGCTGTGGGCAGGCGCGCCCAGCGTCTCGGCGATGGCCTCGCGACAGAGGGCTATGAGGGCGGGGTAGAAGGGGACCGGCTCGATGCTCCAGATGCGCGACCACTCGACGGTGCAGCGTTCTTCGTCGGCGAAACGGCGGCTGGCCTCCTGCGCCTCGCGGTAGATGGCAGCGAGGATTGCGGGGTCGAGGTCGCGCTGATCGAGTGTGGCCTCGCAGCGGCCAACCACCGCGGTAACGATTCCGGGGAAGGTCTTGAGACTGCCCATGGTGCAGACGGCGTCGGGATGTTTGCTTGCGATCGCGCGAATTTCGAGGGCAAGGCGCGCGGCGGCGGCCAGTGCATCGCGGCGGTCGGCCATGGGGGTGGAGCCGGAGTGGGCCTCCTGCCCATGGAAGGTGATGGCGTGGCGTTCGACTCCCTTGGTGCCGAGGACCGCGCCGAGTGGGAGGTTGAGACGTTCCAGCACGGGGCCTTGCTCGATGTGCAGTTCGAGGTAGGCGGCAATGTCTTTGCGTTCACTCTTGGCCTCGCCGACGCGATCGATGTCGATGCCGCACTGGGCGAGCGCGGACTCCAGGGTAACGCCGTCGCGATCGGTGCGCACGCGGTCGGCGGCGATGCTGTGGGTACCGGCGAAGGCGGAGGAGCCGAAGAGGCTGCGGCCAAAACGCGCGCCCTCCTCGTCGGCCCAGTCGACGACGCGAATGGTGAAGGGAGGTCGGCCATCTTGGTCGCGGGCGATGCCGCAGAGGACTTCGAGCGCGGTGACGACGCCGAGCGCGCCGTCGAGCCAACCGCCATTGGGAACCGAATCCAGGTGGCTGCCCAGGACAAGCGTGCGGGACGATGCGCCGGGTAGCGTGACCCAGGAGTTGCCGGCGGCGTCGCGATGCTGCGTGACCGGCAGTTCGGTCAGCTTGCCTGCGAACCATTCTCGCGCGCGCTGCCAGGTTGGCGTGAAGGCGATGCGCTGCGCTCCGTTGGCGTCGCCGGTGAGCGCGGCAAGCTCGCGCAGGTTGGCAATCACTCGATTGGGGTCGGCTGGCATCGGCTACTCCTTATTCGCTTTACATTCCACCCTACACCTGTGTTGGTGCGGCCATGATGGCAAAGCAATTCTGGCCGCACAAGATCAAGAAGGAACGATCTTCGGCACGCGTAAACACGTACCCTTCCGATCCATCTGCTCTCGCAGAGTAGTTCCGCAATATGATTTACTTCTAAGATGCTCAACTGGCTGGTCATTGGAATTGGAGACATTACCAGCAAGCGCGTGTTGCCGGCTGTGCTGGCGCAACCGCGCAGCCGCCTGTACGGGTTGCTGACGCGCTCGCCCGCCAAGGCAGAGGCGTATTCCGGCGCGCTGGCCTTCACCGATCTCAACGAAGCACTGCGCGATCCGGCGATTGATGCGGTGTATGTGGCGTCGCCGGTGGCGTTTCATGCAGAACACACCATTGCCAGCCTGCGCACGGGCAAGCATGTGCTCTGCGAGAAGCCGGTGGCGATGAACTATGCGCAGGCCGAATCGATGGCTGAGGCGGCGCTCGAGTCGGGACGGCTGCTGGGGGTTGCGTACTACCGGCGGCTCTATCCCAAGCTAGTGCGCGCGCGGCAACTGATCGGGGAGGGTGCGATTGGCCAGCCTGTACTGGCGGAGGCGAACTATCACGGCTGGCTGGAGAGCCCCGAGCGCGGCTGGCTGAAAGACCCCGTGCTGGCCGGTGGAGGGCCGTTGTACGACGTTGGCTCGCACCGCATCGACGCATGCAATTTTTTGTTTGGCAGGCCGCAGCGCGCCACAGGGCTGCTATCGAACGCACTGCATGAGCTGGCGGTGGAGGACTCGGCCACCGCGCTGATCGAGTACGCGGGCGGCATTCATGCGGTCATTGACGTGCGCTGGAACTCGCGCATCGTGCGCGATGAATTCCGCGTCATCGGAACCGAGGGCGAGATCAGCCTCAACCCGCTTAATGGACCGGCGTTGCGCCTGCTGGCGAGCGATGGCAGGTTGACCGAGGAGCAGTTGCCCACCCATGCCAATGTGCACTATCCGGCGGTGGAGAACTTTGTTGCCGCGGTGCTGGACGGCGCGCCACTGGCCTGCCCCATCGAGGAGGCCATCTGGACCGACTGGGTGACGGAGCAGGTGAAGGAGAGTAGTGTACGGGAGGGCCAGTAATGAGTCCCGGCTGAAGAACCATCCCAGGGCGCGTCAGCCGGGCGCGGGGAACCGTAGCAGAAGCAGCCCGTATAGTTATTCCATGGGAATGCGTTTCAGTAAGAGACGGATCGAGCTACATGCGCTGTTAGGCCTCTCGACATTCCTCATCGCCTTTGACGTGTGCAATGCGCAGGCGCAAACGCCAACTCCAACTTCAGCCCCAACCCAGCCCGCACCCGCATCCCAGCCCCACTCCGAACCCACGCCGCAGCCTGGCCCCGGGAGCGCCAGCAAGCGGCCATTGCCCGATCTCAAGACATTGATTCAACAGGCAGAGGCACAACAGAGGGCGTCGTGGAAGACACAGCGACAGTACACCTATCACTTGGTCAACTCGGAGCAGGACCTTGACTCTCACGGGACGGTGAAGAAGACCACTACGGTTGAGGCAGACATCATCTGTGTGACGGTGGCATGTTTCAGCAAGGTGGTGGCGCGCGATGGCAAACCCATCTCCGCAGACGAGTTGAAGAAAGAGAGCGACCGCATCGACGCCCGCATCGCGGAGATCAAGCAACGCAATGCGCAGATCGCCGCCGGCCAGACGCCGCCCAAAAAAAAGAATTCGGAGAACCTCTCCTTCGCTTACTTCCTCCAGATCGGTTCGCAGATGGGCACATTCAGCAATATCGGTCGCGTACAACTGAACGACCGCGACACCATCGCCATTGATTACCAGGGAAATCCCCACGCAACGTCGCACACCATGCTGGATGGGATCTTCCGCAATCTGGCGGGGACCGTCTGGGTGGACGAGCAGGACCACGCGCTGGTGCGCATCGAGGGCCATGTCTTCGAGGATTACAAGGTTGGCGGCGGACTGCTGGCCGATGTGCATAAGGGAGCGACCATCGAAGCGGAGTGGATCAAAGTCAATGATGAGGTCTGGCTTCCTTCGTGGTTCCATGGGCGCGGGTCGGCGCGCATTGCGCTGTTCTCCTACCACAGCGCCATCATCGATGAGCGCGAGTCGGACTACCGCAAATTTCGCGCAAGTTCCACCATTCTTCCCGGCGTGGCGCCGGTGGAGATGCCGGGAACTCCCAGCGATACCACGCAGCCATGAACTTGCTGGCGACCCGCTGTTATGCGCGCAGCTGCCGTTAAATAGCGAAGAGGGACAGCCGCAGCCATCCCTTCCGCAAATCTTTGTTGAAGCCGTTGGTGCGGCTTGATTGTGCAGCTAACCTACTACAGTCTGTTCAAAGGCCTAGAGAGGCTG
>Ga0326727_10016895_pt1 | contig 15284 bp, 15 predicted proteins | sample MB2enrmetagenome_FD_207643 | JGI IMG/M metagenome (GOLD analysis project Ga0326727, IMG submission 207643) | Lab enriched peat soil microbial communities from McLean, Ithaca, NY, United States - MB29MY | ecosystem: Environmental > Terrestrial > Soil > Wetlands > Peat | place: USA: New York... | reverse complement strand
CAAAAAAGGGTATTGAAAAAAACCGAATCTTATTGTACAATAATGATGTCCTTTCCGCAGGAAATCAAAAGTTTTCCACAAGTGTTGAAAGCATGTTGAAATCTTTCCGATAAAAGGCCCTCTTCTATGGACGACGTCTGTTCCCAAATCAAGCCCCGCCTTGCCCAGATGGTCGGCGACGAGAACTTCAAAACCTGGATCGAGCCGATCAAGTTCCTCAATTATAGCGAGGGCCTCTGTTCCGTCGTCGTGCCGAACGCCTTCTTCCGGGACTGGATTATCGAGAATTTCGAGCCCCTGTTCAAGAGACTCCTTCGGGACGTGACAAAGGAAGAGGCGAAGATAGAATACCTGCTGAAGAAAGAAGGGGTGAAGATAGAGAAGAAGAATGTGGCCCTCAAGAAGCAGGTGCAGTCCGACCTCTTCAAGACAAAATACACTTTCGAGACTTTTGTGGTGGGTGCGAGCAACCAGTTCGCCAACGCCGCCTGCCTCGCCGTGGCCAACAACCCCGGCAAGGTCTATAATCCCCTCTTTATCTACGGCGGCGTGGGCCTCGGAAAAACGCACCTTCTCAATGCGATCGGCAACTTCCTCATCGCCCGCCAGCCCGTGAGCGGGAGCCGCATCTGCTATATCACTGCGGAGGAATTCACCAACGAACTGATTAACTCTCTTCGCTTCGAAAAAATGGATGATTTCAGAAATCGCTTCCGCAAGATGGATGTCCTCCTCATCGACGATATACAGTTCATCGCCGGCAAGGAGCGCACCCAGGCGGAATTCTTCCACACCTTTAATGCCCTCTACGATAACGCAAAGCAGATCGTGGTAACGAGCGACAAGTTCCCGAAAGACATTGCAAACTTCGAGGAAAGGCTGCGGTCCCGTTTCGAGTGGGGCCTTATAGCCGACATTCAGCCGCCCGACCTGGAGACCAAGGTGGCCATCCTCAACAAAAAAGCCGAGTTTGAGAACGTGGTTCTGCCCCAGGACGTGGCCTTCTACCTTGCCTCCAACATAGAACACAATATTCGCGTCCTCGAGGGCTCCCTTATCCGCCTCAGCGCATTCGCGTCCCTTCGCAACATACCCATCACCATGGACCTGGCCAAAGAGGTCATGGGAAATATTATCACCGACAAGAAGAAGGAACCTACTATAGACGCAATTATAAAAGACGTAGCCACCCACTTCTCCCTCAAACCCTCGGATCTGAAATCAGCAAAGAGGATAAAATCAATCATGCTTCCCCGGCAGATCGCAATTTTTCTTTGCCGGAAGCTGACAACCGGCTCCCTGGTGAGCATCGGCGAGAAGTTCGGTGGGAAGGACCACGCCACCGTCATACACTCTGTCAGGAAAGTTGAAGAAGAGATAAAAAATAAGAAGGACTTCAAAGAGACTGTGGAAAAGATAGAGGCGCGAATTAAGTCGACATGACTTTACATATCTTCAACAGACTCGTGACGAGAGAGTTGCCCGTTCAGCCCCTTCCTTGCTGCGGAGCGACGGTTTTCCACAAGTTAACACCCTTTATTATTACGATGAGTAAGGAGATACTATGAATATAATAATAGAAAAGGCACTCCTCCTGGCACCGCTCGCCAAGCTTGTCAATATCACTGAGCGCCGCTCCATCATGCCCATACTCTCGAATATCCTCATCTCCTTCCGGGGGGAGCAGATTGACATTTATTCAACGGATCTGGACTTGAGTGCCATAAGCCATGTTGCCTATTCAGGGGGCGTAGAAAAGAAGATCGTGGTGCACGGCAGAAAATTCCTCGACATACTCAAAGAAATGGATTCGGACCCGGTAGATATCGAGATTAATGACAACACCATGACCATGAGGCAGAAAAAGACGGAGTTTGTCCTCACCCTGCAGGACCCGGAAGAATTTCCGGAGGTGAGGGAGATTACGGGTTCCGAGGAATTTTTCCTTCCGGGCGGAACCTTTCTCGAGATGCTCGACAAGGTAGATTTTGCCATATCTTCGGACGAAACGAGGTATGTCCTGACGGGCATGTATATTGTGGGCACGGAGAGAAATATATCGGTTGTAGGCACGGACGGCTTCAGGATGGCCCTCTATCAGAGAGAGGTTGACGGGGTGAAGGGATTTCCGGGCATCATCGTTCCAAAGAGGTCGATTGTCGAGATAGGCAGGATGGTCGGGGAGAGCGATCAGGTGAAGGTGGTGGTGGGCGAAAAACACGTGCAATTAAGCACCCCCTCAGTGACCGTGGTGTCGAGGCTCCTCGAGGGTAACTTCCCTGATTATGAGAACGTGGTGCCCAGGAACAACACGAATGTTCTCACCATCGAGAAGGTGAAATTTATAAAGGGCCTTCGCAAGGTATTGACCATTATCAGTAAATCGGAGCCGATAAAGGTAACGTTTGCACAGGGCACAATGGAGATAGAAACGGAATCGGAAATAGGCCGCGCAAAGGAATCCCTTGACGTCGATTATGCCGGCGAGAGGCTCACCATGAACTTTAACATAAGATTTCTGATGGAAGTGGCCAACCACATCGAGGGGGAGCACATTATCGTCCGGGCACCGTCAACGTACGGGGCGGTACTTTTTGAGGGAGAGAAGGAGGCGCACTACAAGAATATTGTGATGCCCATAAGGGTCTAACATGAAAGAATACGATGCGGACAGCATAAAAATACTCGATGGACTCAACGCGGTGCGGAAAGTGCCGTCTATGTACATCGGTAACACCGGCGTCGAGGGGCTCCACCACCTGGTTTACGAACTGGTGGATAATAGCGTCGACGAGGCCCTGGAGGGACACTGTGACCGGATTTCGATCACTATCCACAGGGACAACAGTGTCGCCGTCGAAGACAACGGACGGGGCATCCCCGTGGACATCCACAGCGACAACATGTCGGCACTGGAAATCGTGCTGACCAAGCTCCACGCAGGGGGCAAATTTGATAAAGACAGCTATAAGTTCTCCGCGGGCCTGCACGGAGTCGGCCTCTCTGTGGTCAATGCCCTTTCCGAATATCTGGAAGTCGAGGTGCGGAGGGGCGGAAAGGTCTATTCTCAGCGCTACGAGCGGGGCGAAAAGGCAAGCGACCTCAAGGTTATCGGTGACACCACGAAATCGGGCACCAAGGTACACTTTCGTCCCGATGCGGAACTTTTCGAGTCCGTTGAGTTCAGCTATGAGATACTGGTTCAGAGGATGCGGGAGATATCCTTTCTCAACAACGGCATCTATATCGTCCTTACAGACGAACGAAAGGGAAGAAAGCAGGAATTCAAGTACACCGGGGGCATAAACGCGTTTGTCCTTTACCTCAACCAGGCAAAGAACACGCTCTTTCCCGAGCCCATTTACATGACGGGGACGAAGCCCGGCCTCGACTTTTTCGAGGCCGCCATCCAGTACAACGACGGCTACAACGAGAACATTTACAGCTTCGTCAACAACGTGAGCACCCACGAAGGAGGCTCTCATGTGGCAGGCTTCCGGTCTGCCCTCACGAGGTGCATCAATAATTTCGCCGAGCACAAGAGGCTCATCAAGGAGAACCTCTCGGGCGATGACGTGAAAGAGGGCATCGTCGCCGTGATCAACGTGAAGATACAGAACCCCCAATTCGAGGGGCAGACAAAGTCGAAACTGGGCAACAGCGAGGTAAAGGGCCTTGTCGAGACAATGATGAACCTGAAGCTTGCCGAGTATTTCGAGATGAATGAGGACGTGGCCAAGGTGATCGTCAACAAGGCCATGGACGCGAAGAGGGCCCGGGAGGCAGCCAAGAAAGCCAAGGAGCTGATCAAGAGCAAGAGCATTATCGAGGCAGGCATACTTCCCGGGAAACTGGCCGACTGCCAGGAGACGAACCCGGACTTCAGGGAACTCTACATCGTCGAGGGCGACTCGGCGGGCGGGTCCGCGAAGCAGGGGCGTGACAGGAAAACCCAGGCCATCCTGCCGCTGAAGGGCAAGATCCTCAACGTGGAAAAGGCACGCGAGGAAAAGGTGCTGTCGAACCAGGAGATCAAGGCGATCTACCTCGCCCTCGGGATCAACTCGCACGGCATCGACAACCTGCGCTATAAGAAAGTGCTCATCATGACCGACGCGGACGTGGACGGCTCCCACATCCGGACCCTGCTTTTGACGCTCTTCTACAGGAAGATACCGGAGCTCATCGAGAGGGGCTATCTCTACATTGCACAGCCCCCGCTCTACAAGGTGACCACGGGCGGCAAGGAGCTCTACATGAAGGACGACGAGGAGTTCGAGCGCTTCATCATGCAGAGGAGCACGGAGAAGATAAAATGCTTCATCCGCGACAAGGAAATAGGGCCCGACCGGCTCAGGGAAGACATTGAGAACGTGAGGAGCGTGGAGAAATACCTCGACGACATGGAGGGGCTCAATGTAAAAAAAGTATTGATTTTGTCTCTCTTTGGTGCAGATATTTATAGAAGGGAAGATTTTGAAACGGCGGATAAGCTCAACGCCCTGAAGGAACGCCTGGTCCGGGAAGGATACGACGCGGAAGTTTCCCTGGATCGGGAGCACAACCTCTGCACCCTGTACGTCCGGGACAACCTCAAGAAGTCACACGAGGTCAACATCGACTATGAGTTTTGCAGCCAGGAGGACTACCGGGGATACTACCGCGCCTATAAGCGGATCGCGCCTTACTACGAAGAGGAGATACGGGTGCTGAACAAGGATGGCACGATCCGGACCATCACCGCGCAGGCCCTCCTCAAGTTTGTCACCGAGAAGGGGAAGGAGGGCATTGCGGTGCAGCGGTACAAGGGCCTCGGCGAGATGAACCCCGAGCAGCTCTGGTCAACGACCATGGATCCCGCACGCAGGAGGCTCGTCCGCGTCGCCATAGAGGATGCCATAGAGGCGGACCGGATGTTTAACATACTCATGGGAAGCAATATAGAGTTGAGGAGGGCCTTCATCGAGGATAACGCAGTAGACGTGAGAAATCTTGATGTATGATTGTTATCGGCGTGACCGGCATACTGGGAAGCGGCAAGAGCACCGTCACGGCCCTGCTTAAGAGCCGGGGGTTTCCGGTAATCGACCTCGACGCGCTCGCAAGAGACAGCCTCAGTTGGAAAGAAACCCAGAACGACATCAAAGACGCCTTCGGCGAGGAGTATATACTCGATAACAGGGTGGACGTGGAGAAGCTAAGGGGGGCCGCTTTCAAGAAAGGCGACAACCTGCGAGTCCTCGAGTCGATCATTCATCCCCGGATAAGACAAGAGGTGCGGCGCAGGCTCGCCGCCCTCGAGGAAGAAGGCGTCGCGACAGTCTTCATCGACCACCCCCTGCTTTTCGAAACGGGGTTTTACCGGAGACTCGACAAGATCATCCTCGTCACGGCACGGATGGACACGATCCGGGAGAGGCTGAAAAAAAGGGGCATGGACCCGGAGGATATAGAGAGGAGGCTCTCGTTTCAAATACCACTAGAGGTAAAGGCGAAAATGGCAGATTATATCATCGACAATAACGGAACCGAAGATCGGCTCGAGGCGCAGGTAGAGGGGCTTCTCGAAAAGATAACGCGGTGGGAGGCGTCACAACATGTATCTAAATGAACTGAAGAGGAAGAAGATCGGGGATCTCACACACATTGCCAAGGAACTGACCGTGGAAAACGCGACCGGCCTGCGGAAGCAAGAGTTGATTTTCGCCATTCTCCAGGCCCTCGTCGAAAAAAATGAGCTCATCCACGGCGAGGGGATATTGGAGATCCTCCCCGAGGGGTTCGGCTTTTTGCGGTCGACGGACTCCAACTATCTCCCGGGCCCGGACGACATCTACGTTTCCCCGTCTCAGATAAAAAGGTTCGGCCTGAGAACGGGCGACACCATTGCCGGCCAGATAAGGCCGCCCAAGGACAACGAGAAATACTTCGCCCTTCTCAAGATCGAGAAGATCAACTTCGACGACCCCGAGATCGCGAAGGACAAGATCATCTTCGACAACCTGACGCCCATATACCCGTGCGAGCGCATAATCCTGGAAACGACGGCCACCAAGCTGTCCACCAGGGTGATGGACCTCTTTACCCCCATCGGGAAAGGACAGAGGGGCCTCATTGTAGCGCCGCCGAGGACGGGAAAGACCATGCTCCTGCAGGGCCTCGCAAACGCCGTCACGGCGAACCACAAAGAGATTTACCTTATCGTCCTGCTCATCGACGAGAGGCCCGAAGAGGTCACGGACATGGAGAGGTCGGTGGACGGCGAAGTGATCAGCTCGACCTTCGACGAGCCTGCAACGAGGCACGTGCAGGTGGCCGAGATCGTCATAGAGAAAGCGAAGAGGCTCGTGGAGCACAAGAAGGACGTGGTGATCCTCCTCGACAGCATCACGAGGCTCGCCCGGGCCTACAACACGGTCGTGCCCTCCAGCGGCAAGATCCTTTCCGGCGGCATCGACGCCTCTGCAATGCAGAAGCCGAAACGCTTCTTCGGCGCGGCCCGGAAGATAGAAGAGGGCGGAAGCCTCACGATTATCGCCACGGCCCTGATCGATACGGGCAGCAGAATGGACGAGGTCATATTCGAGGAATTCAAGGGAACGGGCAATTCCGAGATCTATCTTGACAGGAAGCTGACGGAGAAGAGGATATTCCCCTCCATCGACATCAACAAGTCGGGCACCAGGAAGGAGGAGCTCCTCATCAACAACGGGGACCTGTCCCGCATATGGCTTTTGCGGAAGGTGCTCCAGCCCATGAACACGGTGGAGTCGATGGAGTTTCTCCTGGAGAAGCTCTCCGATAGGGACTCCAATAAGGAGTTTCTCAATTCAATGAGCCGAGGAGGATAGCGATGAAAGACAAGATTCATCCTGAACTGAAGAAGGCCCAGGTGCGTTGCGCCTGCGGGAACACCTTCGAGACCCTCTCCACGAAAGAGAAGATTACCGTGGAAATATGCGCGAAGTGCCACCCCATTTTCACGGGACGCGAGAAGCTGCGCGACTCCGCGGGAAGGGTGGAGAAGTTCGAGAGAAAATACGGCAAGAAGGTGACCAAGGATAAGGAATGATCGTTGAGAAGCTCGAAGAGCTCGAGAAGCGGTTTGAAGGGATAGAGGCCAACATGGCGAGGCCCGAGGCCGTCTCCCATATGGAAGAGTACAAGAAACTCGCGCGGGAGCACGCGGAGCTGCGCGAGCTTGTCCTGAGCTTCCGCGAATGGAAGAGGGTCCGCGCAGAGCTTGAGAAGACCAGAGAGATGGTGCTCCAGGAGACCGACGAAGAGATGAAGGGGCTTGCGAGGGAAGAGGCCGGGCTTCTGGAGCGGGAAGACGAGAGGCTGGAGGCCGTCCTGAAGGGCAAGCTCCTCTCGAAGGACGAGCCGCAGGTGAAGAACACCTTTCTGGAGATACGGGCGGGCACCGGAGGTGAAGAGGCGGCCCTTTTTGCCCGCGACCTCTTTGCCATGTATATGAAATATGCGGAAAAGATGCGCTGGAAGACCGAGCTCCTCGCGATGAGCGTCTCCGACCTGGGCGGCCTCAAAGAGGTGGTCGTGGCCATAGAGGCGCCCGATGCCTTCCAGAGGCTCAAATACGAGAGCGGGGTGCACCGCGTGCAGAGGGTGCCCGAAACGGAATCGCAGGGGCGCATCCACACCTCCACGGTGACCGTGGCCGTGCTGCCGGAGCCCGAGGAGCTTGAGTTCACCATAAGCCCCGAAGACCTGCGCATCGACGTTTATCGGTCGAGCGGGCCCGGCGGCCAGCACGTCAACACGACCGATTCCGCCGTGAGGATCACCCACATTCCCAGCGGCCTCGTCGTCACGTGTCAGGACGAGAAGTCGCAGCACAAGAACAAGGCGAAGGCCCTCAGGGTGCTCAGGGCGCGGCTGAAGGAAAGGATGGAGGAAGAGAAGGAGCAGGAAGTTTCGGAAGAGAGAAGAAAACAGGTGGGGACGGGCGACAGGAGCGAGCGGATCCGCACCTACAACTTCCCCCAGGGCAGGGTGACGGACCATCGCGTGGGCCTCACCCTCTACAAGCTCGAAGACGTGCTGGCAGGCAACCTCGACGCGCTCCTCGACCCTCTGGTTGCCCACTTTCAGGCAGAGTCTCTCAAGGTCCGGTAGACACCTTGTGTATTAGGCGGATGCTTCTTTCGGAAAAGGGCCTTTCCAGGATAGACCTCGTCTCCATCATCTCCCACGTGCTCTCCGTGCCCGGGGAGCGACTCTTCATGGAGCCTTCGAGGGACATCGATGAGGGGCAGAGGCGCCGGATAGAGCGGCTGATCGAGGAGCGGCGCCGGGGAAGACCGCTCGCCTATCTCCTCAACAGGAAGGAGTTTTTCTCGGAGTCCTTCTACGTGGACGAGTCCGTGCTCATACCGAGGCCGGAGACGGAGCTGCTCGTGGAAGAGGCGATAAAGGTCATGAAGCGCAGAGGACACCCCGTGACCGCCCTCGACATGGGAACGGGGTCGGGGGTCATAGGCGTGCTCCTTTCGAAGAACGGGGCAGATCGCGTGGTATGCGTCGACATCTCCCCGGAAGCCCTCTCAATAGCCCGAAAGAACGCGCACGCCCTCGGTTGCCGGGAGAGGATAGAGTTCGTCGCTTCCGACCTCTTTTCCGGCCTCAAGAAAGACGGGCCCTTCGACCTCGTATGCGCCAACCTGCCCTATGTGGCCCGACACGAGTGGGAGGGGCTCATGAAGGACGTGAGGGACTTTGAGCCGGCCGGTGCGCTCGTGGGCGGGAGGACCGGCATGGAGGTCTATGAGAGGTATGCGGGCGAGGTCGGTGCGTATCTGGCGCCCGAGGGGACCCTTCTCTGCGAGATCGGAGGCAGCCGGCAGGCCGCGGCCCTCGCCGCGCTTCTCAGGAAAAGCGGGTTGGCTACGGCAATCGAGAAGGACCTCACCGGTCGACAAAGGGTGGTAAGGGGCTCATGGATAAGTTCGTCATAGAGGGCGGCGAGCGGCTCAGGGGCACGGTCAGGGTGGGCGGGGCAAAGAACGCCGTGCTCCCCGTGCTCGCGGCGACCCTGCTGCAGAAGGGCCTTTACCGGATCGGAAACGTCCCGCGCCTGCGGGACGTGGACTCCATGATAAAGCTCATCACCTTCATGGGCGCGAAGACCGCGAGGCAGGGTGAGCACGTCATCACCGTCGACACGACGAATATCGAGCACCACACGGCCCCTTACGAGATCGTCAAGGAGATGCGGGCATCGGTCCTCGTGCTCGGGGCGCTCGTGGGAAGGCTCAGGCGGGCGGTGGTCTCCTATCCGGGGGGGTGCGCAATCGGGGAGCGGCCGATAAACCTCCATCTCAAGGGGCTTTCCCAGCTGGGGTGCGAGGTGCGGATACACGAAGGATACGTGGACGTGAGCGCGAAACACCTCAGGGGATCGAAAGTCGTCTTTGACACGCCCACGGTGGGTGGGACGGAGAACCTTCTCATGGCCGCTGTCCTGGCCGAGGGGGAAACGGTCATACAGAACGCGGCGAGGGAGCCGGAAGTGGGCGACCTCGCAGCCATGCTTGCGAAGATGGGCGCCAGGATCGACGGCATCGGGACCGAGGTGATCAGGGTAAGGGGCGTCAAAGAGCTTTCGCCCTGCGACTATGACGTGATCCCGGACCGGATCGAGGCAGGCACCTTCCTTGTGGCATGCGGACTCACCCGGGGGAATATCGTCCTCGAGGGGGCCAGGGCGGACCACCTGAAGACCCTGATCGAGAAGCTCCGGGAGGCGGGCCTCGAGATAGAGGAGGCGGGGGAGCGGATAAAGGCATCCATGACCAGGAAGAGGCCGACCGCCTTCGACGTGAAGACCCTGCCCTACCCGGGCTTCCCCACGGACATGCAGGCCCAGGTCATGGCCCTTACGAGCGTGTCGAGGGGGGTGAGCGTCATCACGGAGACGATCTTCGAGAACAGGATGATGCACGCAGCGGAGCTCCGGAGGATGGGGGCCGACGTGCGCGTTGTGGGGAATACGGCGATCGTGAAGGGGGTGAAGGCCCTTCAGGGGGCAAAGGTAATGGCCACCGACCTCCGGGCGAGCGCGTCCCTCATCCTCGCGGGCCTTTGCGCCTACGGCACCACCGAGGTCTCCCGGATCTACCACATCGACCGCGGATATGAGGGAATAGAGAAGAAGCTGGCCTTGCTCGGGGCCCGGATCGAGAGGAGGAAGGATGAGAATCTGGCATCTTGAAAACGAGTACGATGCCTTCATCGCCGCGGTCACCTCCGGCCGGGAAAAGCTGAAGGCGGAGGTGGGGGCGCGCGCGGCGCGCATCAGGGTAGAGGTGCGGGAGAAGGGCGAAAAAGCCATCATAGACTGCGGGAGGCGGTTCGACGGATGGACCAAGGACTACCCCCTCAGGGTGAGCGCCGCCGAGCTCGAATCCGCCGCGTCCGCCGTGGGGAGAGAAGACAAGGCCGCGCTCAAGGGGATGCTAGAGCAGGTACGCCTCTTCCATCGCTCCCAGAAGGCCGGGACCAGGACTTACCGGCGACAGGGGCTCAAGGTCGTGGAGCGGCCGGTGCCCGTGGAGCGGGTCCTCGTCTACGTGCCGGGAGGCACGGCACCCTACCCGTCGAGCCTCATCATGGGCGCCGTGCCTGCAAAGATCGCGGGGGTGAAGGAGATCTATGCAACCACGCCGACCCGTGACGGCCGGATCAATCCCTACATCGCCGCCGCAGCGCTGCTCCTCGGGATTACCGATTTCTACAGAATAGGCGGGGCACAGGCGATCTACGCCTTCGCCTTCGGCGCCGGGGGCATACCCAAGGTGGACATGGTGGTGGGTCCGGGCAATGCCTACGTGGAGGAGGCGAAGAGGGACGTCTACGGCAAGGTCGGCATCGACATGCTCGCGGGCCCGAGCGAGCTCGTCGTGCTGGCAACGGAGCCTTTCCCGCCCCACATACTCGCGTGGGACCTCTTCTCCCAGGCCGAGCACGACGAGATGGCCATGGTGGGGCTTTTCTCCCCCTCCCAGGACGAGCTCTACGGCCTGCTCAAGAGCGTGGAGCGGCTCGCTTCGTCGAACAAGAGGCGAGAGATCGTGGAGCGGGCACTCAACGCACACGGTTTTCTTGCCCACTACACGAAGATCGAGGATGCCCTGTCGGCGATCGACCTCATCGCCCCCGAGCACCTGCAGGTCCTGGGGGATGAGGCCGTGGCCGAGCGGATACGGTATTCGGGCATCACCTACGTGGGCCCCCACACCTGTGTCTCCATGGGCGACTACGCCATCGGCACGAACCATGTGCTGCCCACCGGCGGGGCAGGGAGATTCTCCTCCGGCCTCTCCGTGGATCGATTTACAAAGCGGCAAGTTTTGGTTAAGATAGAGGGGTCTTTCCTGCGCAAGTACGGGGAGGGGGCCGTGAGGCTCGCGGAGATAGAGGGCCTTTTTGCCCATGGCCAGGCGATAAAGGTGAGAAAGGAGCTGCCCGAGTGAAGCTGAAGATAGGGATACCGAAGGGGAGCCTGCAGGAGAGCACCCTCAGGCTTTTCAAGAATGCGGGCTATACCATAAAGATGGCAGAGCGGTCCTATGTTCCGGCCATCGACGACCCCGAGCTCGAGGGGCTCGTCATAAGGGCCCAGGAGATGGGGCGGTATGTGGAGAACGGCATTCTCGATATGGGGATAACCGGCCTCGACTGGGTGCTCGAGCAGAACTCCAAGGTGGCGGAGCTGGCGCGGCTGCGCTACGGCAAGGTGGGGTTCAGGGGCGTAAAGTGGGTTGTGGCGGTCCCGATCGATTCGACCATCAGGAGCCTTAAGGACCTCCGGGGCAAGAAGATAGCCACGGAGCTCGTGGGCTTCACCACCCGATTCCTGAAGTCCCGGAAGATCGATGCGGCGGTGGAGTACTCCTGGGGGGCGACCGAGGCGAAGCCGCCGCTCCTCGCCGATGCCATCGTGGAGGTGACCGAGACGGGTGCGTCCCTCGTGGCCAACAACCTGCGCATCGTGGAGACGATCCTCGAATCGGAAACCGTGGTGATCGCCCATAAGGCCTCGCTCAGGGACAAATGGAAGCGGACGAAGATGGAAAACATCGTCATGCTCCTGAAGGCCGCGCTCCTCGCGGACGAGAAGGTGGGGCTCAAGATGAATGTGCCGAAGCGAAAGCTCGACACGGTCATCGGGATCCTGCCCTCCCTGCACACGCCGACCGTCTCCAGTCTCGCAGACGGGCAGTGGGTCGCCCTTGAGGTGATCATGGACGAGCAGGTGGTCCGCGACATCATACCGTCGCTGCGCAGGGCGGGCGCGGAGGGCATCGTCGAATACCCGCTCAACAAGGTGATACTCTAGGGGGCGCCATGGAGAGGGAGGCGGAGGTGAAGAGGCGGACGAAGGAGACCCGGATAGAAGTGGGGTGGCGCCTGGACGGCGACGGCACGTACCGTATCTCCACGGGCATCCCCTTCTTCAACCACATGCTGGAGCTCTTCGCGCGCCATGGCTTTTTCGACCTCACCATAGAGGCGAAGGGGGACATCGACATCGATTATCACCACACCATCGAGGACACGGGCATCACCCTGGGCAAGGCACTGAGAGAGGCCCTGCCCGGTTTTGAGCACATAAGGCGCTTCGGCCATGCCCTGGTGCCCATGGACGAGTCCCTCTGCATGGTGGCCATCGACGCGAGCGGCAGGCCCGGCCTCGTGTGGAACGGGGATGTCACGGGCAGGCTCGGCACCTTCGACGGCGAGGTGGTGAAGGAGTTCTTCCAGGGCTTCGCGAACGAGGCGCGGATTACGCTCCACGTGAACCTGCTCTACGGGGAGAATCTGCACCACAAGATCGAGGCTATATTCAAGGCCTTCGGCAGGGCCCTCCGGGAGGCGGTGACGAAGGACGACAAGGTGAAGGGGGTCCTCTCCACGAAGGGGCAGCTATGATCGCCATCGTAGACTACGGCATGGGGAACCTGAGGAGCGTGACCAATGCGTTCCGGCGCCTGGGCGCGGAGATCGCCGTGACCAGGGACCAAAAGGTGATCCGGGAGGCACGCGCCCTGGTTCTGCCCGGGGTCGGGGCCTTCGGCAAGTGCGTGGAGAACCTGAGGAAATTCGACCTCTTCGACCTCCTTAAGGAACAGATGGCCCAGGGAAAGCCCTACCTCGGGATCTGCCTCGGCATGCAGATCCTCCTGGAATCGTCGGAAGAGTCACCGGGGGTTCGGGGCATGGCAGTGATCAGGGGGCGGGCGGTCCGCTTTCGGGGCGCCATGAAGGTACCCCACATGGGCTGGAACAGTGTCGATATGGTGAGACCGGCGAAGGTCTTTGACACGATCCCCAACGGGTCTTACTTTTATTTCGTGCACTCCTATTTCTGCGAGCCCGACGAGCCGGTGACGGCGACGACTACCGAGTACGGGGGGAAGTTTACCTCCTCCCTGGAGAAGGATAATATTTTCGCCTGCCAGTTCCACCCGGAAAAGAGCCAGGCCGTGGGTCTGAGGCTGCTCGGGAATTTCGTGAGACTATGCGGATAGCGCGCGTCCTCTGCGGGGCCCTCCTCCTCCTCGGCCTGTCAGTCGAGGCCTCTGCCGTGGGCCTCGCCGTGGAGCAGCTGGAAGACACGAGCGTCATTTACTGCCCCGTGTGCCGCCGGCCCATAGTGCCGGGCTCTATCCACGACAATGCGGTGGACATCATCGCCACCGAGATGGGCGGGGCCCTGGAGGAGAGGGGGCTCGACTACACGGAGGAGCCGGGAGAGGCACGCGCCCTCAACGTGCTCATCTATCGCTTTCAGGAGCGGCGGGGGGGAAATTTTTCGGTGGAGAGGCCCGCGAGCGTCGGCTTCCACGTGCACCTCATCGAAGAGGGCCGCGTGGTGGGGATCTTCGTCTTCGACGAGACCCAGCAGCCGCTTTCGGAGAACGTCTTCCGCTTCTTCACCTTCCTCAGGCGTGGGCTCAAGTGGATCACCGCCGAGGAGCTCGCGCGGGAGGGCGTGGACAAGGCGGTCGATTTTTTCCTCAAGGACCTGGAGCCGCCCCCGGCACCGGCGCGAGAGGGCCGCCAGTGAAGGTTTTCTTTGCCATGGACCTCCTGGGCGGCCGCTGCGTCAGGCTCGCCAGGGGGGACTTTGAACAGGTGACCGTGTACGGTGATGACCCCGCCGCCATGATCGGCCGCATGGTGCGCGAGGGGGCGAGGGATTTTCACGTGATCGACCTCGATGGGGCCCGGACAGGGAGCGGGGTCCACAGGGAGCTGATAAAGGCCATAAGGGGAAGGGTAGAGGGGTATCTGGAAGCGGGAGGGGGCATACGCTCGGAAGAGGACATCGCCGCCTATACCGGGTGGGGCGTGAACGGCGTGATCGTGGGCACGCGCGCCCTGACCGACCCCGCCTTTTTCGAGGCGTTGTCCGCCTTCCGGAATATCGTGCTCGGCCTCGACATGTACGAGGGCAGGCTCATGGTGAAGGGCTGGAAAGAAGCAGCGCCCCTGGATGCCGGCAGGGTCCTCGACGATGCCCTGAGGGTGGGCGTGATGGCCCTCCTCTGCACCAACATCGCCAGGGACGGCATGCTCACGGGACCCGATTACGAGGGTCTCGAACGCATGCAATCCCTGACCGCCCTTCCGATCATCGCGAGCGGCGGCGTGGCGAGCGCCGACGACCTCGCGAGGCTGAAAGAGATGGGTCTCTGGGCCGCGATCGTGGGCAAGGCCTTCTATGAAGGCAGGATACGCATCGAAGAGGCGATGACCTATGCTGACTAAACGGATCATCCCGTGCCTCGATGTCATGGGCGGCAGGGTGGTGAAGGGGATGAACTTTATCAACCTCAAGGACGCGGGCGGACCCGTGGAGAACGCCAAGGCCTACGAAGAGCAGCTGGCCGACGAGCTCTGTTTTCTCGACATCACCGCATCCCATGAATCGAGGAGGACCATCGTCGAGGTGATCGAGCAGGTTGCCGCGGAGGTCTTCATGCCTCTCACCGCGGGCGGGGGCATAAGGGACCTCCAGGACATACGGGATATCCTCCTCGCAGGGGCCGACAAGGTAACCATCAACACGGCCGCCGTGGAGCGGCCGGAGCTGATCAGCGAGGCAAGTGAGACCTTCGGCAGCCAGTGCATCTGTGTGGCCATCGACGCGAAGGCGGGCCCCGGCGGATTCGAGGTCTACACGTACGGGGGGAGGAGGCCGACGGGGGTCGATGCCGTGGGGTGGGCGCGGAGGGTGGAGGCCCTCGGCGCGGGCGAGA
>Ga0326727_10016894_pt1 | contig 15284 bp, 6 predicted proteins | sample MB2enrmetagenome_FD_207643 | JGI IMG/M metagenome (GOLD analysis project Ga0326727, IMG submission 207643) | Lab enriched peat soil microbial communities from McLean, Ithaca, NY, United States - MB29MY | ecosystem: Environmental > Terrestrial > Soil > Wetlands > Peat | place: USA: New York... | reverse complement strand
CGCGACCCCTTGCGGATCGACTTCACCTTACGACAACGAGAAAAGCACTCGCGCTTCCGGTCATGTTCTTAAATGACCCAGCCGACACCCATTTCGGTCCTGAGAAGGGCGAATCATGCTCACAACCAGCAAAGGATCTGTTGAATTAAAAGAGTTTATTGGTGCCCGGGGCGGGAATCGAACCCGCACTCCCGTTGCCGGGAAAAGGATTTTAAGTCCTTTGCGTCTGCCTATTTCGCCACCCGGGCGTACTTGAAAACAAAAGACTTACTACATTTTTCGGCCCGCGGCCAAACCGGCTGTAGGGACTTTCGCAGGCAGTCAGCCGGAGCCCGCCGTCTCTCGCTCTCGGTCTTAAGCTGTGGAGCCGCTGGACGGCGCGTTCCATCGTCTCCGGAGACGGATGCGCGTACTTTTGAGAAACGGTAACGCTGGAATGTCCCATCAATCGCATAATCGTAAAACGCATCAGCACCCGCTTCCCCAAGCCTGGTTCCATGCGTGTGGCGGAAGGAATGCGGCACGAACTCCACTGCCAATTTTAGCAGCGTCCGGAGTGCGCTGTGCTGTCGGTTCAGCCACGTTTGATAGATCGGCTGCCCGTCCGCAGCCTGGAACACGTACCCGGTCCTCGCCGGGCCCCTCGTTTTCGATACCTCAACAGCGCGTTCCGTGAGGGGAACGTTCCGGGCCTTTGAATTGAATTCTTGCCGTGGCGCGCCAGGACTCGCAGATACCCGAGACTCGCGCCGGCCGCGGGCGTCAAGTGAACGTCCGGCCACTCCAGCGTCAGGGCCTTCCCGGAACGCTCCATGGTCAACTACAACCCCGAGCGGCTCACAGGAGCCAAGTGGGTGGAAGCCGGCTGATCGAGACGTACCGTAAATGGGCTCAATCCGCAGTCCATGGACAAGCCACTTGAGTCGGGAGTCCTGCCGGCTTTGAGCTTGCGGTAAATTGTGCATTCGTTGCCGGTTCTTCGCGGTCCACCACGCAGACCACGCAGGTCATGCGATTGACCCTGGCACTGATTTGGGAATAGACTGCCTGCAGACAGACCATGACTAAGCACCGCTTATCAGAGGCTCTGTGTGCGCTGCTGGCGGCCGCGGGCGGGCTTCGGGCGCAGGCGCTCGACGTCCCCATTACCGTCGAGGAAACCGTGGGCGTCCGGCGCACCGCCGAGCCCGTCACATTTGGAGTGCCTTTGCCCAAGGGCCTCCTCCAGGAAACCGAGCGGTTGCGTCTCGACGGTCCGGGCGGCCAACCGGTCGCCGCGGCATTCACTGTCCCGAGCCGCTGGTGGCAAGATGCCGGCGGCCAGAATTCGTCCATCCGGTGGGTGCACACGGATTTCTTTGCCGATGTGCCGGCTCACGGCCGCGCCGTCTACCACTTGAAGATTTCCGACGCCGTCCCCCCTCCGCCTCCCGGCGCCTTGACGGTCAGAACCGAAGCCGGCCAGGTGACGGTCCACACGGGCTCGCTGGAGTTCACCGTTCATAGAACGGGGCCGGTGGTGGACGCTCCCGGGCTGCGCGGCCTCGACTTTCTGGTGCGCTCCGACGAGCGCATTTACAAGGCCAGCCAATGGCCCGCCGCGGAGCTGGTGGTGGAAGAAGAGAATCCGCTGCGAGTCGTGATCAAGCGGACCGGATCGCACGGCTGGACCAACCGCCGGGATCGCGCTTTGGATTACGTGATCCGCATCATTGCCTATGCCGGGCAGCCATACGTCCGCGTGGTCTACAGTTTCATCAACCGCCAGGGCCGCACGATGGCCGATTCTGTGCGACTGGACGGCCTCTGGATCGAAGCCCGACTGGAACACCCGGCGCCGCCGGTGCGCGTCGAGCAACTGGGCGCCTCGCCACGCCGGTCCGGCTGGTTTGACGCGGGGAGTATTGGCGTGGGCATCCGCTGGTTCTGGCAGTTGTATCCCAAAGGATTCGAGGTCCGCTCCGACGGCGTCATGCGGTTAGCCCTGTACCCGGAGACCGCCCGGCCGCAAAGCATCTATGCCGGCGTGGCCAAGACCCACGAGATGATTCTGTCGTGGGGAGGAGAGAACCTCGGCGCGCAACTCGACCATCCGCTCTACGCGGCCGCTCCGCCGAAGTGGTACACGCGGGAGACGCATGTCCTGGGCCGGCTGGTGGAGACTTCGCCGGAAGCCATCCGGCCGCAATATTGGCCCCTGGTGCAGAAATACGACCGCTGGCTGGTGGCCTGCCGCGATGCCGTGCTGGCGAAGCGCGACCGCGGCTTCGAGTTTGCGGGCCGCCCCTTCGACGAGTACGGAATGCTCAATTTCGGCGACGCGGTCCACATGATCGTAACCAGCGACAGCCGGCCCGATTACGGCGTTCACTGGGAAACCGAGTACTACGATTTCCCGCACGCTCTGTTCCTGCACTTCTTCCGCACGGGGGACCTGAAGTCGCTCGAAACGGCAATCGAAGCCGCCGCCCACCTTGCCGATGTGGACATCTCCCATTACGCTGCGCCGCCCGACTCCCCTTGGCCGGGGGCGGCGCGCACCGGTCCCGGGCTGAACCACTGGACGCGCTATTCGGACGGCACGTTCATATCCAGCGTGAGCTGGTGCTTCTACAAGAACGAATCGCTGTTCGACCGCTGGCTGCTGACCGGCGACCTGTGGTCCCGGGATGTGGCGCGCATGTCGGCGGACTGGGCCGTCAACTTCAACGGCCTGGACATTCACCACAACACGCGCTCGATCGGCAACGGCCTGTTCGCCATGCTCAAGGCGTACGAAGTCTTCGGCGACAAAAAGTACCTGGACCGCGCCCAGTGGATCGTCGACTGCGTCCACGCCTGGCAGGAGGGCGACGTGGACCGTCTGCGCGCCCTGGGCGCCGGGGTGGTCTGGGACCCCAAGTTCAAGGGCGGCTACAGCGACCAGTCCTGGATGTATGGCATCGCGCTGGAGGCCATGGCCCAGGCCTCGCAGACGCTCGGCCGTTCCGAAATGCCGTCCTACATGCGGCGGGCCGCCGATTGGGTGTTTGCCAACCCGCGCGAGTGGGACGCTCAGAGACGACTGTTCCTCAATCAGCCGGTGCACTCCGTAATGCTCACGCCGGGGCTGGCCTACATTGCGGAGACCAGCGGGGAGCGGAAATATTGGGACGTCGCCCTGGAAGGCTTCCGCCGGCAGACCGAAGAGGCCGCCGTCACCGACCGGCTCAAACTGTTCGCCCAGTTGTTCCGGAACTCCCAGCGGTTTCTGTGGTACCTGTCGGTCGAGTGCACCGCGTGCGAGCCGCCGCCGTGAGCACCGAGTTCCTACGAAAAGTAGCTTGCGTAAGCGGCAGCGGCTTCGCCGGCCGAGTTGGCATCGCGGATCTGAAACCGTTCCTTCGCCCCCAAAAGATCATAGATCGAACCCGCCGGGCCGTAGACGCGGGCAGCCCGGGCGCGGGATACCCTCTGGCCGAGTTGGTCCACCAGGTTCAACAGCAAAAGAGGCCGCGGGGCAAGCAGCGCCGCGACGGCGGGCAGGTCGAACGATTGCAGTAAGCCTGGCGCGAAGCCGCTGAAGTGGTGGGCATACAGATCGGTCTCCAGAATGGCCGCATAAGACAGCAGCATTCTGGCGGCGGCCAGCCGGCGGATTCGGTCGTCCAGGGCCGCCGCGTAGAGAACCAGCGGCGCGCCCATCCCATGACCGATGGCTCCTAATTTCGCGCCATCCACTTCTTTGCGGGCGGCCAGGCAGTCGATGCCGCGCAACACGTCGAGGACCCGTCGTCCCAGAAGAGTCCTGCCCACGCGAAGCGAAGAGTAGAACAGGCTCGCCTCGGCGCCCTCGGTCAGGCCCCGATAATTGTGTTCGTTGTACGGCGGTTCCGATGGCGGCATGGTTTCGCCCACGCCCCGGACGTCGATCGCCAGCACGGTGCAGCCGGCTTCCGCCAGCGGGCGGCAGTAATACTCGACCGCCTGGTCCGCGGTCTTGCCGCCCTCGTTGACAAAAATAACGGCCGGCCCGGGAGCGGCCGCCTGGGGCAGAAAAAGCAAAGACGGAATGTAGATATCGGGTTCGCTCGAGTAAACCAGCTTCTCCACCGCGAACCGGTCGTAGTCGGCGCGGGCCAGGGTTCGGGCGTTCGGCGGGAAAGGCGTGAAGTGAATCCGCAACCGGTCGCGGATCTGGCCGCGCAGGCGCTCGCGCCATGGCGGTAATTCCTGGCTGGAAGCGGGCGGCGTGGTTGTGGTCCGGATGGCGGCGGCCGCCGAGCGGTTGAGCGAAAGAATGGTTTCCCCGCCCAGGGCGGTCTTCACTTGTCCCGTAGTCGTGCAGGCGAGCGTGCGGTCCGTCTCGATGGGGGCGGAGGGTTCCTCGAGCGAGGCCGCCGGCGGATCGGTCCCGTTCCACCAGCGGCAGAGCCACTGCCAGGCGGCCGCGCGCTGGTCGTGCAGGTAGCCGTGGCGGCCCTCGGTGACGAGAAACCGCGTACGGTCGCCATGGCCCAGCACACGGTACACGTTCGACAGCACCTCGTGACGCCTCTGTTTTTCCTGGACGGCGGCGCGCGCGTCTCCGGTGGCGCACATCATGAGCAACGGGCGAGGCGCGATCAACGCGTCCACATCGATCATGCTGAGGCCGGGACGGTCGGGGTGATCGGCCGCACAGCCGCCGTAGGAGACCGGGATGGAAATCCGGATCCGCTCGTCGAGGGCCGAAAGCAATTCGGTCTGGAGTCCGCCGCCCGAAGTGCCGGTGCAGGCAAGGCGGCCGCGGTCCACATCCGGGCGATCGCCAAGGTAATCCAGGGCGCGCAGCCCGTCCCAGACCATATAAGGAACCAGGTTGCCGGAGACCAGCGTGGTCTGGCCGTTGGCGACTCCGTGCTCCACCGTCACATAGTATTCGCTGGTCGCCGGATCGACCGCGGAGCGGCCCAGAATGTCGTCGTAGTACATCAACCGCTCGCCCTGCCCGGGCAAGTCGAAGACCAGCGCGAGAATGCCGCGCTGCGCCAGGTAGCAGGCCAGGCGCTGGTAATCTTCGAATACCTTGCCGGTGCCCCAGTGGCCCACCGGGCAGAGCACCGCCGGATAAGGAGGGCCGGATTCCCGCGGCACATACACGTTGCCCGTCACGAAATAATGGGGACGGCTCTCGAAGACGACCTTCTCGATGCGATAACCCGGCCGCTCCACCGTGGCCGTGAGCTGAGGGCGGAGAGGCGTGCGTTCCGGAAGCTTGCCGATGGCTTCCAGCAGCCGCGCCCGGGCGGTGGCGCGGTGGGACGCCACGTCGGCCGCGGTGACGAGGCCCGCAATCGCCTTTTCCCGCTCCGATTCCCAACTGGCCACGGCTTGTTTCAGGTTCTCGACGGCCATGCGCTGGGGGTCGCGGAAGTCCTCCCGGCCGGACAGCACGTTCCAGCCGGAGTCCGCGGCGCTCACGGCCGGTGTGACGGCCTGGGCCGGGGCGCGCAAAGGCAGCAGCGGCGCAAGCGAGGCCGCGCCCGCCCCGGCCAGAAACGTTCGCCGATCGAAGGATTGCATGGGATGTCCTCTGGGCACATTCTACGGCAAGTCGGCCGGGGCCGAAGCCGCACAGAAAGCGTCTCGGAGGCTCGGTCACGATTTGTGAAGCCGCTTGCTGACGCGCGCGGCTCCGATCAGAGCCCCGACCGTGAGGGAGGGCCACGTTCGGACACGTTCGAATGCGAGACTGTGTCCGCAGCGCCGGTAGTCTGGCGGTGCCCGTCAGGACGCCGGGTGCAACAGAATCACCGTCGCTTTCCCGTGTTTCGGCACGGTGATGCGCAAGGTATCGCCCTCGCGGCGGGGCGTCACATCGACCTTTTCGCCCAGATCGATCGAGTCGACTTCGGCGGTCTTGATGGCCGCCGCGTCCGGCAGGCGGCAGATCACTTCCAGGTTGCTGTTGAAGCCTTCCGCGCCGCGCAGGTGCCGCCAGGCGGAAACCATGGTCACCATCACGCTGCCGTCCTTCAGCCGGAAGATGTTTCCTTCGGTGTACTTGGGCAGCTCCAGCGCCTGCGGATAGAATACCCACTGCTTGCCGCGGAAGCGGTCGATGAACGGCCGGTACATCCGCTGCAGGTCCCGGTTATGCCGCAGCGTCTCCTCGGCAACCCGCGCTCCCCGCGTGGGCGTGTCACTCAAATCCGTGTCGAACATCCCGTAGCGCAGACAGTGGAGGTACATCATTTCCACATTGGCGGGATTGCTTTCGTAGATCATGACGTGGCGGTTCAACCCCAGGTAGCTCTGCGCGGTGATCCACGCCGGGCTGTCCTCGCGCGGAGCGTCCTCCATGGCCATGATGCCGTCGAGGCCCTGGCAACTGGCGATGGTCACCGGCTTGTTCGCCGTGATCAACATGCCGTGGCTGCGCAGCAGGGGCCGGATGTAATCGCGCATGAGCCTCTGGTACATGAACTCCGGATAATAGACGGGCTTGTTGTTGACCATGGTGATGCCGTCGTCGTGCGCGAAGTCGAACATGTAACTGCGGCCGTATACATCCCAGAAGAAGCCGGCGGCGGCGGGATAGGCCCTCACCATTTCCTGGGCTTGCTGGATCATGTGCTTCCCGAAACCGGACGACGGGTCGGCGTTCATCAGCCAGCAGGCGCGCTTCTCCGGATAGACCTGCACACGAAAAGCGCCGATCGGGTGGCCGGCTTCGTTGCGGGCGACGCTCGCGGCGAACTTCTCCTGCGCATACCAGTATTCCGACTCGGTGACGTTGTAATAAAGAAAGGTACCGACCCCCGTTTGCTTGCCCAGCGCGGAGTGCGCGGCGATCTTCTCGCGCGTCATGGTGGTGCCCGGGGTGGGGTGCGATTCGCATGTCCACGTCTTCACGCCGGCATCCGGGATCATCAGCCCGTACCACGGAAAATGCCCGTGCAGTTCCTCCCAGCGCGTGCCGCGGCCGAAGCGCGCCGCGAATTCCTTCTGGCGCTCTTCCTGGGTGAGCGAATCCTTCATCAAGGGGAGACCGGGAGCGTAGGCGCCGTCCCATTGGTCGAAGCCGGGGTCGGGATCGAAGTAGCTCCGGTACTTTGCATAGACCCATCCGAGCGCCGGCCGCCAGTCGGCGGGATGTAGCGAAATCAGCAAGCCGGTCTCGATGTCCTTGTTCCCACGTATTCCCAGATATTCATTGCTCACCAGGAAATAGGGCCGCTCGGCGGGCGGATAGCTGCGCGAGTTCCAGTGAAAATCCGCGCCCGCGCCGGTATTGGTGAGAAACCGGATGCGCACCGCGGGTACCTCGAAGGGCGACGTGAAAGCCAGGGCGCGCTTGTTCCGCCCCGAGTAGAATACCATCAGCGGAATCGACGTACGCCAGCGGCCCTCGCCCACCGCTCCGGATGTGGATTGCCCGTAATCGATGGAAAACGGCATCCACGCTTTGATGGTGAGCGGGGCATCGGCAATCGGCGCCCATCCGTCGTATGTGCCCAGGGGCAGCGGCGCAAACTGCACCACCCGGATGGTGCGGTCTGGTCCGGCCGTCTTCCGGATGCGCACATCCCACCGCAGGTGGTCCGCCAGCACGTGGAACGTCTCGGTCACCACGAACTCCGCGCCGGGATATTGTTTGTCGAATGTGAGGCTGCCGGCGGATTCCCGGATGTTAGTTACCCGGCCGGCGTCGACCAGGTCGGAAAACTCGCGCTGGCGAAGCTCGTCGAAGAGAAACAACCCGAGGTAACGCGCCCCGACATCGTAAGCAATGCCGGTATTTCCATCGGTGTCCGATGTTGCGCTTCGCAAGGACTGCTGGCAGAAGTCCTCGTGGCTTACTTTATCGAGAAGCTTCTCGACGCGGCCGGTAGCCCGGTCGATGGCGATCTCCATGGTATCGTTACCCGCGGTCCATGGATTGTTCTGAGCCGCGGCTCCCATGGCCGCTGCTGCGGCGAGGGCTGCCAGCCCGGCGCTTCGCTTGAAGGACATCCTGTCACCTGCTTTCCTCACTGATAGGAAACCACGATCATGGAGTACCGTTTCAGCGGGGGCGCGGTGAACGCGATTTCGCCCGCCCGCTCGGTAAACTCCAGCTTTTTCGGGTCGTCGTTCTCCGGCGTGAAAACCTCGACCGAGCTCACCTTCCGGCCCGCGTATTGGGACCGCAGACGAACACTGAAACGGGGCGTGGGGCCGCCGGCGTCGAAGTTGACGAAGTGCAACATGGTTTCATTGCTGGCGGGCCGGTTCACGATCTCCATCACGGCGGTCAGCGGGGCATCGGCCACGGCCGAGAGCGGCTGGGCTAAGTTGTTCACCACAGCGTCCCGGATGGCCACGTGGTTCCTGGGCAAAACCCAGTCGGGGGCCGCGAATGTCCCGCCGCGCGCCGGCGATGCCGCCGCCGACGCAGTCTCGTCTCCCGCCACGCCGATGGTCCGTCCCCCGCCCGCCGCAGTCGATGCGGGCACGATTTCGGAAATGTAAACCAGCTTTCCCTTGCCCAGTGACACCACCGAGCCGGCACCCATGCGGGAGAGCAATGGATTGGTCCTTCTGGTTTCGCGCCATTCATTGTAATGCGCCGTGTTGCCGGTGAACACGACCGTGCCGCCCTGCTGCGCGTAATCCGTCAGCTTGTCTGCCCATGCCTTCGACAGGCATTCCTGACCTGCCAGGATGACCGCCCGGTAACGCCCGATTTTATCCATCTGCTCGTCGAAGATGACGTCGAAGGGGATCTTGTGCTGGATCAGCGTCTGCTCCATGAGGATCGCCGGCACTGAGGTGTTGACGATGCTGTAGGCCATCGACGGCCAACTCCGCAGCACGGCCACGTCCGCCACGTTGGTGGTCCGTGTGTAGTAACGCTCGCTGTACTCGCGGTAGAACTCCGCTTCGGCCGAGAAGCTGCGCTCCTCTCCCATGGTGTGGCCCGGACTGCCCTGCCATCCGTATCCCTCGATATACTTCTGCGGGTTAAAGGCCATGGTCACGGCGTCTTCCAGCGGCGTTCCGCCCGTCTCGTAGCTGAAATCCAGGGTGCGCGCCATTTTGAACGATCGGATCTCGGCGATCAGCGCGCCGGTGCGCCGGTCGATGTGCGCATCCATCCCACCCACGTCGAACGGAGAGAAGTCGATCTTCCCCGCCAATAAGGGATGGTAAATGGCGTTTCGCCAGATGCGGTTGAGGCCGTAGATGCCCTTCAGGTTGAACCCCACCGAGATTTTCGGGTTCAGGCTCTTGACGTAGTCGTAAAGGCGGGCGCAGTGCCGGGCCACGGTTTCCGAGCGGAAGCGCGTCCACTCCTGAAGCACCGGGTCGTCCACCGCGGTCAGAGCTTCCGGCCCGTTGAAGACGTCCCAGTCGTTGACCACCAGGATATCCGTGTCCGGGTACCCGAAGCGCCGGAAGGCCGCCTCCTTGGTGGGATAGCGCTGCTTGAGGAATTCGTGGAAGGCGCGGATGCATCGCGGACAACGGCAGCTCTTGGGCTCCGGCAGCAGGAACACGTTGTCGAAGAAGACCTGGTCCGCCTTGACCTCCTCCACGGCGATCTTCAGCACGCGCTGGATGTACTCGTCGTACTTCGGTTCGTTGAAGCAGGCGAAGTGGCGGAAAGTCTGCGTCTCGATGTAGTACACCGGATGGTTCAACTGGTCCCGCTGCTCCCACTGCAGCGCCTCCGGAACTTCCCGGTAAAAGGTCTCCACGAACATCGTGCCGGCGACGTACACACTCACTTTCATCCCCAGCTTGTGCATCCGTTCGGCCATCTCCACCGACCGAGCGATATCGGGCCTCTCCACGTCCAGGCCGAGGCCCTTATAAAAGTGCAGCCTGGCGTAGCGCACGCCGGCATCGAACATCAACTGGATATTCTCCGGCGCATGTTGGCGCTCATAGCTATCCACGATGTCTTCCGGGTGGGTTCCCCGCCGGAGCGTGAATTCGATCGGCTCGTGACTGGGCCAAGTCACTTTTCTGGCGATCTCCTGTTTTTTCCGCGCGTTCTGCTCGAAGCGGCTTTCCGCCTGCGACGGCATCACGACGCAGAACTGCCAAACGGCAAGAGCCCAAAACACTTTCCTGTGCATAGTCGCTTTCTGGACCGGGATGTCCATTAAGGCTTCCCGGGCGCCTTCGATTGTAACGTCTTGACAGCTCAATTTCAGGGGGAGTAAATTGATTTATGTTCAAAACACTTTGCTGCTTCGGGATAATTGTCTCTGTTCTCTTGGTGGGCGAAGCCGGGTTCGCCCAGAGCACTTTCGGGTCCATCACCGGCACGGTTAAAGATCCTTCCGGCGCCCTGGTGCCATCGGCGAACGTCGAGGTGACCAATCAGGGCACCGGAGCGGTTCGTCGTGCTGCCACCGGGTCCGCGGGCGTGTTCAACGTTCCGAGCCTCGATTTGGGCGCCTACCGGGTGCGCATTACGGCCACCGGATTCAAGACCTTCGAACGCGCGGACCTCAACCTCAACGCCAACCAGATCATCAATATCGACGCGAGCCTGGAGATCGGCGCCGCCTCCCAGGTCATGGAGGTGAAGACGTCCGCCCCGGCGATTAACACCGAGGCCCAGGACGTCGCCGGCCTGATCGGCCACGAAACCATGGAGGACCTGCCCCTGGTCGGCCGGCACGATGCCGGCACGGGCGGGATTTATACCTACGTCACCTACAATACCGGCGCCGCCAGAGTGGCCAACAGTTCCACGCCCATCGTGCAGGGCACGCGGTCGCAAGTGGGCATCCTGCCGACCATGGATGGAATCGCCGTCATGGCGTATCCGCAGGGCGCCGGTCCGGTGCAACCGGGCGTGGAGGACCTCCAGGAAGTGAAAGTGGAGACCGCCGTGGCGCCGGCCGAGTTCGCCACCGCCGGCAATTTCCAGGCGGTTTCCAAAGGCGGGACGAACGATTTCCACGGCGCCGTATTCTGGGAATACAACGGCAACCGCCTCAATGCCCGCACGTTCTTCAGCGCTACCGTGCCTTTCCGCGTATACAACGATTTCGCGGCAAGCTCCGGCGGCCGGGTGATCAAGAACAAGCTTTTCTACTTCGTGGATTATGAAGGCGCGCGCGAAGCGGCCACCAGCACCGTTCTCGAGAGCGTACCCCTCACGACGTGGAGGGGCGGCAGTTTCGCCACGGCGATCAAAGACCCCACCACCGGCCTGCCGTTTGCGAATAATCAGATTCCGGCCAGCCGGATCAGTCCGGTTTCGCAGGCCATCCAGGCCTACGCCTATCCTTTGCCGAACCAGGGCAGCCCCACTTCGGTGGCCAACAACTGGGCCAACAATTACCCCGGCAACACGGGCTTCACTCACTACGACGGTTTTGACGCGCGTGCCGATTACTACCTCACCTCCAAGGATATTGTCTTCGTCCGTCTGAGTTGGAAAAAGATGCCGCTGACCGTGGCGGGTGTTCCCTATCCTCTGTTCCGCGATCAGGCGCGCTACGGAGAAAGCGCGGTGGCCTCGTGGAATCACACCATTTCCCCGACGGCGGTAAATGAGCTCCGTTTCGGTTCCACCTATCACCGCAACCACTATTCCGCCAATGTCGACGGCAGCGACCTGATCAAGCAGTTCGGAATTCAGGGCGTTTCGACCGCGGGGGTTAAAACCGCTCCGTATTTCAACATTACGGGCGTGACTGCGTGGAACCCCGGAACCAGCTCCTTCACCTTCCAGGACAATCCGGAGACCACGCTCGAGGCGATTGACAACCTGAGCTGGAGCCGCGGCCGGCACTTCATGAAGTTCGGCTTCGACTTCATCCGCGATATCTACGGCGGGAACAATCTCGGCGCGCTGGTGTATGGCGAGTATGACTTCAGCGGCACTTACACGGGCACCGGTTATGCCGATTTCCTGCTGGGCATTCCGCAAACCACGGAACTCCAGGTGCCGCCTCCCAACCGTCACATTCGCGGCAATGTGTGGGCCATGTTTGCGCAGGATCAGTTCAAGGTGACGAGCAGCCTGACTTTGAACCTCGGCCTGCGCTGGGAGATCGAGCCGCCCTACACCGACGGGCATGGCCTGGTGTATAACTACGATCCGACTAATGGCGCGCTGGTGGTGCCCAATAGCTCGCTGAGTTATGTCAGCCCGTTTTACCCCAAGAACATTCAGATCATGACCGCCCAGCAGGCCGGGTATCCGAACAGCGCGTTGATTAACGGCAATTACGCGCACGGCATCGAGCCGCGCATCGGTTTTGCCTACAAGCTGTTCGGCAGCGACAAGACCGTGATCCGCGGCGGTTACGGCATCTACAGCAACCTCATCTACTGCCAGCTTACGCGGTCGCCGTTAAACGGCGGACCCTACTCGGCCAGCGAAACGAACTACAATGCGATCTCGAACGGCGTGCCGCTGCTCGCCTTCCCCAATCCATTTCCTTCCGGCGGCTCGGCCCCCATCCAGAACGTTTCCGGCGTGAATCCGAATCTGAAACTGCCGTATACACAGCAATGGAACCTCACCATCGAGCGCCAGTTCGGGGCCTATGGCGTGAGAGCCTCGTATGTCGGATCGGCCAGCGTCGATCTTCCTTACGCCCGCAACCTGAATGAGCCGGTTCCCAGCACCACCCCGTTCACCACCGCGTTATTCCCCAATCCCATCTACAGCACGATTGCCTATGTGGACAGCGGCGGCACGGATAAGTACCACGCTTTCGAACTGGAAGCCAACAAGCGATATGGCCAGAATCTGACCGTGACCGCCGGCTTCACGTGGGCCAAAGACCTGACCAGCGCGCAGGATTCGGGAGGCGGAGGCAGCAACTACGGCGGCCAGCAGATCCAGAACCAGTACTGCCTGGCGTGCGAGAAGTCCAACAACGAACTGGTGCTGCCGCACCGTTTCTTCGCTTACGCCGTGTACTACCTACCCATTGGCCGCGGCCAGCGTTTCCTGGCGCATGCCAATGGCGTCGTCCAAGCGATTCTGGGCGGGTGGCGCACAACGTGGTCGGGCGTGCTCCAGGATGGCCCCTATTTCACGCCTTCCTTTTCGGGCACGGACCCGTCCAACACGGGCGTGATCGGCGGCGTTCCGGACCGCATCCCCGGGGTTCCGCTCTATCCCGCGAACCAGTCCATATATCAGTGGTTCAATGCGGCGGCATTTGCCGTTCCGGGCTGCCCGTTCTCCAATCCGGTGTGCAGCAATCCGGCCAATGTCGGCCGCTTCGGCACCTCGGGCTGGAACTACCTGATGGGCCCAGCCACCAAGAACCTGGATTTCGGGCTCGGCAAGGACTTTCGGATGAGCGACCGGTATCTGCTCCGCTTCGATATGACCATGGCGGACGCGCTCAATCACCCCAATTTCGCGATACCAGCGACGAATATCAGTGCGCCCGGTACCGTGGGCGTGATCAGCGGCTTGACTGGTGCGGCGCTGGTGGAACCCACCGCGCGGCAGATTAATTTCAACCTTCGGCTGGCTTTCTAGCGGTCCGGATCGCTTCGCCGCGCCATCTTCGCTACTGGCCTGTCGCTCCTGCGACCCCCGCGATGCAGGTTTGCGTCGCGGAGGCCAGAGAGCGGCGGCCCGTGCGCCGGTAATATAATGACCCAATGTCGGTCCACCCGCTCACGCGACGCACATTCCTGCTGGCTTCGGCGGCCTCATGCTCTCCGCTCCGCCAGTGAGCAAGCCTACTAATTTCCAGATCGCCTGAATGACCCTGCCGTACGCGGCGTTTCCCTTCGAACGCGCCCTCGCAGGCATCGCCCGCGCCGCGCGTCTTTTCCCTTGCTCAGCGTTTACTCAACCTGGCGCTGGGCGTGGCATCGGCATCCAGGTCGCCCAGAATATACTGCACGGCCGCCAAAATGTGCGCGGTCCAACGCTTGTCCGTGTAAAACGTGTCCGTGTGTCCTAGCGGCGTGAAATAGGTCCGGCCCTTGCCGTAAGTTTTGATCCAGGCCAGGCCGTAATCCTGATCTGGACGCGTGCACAACTCGCAGAACCGGCCGCCGGTCGCCCGGTCCGATTTCTCGACGTCGATGCTGAGTAGAACGTGCTGCTTTTGGCGCGAGTAGGGGGAATAGGGTGGGAACTGGTAAAACTCGTCGACGTGCTCGAAGCTGGCGGCGCCGAACATCCGGGTGAGCGGGCTCGACGGATCGTCGACCTTGATCGCCTGCTTTTCAATGTGATGCTGCCCCGACCAGCCTCCCATCATCTCGGCGAACTCGGGCCAGTTGTTGTCGGAGAACGTCACTGCATGATGGCCGCCAATGCCGCCGCCTTCGCGCACGAACCGAAGGATGCCCTCACGAACCTCCGGATCGTTGTGCACCATGCCGCAGACGTCGTTCAGCCATATGCCGTCGAATTCCTTGATCTTGGGATACTTGAGAAGCTCCAGGTCATTGCTGAACACGGGATCGAAAGCGCCCGTGTATTTGCCCATCAATTCGAGCATCAGGTTGCCCTGGGCCAGCGGGTGGGGGCCGCCGTACATCTGGAGATCCGTGACCAGCAGCTTATGCGGCTTCTTGGGCTTTACGATGGCCTCGCGCGGCGCGGCGTCGTCGATCTTGGCCTTGAGTTCGGCGCTCAAACGCTCGGGACCGCGAATCTTCCCCGCCGGCGAATCCACCACCTGCCGCACCCGCGCCGCCATCGCCGGCAACATCGCTTTTTCGAATCCCGAAAGAGACTTCTGCAGATCGGCGTAGGTGTCCGGAGCGCCCGTGGCATCCACGGAAATGTACAGCGGCTTGACTCCCGCCTGGAACAACGCCAGAAAGAAGTCCGGCAGTCCGGCTGCGCCCGTGCCCAGCGCGACATCGTGGCCCTTGGCGCCGGGCGCGCTGCGGTCGGTTACACTTATCGCCATCAGCCGGTCTTTCACCACGGCCAGTCCATCCACCGGCTTGACGCTCTCGTGCATCCATCCGCCCAGGTTCGCGGCAACGCCCGTTCGTTTCCCCAGGCCGCCGATCGCGGCCATCACACTCTTCGGGTCTTTCCGGCTTTCCACCGCCACGTTGACTTCGAATTCATCCGCCAGCTTGTCGAGATCCGCCAGGGGAGCCGTCTCGGGCACGATGATCATGCGCGCATTGACAGCCTTGGCGAACGCGAACATGTCGCGGCGCGAATCCTGGGCGGTGGGGACGTTGTCGACGCGGTACGCCCAGATTTGTTGGTTCAACTCGCGGAGCCGGTAGTTCACCGCCGCCCGCTCGCCCGTCTGCAGCCGATAGTCGAGCATTTTAGGCACTTCCGGACTGACCGTTTGTGTGCTGGA
>Ga0326727_10016893_pt1 | contig 15285 bp, 15 predicted proteins | sample MB2enrmetagenome_FD_207643 | JGI IMG/M metagenome (GOLD analysis project Ga0326727, IMG submission 207643) | Lab enriched peat soil microbial communities from McLean, Ithaca, NY, United States - MB29MY | ecosystem: Environmental > Terrestrial > Soil > Wetlands > Peat | place: USA: New York... | reverse complement strand
CTTCCGAACCATCGCGCCGCGTGATGCGCTGTTCATACGGCTGCACAATATTGATACCGTTGAGCAATTTATAACGCACTTCGCGGGCCAGTTCCAAAGCTTTAGGATTAAGCGAACGGATGACATCACCGCCGATTAGCCGTTCGCGCCGGTAACCGGTAAAATCAGACGCGGCCTGGTTAGCATCCAGAATTTTGCCGTCCAAATCCTGAATCCAGATTGCGTCGTGGGCCCGTTCAAAAAGTTCCTGAAAATTTTTATCGGCTTTTTCCTTGGCAGCGATGAGAGCTGCCTTTTCGAGAGCCAAACCTAATTCTTCACCGATTAACTCCAGGAATAGCCCATCCCCTTCAGTAAGCTGTGCGGCGGAAACAGATAGAACGCAAAGCATACCGGCCGTCTGCTTCTGTGAGTGGAGCGTTACAATGGTATTACAGGTGATTAGATTACCGGATTTATCTTTATACTGCGCCTGACGGGTAAAATATTCCTGAAGAAAGTCTTCAGTTTGCAAACGACCAAATTGTTCAGCGGCTTCCGGGGAAATGCCGCGGTACTGTTTCAACTCGATTTCGTTTTTTGTCTGGTTTTTAAGGTAGATTAAAACACCATCTCCGACGACGGCTTCCATTACATTATCTGCTACAGTACTCAAGATACGGTCGAGATTATTCTCCCGACTGATTGCAGCCGTAATGGAACGAAGAATTGCGATGCGTTTCATCGCTGCTGGTTGACCTCTCCGCCAAGATTAAGCCATCCCTTCTTCAGACAATAGACAATTGCTTCAGTACGGGAATAAACGCCTAACTTATCAAAAATATTCCGCCAATGGGTTTGCACCGTGCGCGGGCCGATTGAGAGCAAGGTGGCAATCTGTTTGTTGCTAAGCCCCTCCGCCCCTTTTTGCAGGACCTGGAACTCGCGTTCGCTGAGAACATCAGGTTTTTCGCTGGTGATTTTATCCGCCGGGGTGCGCAACTGGGCAAAAATAGCTTTGGCCACCGAGGGGTGCAGCACCGATTCGCCTTCATAAGCGCTGCGAATGGCGTTGGTAAGCTCTTTGCGCCGGACATTTTTCAGCAGGTACCCGGCCGCTCCGGCATCGATGGCCGCGGTAATAAATTCGGGATTATCGTAAGCGGTTAATACCAGCACGCGCGTTTGCGGGACAGATATTTTAATCTGTTTGGTGGCTTCGACGCCGTTGACAATAGGCATGGCAATATCCATTAAAACAATATCCGGTTTGAGCTGCTTCACCAGACGGACAGTATCTTCCCCATCACCCGCTTCACCGACAACTTCCATGTCCGTTTCACGACGAATGAGCTCTGCCAGTCCCTCACGGACGACGGCATGGTCTTCGGCTAAAAATACCGTTATTTTTCCCATGGTTAGCCTATTATACTATTATCTATAAAAAATACAACTTTTTTATTTTCGCGGTAACGCTTGGATTTGATATACTAAAGCTACCACGCGCTAAATCGGCCAGGAAAGACGAATTAAGCCGGCGATATGACTGAGACAGTAAAAAAAGGGGGCAACACGTTCAAGGACGCCTTACTGAACCCGGGCACGTTTTGTGTAACCTGGGAGCAGATTCCGGGTAGGGGCGCGTTTGAAGATTCGCAGGCTGCGGTCATGGAAAATGCGCGGATAGCTGCTACCAAAGGGAAAATACATGCGGTCAGTCTGACGGACAATCCCGGCGGCACGCCGGCAATATCGCCGGAAATGTTTTGCGCTGAAATTAAAAAAACAGGCATCGAACCGCTGGTGCATTTTGCCTTGCGCGATATAAACAGAAACGAATGCGAAAGTCTGTTGTACGGTTTGGCCGGCGCCGGCGTGAAAAATTTACTGGTATTAACCGGCGATTATCCGACATCAACCGGATTCCAGGGAAAAGCTAAACCGGTCTTTGACCTCGATTCCGTACAGGCGCTGCAGATGATTGAAGCTTTGAACAACGGACTGGAAGACGACAGCACCAGCAAGAAAAATATTTTAAAATCGACGGATTTCTTTGCCGGGGCGGTGATTTCACCGTTCAAACAAACCGAGGCCGAACTGATGGGACAGTATTATAAACTGAAGAAGAAAATCGAGGCCGGGGCAAAATTTATCGTCACGCAGGTGGGTTACGACGCCCGGAAACTGCAGGAATTGATATTTTGGGCGAAACTTAATAACTACCCAATTCCTTTTATTGCCAATGTCTATATCCTGCCTTACAGCGCCGGTAAAACAATGAATGCCAACCGTATTCCGGGCTGCATCGTAACCGATAAATTGCTCTCTAAACTGGCAGAAGAAAGAACCGCGCCGGACAAGGGGAAAGCGGCCAGATTGGATCGGGCTGCCAAAATGTATGCAATGGCCAAAGGGCTGGGTTTTAAGGGCGTGCACATCGGCGGGCAGAGCACGACTTACGAGACAGTAGAATACATCATGGACAAAGGTGAAGAACTGGCATCGGGTTGGCGGGAATTTACCGGGGAATTCAACTTCCCGCAAAAAGACGGTTTCTATCTATTCGAAAAAGATGAGAAAACGGGTTTGAACTCCGATAAGCTAGCGGTTCGAAACGCCAAACCGGCGAATCTGCCGATTTATATGTTTTCCCGGGCGGTACACAAAACTGTGTTTAATAAGGAAAGTTTTGTTTTCAAAGCGCTGATGCCGCTCGTAACAAGCCTTGACCGCGGCCCGAAGATGAAGAAAGCCTTCGCCAAATTCGAGCTGATTAACAAAACAATACTGTTTAACTGCATGGACTGCGGGGATTGCGCCTTGATCGATACTGCTTACATCTGTCCGATGTCGCAATGCCCCAAAGGACAGCGCAACGGGCCCTGCGGTGGCAGCTACCAGGGATGGTGCGAAGTTTATCCCGGGGAAAAGCAGTGCATCTGGGCGCGGGCTTATGCCCGATTGAAAAAGTACAAGGAAGAGAATACCATCGGGGAATATATTGTGCCGTCGTGCAACTGGGAACTGCAGCACACCTCTTCCTGGTTGAATTACTATCTGGGACGGGACCATACTGCGAAGCGGCTGGGGATTAAACCCCCGGAAGTAAAGATAATAAAGAAACCAAACTAGTTATAAATTTTTAATAATATTTTAAGAAAACGGAGAACTCAGTGATTAAAAAAGTGGGGATTACGGGCGCCGGCGGACTGATTGGCGTGGATTTGACAGAGGGTCTGGCGGACAAATATCAATTGACTTTGTTTTATCATAATACTAAACCTACCACCAAGCGTAAACTGAAAATGATAAAAGCCGATTTATCAGACGAGAAACAGGTCAAAGGGATTTTCGAGGGCCTAGATGCGGTGGTGCATTTAGCCGCGGCTTCCAGTTCGCTCTCTCCTTGGGAAAACGTCCTCAGTCAAAATATTATTACGACGTATAATGTTTTTGAAGAAGCGAGGCGCGCCGGCGTTAAAAAAATGGTGTTTGCGAGCACGAATCACACCCAGCACGCTTACACCATGAAAACCAACACTCTGGATGAAGACCTGACTTATGTCAAGCAACACGGATTAATTAAACTGGACGACCCGCCGGCCCCCGATTCGCTTTACGGCGTTTCCAAACTTTTCGGCGAAGACCTCGGACGTTATTATTCCCGGTTTTTCGGCATGCAGGTGGTGTCTTTGCGCATCGGCTGGGCAGAATGCGAGAAGATGAAAGCGCACATGCAGTCACCGGATAACGCGATCCGTGACCATGTCCGGGTGATGTTCCTGAGCCGAAGGGATTTAATTGATGTTACCGATAAGGCGCTGCAAATCCAAACCGATTACATGAACGCGTTCGCCGTCAGCGATAATAATCCGGGGGTGTTCGATTTGGCCGAAACAAGACAGAAACTGGGTTATAGTCCAAAAGATAACGCCAAAGACTGGGAAGCAAATCTAAAATATTGACATTTCCCAGTTGTCAAATATTACGAAAAATGCCGCTGCACTTATACAGCGGCATTTTATTGTATTTGGGCACTTATCAGATTTTCAGCTGATTTGCGCGGTTAACTTTTTGCAAAAAGCCTCAATCAGGTAATACATTGCGGTCGCACCGGCATCCTGGACGCCGATTCCCCCGTCCGGACGATAACTCGCCCGGCTGTGCTTGGCTTTCATGTTTTTGGTATCTTCCATTCCTTTTTGTGCCGCAGTCACCGCGGTGGCTAAAGCTATTTTTACATCTTTACCGCCGGCAGTGGCCTGTTTAAAGGCTTCAACTGCTGGTACAATGGTATCCAGCATGGTCTTCTCGCCGACGTTTGCCCCGCCGCGTTTTTTGATGCCGTCCACGGCGGCCTGACCGACAAGCCCCAGATCTTTCAGGTCGATTTCCTTTTTACCGACCAGTCCTTTGCCAGCTTCGATAAAAGCGGAGGCGAGCAGCGTACCGAAAGTCGACGGGCTGGCTTTATTGATGCTCATCCCGCATTTCATCAGGATTTTGCCGATATCGTCATCGATAAGGGACGCAACGTAATCAATAATTGCCTTGCCCCCTAGGTCAACGGTAACCCCGATATCGCCGTCGCCGAGAATCGAATCAAGTTTCTGCAGCGTATCACTATGAGTGCGCCATTCGGCGGCAGTTTCGGCTAATAATTTTTTCAGATTTTCGATGTTTAGCGTGGGGCTCATGACCTTCTCCATTGCGGCAGGAACGGCGAAAATGCGGGCGCATCCAGCAATTTCTTGAATTCAGGATTCAGTTTGAGTAAGCTGAACGAAGCGCCGGCCATTTCCATGGAAGTGGCATATTCCCCGATAAAGGCTTTATAGACCTTGATCCCGTGCTGACCGAGAACATCGTAAAACTTGCTGTAAAGGATGAAAAGTTCTTCCGGCGGGGTGGCGCCCAGGCCGTTGACCAGCACGGCAACTTCATCTTTGGCTTTGAAAGGAAGGTCGCTAATGACCTTTTCGGCCATGATTACGGCGACTTCATCGGCGGTCTTGAGCTTGGTCCGCTCGATACCAGGTTCGCCGTGAATGCCCATGCCGAGTTCCATTTCATCATCGGCGATGACAAAATTCGGTTTACCCACGGCCGGAATGACACAGGGACTTAAAGCCACGCCGATGGTACAGGTCTGGTCAATGACTTTATCCGCAACCGCCTTAACCTCATCGAGATTGGCCATCGTGTCCGCTTTAGCGCCGGTGAGTTTATAGGCAAAGAAAATACCGGCGATGCCGCGACGGCGGGTTTTCTCCGCTTTCGGGGCGGAAGCCACGTCGTCGGCTGCGATACTTAGTTTTACCGGAATATCGTCCACGGCAGCCATTTCGGCAGCCATCTGAAAGTTCATTTTGTCGCCGCTATAATTCCCGAAGAGATAGAGCACACCAGCCCCGCCGTTAGTTTCTTTGGCGGCCGCTAGCATATCGTCGGCACTGGGTGAGGAGAAAACGTTGCCCACAGCCACGCCGTCAAGCATGCCCGGCCCGACATAACCGAGGAAAAGGGGGATATGCCCCGAGCCGCCGCCGGTGCAGATAGCAACTTTACCATTTACCGGCGCATCGGCGCGAATCAACGCGCGGGTACTTTCTTTGGCCATGCGCAGATGATAGGGGTAAGCCTTGAGGATACCGGCGATAGTTTCATCTACTACTTTATACGGGTCATTGATAAACTTTTTCATAATTCAAATTCCTCCTATTCAATTCCAAAACAGCATGTCCCTAAATTGTATTAAATTACAACGTTCAATTCAACATAAATACGCCGAGCGCCCATTTTCCATGCTTTCAAAGGGTAATAGAGCCATAATTTGAAATTATTTACCAGTAACAGGATTCTTGTAATGCAGTGGCATCTTATAGCCGGAAGCCCAGGTCTTGGCGACATCGCCGGGGAATTTGGGGTAGATAACCGGCTTCTTGGCCCAGCCGTCTTTTAAAGTAGTCTGGAAACTGCTGTTGAATACCAGATTGCTGATTTTCCAGATGCCATCCTCTTTGCGGTATTCGCATTCGTAAACGCCGTGAGAGACAATGGATTCAAGTTCGTCACCGACATAATCCGTCTTGAGACAGAGCATATTCCAGCGGCCTTTGGCGGTTTTATTGCCTTTATCCACATGAATGACACCCATCAGCTGCTGTTTCAGGAAGAGCTTTTTAGTACCTTCAAAACGCGGAGTGGTAAAAGTGTTAAAAGAGGCTTTGAGGTTTTCCCGACCCTGGATGTGGAAAGCATGGCAGTCATCGGTGAAGAGGTCGGCAGCGTCATCGTACATCAGGTTATCCATATAATAGCCGTATGATTTCTGCACAATTTTAATCTGTTCGATATCTTCAAGCGTTTGAACTTTCTCTTCGAGGACTTTAATTTTTTCTTCCATTTCTTTGGCGTTCATTTCAGTCTCCTTACATCGATCGAAATTTACCAAAAGTGTAACATCAGTAACAAACGTTGTCAAACTCGGAAACATCGATTAGAGACAACAAACTGAAGGTTAGAAACCAGGTGAAATAAACCTGTAAGGGAATAGCTTTATTTTAGTTCAATTTGCTTTTGGGAACCAGGGTAAAAGCAACGGAATTTTCTCGACAATGCCGGCGTATTCCGGCCTTCTTGTCAGATTTCTTTTTTCCATCAACGGGATGCTGATACCGGTAAATAACAGCGTGACCGAGAGCGCCCCGATAATGGTCCACCAATAGTGCAAACCAGCTGCCAGGCCGAACAGAAAAGTCCCCCACCAGAACATGATTTCCCCTAAATAGTTGGGATGGCGGGAAAACGCCCAGAGCCCCCGGGTCATGATTTCATCCGGCCGCTGTTTTTTCCGGTTAAACTGCATTAACTGCCTGTCCGCAACGGTTTCGATGCCAATTGCACCGGCAGTAACAATAATTGCAATCACATCCAGAAAGCCGAACGATTTGCTACCGGTAACCAGTGCAGGATAAAGCGGCCAACAGGCCATAAACACAATCACAGTCGGCATTAAATCTACCCCGATTAGTTCCACGAGCCAGAACCACTTACCGGTAGCGGTTCTCAAATCCCGGTAACGCCAGTCTTCGTGTTTCATTCCCTGCCATTGCCGTGCCCAGTTGTAGGTAAGGCGTATCCCCCAGATAAAAACCAGAATCAAGATAATTACCTGCAGCGATGATAATCCATCTTTATGTAAAGTAATTAAAGCCCAGAAAAGAGCGATGACCGGCGGGGCCACGCTCCAGTAGGCATCATAGAAACTGGCATTATGAAAAATTCGCCCGGTCGTATAAACCACAAGAGTGGCGGCGACATCGGCGAGAAAAACGATGAAAACGGGATTGAGGTCACGAACGAAATAGCCGATAATGACCGCAATTAATAAGGCCAACAGATAGACTGATGTATACAGGGCAAACTCTTTTTTTAGATATTTATCGCACATTATAGGAAGAGATTGTACTATTTGATGACGATACTAGTCAATATAAGGGGCGCAGGATTCAGTAAGCAAGTAAACAATATTGACATTGAAGCACATGTGTACTATAGTCAGAATCAAAAGGATGCTCAAGAGGAAGGGAAGCTAAGGATGGATATCAGAGATAAGGTAGTTGAGATTGTTTATGAGAGCAAAGAAGGACTGTTTCCCCTGACGATTGCCGAAGCGGTTTCCAAAAGATATTCAATACCGGTAAATTCCCGGCAGGTTGAAGAAGTCGTCAGGAAAAACCCCAAGCTTTTTGTGGAAATTAACGGAAAAATACAGGCACCGGTTCACGAATAACCGGTTTTAGTATGGTATCAAGATTACATTCAAATGAGTGGTGCGAGGCGGGGTTTGGAGAATAATAAAAAGTCAACCGATGCGGGGATTATTGACATCATCGTGGGCTTAATTATCACCGCGATCGGTGTCCTCGGCCCGCTTGTTTTGTTAACCGGCAGCAATCCCAAACCTCAAATTGACGCCGGTGACATATTACTGATTATATTGGGCGGCGGGGTTTTACTCGCGCTGGGATTATTTACGGTTTACGGCGGGGAAATGGCGATGAAAAGGCAGCGCTGGGGCATCGCGCTGGCAGCTTCGTTTTGCGCGTCACTGGTGATTTTCGGCATCCCCGCCCTGATACTGACAATTTTGGCAAAAAAAGAGTTTTCTAATCATACAGTCGCAATACGCCATTCAAAAATGAATAAAATGCGCCGCAGTGATATCGAAGTTCACGCGCATCACGGGCACGGCATCAAATAAAAGGTGTTGAAAAACATTATGAAAAAAAAAGACCAGAAAAAGAAGCCACGGATAAATAAAGCACCGGCAACAGCTTTGATCTCGCTGCTGGTGATGATTATTTTTATCTGTGTGATTATTGCGACCGATGCAATCACGAAATATTCCGGCTTTGATTTTATTGCACGTCATGAAAAAACAATCGTTAACGCCGAACTGGCGATTTTTGCTCTTGTTTCCGTGGAGTTTTTCGGTAAGGCGATAATCCAGGCGTTTAAACACCGCGGCATCGAACCGGTAGGGCATAATGTCCGGGCAATATTGCGCGGGATAGTTTATATGATACTGGCCATCGGTATTGTTTCCTCACTGTCTTCAAACCCGGGCCTAGCAATCGGTATCGGTACGGTAACCGGTGTCGTGATAGCTTTCGCCACCCAAAATCTGGTAGGCAACATTTTTGCCGGCGTGATGCTGGCGATTGTACGCCCGGTGCGCATCGGGGACCACGTCACCGTTTTGCTTTCCAGCGGCGAGGTGAAAGAAATCGCATTGATGTATACGATACTGGAAGACGGCGATAACTGGTACTATGTGCCGAGTATGGTGATGTTTTCCAATGTTATTAAACGGAAAAAAGCACCGACAGATAAAATTTCCTAGCTTTGATTTTACGATTTGGTAAACAAAAATTCGGAGGAACCAAATGTTCGAAAAGATACTGCTGCCGCTGGACGGTTCGGAATTATCGGAAATAACAATGCCTTACGTAGAGGAACTGGCGGGGAAGCTGGGTTCAGAAGTGGTGTTGTACCACGTTCACGGCCGCGAGCATTCTAACCAGGAGCACATGCACCTGATGTATCTGGAACGGGTTGCCGAAATCATGCAGCGGAATATTAAAAACAACCAGCCTGCACACGCCGATGTGAAAATATCGACGATTGTGGAAGCCGGCGAGGCCACGGAGAATATCTGCAACCTGGTGGAGACCAATAATATTGATTTAATAATCATGACCGCAGTGAGCACCTCCGGCCTGAAAATCGGGAAAATGCTGGGTAGCGTCACCGACCATGTTTGTCAAACCGTCTCCATCCCGGTGATGCTGGTTCGCCCGCAAAACCTGATGCCGATCGACCGGAACTTACGCTTGATAAATCATATTTTAATACCCCTGGACGGCTCAGAGTTGAGTAAACTGGCACTACCGGCAGGCGAAGAATTTGGTGCTAAGTTGAAAGTGCCGATTACGCTTTTCCAGATGGCCACCACTATCAAACTTTACAACGATGTCTCCGGGACCAGCCCTTACATTGATTACACGAAAGTAAATGACGATGAGAAAAAACACGCTGTTTCGGAAATGAACGGGCTAGAACAGGAATTGAGACGCCAAGGCCTGAACGTGAACAGCATCGTAACGGAGGGTTCGGACGCGGCGACGGAAATCATCGAATTATGTCGGAAAAACGGCGTCGACCTGGTAGTGATGTCCACGCACGGACGGTCCGGATTGGGGCGCTGGGTTTTTGGCAACGTGGCGGAAAAAATACTACGGCACGGGGAAACGCCTTTGCTGCTGGTGCACGCACGGGCAGGTTAATTCATTGCCAGTCATTAATGTAAAAAATCAAAAATCTAAAAAGTCATCTTTTTAACTAATATTTTTTGTTTAAATGCTTGGGCGACATTCGGCGGTACCATCGTATCCACATTGCCCCCGAGACTGACAACTTCTTTCAATCCCCGGGCAGTCAAATATTGATATTCCAGACGGGTCATCAGGCAAACCGTTTCCAGTTCGGGATACAGTTCTTTGTTCGAAAGCGCCCTTTCAAACTCGAGTTCAAAATCGGAGGACATTCTTAACCCACGGATGAGAGTCTGCGCGCCGACCGAACGCGCATAATCCGTGACCAAACCATAAAATGACTGCACTTCAACATTAGGAATATGTTTGATAGCTTCTTGGGTCATTTTGACCCGTTCTGGGGTGGTAAAAAAGCACCGTTCGCCGATAGGGTCTTCCAGAATGCTGATAATGACCTTATCAAAAAGTTTAGCAGCCCGGGTGGCAATATCAATATGCCCGTTGGTGACGGGGTCAAACATTCCGGCGTAAACGGCCACTGTCATGTTAATTTCTCCTTGATACAGCTGAAAGATTTCCACGATATAGTTAATCTTCGAAAATAATCATAGACTTCCGCTACAATTCATATTATGTCTATCTTCGAATGTTGTCAACTGATTGATTTAACTTTTAGCCGCAGCATCCCCGGAGACCCAGCCAGTGGAAAAGGCTGCCTGCAGGTTATAACCACCGGTGCCGGCAGCGATATCGAGCACCTCGCCGCAAATATATAACCCCCCAACTTTTTTGGAAGACATGGTTACAGGGTCAATTTCATCTAAAGCCAGCCCGCCGGCAGTGACCATCGCCGTGGACATGGAAAAAGGTTTATTGATATTAAAACACAACGATTTCATCAATCCGGCGATTATTGCAATTTCTGCAACAGTTATCCGGTCCCCAGGCTTTGCAGGCGGGATGCCGGTCAAAGCGATAAACCCGGCAAGCATTTTACAGGGCAGGAAAGAAGCCATGCTTGTCTCAAAGGTCTGTTCTGGTTTCTGACGAAATTCCCGCTGCAACCGGGAAACCAACTCCTCTGAACTAATTTCCGGTTTCAGGTCTATGCTGACGCTAACTGGGCTGTGCTCCAGCGCATCAATGATTGCCAGGCTCATTTCCAAAATAACCGGCCCACTTAAGCCGAAATAGGTAATCATGGCATCGCCGATACGGCTTTCAATAATTGGAAATTCCGGTTTGGCTCCACTGAGACCGCGGCCGGTATTATATGCCGGTACCGTTGTTGGATCAATTTTATCGGCAGGGTGTTGGAAAGCGGTAACTCTAACATTATGTAAACTGGAACCGGTCATACCGGCGGCGATTGCAATTTCGGTGACAACCAGCGGGACCAAACCCGGCCGGATTTTCATCACAGTGTGCCCTAATTCTTTCAGGATGCGATAACCATCGCCGTTAGAACCGGTCTGCGGATGCGAAGAGCCGCCCGTAGCCAAAATCACCGCCGAACAGGGGTAAATATCGGTTATTGTCTGCACCCCAACCACTTTTCCGTCTTGCACAAAGATATGGTTCACGCGGGTATTGTATTTGACCGTAACGTGATTGTCTTCCAGATAGCTGAGAAATACCCGCACGATTTCCCGCGCGTTTTGGGAAGCGGGATAAATTTTATTTCCGTATTTAACAACAGTAGTCACACCATACCGTTTCAAAAACATTAATAATTCGTCTCTAAAAAAGCGATTGAAAGCAGGCCTCAGAAAATTTCCGTTCGTCCCATACTGGGAAATGAATGTCTCCAAGTCGCAGGTGTTACTGAGGTTGCAGCGGCCGTTGCCGCTGACAAGGATTTTCTGGCCGGGGCGCCCGGTCTTTTCCAACAGTAAGACGCTCGCGCCAGATTCAGCTGAACGACCGGCTGCCATCATGCCGCCGGCGCCTGCCCCGATAACGATAACCTGTTTCGGCATATTACAAACCTGTGCTTTTGCCGTTGAGCCAGCGGCTACGCAGCTGTCCGCAGCCGGCCGCAATATCCGTGCCGCGGGATACGCGGAGCATCGTCCGGATACCGCCACCAATCGGTATCTTTTGAAACATCAACGCGGTCTCACGGGAAGACGGCTGAAATTCGCTGCCGGAAACGGGGTTACCCAGAATCAAATTAATCGAACAATGCAACCCGAACAGTAAATGAACGAGTCCTTCCGCCGCTTCGGGAGAATCATTAACCCCGGCAAAAAGAGCATACTCAATAAAGATGCTGCGGCCTGTTTTGTCGCTATATTCTTTACAGGCTCGAATCAAGTGTGCTAACGGGTATTTTTTATTGACAGGCACTAGACGGTCGCGTAATTCATCGCTAGCAGCATGTAAAGAAACCGCCAGCTGGAACTGCAGTTTTTCGCCGGCAAGTTTCTGGATTTGCGGCACCAGTCCGGCGGTGGATAAAGTCACCTGATGGAAACCGAAGCCCAGCCCTTTGGGAGAATTCATGATGGTTATTGCCTGACGCACATTATCATAGTTGGCCAACGGCTCGCCCATGCCCATAAAGACGACATTGGTGAGCCAGACCCGTTTCTTCCCTTTTATCGCCAGCGGCATTTCGTCGCGAAAACTACGCAGGAAATACAGAATTTGCGCAATGATTTCGGCGGTAGTAAGATTACGTACAAAACCCTGCTGCCCGGTGGCACAGAAACTGCAGCCGACAGCACAACCGACCTGGCTGGAAATGCAGACGGTACGCCGTTCCCGCCCTGTGTCGGGATTTTTAAAGAACATCAGGGCGGATTCAATAGTATTGCCATCTTCAAGTCGGAATAATATTTTCCGGGTTTGGGCATCGGAAGAAACGAGCTCTTCCAACGGTTCTAATTTACTTAAATACGTATTTACCGCGAGTTTCTGCCGGAATTCGGGACTTATATCTGTCATTTCAGTAAACTCGCCGGCATATTCCTGATAGATATATCGCAGGAGGCGGTCGGCAGCAGAAACCGGCTCACCAAGAAGTTTAATAAAATCTTTCACCTGAACCGGCGTCAAATCCAGCAGATTAACCGGCGATTTTTGTTTTAACATCATCAATATTGTAATCTACTTATCAGTTAAGGACAAAATATATGCACATTCTGGCGACATTCCCGTTTGCGTGGAATAGCTTAGAATGGTAAAATCAGCCTAAAATGCGAATGAATAATGAAGGTTGAGAAATGACTAAGAAGAAAATCACATTGCTGGCGGTCGGGGATAATTTACTTTACATGAAAAATCCGGAGAAAATGTACGCGCTGGCGGCGCCGGTATTGAAAACCGGCGATATCGTCGTGGGACAACTGGAGACGCCCTGTACTGACCGGCCGGCGATGAGCCCGCTGTGGGGCTGGGGCATGGGGACGAAGCCCCCAAAAGGTTACGAACTCAAACGGCTGGAAGCTTTAAAAACAGCCGGGTTCAATGTGATTACCCTGGCCGGCAATAAAATCTGGGACGCCGGCGTACCGGGAATCGAGGATACTATCCACAAATTGCGCGCGATGGGGATTGCACCGGTCGGAGCCGGAATGGATATCGAAGAAGCGCGCAAACCGGCGATTCTGGAATGTCAAGGAACAAAAGTCGGTTTCCTTTCTTATAATTGTGTCGGGCCGCGTGAAGCATGGGCGAATCCGCTCAAACCCGGCTGCGCCTGGATAAGGGTATTGGCGACCTACGAACTCGACCACATGACGCCCGGCGGCATGCCGACCATATATACATTTGCCGAGCTGGAGAGCGTAAAAGCAATGTGTGACGATATTCACAATCTCCGCCCGCGCTGCGATGTGCTGGTCGTACACTTCCATAAAGGGCTGGGGATGCAGCATATAAAATTAGCGGCTTACGAACAGCAGGTGTCTTATGCGGCGATTGAAGCCGGCGCTGACCTGGTTTTAGCAGAACATGCGCATACGCTCCGGGGCGTGGAAATATACCGCGGTAAAGCGATATTTCACGGATTAGGGCAATTCGTACCGTTTGACCCGGACGCCAAACCAGAGCCGGGTTCACCGTGGCTGGTAGAGCGGCAGCAAAAACTATTTCTCGAGATGTTCGGGCAGGAACTGAAAGAATCGGAAGCCTGGCCGGTAGCGCCTAATTCGATGTTGACGATGATTGCCAGAGTAATCATCGAAAAAGGCACGATATCACGGGTGGGATTTCTACCCTGTCAGATAAATAAGCAAGGTCAACCGGAAATACTGAAACACGACGCCAGAGGACAACAGGTTTTCGATTATATGGACAAAATCACCCAAGCCGTGCGGATACCGACGCAGTATGATTGGGACGGCGATGAAATCATTGTGAAAGCGGATTGATTTGATTCGAACAAATATTTATCACGTAATATTGCCTAATTTTGTCCGGTAAATAATTCGTATGTTATGATAAACACAAATTATGATCTCAGAAGCTGTAATCAAACTAAAATAATTATTTTTCCAGACGATAAAAGTATTTTTATTGCCGAAAGGAGAAGGTAAAGATGACTGCAGTAAAACGTGTTTTCACGGTAGACGGCAAACCATTTTTCCCGGTTTCGGGACAGGCGCATAATGACGCCGGTTACAACGACCTCGAATCGGAGCATTTTTTTAAAACAATCAAAGCACTCGGCGGCAACACGCTGACGATTCCGGTGTACTGGCTGCAGGTTGAGCCGGAAGAGGGCAGGTTTGATTTTTCCGGGGTGGACGCGCTGATTGACAGCGCCCGCCGGTATGGTGTGAGACTGATATTATTATGGTTTGCCACCTGGAAGAACGGCAATATGGATTATGCGCCGAAGTGGGTGAAAAGCGACAAACAGCGTTTCAAACGGGTGATACTGCCCACCGGCGGCGATTTATGGAACCTGTCGGCACACTGCAAAGCCAACCTGGAAGCGGACAAAAAGGCGTTTAACACACTGTGCAATCACCTGAAAGTAAAAGACGGCACGGAGCATACCGTGATCGGCATCCAACTGGAGAATGAATCCGGAATTTTGGGCGCCGACCGCGATTACGGTAGTGAAGCGCAAAAGATATTTGAAAGCCCGGTACCCGCGGAAATGATGGCAGTACTGCAAACCACGGGCAAAGGCCCGGTTTACGAAGCCTGGCAGCAAGCCGGCGGAAAACAGTCCGGCAGCTGGTCAGAAGTATTCGGCTGGCCGGCCGGGGAGTTCATGACGGCCTGGGGTATTGCAACCTACATTGACCAGGTCGGGCAAGCAGGTAAAGCGGCACTGGACGTGCCAATGTATATTAACGTCTGGCTGGTGGAATCCAATCTGGTAATTGCCGGGGAACATTATCCTTCCGGCTGCCCGGTACCCAAGGTACTGGATATTTTCAAATGGTTCACACCGCACGTGGACATGATTTCACCGGATGTCGAATACAATAATACGATGCGCTACAGGGAA
>Ga0326727_10016892_pt1 | contig 15286 bp, 11 predicted proteins | sample MB2enrmetagenome_FD_207643 | JGI IMG/M metagenome (GOLD analysis project Ga0326727, IMG submission 207643) | Lab enriched peat soil microbial communities from McLean, Ithaca, NY, United States - MB29MY | ecosystem: Environmental > Terrestrial > Soil > Wetlands > Peat | place: USA: New York... | reverse complement strand
AAGGTCAACATCAAGTTCACTCAGCATCTCGTTGTTTACTTGATAGAGACTTTCACCGCGACTGACGAATTCTTTTACGCGATCATCAATTTGCTTGCTGTCCTCTAAATTGCCCAGTTTGCTACGACTTACAATTGTTTTTGTTCTGACAGTTTCAGGGTAGTCGCTATCGTGCGAGACCGCAACAACCCTATCACCAGCGCCCAATGCAAACAGCATTTCTGTCGCGGCTGGATCAAGCGATGCAATACGTGAAAATTTCTCAATCCTTTGGATGGACATTAGCGGTCACATTTTGCTAATGAATCTAGGATTCATTTTCTTCTTATTTGTATTCATTCTGATGGAATTGAGAGCGATAAAGTTGCATGCGTTACCATCGCCACGTAAGCATAACGGACAAAGGAATTTTCGATGTCGACAACCAATCGTTTGTTAACTGGCGAGCCTCCTGATTTTAATTGCGCAGAGAAGGATCGATCTGTCGTCAGTGGTTCAACGTTTTGCAGTTTGTTAGCGACGTTACTTGGCCTTGGAGCTTGCGACGAGCAGCTGGGGAAGCAGCTGAACGAGATACCTGAAAGTGTGTACTCTGCAGTGTAATTCTCAGGAGCCGATACAGTGATTGGCGTTTGGATTACCGTGCCGCTCGTATCTTGCCATCCCGAGAAGCTGTATTCGAAAATCAAGTAAATTACGGTACTGTTGGTCGTTGGAGTGATTTGATCATCTCGATTGTACCACCCCGAGTAGTAGCCATTGTTGTTTCTTACATCGTAGGTGTGATTTTCAATATTCAATGCCACAATTGTTGAATCTGGAACCCCGTTGATTTTGACGTTAAAGGTCAATTCGTATTGGGTCGTCCAATTAGCATTGATGTCCATTGGGGATTCGATCTGAACTGTTGTGTTCGCATCTGGATTTGAGAAGTCTCCTGTCCAACCGTTAAATGACATCCGTGTTCTGTTGTTAAAGTCAATTTCTGGTTGAACTGATATTTTTGCGAAAGAGCCCGCAGTATACCAACCTGATCCTTGCGCCGAACCGTAAGCGGACAGTATCTGGATTAAGTATTGGCGCTCCCAGTTTGCTTCGAGTTTTGTGGGAGCGTTGATTTTGACCTGTAAACTTGGAGTCTGAGCGGCTGAGGCTTCATTCCATCCTAGGAACACGTACCGTGTGCCGTTTGTGAATTGGACCAGGGGTTGGACCGATACATTCGCTGTGGTTCCTTCATTGTACCATCCGCCACCGGAGGGTGAACCTGTTGACGAAACTATCGTTACGTAGTATTGCGTCAACCAATTTGCTTGCATCGTTATTGGTCTCGACATGCTGATAGTGAGCGTGGTCGAAGTTGAGTTATAGTCGCCAGACCAACCCGCGAAAAGAAGTCTTGAAGTGCCCTGTGTTACATTCGAAGGATTATCTGCAGAGACCGTTGTCGTGCTGTTCGCATTGTACCATCCTCCTTGTGAGGTACTTCCACCATTGCTGTCAACAGTTAGTAGATACTGAGGATTGAAGATGGCGGAGATTTGAGTGTCATTGGTGATAGTTATCTGGCGAGGGTTTGCGGTACTCCCGTCGGACCATCCTGCGAACGATTCGCGTGCGCCAGGCGTAGTATTTACAGCTGATTCCATCTGAACGGTTATCTTGCCAGTGGGTACGTTTTCTTGCAGTTGTGTCGAGTTTAGATAGTACTGCACTCCGTTAATTTTTACCCAGACAGTTGCGTTATTCGAAATCAAATCTGCAGGTACATTAACGGTGAGGGTTGGTCCCAGACTTGGACCGACATACACCGTGAATGTGGCTTCGTTGCCGGCCCTACTAGGCTCACTGATCGTATTGTTCGGGTCAATTATCACTTTGAAGAGATGAGTCCCGGTGACTGATGTCCAAATTGTGGAAGCTTCGGCAGTCGAGTTGGCGTTCACGTTCACTTGGGTTGTGGCATATTGTTGTCCGTCAACATCGATTTCGATTGGCACGTTACTTACATTTAGTGTTCCTTGGTTCGAGACATCGATGTGTAGAGTTACGGTTGTGTTAGGGAGGGTTATGTCGCTAGGTTGAGTGAAGAGCTTTGTGATCGAGAGTTGAGCGTAACTCTGTGTTTGATTCTGATTCTGATTCTGATTTTGATTTTGGTTTTGATTCTGGTTTTGGTTTTGACTAGACACACCTTCGCTCACTTTGATTTGGTACGAGTTACCTACTTTGCCCGTCACTGAAATCGCTATGTTGTTTTTTGAATCGGTAAAAGTTTGACCAGTAGTCCAAGTGGCAGCGGTTAGGCCTGAAACATTCGGATTAGCGTTAATGACTTGAACCCTTCCAATGGTTAATGTTTCATCGACATAGAGGATTAGGACTCCGGTTGAAGGAAGAGCCTGATCGAATCCGATTTGTTCTCTAACCTCGACGAGGTAATATTTACTCGAAGTGGTGGTTGATACCGGGACCTCAACTGCATGAATGTTTGTCGACGGCACCTCTGACGGATCAATAGTGTAAGTGGTTACTGCAGAATCGGCGATAGCTAGTGTGGATCCACTTATGAAACCGAGTTGAGTTTTGCACCACGAATCGAAGTGAGCTGGACTTGATCCGGGCGGATTCCCATTCCATAGTCCCGCGTCCATTAATGTCCATGGACCCATGATGGTTCGTCCAGTTTGTATGTTGTAGAGGTCTGGCAAACCTAACTGGTGTCCGAATTCATGAGCGTATACGCCGATAGGTACTGCTCCACCTGCTTCCATCTCGGGGATTATACTAAACTTCGTTAGTGACTTACCGCTTGTCTGAATGTATACGCCTCCCAAGTAGGTAACCGACCAAACATCATTTTTGACTCCGCTAGACTCTTGTCCATCGCCGGAATGAACAAATGAAAAGTAATTGTAATCGTTAACATTGATATCATGCTGCACTTGCGGTTCCGCCATTACATCTTGTGCAATGTGCCAAGAGCCGTCTGATCCGCTGCAGTCCGCGTCATCTATTCCGAGGCAGTCTTTACCGTAATATGCCTCTGGATGTGGCAACGTATACCATCCGTATACATCGACCTGAAGTTTGACTGCCCCGTACGACGCTTCTTGGTAATACTGGTTTACGACCGACCACATTTGTTGGATTTGACTGATACTGACTGACGCATTCATATCAGAGAATTGAGATGCTATCACAGCCACATGAAGCACACCGCTTACGGGAGCAAACTGTGGAGCCGAACCAATGCCGATAGGTGGTGCAGGTAGAGGCATCCCAAAGCTTGAGGTATTGGTAGAATTGATGGTTGGCGACAGCGAAGGTAACATCGGAGTATATTCGGTTATGATAGGATTTCGAGGCGACCCGGAGACCGATGCATAGGGCGCGATGACGACCAATAGAAGCAGAATGGAAAGTGTCCTGTAAATACGGGTCACATATCTTAACTCCGCGTTCTCTCTCACAAAGCGCCTGTAACAACCAACCCGACCGAAATTTTTCATAAAGCGTTTACATCATAAGGGCGTCCACGCTCGTGACGCTCTTGCTCAACTATTAACAGCAATCATACAACGTTACTCAGATATCGATATTCTAACACGATTCAAAATTTTAATGCTCGTTGACTCGCGGAAGTTGCTGCTGTTTCGGCTCTGATGTTAGGAAGAACGGAACCGAGTCTTCGTCAGTAAGAATTTATTTCGGCCATCCGTATGTGCGGCCGTGGTAACTCACCAACACATAATGCATAGGCATAAGCGGAAACTCGTCATACCTCGCTTTAGAAATCTCATAATTGCCGTACTGTTCATCGCCTCTTCGTTGATCAGCATATACATTCTACGGTATGATTATGTTCTTCAACTGACTCCTAACTATCACTGGTATGCTTTAGTCGGATTTACTGCAGTGGATCTCATCCTTGCTATGCAACTTATTCTTACAGGTCTTCTCCGAGTCTGGGATAGAATTGTTCTTCGACTTGCAGCTATTTGGGCGGTCGTCTCATTGCTTGCAGTTATTGCTGATGTCTTCGTCGGATTGCAGCTGCCACCAGGTTATCCTAGCATCACGCCAGTGCAAGCTTTCCAATACCTATTCTTGGGGCTCAATGGTAATTCTGTTCCATTTGGTACATCTGCACTGTTCGCTTTGTACGCGATAGCTTCCGTTCTCTGTCTACTTCCGGCGAATCGTTTCTGGTTCAACTGGGCCACGTTGCCAACCTGGAAAACGATGCTGGCAGTTCTAATGATAGGAACCATTGTCATGGGGCTTAGGCCGATTCTTCTACCACTGTATCTTTCACAAGTTTCGCGTAGTTCCGAGAGCGCATACACAACACAGATGGTTGCTCCTCCAATCGAGCGTTCTACAATTCCGTATAACGCATCAAACAAAACAGTTTTCCTATCTCTTGTTGCAGAGACAAAATCGTCAATCCCGTATAATTTCAATAATACTCAGTACGGGCACATGGTAGTCTACGTTCCAGCTAATTGGACGATTGACTTGGTCTTCACAAATCAGGAAGGCATCACTCATAACGCTGTACTCATAAAACCTGATGTGCCTATCCCCACATACGACTTAGCGAATGACGGGACTATTATCGCACAGATCCCTGAGAATGCGATTGGTGGCAACTTTTTAGTCTCTGGTCAATCAGGATCGGTACTCGTTACGAATCTGTTGCCCGGAACTTATTGGATAGCCTGCGCCATGGCGTTTCCTACACCGCACGCAGAGTCAGGAATGTGGATAATTCTTCAAGTATCCACTACTGTTACAACGCCATACTATACGGTCGTAGCCTGAGCGATGTGAGATCACGTTGCGAACGAAACCTGGCCTCGAATTAGCTCGCGGCCGATATTGCACCGGCCAATGTATCAGAAGTTTGTTCCCCCTGAAATGTGCTTGATACTGATCCATCTTTGCCGATAATGAAGAAAGTTGGAGTTGATTGAACTCCGTAGTTGCTGAAGACTATTCCAGAGGAATCGTATACAAATGTCCAATTTGTGCCGTAAGTGCTGATGAAGTTTGCAGTATCACCTGCCGTCGCACCATTCCATGGTCCGGCGATTGAGATGAAGACAACGTTGGCGCCATATTGAGCATACAGGGTATCCAGGATCGGCGCCATATGTTGACAATGCGGACACCACGGCTCCATAAATTCCAGCAGCACAACTTTTCCGCGGAACGAAGACAGCGTCACGGTTTGCCCCGTTAGGCCATTCGAACTTACGATCGGTAGCGTGAAGTCTGGCGCACCACCTGAAAGGGAGGTTGATGAGAATGTAACGGAGAGGCTTGAAGAAGCGGGAGTAGGTGAAGATTGAGTGAATGAATACGCAGCCCAAATCGCAATTATAATGATTATGGGGATCGCGATTTTTTCGGCCTTGCTTAGCTTATAACGCTTAACTTCGGTCTTCTTGTTAGATTTCGAAGTAGATTTAGAATTCTTAGTTTCTTTTGACATGATCGTCACTTAGCCGATTAGCCATCCATCTGTATACCCTAGAATAAATGTTCTGCAGCATGCCGATACGTCAGCAAACATGATTGCAGCCTACAGGCGTCGTTGAGGCGATTGATGCCTTCGATGAAATGCACATTAACTTGTCGTGGATAAAGACGCCTGCTTTCTGGTATTCACCGATTTGAAAAATTGATCCTCCGTTCGCATACTGAGACGTCTGTGTAGTTTCCGATATGCTCTGGGTCTCTTGCACTATTATTGTACCGTGCATCCAGAAATGGATGAGCGAATGATAATGATACTCTCCGGGCTGGGTGAAGGTATAACTCCATGATGCACTTTGCGCAATTGGTCCTGAATTGAATATTCCTGTATCACTCGTCACGGTATCCGAATGGATACTATTACTATCAACGCACCAAGTGACAGTTGCAACATTATTCGTTGTGGTGACTGTAAAGCTTGCTGGGTAGTAGCCGCCATAGAACAACGAGTTCTTGATCACTATATCGCAATTGGCAGGCCTCGCGTTAGGAATTGAAGTGACTATGAATAAGCTTGACGCGATAAGGATTATTCCTAACATGATCGACATCGCGATCCGTTTTCTAGGCTTCCACGCAAGCAAAACAAAGTAGACGGTAAGTAATCCGGATCCTAGTTCTGCGACGTCCAACCAAAAAGAGAAGAATCCGTAGGTACTGAGTGTGGCGTTCGAGTACGGAATGATTCTTGTCGGTGCCTCCAGTATCAGTAGGTGCAACCCTCCTCCTGCCGCTCCAAATAAGTTGGTTGTAGCGACGCCTAGGATTAGTAACCCAATCTTATGCTCCTCGGTAAAGTTGCGGAGACTCGTTATCGGATTTGGAATGCGGTGTGAATTGCGTCGCCTTTTACGACGCGGGGTTCGTCTTCGCTTGGCGAACACTAGTAAGAGTCCAATTCCAAGTCCAGCGAAAACATATGGAATTATTATGGTGGCCCAAGATTGCCCGGTAATAGTAACTGGCAAGAGTACTGAAACTGAAACTTGATTCAGCGAGCCACCTATGGCCATAACGTATTGTCCAGGGATCACACTTTGGCTGGCTTCGATATCTACGACGACAACCGGACTAGTGTTTGGTAAAGGCTCAATGGTAATGGGATTACTGCTAAACGAAGCATTCAGTGTGTTGGGGCTGGTCGATGTACTAGCTACAAATAGTTGTAGATTTTCGGCTTGTCCGTTGATGGTCAACTCCACTGGTGCTGTTGATCCTTGTCGAACTTGCGCATAATCGTGGTCTAAAGTGACCGCAAAAGAAATCGGGATAGCGGGATCTAAGATTCCGATTTTGTTATCAGAGTATTCCGTGAAGCAAATATTTCCATTCGGCATGGTCGCTAGCCATAATGCTGTTGAGATTGGTCCGGTTGGGATTTGATATTCTGTCAACGTGCGATGGACCGGGTCTATCTTTGCGATCCGGTTAGCAACATGTTCAGTGAACCATACTTCGCCGTAACGATCAATCGATAGGTCGTTGGGTAATGAGTATGGGAATATTCCGTTTGCTGGGTTCGACGTTGGGAATGTTATGAGTTCTCCAGTCGCAGGATTGAATTGTCCTATTTGACTGAGACCGTGGTCAGCGACCCACACGAGTCCGTTTCGATCTATCGATATTCCTACTGGAGCAAGAATCGAATCGAACCGAAACTCTTTGAATGTCGAATTACTCGGATCGTAGACACCTATTGCTCGTGCAGTTGATTCGGTGAACCAGATGCGATTCGCAGAGTCGATATACAAGTCGGCTGGTCCGGAATTCTCGGTCGGTACGGTAAACTGGCTGAATTGTTGTGTTTTTGGATCGAATACTCCAAGGCTGTTTCCTAGGAGTTCGGTGAACCATATACGCCCACTTTTGTCCTCTGCTAATCTGAAAGGCATAGTTCCAAGTTTATTCAACGAGTATGAGTGGAATGAATTGTTAAGGGGATCAAAATTCCAGAGAGTTCCGCGGCCTCCCGGCAGGAAGCCACCTGAAGCATACGTTGACGCTGAGCTTGCTCCGTATTGAGTGAACCATACCTCGCCCTCACGTGTGACTATAATTCCCCACATATCGCCCTCGCCCTGAGGTAACTGAAACTCTTCGAATTGATGTGAGACAGGATCATATTTCGCGATTTTGCTCGCGTTCGATTCTGTAAACCAGACATCGCCTTTGCTATCCACTGCTACGGCTAGCGGTCCGGACTGGGGGGTGGGAACCTCAACCTCGGTTATGTAGTGTGTATCAGGTGTGGCGGCGTATGCTTTGGTCGGATTCAACAGTATGATGATCAACAAGAACGTTAGTACCAAGCTGAAGCAGGTACTCGGTTTGATCGAGTGAATGCCCTGCCGCATTAACTCATGCCAGGATCTGTCATCTATCGTACCGTTCTCCTAAGTGTGCAGGTGATTTCGATATTTTCTCATCCTAAGAATATGCTAATAGAAGAATCCAGTGTAATGAATTAGAGTGCCTACGTATACGAGTAGAAATCCTAGGACAAAGCCGAAAAGTGCCGCGTAACCGATGCCGCTTGCTTTCAGCATAGGTGCAAGCTGAAGTATCATGAAAATAACGGCGCCCGCTCCTGCTGCAAAGAATAAGTTAGCAAAAATCGCGGGGTAGGTTGACATTCCAAACGGAATGCCAATCAGGAGAGGTGAACTGGCGAGAGCCATGCAAATCAACGCTGTCTTCACCCGCGGCTGGGATTCAAAAAACACCGCGAGCGTGAACCCCTCTAGGAACTTGTGAATAGAAAAACTCACACCCTGGAAGATTGATGACAGCTCAAAAATTGGTACTTGACTTGCAAGACTATTACCAATAATCATTCCTTCACCGAAAGAATGCAAGCCAATCCCCACTGCGATCAAGTACGCTAAATAAGCTGCACCGAATCGCGAACGAGCAGACTTAGCAATAGAGTTTCTCCCAGAAAGCAGCATAAGGAAAACAAACCCCACAACGAATAACGACGCCAATACGATTTGATCCTGTGTAATGGGAAGACCGGACGACATTCCCAGAAAACCTGAATCATCTATCAACTCAGTGAAAAAGAGAGAGAGAAAACCCAGAGCTGCGCCAGCAGAAAATTGAACCCATAACTGCTTTCGTCCATTCATTAGAAAAGCCGGAATGAAACCCAAAATCAGAGGGGCTAAACCTAAAACAGCACCTAGACCAAGCATCTCCAATAAACTTGGCAAGTCTTACAAATCTCCATGCCTGCCGAATCAGACAGATATTAAAATCAGCCGATAGAAACTTCAAAACCTATGCTTCGCTGAAGTATCTTATTCGAATCTTGTCCCAAAAGCTCATAATACGTCCGGTAACCCTAAACTATGACCATGGTATCCAAAAATTTCTACGATCTATCGTCGCGCTTTATTATTAATCTAAAATTTGATAACTTGAGCGCTATATGCCTAGCTTCTTTCGCCGGTATCGGTTTCGGTCTCACCGCGAGATTTAGTCTTCATCTGTCTCTGCACGTAGTAGACGTATTGCTTGCCGGTCTTCTCGCCTTAATCTCTTGGACCTCTTATTTCCGAGACCGACGACCAAAGATAGGTCTTCTCGCCTTCGCCTTCCTATTCCTGACTTTACATCAGTTGCTAGAGCTTTCCGAATCTCTTGGATCATTCTACGTGAATTTTCCTGTACCGTTTCTAGGCATCGAAATAATACATTTAGTGAGCTTCTGCACTGTTGTGTTTCTGGCGGCAGGAATACTAAAGAAATCCTAGAACTAGATTTCCCCCGCAGGTATTCTAGCCTTAGGACTGTTAGCGGATAAGAAAAGTTATGGAGACAAAACTACAATCGTTTCCCCTGATGTCCAAAGGGCCAGTAAGTTATGAAAAAGTTCAATTATGCCATTCTCGCGGGAATCTTCATTATCGCATTGGGTATAACGATTGTCTATCTTACCACAAGCCAAAGCACACCACCCGTCGATGTACTACTTGATCAGAGCGGCTTGACGTCAATAGGTGGCGTTTACTTTGATCAGTTTTCTCTCCACAATCATGGATTACAAAATGTCACGGTAGTAGTCGTCATAAAGAATGATTTGGATAATGTCCCTAGGGTGTCCGATCCAATCCAAATCTGTCCTGGCTGCACCGCGACCGCGTTGGTGGAGGAACATCAACCTCCACAAAATGCTGACCAAACCGACGTTTTCACGAACATTGTATTACATCCAGACTACATACGCGTGGAATATTTGGCGACAGTTCTAGCTACGCCAATTACATTTGACATGCTGCGTCAAATTGCCTGGCTGCTCGTTGCAGCAGGACTTGTTGTGGTAACGTATGCAATGCGATTATCGAATTCTGGTAGACGAAAAGGAACGAAGAGATCTAAAAGATTTGCATAACGCGGCGTGGATAAGTGCATACGTGGCAAAGAATTAGCTTTCGTTGAAGTAGACCTTTGAAGTTGGACAGATGACCGGGCAGTTAAACGTAATAATTCTCCATGCGCTAAAGCTGAAGCCTCCAGCAGAGGATGATGATGGGGCTTCCACAGTGATTAGTCCGGTCATCCACGGGTGAGGATCACAGTGGTACGGATATATTCCAGGTCTCTCGAATGTGTGAGTAAAGCTGGCGCCAGGCTGAATTATTCCAGAGTAGAACTCCGGAATGTTGCTGTGAGCTGTGTGCCAGTCTGAGTCTTCATTCTTCCAAACTACGGTGTTATTTATTCCAATAACAATAACCATTACTGCAGGCTCAAAGCCAAGCTTAGGATTGTCCCCGGCTCCTTGTGGAATGGTCACGACCACCTCCACTATGTTTGGACTGGTAGGGTTAATTGGTACCTGGCCGCCGTAGAGCAACACGAAACCCAGAGCCATAACAGTAATCAATACCAAACCGATTATGAGCGGCTTTCTACCCTTTCTTTTCCTCGTAGCCTTCCTTCTCGACTTTCTCGGCGTTGAGGATTTTCTCTTTCTTACGTTCCTTGAACTAGGCATCCCTGGAACCTCGCCTTATCGACGTCGAATTCTGTGTTTCATTCTTCTCTGACCGAGCAGAAGAGAAGTAATGGTAAGGCCGACTATTGCTACTGCTGCAATTACGGCGATCTGGATAAAGCTGCCATTATTTGAATTCGAAGTGAGTTGAAGGGATGACGTGTTCGGTGTCAAGACGCCAAGTACATTGCTTGCGGGAAGAGTAAACCATACATTTCCAGCCTGATCAACAGCCAACAACTGCACATCTGAACTATTATTTGGTATTGGAAAACTATTGAACGAACCTGTAGTTGGGTCAAACGTTGCTATCGAGTTGGCAACATGTTCCACAAACCAAACTCGATTAGATTGGTAAGTAATGCCGAAAGGAAAGGCCCGTTCGGTTGGAAGTGGGTGTTGATGAAACGTATCATTGGCAAGAATGAATTGCGTGATACGATTTCCGCCATGTTCGGTGAACCATACTGACCCATCTGGAGCAATTGTTATTCCTGTTGGTCCTAGCAGTGTTTCATTTGTTGCATTTTGAGGCTGAAATTCAGTTATCATTCCATTCGAAGGATTGATCATTCCTATCTTTGCTCCTTTTGACTCAGTGAACCACACAAATCCGCGCTGATCGACCGCGGTTTGTATGGGTATGGAATCTGCGGTTGGGATTGGAAACTCCGTAATTACGCCAGTGGATGGATTCAATCGTCCAATGTTGTTACCAATCTCCTCTGTGAACCACACGTTCCCGAGATTATCTAAAGCAAGCCCACCTGGAACAGATCCAGATGTTGGGATTGAATACGTCTTGAAGGTATTCGTTGACGTGTCGAACATTACGATCTGGTTGTATTGCGTTTCAGAAATCCAGAGGGTGCCGTTATTGCCGGTTGTAATATAGAATGGTCTCGATCCGGTTTGAGGAAGCGGATATTCATTCAGAACCCCAGTTGTTGGATCATAGCGGCCTATGCTTCCTGTCCCTGTCTCTGCGAACCAGACTACGCCGTTCTTATCGACAGCTATCCCATACGGAGCAACGTCATTTGAGAGGGGAAGTTCGGAGAACCTTAATGAAAAGGGCGGAACATCGACTTGGAATGGCACTATTACGTCAAGTCCAGACGTTCTCTGAGCCCAGACCTGCAGTTGCCAGTTACCGGCAAAGCTTAGGTAAGTTCCGTCGAACGCATACGTGCCTGTAGTTGTTGAGGCCGTGGCATTCGCGATAGATACACCCAAAATTTTGTCAAGGTACTTGAACTTCACAAATACTGAGCTAACGTCCGTAATCGGAGTACCCTGCGGATTAGTGAAATCGATCTCAAAATGATTGTCGCCAACTTGTAATGGATAGATCTTCAGGGTTATATTGACTCCTTGCATTGAGTATCCCTGAAGGACTGTTGGAAGAGGCTGATAAGATGGAGGCGTCGCGGGTGTTTGCGCTACAGGAGAGCTGGCCGTAAGAACCCCGACGACTAAAAGCAGGATTACGCCGAGTGTCAATTCAGAACGAAGTGATAATTTGAATCGTCTAACCCAACGTCTGAGTTGCCGTTGACTTCGACTTGATTTAGAATTCGCGTCTACGATATGGCCGTAAAGTACGAATTGATTAATGGCACCGAAGGCCAACATAGGAGCAAAGATGCATAGTTTAACGAGCAGAATCTTCCCGTACGCTGTCCCGAATAGTGCGGATATACTACCTACTTCTAACACTAAATTGTAGATTCCTGTCAGCCCCACAACTCCTACGCCAATTAGGGCAACTGACGAAAAACGTCTGAGTAATTCTGATACCAGTTTCCCTTTTGGCGCTTTCAGGTTGCTTAGCGACGCAACCGCAACGGCCAGATAAGCTAACCCGCCAACCCAGACGCCCACGGCTGATAAGTGAATCCAATCGGCGAGCAAATTGATTATCGGATCATATTCTGTTGCTGCAGCATTATGGCTGGTTAGACTTGTGGAAAGTGACAGCACGAGTCCGACCGCGAGTATCAGTTTCCAATAGTTCTTCGAAGATCTCTTTATCTTGAGTAGGATACCTGCAGCGGAAATCGCCACAGCCACTACTACCGTTCTGAAAATCCAGTATTGGCCAAGCCGTGAGGATGACAATATCGTGTAGGCGGTAGCAATAATGTCTGTTAGGGAATTTGTCGGCGCGGCCGCAATAGATTCGACAATCAACAATAATATTGTTGCAATTATGGCGATAATGGTTGACGTTATAAGCAGCCGTGAAGACCGTCGCGACACTTTTTGTTTTACGTCATTTGACAATTCATTTTGCTGATCGGAGACAGTTGGAATCCACACAAAAATCGCGAAAATACTCCCTCCTAGAAAAAGCGTGTCCGCAATGATGTTAAGCCAACGCTCAATGACTTCTAGGGGAGAAGGAAAGGTGTACGCCGTACTGGTGCCTGTCTGTTGTATGTTTATTGTAACATTTCCCACGCCGAAAGCAAACGAGCCACTAGTGTGGTGACCGTCAATGGCTGAGATAGCGTGCCATGAGACCGTGTACACTCCAGACGGCAAGGTTGGAAGAGTTATGATGATAATGGTGGGATCTGTTGGATCCACTGAATAACCTGTATCAACTTCTTTCCCGGTAGAATCGTACACCTTTGCCCCGCTGAGTTTAGGATCAACTTGCTCCGTAAAGTAAAGCTTGATTTGCTGTGGCGAGGTCGGAAGGACACTGTTTGCTGGTGGATCTGACCTAATCAGATTAGCGTGCGCATAAGCTGGAACAATGAGGCACATAAGCAGCAGAAGCGCTGTTGCTGCAAACAGTAGTACGGATCTATTACCGCTCTTAGGGCGGTGCAATACTTTCAACTACGCGCCGTTTCTACCTCTTTCTGGAACGCCGCGTTCGTAAAGCTTTCTTGCTTTTGAGAATGGCCACTGTGCCAATGGCCACTCCTATAATCCCTACAACAACTCCGACTCCTCCAATAAGATAAGCACTTTGAACTTGGCTCTGCATATTCGTGACTTGTGTTTGCATATTTGCAACCTGCGATTGAGCGTTCGAGAGAGCAGTTTGGAGATCGCTTCCTGACGCCATTTGCGTAGGGAACTGGATTTCAGTGGCTGGGTCCACGCATTCAAAAGTTGTCGGTCCGCATGTGAATGTTTGATTCACCATCGTTCCGTTGACGTTTCCGAATATTCGAAACGAATAATCACCTGCCGCTGTAGGCATAAGATCGGCGGTATATTCACCATAGAACTGTGGAGGTATGTCATCCGACAGGTTGGGGGAGAAGGTGAGAGTCGTCGACTGTTGGCCAGTAGTAACTTGAACTTGGAGGCTTTGATCCAGCCCATAGACTGGACATGTCGTACTTTCTGTACCTTGCGGGCATGTGGCGTTAATATAATGTGCCCAGAAGTCGACGGCGTTAACTTCGCCCGCGTACGGCGGCTCGTTAACCCAACCAACAATTAACTCGACCTGTTGGCCATTGATTGTTATCACCCTATGTTCATGCGCCCACGCTGATGGAGCGCTAGCGAGAACCATGAGGCACGCGCAGAGCACGAGAGAAAACAATACCAGCCTAGGTTTAATCGACATAGACTCGAAAAGCTTCATTTGTGGCTGTTAAGCTCTTTGGGACAAGATTCGAACTCACATTTTCATTTTAATTATTCGGCGCTGTCGCCTAGTTCCGCATGCTCTTAGTATAGTTAAGAATGAAATTGTGGCCATCAATGTGGACGTTGGATTGATTATTGAAAATTCTGGAATCTGATTGTATTCTTCTGAGACGGTTGAGGGTTCCTGGGTCCATAGCCATGTTTGTTTCGCAGTTGTGCGATTCACATTAGAACCGGCGTCGACTTGGTATGCTCCGCCTCCTAGGTACTGGACGTTTGAATCTGTGCAGGTAGTGTTTCCATACGTAAGCAGTGCCTTAATGGGCGCATGTTTTCCGGCGGCGTTCAATTGGTAAGGTGATGAGAAAACAACTCTTGTGTCTGCAACATTGCAGTTCGCGGCAGTGGAGTATTCATCCCACGTAGAGGATACTGAGCCGAGTAGACCGAAGTATGGCGGAGCTAGCATACTTCCAATTATTGTTGTTGAATTGGTTGAATGGTCTAGGATGGAGGCTTGCCACCAATTATCGCCGTTGATATCTGTGCTGAGTTTTGAGAATTGTAAAGCATAATCGGAGCCGATTTTCCAGTTGTAGAGAATAAAGCACTGCCAACCTACGCCACTTTTTGAGAACGGAACACCTATGTCGCATCCGCCAGTTGGGTTGCTGGTTGTTCCATTGAGTGCGCCGAATACTGCTGCCATGGCTATCTTAACACTGCCACCCAATCCGAGTACTACGTAGCCTTGCTGTGTGTTCATGAAAGTGAACATGTGCCCCCAGAAGATTGATGTGTTCTCTGGCGAGTTGATTATCTCCAGATTGACACTGGTTGAGTAACTATTGTTCAAGGGCCATAGCAGTTGAACATCAGTGTCAGGTGTGGTAGTCGAGAAGTGCTGAACGTGATTGATTGATTCACCAACTCGCGAATTTGCGAAAACAGGGCATGCAAACGGTATCATGATAGCAAGGACTAACGCGACACAAAGAGGCAGTATTCGTCGTCTATTCGTCATAGAATGTTGCCTTCATTCTAGACGGATATCGGCCTTTTTGTGAGCTAACGTTCATGCAAAGAATAATCGTGCTTGATGGTTATATCGTTACGTCTGACCAT
>Ga0326727_10016890_pt1 | contig 15288 bp, 12 predicted proteins | sample MB2enrmetagenome_FD_207643 | JGI IMG/M metagenome (GOLD analysis project Ga0326727, IMG submission 207643) | Lab enriched peat soil microbial communities from McLean, Ithaca, NY, United States - MB29MY | ecosystem: Environmental > Terrestrial > Soil > Wetlands > Peat | place: USA: New York... | reverse complement strand
TAGCCAGCCCCGACTATCAAGACGATCGCACCAACAGGAACGTGGTACTGGAACGCGACAATCCCGTTCACGATCACCGGCACGTACTTCGAACCGGGCCAGACGACAGTTGCGTTTTCGTACCTGTCGACCGGTACCGCATTGAACAGCACGATTGCCGTGAATACCGTTACGTCGACAACGATCAATGGCACGGTTGTCGTCCCGTTCGGTGCCCCGACCGGGACGTGGAATGCCAGCGTGACGACCACTGACGGTGGCATGGTCTGGCTAACCAGTGCGTTCAAGGTCAGCCAATACCCTGCCCCGGTTATCAGCTCAATTACACCGGTTACCGGGACCAAGAACGGTGTTGTTGCCTTCACGATCAGCGGGACGAATTTCCAGACGGATACCGGTAAAATCAACGTGACGATCTACGAGGACGTCACGGGCACTGAGCTGGCCACCACCCTCCTTGACGTTACGTCCACGCAGATTACCGGCACTGTCACGATCCCCGGTAGCGCACTGTCCGGCGCCTATCACGTCAACGTCAGCACCGTTGACGGCGGCATTGAATCCAATCCCACCACCCCCGTTACCTTTACGGTCGGTTACCTCGGAATACCGACGCTCGGGACAACCCCGCTCAACCAGACGTCCGGCTACCTGAACACTACGGTTGCATTCTCCATTGCCGGCAGCAACTTTGAGCCGGGGCTGACAACGGTCGCGTTCAGCAACCAGACCACCGGGGGAAGCCTGAACACACCGGTCCTGTCCACGGTGACCAGCACCAAGATCATTGGCACTATCACGATCCCGGAGAATGCACCGACGGGAGCCTACCGGCTTGACGTAACTACCACGGACGGCGGTGTCGTGAACAAGGTGAACGCATTCACCGTGAACGCGGTTCCAGCCCCGACTGTCACCTCGATCATACCGGTCTCCGGTTATCAGAACAGCACCGTCGGGTTCTCCATCGCAGGGACCAACTTTGAGACCGGGCCGGGCCAGACGACCGTCGCATTCATGAACAAGACCACCGGTCTCCCGCTGAACAACACGGTTGGGGTGAATACCGTCACGGCAACCGGGATCACCGGGACAATTGTGATACCATTCAATGCCCCGACCGGGACGTGGAATGTCAGCGTTACGACCGTTGACGGTGGCACGGTCTGGAAACCCTCGGCATTCACCGTGAACGTGTTCCCGGCCCCGACCATCACCGCGATCACACCGGTCTCGGGAACCAAGAACAGTACCGTTGCCTTCACGCTCACCGGGACTAACTTCGAGCCTGCCGGGACATCGATGAGCATCTTCGATAGTACGTCTGGCACCATGCTGGCGACAACCCTCTACAACGTCACCTCGACAAAGGTGATCGGCAGTATTACAATTCCGTCGACAGCCCCGTCCGGCCTCTATACGCTCCAAGTTGCCACGGTTGACGGCGGCACTGTCACCAGGCTCCAGGCATTCACGGTCAACCACCTGCCGCTCCCGTCGCTGGGTACCCTCACCCCGGCGACCGGCTACCTGAACAGCACGGTCCCGTTCACCCTCACCGGGAACTACTTTGAGTCCGGTGGCGGAACGACCGTGATGCTCAGGACGGTTGGGACAACCATACCTGCCGCGCTGACCTTTGTGAACACGACCACGGTCCAAGGCAGCTTCACAATTCCCAATAATGCAGGAACCGGTTCTTATATACTGTATGTCATTACGACGGACGGGGGGTTCAACAGCAAACCGAATGCATTCACGGTCATCCCCTTCCCGAAACCGACCATCACCGCGGTGACACCAACAACACCATGGTACCGGAGCTCGACGGTCTCGTTCCGGATCACCGGCACGAACTTCGAGCCGGGTCTGACATCGGTCGCATTCGCGTACCCGTCGAACGGAACAGTGCTGAATAGCACAATTGCGGTAAATATTGTCACAGCAACGACGATAAACGGTGTGATCGTGGTTCCGTCCAGTGCCCCGACCGGTGCATGGAATGTCAGTGTCACGACCGTTGACGGTGGCGCGGTCTGGAAATCCAATGCTATCTCAACCCTGTAAATCTTTTTTTCAATCCGGCAACATCATCCCGCATACCGGGCAATACTGCCGGGGGATCCCAGACCAGCACCGAGTACCGTGCTCAGCGATCTTGATGAATAATTACCGGATGTCCCCCCCGCCGGTGTTGTCTCGCTCATCTCTATCATATCTAATATATCCCACAATGAGCAGCACTATGCCCGCAAATAAACAAATTCCAGTAATGTAAATACTGGCATTTTGATCGAGGCCAATTCCTCCGAAAAAAATCAACACGGCCCCTGCCAACATAATAATGAGATCTTTCACTCTGTTAATCATCCTAGATCACCGTTCTATGTGTCCACAGTCCGGACACATCCAGGCACATGGTACGAACCGGCCTTCAACCCGTTTATACAATCTCTGCATCTTGTATGCGTGATTCTTGTGCTCATGGGTCTTGTGTTTGATGTCCATGAAGATGTATACAACTTTCATACAGAAAAACCCTTTTACGGGCAGGAATCCTATAATAAATTAGAGTAAAAATATTATGAATCCTGAAGATTCTCCTTTTCCGACATCAAAAATGGGATTCAGTCCGGATACTGTCACTGGCATGAACCTTGAGCAGATCGTTGATATAGCCGGGGAATTTGAGCACCTGAATGAACTGGTTATGATCCATCTCCGGCGAACCGGAGGATTCACGGGAAAAGATGCCTATTTCAGGGTCGTTCAACCTATACTTGACCTGCTGGAAGTTGAGATCCGGGTCCGGTTCCGCCCGGGAATGACCCGGCAGGAAATGAAACTGGTCATCCAGGACTGGATTGACCAGGAAATAAAGGAGATCCGATGACGGTTCCCGTTTTTCAGACCAACCCCGTCGCCCATGCCCACATGTTATGGACCCCGGTGAAAATGACGACACCCGGGTCGATGCCGAGTAGCGGGAAGACAAAAATGAAATACAGGATTGTACCCAGAAGGCTACCAAGGTTTGCCAGCGCGGCCACCAGCACCACTTTGAAAAGCGGGATCCGCGCCATGTCAGTAAGCGACTCAGCCTCGTAAATTTTCCGGAAATCAGAGACCGGCGGTTTTCTTACCCGTGCCTCGACATATGCTGCGAACCATCCTGCATGTAACATCGGGTTTAAAGAGGTCATCCAGGCAACACCGAAACATGTGAGTGCGGAATACGGATGCCCACCGGCAAGCAACGTGAAGATTGCAGCAAGTAGACCGTGGATGATCACCCAGAAAAGAAAGGCGTACAGCAGCACCATCCAGCCGACACCGGAAAATGCAATCGCAGCGAGCAGGAATGCAAAGAGCGCAGTAACGGCAAAACCAAACACCGTGGCCCACGGAAACGACCGGGGTTCACGATTGAGTGCATCAAACGGCGGGAGCGTACGGGGATCATCTATAAACCGGGCAATGCCCTCACGATGACCGGCGCCGACTATCGCGAGTATCCGCCCCTGCGGCTGTTGCGCTTTCAAAAGAATAAGCTGGTGGGCGATGAATGCATCACGTTCATCGATCAGTGCGCGGGCTCCGTTTGGAGAGAACCTGCGGAACTCTTCCATGACCGCATCGATCACGTTCTGTTCCTTGAGTGCCTCGATATCAATCTCCTGCCCCCGGTCTACTTCGGCAATGGAGAAAAGCAGTGCAAAAAACATCCGGATCTTCTCGAAAAGACCCAATGATTTCCAGAACCGCAGCAGGGTAAGCCGCAGGTCACGGTCCACGAGCGCGATAGCCAGCCCGCGGCTTTCCGCTTCGGCAATGGCCGCCTTCATTTCAGCCCCGGGCTCGACACCGACATCAACACCGATCCTGCGCTGCAGGTACGAGAGGAGCCACTGGATGAGAAGCGAGTTGAAATTCCTCACCTCAAGAACATCCTGAACAGTCGGATCGCGGGCCTGTTTTTTCAGTGCGGCGAATCGTGCCGGATCCAATTCAATGGCAACGACATTGGGTCTGAACTCCTCAATCGCCGCCTTGACCTCATCGATACTTTTCTGCGAGACATGTGCTGTCCCGACAATTTTTACTTCCGCCATCCGGCACCGTACTGCCTCTGCTATATGCGTTCAATCATCTTTAAGGGTAGCGTGCCTGACATGTGATGGTAACACCTGACAGAAAATTTCATTTCGATTAAATGAATGCCTGGTTTTTGAAATATCACATAGCCCTGAGACGATTACACTCTGAGGCATGCTCCGGCACGTGGTCGACCAACCGGTTCCGTTCACCCTGCAAAGATCATGGGGATATTCCATCCTGAACCGATTCTTTAAATACACAACCTTTCCAACTCTTGGAAACAAAGAATTCGGGTAGATGTACTGGATCGCCTTTAGAAAATAATATCCAACCATTCACGGGAATTTTGAAAATATGAAGAGACTGGTAACGATGGGGAGAGGCGGGACCGGGAAGACAAGTTTTGTGGCGTTGATGGCCCGCTATTTTATCAGAAAAAATGAGAGTCCGCTTCTGCTCGTGGACCTTGATCCCGACCAGAACCTTGCCGAAATGGTCGGTATTGACCTCGGGCGTGAAGGCGTAAAGACCATCTCAGAACTGGTCACGGATACGTTCCTGAAAAAGGGCGGGACCACGACCGGTATCGCGCCGTCAGAACGGATTGAGACAGCCGTCCTTGAACGCGGGCTCTACGAAGGAAAGGCATTCGATCTCATCGCGGTGGGCACAAAATGGATCGAGGGGTGCTACTGTATGCCCGACGCCGCGCTCAAGGGGGCCCTTGAATCGCTGTCGAAAAATTACCGGTATGTCCTGATTGACTCGCCTGCTGGCCTTGAACATCTGAACCGGAAGATCACCGCACATGTCAACGACATCTTTGACGTGATAGGCCCGTCCAACAAATCATTCGAGCACGTGAAACGTGCATACCGGATCGCAACAGAGATCGGGATCGAATTTACCCGTTTTTATGTTGTCGGGGGGTGCCTCTTTCCGGAGGAGCTTGCACAGTCTGCAGAAGAAAAAACCGGGCGATCGTACCTGGGAAAAATCGCTTATGATCCCTTGGTTCAGGAGGCGGTCATAGCTGGCCGGTCGCTGCTCGATCTCCCCGAAGATTCACCTGCCGTTCATTCCGTCCGGCAGCTCATGGAATGTGCAGGATATTGATGATGGATAACAAATATTAATCCAGACTATTTTTTCCCTTCCTGCCATGAACAATACATTAATCTTATGACTATCGGTAGTGTACACTAGTGACAGATACCCCCGGTTGTGACACCGTTGACAGAAAAGGGCATCAATATCAGGATTAAGGATCTTCAATCTGATATCGGGCACATAAAAGATCTCGAAGTATCCATTGGGCGAATCACCCGGGAGAACTGGACAGAACCTCAGGGGCCTACACCATTTCCTTCCCTTGCCGCGTTACGGGACTGGGACCGGAAACTACTGGAGCGCTACCAGCCATTCTACCTGCCATTCTGTGACCTCTGCTGCCTCTGCACGTTCGGGAAATGCGATCTCACCGGAAGCAAACGGGGTGCGTGCGGGATCCACATGCCGGCGCAGCAGTCGCGAACGGTTCTCCTCGCTGCCTGTATTGGTGCTGCCACCCATGTCAGCCATGCGCGGGAGCTGGTCACCCATGCGATCCGGAAATACGGCAGTGATTACCCGCTTGACCCGGGTGGGCTGGCTGTCGAAGTGGAGGCACCGGTCATGCGCCTTGTGTGCGGTGTCAAGCCTGCGAAACTGGGTGACCTTGAGAGCGTGCTTGACTATTGCGAGAATCAGGTCACTCAGCTCCTCTCGGTGGCGCATACCGGCCAGGAGTCTGATCCCCTCGACTTCGAATCCAAGGTATTCCATGCCGGTATGATCGACCAGGTCGGGATGGAAGCAGCGGATATTGCCCAGATCTCCGCATTTGGCTACCCGAAAGCGGATCCCGAGGCCCCTCTGACCGATCTTGGAATGGGGACGGTCGACACCGCAAAACCGGTTATCCTTGTCATCGGGCATAATGTGCCACCATCCATCGCCATTATCGATTACCTTTCCGAGCACCGGCTGCTGGAGCAGGTTGAGGTGACCGGCATCTGCTGCACCTCGATCGATGCCGCACGGTATTCCCCGGGCACGAAGATCATCGGCCCCATGTCGTGGCAGATCCGGTATATCCGGAGCGGGATTCCGGATGTCATTGTCGTGGATGAGCAGTGCATCCGTACCGATGCCCTTATCGAGGCACAGCGTATCCGGGCACCGTTTATCGCAACATCAGCAAAGAACTGTTGCGGACTTCCCGACCGGACGCACGACCCGGCTGATGAGATCGTCGCGGACCTTGAATCCGGGAAGATTGCCGGCGTCCTGATCCTGGACCCGGAAAAAGCCGGAGAGGTCGCAGTCAGGGTCGCCCGCGCTGTTGCACCGGAGCGGAAAAAATATGGTCTTCTTCTGCCTGTCGAAAAGATCGCGGAGGCTGCAAAGACCTGCACCCAGTGCAAGCAGTGCCGGCGGGCGTGTCCCAACGACCTCCATATTCCGGAGAGCATGAAAGCAGCCGGGAAAGGAAACATGGCGATGATCAGCGATATCTATGATGAATGCATCGGTTGTGCCCGGTGTGAACAGGCCTGTCCTCAGGATATTCCGATCCATTCCCTCATCATCTCGGCTGCCGCCCACAAGATAAAGGACGAGAAGTTCCGGATCCGTGCCGGGAGAGGGGCCATTCAGGATATCGAGATCCGAAAAGTCGGAGGCCCGATTGTTCTTGGGGAGATCCCGGGGGTCGTCGCATTTGTCGGGTGCGCGAACTACCCGAAAGGCGGAAAAGAGGTCGCCGAGATGGCTGCCGAGTTTGCAAAACGCCGGTATATTGTCTGCACATCCGGCTGCGCAGCAATGTCGGTTGCCATGTATAAAAACGAGGATGGGCTGACACCCTACGAGCAGTATCCCGGCAGTTTCGATGCCGGCGGCATCGTCAACGTGGGGTCGTGCGTATCGAATGCGCATATTGCCGGCGCCGCCATCAAGATCGCGAGTATCTTTGCACGGCGCAACCTCCGCGGGAATTACGAGGAGATCGCGGATTATGTCCACAACCGGGTCGGTGCAGTCGGTGTTGCATGGGGTGCGATGTCCCAGAAAGCGGCAGCGATTGCCGCCGGCTTCTGGCGCCTCGGCGTGCCGGTCGTTGTCGGCCCCCATGGCACAAAATACCGGCGGATGCTGCTGGGACGTGCCGACCATGAAAAGGACTGGTACGTTAATGACCGGAGGAGCGGGGAACCCGTTTACGTTGGCCCTGCTCCCGAGCACCTCTTCTTTGCGGCTGAGACCAAAGAAGAGGCGATGGTGATGGTCTCCAAGCTCTGCATGCGGCCTAACGATACGACAAAAGGAAGGGCGATCAAGCTGACCCACTATATCGATCTCCATAAGCGGATGTTGGGCACGATCCCCGGTGACATTCCCTTGTACGTCCGCACGATGGGCGATGTTCCTGTCACGATGAAGGAGGAGATCGCCCGGATCCTCACGCAGGCAGGCTGGAAAGAGCGCCCCATCCCGGATCCCACGCTGCTGTCCCCCCATCCCGTGCACAAAAAGGAGCGCTGAACTGTTATGGCGTTCACTGAACCATGGCAGACGGCTGAGATTGCAGGCCCGAAAAAAGCCTCGGTCATTTCGAAGCCTGAAGTGGCAGATGCGATTATCAAACGGGCGAGGCACCCGGTCATGATCATCGGGCACCTCGCGGCCGAGATCGATCTCGATGACCAGAAGATGATCGATTATCTGATCGAGCTGGCAGAGAAGGCACATGTCCCGATCATTGCCACCGGGCACACGAACCGCGAACTACTCAGGCGGGGGTATCAACACGCTGTGGTGATGCCGGCAATTGAAATCGGGCACCGGCTTGCCGATCCGGATTGGAAAGGGGTGGACGGCAAAGAGGCATACGATCTGGCGATCTTTGCCGGGCTCCCTTACTATATGGAATGGACGATCCTCTCCGGCCTCAAGCATTTTGCCCCGGATGTCAAGACCATGACCTTGGATAACACGTACCAGCCACATGCCAGCTGGTCATTTTCCAATATCTCGGTAAAAGACTGGCTGGAAAACCTCAGGGCAATCATCGGCCACGTGGAGGACTAACTGATGTTTGAGGACATTCCGGTTGAAGTCGGGCTCGTGCATGCCGGCGAACGGATCCGCAAAAATGATATGTATGTCGAGCTGGGAGGTCCCGAGGTCAAAGAGAAGTTCGAACTGGTCAGAGTCCGGCAGCCGGAACAGGTACAGGACGGTGCCATTACGGTCATCGGGCCCGATATCGGTCAGATGGAGACGCAGAAAAAATACCCGTTCGGTATCCTGATCGAGATCGCAGGCCCGGAACTGGAGGAGGATCTCGAAGGCGTCATCGAGCGAAGGATCCACGAATACACCAACTATATCGAGGGGTTCATGCACCTGAACCAGCGCTATGATATCTGGGTCCGGCTCTCAAAAAAAGCATACAATAAAGGATTTAAAACGCTGTCGTATGTTGGAGAGGTCCTTGAGCACCTCCTGAAAAACGAACTGCCCACCATCGAGCGCATGCAGATCACCTTTTTTACGGACGCGGAAAAGATCTCGGAGTTATATCCAGAGGCAAAAAAGACGTACGAGGCCCGCGACGCACGCGCCCGGGGGCTGACGGACGACGATGTCGATGTTTTCTACGGATGCGCCCTCTGTCAATCGTTCGCCCCGAGCCACGTATGTGTTATCACCCCCCAGCGGTACGCGAACTGCGGCGCGATCAGTTGGTTTGACGGCAGGGCTGCCGCGCGGATCGACCCGAAAGGGCCGATATTCGCTATAGCGAAAGGCGAATGCCTCGATACGATTCGCGGAGAATATACCGGTATCAATGAGAGCGCAAAAAAACGTTCGCTGGGAGCGGTAAACCGGGTCTATCTCTACAGCGCCTTTACGTATCCTCATACCTCCTGCGGATGTTTTGAGGGGATTGCATTCTATATACCGGAAGCGGAGGGGTTCGGCATTGTCATGCGGGGGTACAACGACGTCACCGTGAACGGGCTGCCCTTCTCGACCATGGCTGACTCCACTGCAGGTGGGAGGCAGGTAGACGGCTTCCATGGAATCTCTCTCGAGTACATGCGCTCACCCAGATTTCTGGCTGCTGACGGGGGGTATGCCCGTGTCGTCTGGATGCCGTCCGATCTGAAAAAGCAGATCCAGCCCTTTATCCCGGCAGAACTTTTTGAGAAAATTGCCACGGAAAAAGATGTGAAGACTACGAGGGATCTTGTTGACTTTCTCCGGGAGCACCTCCACCCGGTGATGGATCGATGGCAGGTTGAGGGAAGTAAAACCGATGCCTCTTCCATAATTCCGGTTTTTGCCGGTGGCGATATACCTATGACTGCCGGGGGATTCAGGATCATCCTGAAAAATGCACGGATATACGCGGAACGGGTGATTGTTCAGCCGATCCGGCCGGAGAAGCAGAAGCAGAGTGACTGATATGCCGGAAGAGAACACCAGCCGGAAGAATAAAGGGATATCGCCTGAATCATTGCCCCATCTCCTCTCCTTTCTCTCCGGGGTGGACACAATGGAGTTCGAGCAGTTTTCCATGGAGATTGGAGACCTCGAACTCTGGATCGCGGCGGGAACGCCCGCTGCACCTGCCTGCACTCCGGCAGCAATCCGGCAGAAGCCGGTGGCACTGATACCGGAAACGTATAGTATCCCGCAGGAAGAATTCCCGGGGCGTGTCCGTGAGGTCCGGCTGGGCGCTACGCGGAGCGAAGGGGGGAGCCGGGGAAGGTCGCTTGTTGTCGGCGGTGCTGATGCCCCGCCCTTTGTCTATCAGGACCGGCCACCCACGCATCCCCCGCTGTTTGCGCTCGACGTCTTTGATATGGAAGTGCCTCTTCCCGCGGCGCTCAAAGCCGGTATCAGGGACGTAATGGGCGACCCTGCCGAATGGGCACGGCTGAACGTCAAGAAATTCGGTGCGGATATGGTCACAATTCACCTCATGTCCACCGATCCGCTCATCCGCGATACATCTCCTGAAGAGGCTGCACGCACGGTTGAGAATGTGTTACAGGCTGTCGATGTCCCGCTCATAATCGGAGGCTGTGGCGATCCCCACAAAGATGCACGGGTCTTTACAAAAGTCGCCGAGGTCGCTGCCGGGGAACGGGTGCTCTTAAACTCGCTCACACTGGAAATGACCGAGGCAAAAACACTTGACGGAGTAGCGAAAGCAGCAAATGAGCACGGCCACGCAGTCCTCGGGTTTACGGGGCTCGAACTGAACAAGGCAAAGGAACTGAACCGCCGACTCTACGAGTTCCTCCCGCCAGAGAGTATCGTTATGGATCTCACGACAGTTGCGCTCGGGTACGGGCTTGAGTATTCGTACACCATTCATGAACGCGCCCGGCACGCGGCGCTGATGGGCGATACCGAACTCCAACACCCGACCATCTCCGCATCCACCAACGCGTGGGCGGCACGCGAGGCATGGATGCAGATGGATGCACGCTACGGCCCGCGGGAGTTCCGCGGGCCACTCTGGGAGACGATCAATGCCCTCATTTTGCTCCTTGCCGGTGTGGACATCTTCATGATGATGCATCCTGCGGCGATCCGGACAATGAAAGACACGGTCCGGATGCTAACGCAGAAAGAGACCGCCGGGCCGGTTCAGAATATTCCATGGGCAACCACAAAGATCTCGTAAGGGAGGAACTGGCATGCCAGAGCGTACCGTGAGAAAATCCATCAAGGAGATCAGCCCCATTGATGTCTACAAACTCCTCCCGAAAACGAACTGCGGTGAATGCCATGAGGCAAACTGCATGGCATTTGCCACACGGGTGGTCAATGGCGAACTGGGAGTTGAGCACTGTCCGCCATTGGCCAGCGAGGAATACCGGGCCGCATATGAAGACTTACTCCAGCTCCTCGCACCCCCGGTAAGAACCGTTCTGTTCGGCACCGGTGATCGTGCCGTCAAAATCGGTGGGAAATACGTGTTGTACCGGCATGATTTCACGTACCACAATCCCCCGCCCATTGCCATCGATATCCCGGACGATATGCCGGATGAGGAACGGGCTGCCCGTATCAGGGCGATCGAATCGTTCAGCTATAATTATATCGGGCGGAACCTCCGGCCGGATGCCATCGCGATCCGCTCGACCCGGAACGATCCGGCCGCATTTGCGTCTGCGGTAAAAGACATCGCTGCCCGTACTAATCTCCCGCTTGTCCTCTGCACGTTCGATCCGGTCGTCATGGAGGCCGGGCTGGCCAATATCAGAGACAAGTGCCCGCTTCTCTATGCTGCGAACCGGGACAACTGGAAAGAGATGGCAGAGATTGCACTCCAGTACCGTTGCCCGCTGGTCGTGTCTGTCCCGCATGATATCCCCCTCCTGCGGTCGCTGGTAAAAACACTGGTCGAATATGGCGTTGCGGAGCTGGTGCTCGATCCCGGTACAACAGTTGAACCGGATCTCGCCGCGACGATCCACGATTTCTCCCAGATCCGCCGTTCGGTATTCCTGGAAAACGACGTTCTCCTCGGTTACCCGCTTCTCGGGGCCCCTATCGCTGCATGGCTCTCCCCGGAGATCTCCCGGGAGGTGATCCAGTGGAAGGAGGCATGCACAGCCGCCATGCTGATCACCCGGCATGCAGATCTCCTGATCCTCCACAGCCTTGACGGCTGGGTGATCCTCCCCCAGTTGATCTGGCGGTTTAACCTCTATACCGATCCCAGAAAACCGGTCTCGGTGGATGCCGGTGTCAGGACATTCGGTTCGCCGGACAGGAAATCCCCGGTGCTGATCACGACCAACTACGCCCTCACCTACTTCACGGTGGAATCGGATATCAAATCCGCCGGTATCGACTGTTACCTCGTGGTAGTTGATACCGGCGGTATCAGCGTCGAAAGCGCAGTTGCCGGCAGGTACCTGACCGCGGAGACCATGGCAAATGCCCTCCGTGATTACCAGGTTGCCGACATGGTCGACCACCGGTACCTGATCGTCCCGGGCCTTGCTGCCCGGCTGAGCGGTGAGACGGAAGAAGCAAGCGGCTGGAACGTCATTGTCGGCCCCAAGGACTCCTCCGGCATCGCCGGGCTCCTGAAAGCCCGCTGGCCGCCCAAAGATGTTCTATCGCCCGCCCTGTCATCATAAGAATCTGCCAAAAAAGGATCAAAAACCCAAAAGGTATAGTCCGGTAGCGCTATTGGGAGCGTGGGGTCATCACATGAGCGAGCAGGAAGTGAGAGTCTTTTTCCAGCCGATGAACCGGATGGTACTGGTTTCCCAAGGTACCCCACTTCTTGATGCCCTGCGCCGGGCCGGCGTTGCTATTGAAAGTATCTGCGGGGGAAAAGGGCTCTGCCGGAAGTGCAAAGTCATACTCACCAGCGGGACATGCACGATCTCAGCTCAGCCCGGTGCCCATCCACTTCCACCGGAGGATGCTGCTCACGGGTACTGTTATGCCTGTCAGGTAACGCTGACCGCTGACGCTGAATTCACGATACCGGTAGAGAGCCGGATCGACACCCCCCAGATCCTTCTCTCTTCCGAGATAAAAATCGGGCGTATTGCACCTGCGGTGAGGCGGTACCGGGTGGAGATCTCGCTATCGGACGGGCTGCCGTTTGCATCGCCATCTATCCGTCTTGCCGGGTATGCCGGCGAGCGCCCGGTAATGAGCGATGCAGTATACCAAGCCCTTGTTACCGCCACCGGACCGCTCGTCGCGACGGTTTCACAGGTCAGTACGCCCCCGGAAATGATCGATGTGGCACCGGAGCCCGGTACGCGCCGCCCCATCTACGGTTTGGCCATCGATCTTGGAACCACAACGGTGGTCGGTTGCCTTGTCAAGCTGGAGACCGGCGAGATCGTGGAGACCGGCTCGACGCTCAACCGCCAGATCACCTATGGTGAGGAACTGATCACCCGGATCGGTTATTCCGGCCTGCCGGAGGGTCTTGCGACCATGCAACGGGCGGCGGTGGACAGTATCAATACGGTAATCACCCAGATCTGCGGTGCAGCAGGTCTTGCTAGCGCAGACATTCTGGATATCTGCGTTGCCGGAAATACGGTCATGAACCACCTGCTCTGCGGCATCGATCCGCAGTACCTGGAGATGGCAAATGCACCGGTCTCCCGGATGCCCGTCATCCGGCATGCCCGGGACACCGGACTCTCTTCCCACCCGGCCGCGTCATTATACTGCCTGCCAAACGTCAGCCGGTTCGTAGGAGGCGACGCGGTTGGCGACGTGATCGCTTCCGGCATGCATTCCTCCGATGCACTTTCACTTCTCATCGATCTCGGTACGAATGGCGAAATCATTCTCGGCAACCGGGACTGGATGGCATCAGTCTCCTGCGCATCCGGGCCTGCCTTCGAGGGTGCCGGCATCACGGCGGGCATGCGTGCGATGAGAGGCGCGATCGAACACGTCCATTCAGGACCGATGACCGGGGAAATCTCCTGTTCAGTCATCGGGAACGTGCCTCCCCGGGGTATCTGCGGTTCCGGTATCATCGATGCGGCGGTCGTGATGTTCGAATCCGGTGCTCTCGATTTTGCCGGAAAGCTCGATCCCGGACACCAGCGGGTCCGGAACGAGTCCGGAGTGCTGGAATACGTGCTCGTACCGTCACCCAAAACCGCAACCAAGCGGGACATGGTGATCACCCAGCAGGACATCGATTACCTCATGGATTCAAAGGCCGCTGCCTGCGGGGGGATTGGCGTGCTCCTGAAGAAATACAAACTGGCGGTGGCCGACATCGAACACGTGTACCTTGCCGGCGCGTTTGGCGCTTTCACCGATATCGGAAATGCCACCCGGTTCGGGATCCTGCCGGAGTTCCCGCGGGCCGCATTCCACCCGATCGGCAACGGGTCGCTCTCCGGGGCATATGCGGCGCTCGTCTCGCGGGACTGCCGGGATCTCGCTGAAAAGGTCGCCCGCAGGATGGTCTATATCGATCTTCTGGTGGACACGGATTTCATGGAGGAGTACGCAGCAGCGCTGTATATACCCGGTAAAAAGGAGCTTTTTCCCAAGTATTCCGAAGAAAGAGAACGGAAATAAGAAGGCAAAACAATGCACGGATAATTATTTTTATCCGGTTGGACCAGATGCTGCAAAAGGGACAAATAATCGTCAATTCCGGATTTCCCATAGAGAGTGTCACGATATCGGGCAATACATGATACATTGAACGCATTTTTATAAATATTAGTAATCGAAGACACGATTTGCATTTTATTCTTTAAACATCTTTTAATTTTATAAGAAGATTAATAGACTAATTATAGTATCTATCTCCCCACAATAAGATTTATAATATGAACAAAGGGACTATTGCCATAAATAAAGGTGTTGTACTACAATGACAAGAATATCCAAGAACCTTGAAGACGGTACCGCAGGAAACATTCACGTGTCCCGCAGGCACTGGTCCGGAAAACCGGGTAAAGCGGGTGTTTGCTGATGTGTTCCATCACTCCCAATGCCAACTGCCCGAACGGTTTTGCGTATGGCCCAATTCCCGCTGGGTATCAATTGTATTCTCCAAACTTTACTTCCACCCCCCCCGTTTCAGCCGCCAATCCAAGTTCACCAAACTCTATGCAAGGTCAATTCTACGCTAATTGTCCGTTTATTTCCGCACTCGCTTCACTCGCATGGATCAACCGGAATTTCATCAAAAGTAATATTTCAGGACCAGATGGAAATGGGAACTACACATTTACTTTCTATGATCAAGGAGTGAACAGCGGTGTGACCTTACCAAATTCCAATCTGGGCACGCCGGTGCAAGTCACGATAAGCCCGCAGGTGTTGCTCGATAATAGTGGTGCTGGTGCTATCTCTAATGCAAATGGATCTTATGGGGCAGGGTCGTTTTATGCAAATGAGTATTGGCCTGCACTCTATGAACTGGCATATGCAAAATTCTGTTACTATGAAAACGGGCTTCAGCTGCAAGGTCAAAACCTGACACTCGCTGGAAATTCCATCACTGGGCCAACTCCTGCTTTTTCCGATCTCTGGGCTCTGGCAAATAACACCGTTGGAAATTATTGGGGCGGGAATGGCGCGTATGTCCTGATGTACCTCGCTCCATTGCAC
>Ga0326727_10016888_pt1 | contig 15288 bp, 18 predicted proteins | sample MB2enrmetagenome_FD_207643 | JGI IMG/M metagenome (GOLD analysis project Ga0326727, IMG submission 207643) | Lab enriched peat soil microbial communities from McLean, Ithaca, NY, United States - MB29MY | ecosystem: Environmental > Terrestrial > Soil > Wetlands > Peat | place: USA: New York... | reverse complement strand
CCATTTATCTGCCCGCATCCGCTGAAGAACAAGATCTCTCGCTGGACGAACTGACGCCACGCGAGATTGTTACTGAACTCGACAAGCACGTCGTCGGCCAGAAGGCCGCCAAGCGCGCCGTGGCCATCGCGCTGCGCAATCGCCAGCGCCGCCAGAAGCTGCCGCCCGACATCGCCGACGACATCATGCCCAAGAACATCATCATGATCGGCCCCACCGGCGTGGGCAAGACGGAGATAGCGCGCCGCTTGGCGAAACTCACTAACTCGCCCTTCCTGAAAGTAGAGGCCTCGAAGTTTACCGAGGTCGGCTACGTGGGCCGCGATGTCGAGTCGATGATCCGCGACCTGGTCGAGATCGCCATCGACATGGTGCGCGAGGAGCGGCTCGAAGAGGTCGAGGACCGCGCCGAGATGAATGCCGAGGAGCGGCTGCTCGATGTCCTCTTGCCGCCTCCGCCGCCCGCGCCGCCGGCACCGTCGTCCGCCTCTGCGCCCACTCTGGAGGCCGAGCAGCTTACGCTGCCCGGCTCTGACAGCTATCAGCGCTCCCGCGAGAAGCTGCGCCAGCAATTCCGCGAGGGAAAGCTCGACGAGCGCATGGTTGAGCTCGACGTGCGCGACCGCGGAATGGCGCAGTTCGGCATCATCAGCAACCAGAACCTTGAGGATATGGAGATGAACCTCAAGGATATGCTGCCGAATATCTTTGGCGGCAACTCGAAGAAGCGCAAGATGAAGGTCTCCGACGCCTTTGACTACCTGGTGGATGAAGAGGAGGGCCGGCTGATCGACATGGATTCGGTCAACCGCGCCGCGGTCGAGCGGGTCGAGTCCAATGGCATTATCTTTCTCGACGAGATTGACAAGATCGCCGGCCGCGAGGGCGGCCACGGGCCGGATGTATCCAGAGAAGGCGTGCAGCGCGACATCCTGCCCATCGTCGAGGGAACCACGGTGAACACTCGCTACGGGCTGGTGCGCACCGACCATATTCTGTTTATCGCCGCCGGAGCCTTTCACGTCTCTAAGCCCAGCGATCTTATCCCCGAGTTGCAGGGGCGCTTTCCTATTCGCGTCGAGTTACAGTCGCTGACCGTCGATGACTTTCTGCGCATTCTGACCGAGCCCAAAGCCTCGCTGACCAAGCAGTACTCGGCGCTGCTGGAGACCGAGGGCGTGAAGCTGGAGTTTTCACCCGAAGCGCTGCGCGAAATGGCCGAGTTTGCCTTCAAGGTGAACGAGCAGACCGAGAACATCGGCGCGCGCCGCTTGCACACCATCATGGAGCGCGTGCTCGAGGACGTCAGCTTCCTGGCTCCCGACGTGGCCCGCCGCGCTCCGGACGAAGAGGCTGCCGCACGGCTCGCCGAGGCCATCAAGAGCGAGTCTTCCACGCCCCTGCCTTACGAGGAGCGAGTTACGACCTCCGGACCGGAGAAGGTCTTCCTGATTGACGCCGAATACGTGAAGCAAATGGTGGCGTCGGTGGTGAAGGATCAGGATCTGTCGCGCTATATCCTGTAGGCAAAGGAGGCATTTTTGCTGTCTTATAACTGAGGATGAAGCGGTGAACGAGGGGCTTACCTAGTCCTACCTCAGGTCCATGCAGGGTGCCCCGGGTCCCGCTTTTGGAACCTGGGATGAATTCGCGCTGCGCGGCGCAGGCCGCCGAACCCAACAAACCAGCGCAGTGATATTCTAGAAGCAGTTGAATTAACGCAAGTTCACAGTTCACACCAAAGTCAGGTCATCCGAGTCAAGCCATGTCGATCAACGATCTCGAATTCGCTTACGCTCCCGTGCGCGATCAAGTCCGCGACCTGCGGGAGTATCTTTGACCCGGCTCGCATCCGCCGGGAACTCGCTGAAATTGAAACGAAATTAGCCGATCCAGCGCTCTGGTCCAATCCCAACGCGACTAAACCTTTGATGCGCGACAAAAAGCGCCTGGAAACGCTTGTGGCCGACGACGAGGAGCTGGTGCGCCGCACCGGCGACATCGAGGCCTACTTCGAGCTGGGGCGCGAGGGCGAGGACGTGCTCGCCGAACTCGAACGCGAGATCAAGGCCCTGGCCGCCTTCAATGAAGATCTGGAAGCGCGGACGATGCTCAATGGCGAGGCCGACCCCCTCAACGCCATCGTCACGGTGCACCCCGGCGCGGGCGGGACTGAAAGTCAGGATTGGGCCGAGATGCTGATGCGCATGTATCTGCGCTGGGCCGAGCAGCAGGGCTTCAAAACCGAGATCAACGACTACCAGGACGGCGACGAGGCGGGCATCAAGTCGGCCACCTTCACCATCCAGGGCGAGTACGCCTTCGGGATGCTGGCCGGCGAGAGCGGCGTGCATCGGCTGGTGCGCATTTCGCCCTTCGATTCGGCCAAGCGGCGGCACACCAGCTTCGCCTCGGTTTATGTCTCTCCAGAAATCGACGAGACCATCCATGTGGACCTGAAGGTGGAAGACCTGCGCATCGACACCTACCGCTCGGGCGGCAAGGGCGGCCAGCACGTGAATACTACCGATTCAGCCGTGCGCATGACCCACCTGCCCACGAACATCGTGGTCTGCTGCCAGAATGAGCGCTCCCAGCACAAGAACCGCGAGAGGGCTATGAAGATGCTGCGCTCGCGGCTCTATGAGTACGAGCTCGAAAAGAAGCGGGCCGTCAGCCAGAAGCTGGAAGACTCGAAGCTGGAGATCAACTTCGGCTCGCAGATCCGCTCCTACGTCCTGCAACCCTATCGCATGGCCAAGGACCATCGCACCAAGGTCGAAGTGGGCGATGTGGACAAGGTGCTGGACGGCTACCTGGAGCCCTTCCTGCGCGGCTACTTGCTGGCCAAGCGGCGCGGCACCGCGGTTATGGCCGAGGCTGGCGACGATCTGGACGTATAGAGCAGGGAATAGGAAACAGGGAACAGGGCGTCCGCGCCTGTTTTTTCAGCTTTTCTCCATCCCGGCACACGAACTTTGTGAGCTGGGGTGGGGAAATGGGACGCCATTGCGGCTGTGTAAGTTTATCGTCTCCCAGGTCCCAAAAGCGGGACCTGGGGCACCCGCACCCACACTGTCCGTTCCCATATCCCAAAAGTGGAACCTGGGGTGCTCGCATCTACACAGTCTGTCAGGCTGCCGCATTCTATTTGGCTGCCGGATCGTGGCGCAGGCGGTATTCGACCAGCTCGGTGATGCTCAGCACAACCATTTCGCGGCGCTCGGCAAATTCGTCGATGTCGTCGCCCTTGGCCATTGTGCCGTCGGGGTTGGTAATCTCGCAGAGCACCGCGGCGGGCTTCAATCCGGCCAGCCGCGCCAGCTCGACGGCACCCTCGGTGTGCCCCTGGCGGGTGAGAACGCCGCCCTCGGAGGCCCGGAGCGGGAAGACGTGGCCGGGGCTGACCAGGTCGGCGGGCTGCGCGCCCTCCCGGATGGCCGCGCGGATGGTGGTCACGCGGTCCTGCGCCGAGACGCCGGTGGTGACGCCTTCGCGGGCCTCGATGGTCACCGTGAAGGCCGTCTGAAAGCGGCTCTCGTTCGTCTTCACCATCAGCGGCAGTTGTAGTTTGTCCAAGGTCTCCTGCGGAAGGCAGAGGCAGACGATCCCGCTGCCCTCGCGAATGAAGACGGCCATGGTGGCGGGGGTGATTTTTTCGGCGGCGACGATCAGGTCGGCCTCGTTCTCGCGGTCGAAGTCGTCGACGAGAATCACGGGGTGGCCCCGGCGCATATCGGCCAGAGCTTGGGAGAATCTTTCTTCAAAGGGAATGGATGCAGAGCTGAGCAGTGCGGCGGCGGGTGAAGATGACATTTTGGAAACGCTCCTCGTACGCAAGATCGACGAAAAAACGTTTCAGGGCTGGACCAACCGCCACGCGCGGCTCTGTGAATTGAACCGGAGGAAAACAGGCGGTACGGCACATCTTCTTTCGTCCGGACTGTTACCGTCGGCTCTGGAATCTCACCAGATCTGCTGACCCTGCACTGGATGCAGGCGCTCGCGGGCTTTCACCGCCGGTGGGGAGTCACACCCCGCCCTGAAGACGTACGCCAAATTGAGTTCCATTATGCGCGGGCGGGCCGGGGTGGCGCAAGTGGGCGGGACAGGCCGCCCACTCTTTCCGCGATGAAGCCAAGAAAAGTATGAGCGTCCAGGTTTTCCACCCTAGGGCGACGAAATGGGAAAAGCAGGTTCTTCGACTTCGCTGCGCTTCGCTGCGCTTCGCTCAGAATGACAGCTTGTTAGCAGTGCCAGGGCGCGGGACTTACTTCAGACCCCCCCGCGCTTCCCGGTCCGGATGCGCCGAATCTCTTCCATGCGCTGGGCGAGGATTTTTTCGCGGCCCTCCTGGGTGGGGTGGTAATAGCTGCGGCCCTTCAGCGAGTCGGGCAGGCAGTCCATTTCGGCTACCTTGCCCTCTTCGTTGTGGGCGTAGCGGTAGCCCTTGCCGTAGTCGAGCTCCTTCATCAGTTTTGTGGGCGCGTTGCGCAGATGCAGCGGCACCGGCTCCTGGCGGGTCTCTTCGACCTCGCGCTGCACGGCGCCATAGGCTGTGTAGACCGAGTTCGACTTGGGAGCCAGCGAGAGGTAAACGACCGCCTCGGCCAGGGCCAGATCGCCCTCCGGTGAGCCCAGGAAATCGATGGCCTCCTTGGCCGAAAGCGTCAGATTCAGCGCCTCGGGCGCGGCCAGGCCGATGTCCTCGACGGCCATGCGGACGACGCGGCGGGCGAGATAGAGCGGGTCTTCACCGGCGGCGAACATGCGCGCCAGCCAGTAGAGCGCGGCGTCGGGGTCCGAGTTGCGCACGCTCTTGTGCAGGGCGGAAATCAGGTTGTAGTGCTCCTCGCCGGACTTGTCGTAGACCAAAACCCGCTGCTGCACGGCCACCGTGGCCAGGGCTTTGTCGATGTGGTTCCTGCCGGGCGGAGCTGTTTTTTGACCCGCTTCCTGGGCCAGTTGCGCGGCCACTTCGAGCGTGTTGTAGGCCGAGCGGCAGTCGCCCGAGGAGTAGCTCGCGATCAACTCCAGCGCATCGTCGTCGGCGGTCAGTTCCAACCCACCCAGGCCGCGCTCCTTGTCTTCCAGGGCGCGGCGCAGAAGGGCCGTGATCTGCTCCTCGGTGAGCGGGTGGAGGACGTAGACGCGGCAGCGGGAGAGCAGCGCCGAAATAATCTCAAAGGAGGGATTCTCGGTGGTCGCGCCGATCAGCCGGATCGAGCCGCGCTCGACGTAGGGCAGGAAGGCGTCCTGCTGGGCCTTGTTGAAGCGGTGAATCTCGTCGATGAAGAGGATGGTCCGCGAGTGCATCTGCGAGGCCTGGGCGGCGGCGGCCATCACCTGCTTGATCTCCTTGATGCCGCTCATCACGGCGGAGAACTCGATGAAGGTGGCCTGGGTGGAGTCGGCGATGATCTTGGCCAGAGTGGTTTTGCCCACCCCCGGCGGACCCCAGAAGATCATCGAGCCGGGGTCGTCGCGCTCAATCTGAACGCGCAGGGGCTTGCCGGGGCCGACCAGGTGCTCCTGGCCGCTCAGCTCGTCGAGCGTGCGCGGGCGCATCCGTTCGGCCAGGGGCGCGGCGCGCAGCGGGCCTTTCTGGCCTTCCGGTTCGCCGTCAAAGAGACTCATCGCTGACTCCTTCCTGGCTTTCGTCCAGCCCGCTGCCGGGAGGCCTCGTAGAGCAGCACGCTGGCGGCCACAGCGGCATTCAGGCTCTCCACCGGGCCAGGGCAGGGAATCGTCACCGCTCCATCGGCTTGCGAGGCCACCTCTTCCGGCACGCCGTTGCCCTCATTGCCGATGATGAACGCCACCGGTCCGGCAAGGCCGATACGATCAGCCGCTTTGGCTCCGGCGACGGCGGTCGAGAGAATTTTCACGCCGGCCGCGCGCAGGCGGGCAAAGCCCTCTTCCGCGCAGGCGGAGATCAGCGGAAGCCGGAAGAGGCTGCCCGCCGAAGCGCGCACCGCCTTGGGATTCCAGGCGCTCACGGTTTCAGGCAGGCTGAGAACACCAGTGGCGCCGAAGGCCTCGGCAGAGCGCAGAATCGTTCCCAGGTTACCGGGATCTTGCAAACCGGCCAGCACGACAATTAGCGGCGCGGCTTTTCCCAGTGGCGGAAGGGCTTTTACCGCGCCGCCGAGCAGATGCTCCCAATTCCACTCCGGCGGCTCGACCAGCGCCGCCACCGGCTGGGGCGTCTCGGTGGCCAGCACGGAGTTCAACAGCTCCCTGGGCACGAGCAGCAGATCGACCTCTACGGGCAGTCTCAGTCCTTCCAGCAGATGCTCCGCACCTTGCGCAATGAAGACGCAATCGACGCGCAGGCCGGCGCTGAGAGCCTCTTCGAGCAGATTCGGCCCCTCAATGCCCACCAAGCCGCCCGCCAGGCTGCGGCGGCCGCGGCCAGCGCAGGCCAGCGCGCGGCGCAACTCTTTCAGACGAATGTTCTGCTTACTCTGTACAATGCGAAGAGGCATCTTGTGCGAACCGGCCCTTCTATGGCGATTCTGGCTTTGGCGATTCCAGCTCTAGCTGATTCTAGTCTGTCAGTGAGCATCCAAGCCGGCGGACGACTTGTGCCGTCGCAGGGGCTGTGATAGCTTTCGTTTTTGTGGCGTCTGCATTTCGGGAACTGAGGTAAGCTTTCTTGTCCGCGGAGATCTTGCGCGTCCATCCCGATGAACCCCAGCCTGATCGGATCGACTATATCGTCGCCTGTCTGCGCAAGGGCGATGTAGTTGCCCTGCCAACCGACACCTTCTATGGTCTGGCCGTCGACCCGGTGAACCTGCATGCGGTCGAGCAGATTTATCAGATTAAAACCCGCCAGAAGCACAAGCCACTGTCGCTGCTGATCTCTTCGCTGGCTCAGGCCTATGAGCTGGTCCGCAGCGCCGATCCCATGATGGACAAGCTGGCGGAGCGCTTCTGGCCCGGCCCGCTGACCATGATTGTGCGCGCCGGAACCAGACTGCCCCTGCGCTCCACGGCGAATACCGGCAATGTGGCCCTGCGCGTGCCCGACGCCGCCATTCCCCGCGCGGTGGTGGAGCGTTTCGGCCTGCCCGTTACCGCTACCTCGGCCAACCTGCAGGGGGCCTCGGAGTGTACCCATGCGGCCTGCGTTCGCGACCAGCTTGGCGACCGCATTCCGCTCATCATCGACGGCGGCCCCACCGGCCGCCGGCAGCCCACCACCATCGTCGATCTCACGCTGGGCGAGGGACGCTGGGAGATTCTGCGCGAAGGCGCCATTCCCACCCATGAGATTGTCATGGTCTTACAAAGATAGGAACCAGGTTCCTGTTCCCTGCATCAGAAGGTTTCCATGAAGCGCCAAACCAGATCAAAACGCCGCAAATGGATTCTCCGCGCCGCGCTTTTGCTGGTGCTGGCGCTGGCCGTGGGGGCACTGGGCTGGTGCCGTTGGGTTTACGCGCAGATTGAACGCTATGCCGGCCAGGATCAGGCCGACCAATTCACCCAGGCGGACCAAACTGCCCCAGCCGCCCAAGCGGGTCAGACTGGCCAGGCCGCTCCCGCTGACGCCATCGGGGTCTTCGGCGCAGCCGAGTACGATGGCCGGCCCTCGCCGGTCTATCGTGCCCGCCTGGACCACGCTCTTGTCCTCTATCATCGCGGCGTCGCCCCGCTCATCATCACCCTGGGCGGCAACGGCGGCGACGAGTACAACGAGGGGGCCGTGGGCCGCAAGTACCTGATGGCGATGGGCGTCCCCGAGAGCGCTATCATTGCCGAGACCGAGAGCCGCAACACCGAGGAGTCGGCCCGCCGCATTGCCGTCATCGCCCGCGCCAACGGGCTTCGCCGGCTGGTGATCGTCAGCGACGGGACGCACCTGTTCAGGATTCACGAGATCTGCGCCGCTGAGGGGCTGAATGTGCTCACCTCGCCGCGTCCCCGCGTGGAGGTCGAGAGCGAGACCAATGAATCGGCGGGGGAGTTCGAGCGTATCGCCCACGAGATTCTCAGCTATACGGCCTGGCGGATGGGTTTGCACTGAAGCAGAGTGTGGCCTGCACTGAAACAGGGTGGGGTGTGTCACCCGGGTTCACCGGCCGCCCAGCCCCGATATTCCCTTTTCTGAGCCGCATCGAATCCCCGGTTGCCTGATTTACAATCATACGAACGGTCTAAATGTACCAGTTGAGTAATCGACGTAAACTCAACTTATATATAGGTTTAACTGAGTAATATGAAAATGTGATACTTCCGTTCGATTGTATCTATCGCCCTCTATTTCATGCCATTTCAGGCCATGGGTGGCACAAAAGTGGCACAATTTTGGCACAATTTCAAACCCCCCCCTATCAAAATCAACTCCCCCTATCGCCCGACGGGCAGAATCGCAACTCGGCCTCAGACAGAGATTTGCGCGCTATTCTCCCGCGCGAGTGAGATATTCTTTCTTTTTTTGTTGCATTGGGTCACATTTAATGTACTGTGGTGGTGTACTGTCTCATTTATTATCATTGATTGGAGGATTCACCCCCGATGGCAACTGAAGTGAAAAACATCCTGGAGCAAACACAGGCGGGAATCTTCCGCGAACTGATCGAACTGGCTCCCCGCGAAAAGCGGGCGCGCGCGGTGCATCTCGTGGAACAGTACGGCGAGATTGCCCGAGCCATCTCCATGCTCGGCTCCTCGCAACACGGGGCGCGCTATGCGTCCTGCCAGTACCCTATCGACGCCATTGTGCTGCTGTTGCAGGACATGGGACGGCCGGCTCCGGCTGCGGAGATTGTGGAGGGAGTGGCCACGAGCGGCTGGCGGCCCGGCAACGATGCTCTGAACCGGGGGAACGTCAAAAAGAGCCTCAAACAGTACCTGGTAGGCCAGGCTAAATCAAAATCCCCCATAAAGCAGGTGGGGGATTTGATCGGGCTGATTGAGTGGGATGATCAGATCTTCCATAATGATCTATCCACCGTTTAGGCATCCTCCACAAACGGACACGGCACAATCCTGACCAGGTTCGTTGTCGCTATAGCGTTGTAATCCACCCAGGCCGGGCGGTTCGCCGTGCTCCATTCCTCACGCTGCCTGGCTGTGAGGGCACAACCAGAATGTGCCATTAACCATTCGAGTCCTGCGATGGTGGGACACTGCTCCCAAAACTCATCACGGCTGAGTCCTGCTGCATATTTTAATAGTTCCGTGGGTGCATGTTGCTCGTGCATCCACCCGTCAAAAGCTCGCGCGTCACTAGGCGGAACATTCAGGGGGTGCCAACTTTCTTTTTTCTGTGAGGTTTTGTTGCCTTGAGTTTATGCCGGGATTACCCGGAGCGTGAGCATTAAATGCACAAAAGATACATAATTCGACTCCTCGGTATATCTTTTATGCACATGAAAGAGCGTGTAGCGTTGGAACGAGGCCTCGATGAAAGACAAGCGGATCGTTCTCTCGCTGCCCGATAAGATGGTGCGGTTTCTGGATGAAATGTCGCGCGAGAGTGGCATGGACCGCACGAACCTGATCCGCATGAGGCTGTGGGAGTGGATGGTGGAAGAACGGGAGAACAAGGCCCCGCCGCGGCGGTCAGCGTCCATCCAGCCGCCGCCGCAGCCGTAAGCGGTCTTGTTCTGGTAGGCCTCGACCCGCGCACGGTCGTCCACCTGATCGGCCCAGGCGCTATACTTGCGCGCAAGGAGAAAGCCGTGAAAATCATCAACCTTATGGGCGCCCTGCTGGCTAGCGCTGGGATGCTGTGCGCCGCGCAAGCGCCCCCGCAGCCTGTCGTCACGTTCATTTGGCAATCGGACAATCCTGCCTGCACGACCCGCTACTTCAATGGGAGCCAGTACGCGGCCATCTTTACGAACATCTCCGTGGTCACTGTTTCGATTGGCTATAACGCTGGAAAGACTGCGGTCGGAATCATCGTATCGAACCGCAAGGACAGTAAACGGCGACTCGAAGTCCTGCCGGAGAATGTGCGTCTTTTCAGGGTCACTCCGAAAGGTCTGGAAGAGCAAAAGCGGGTCGAGGCGGAGAAACTGGCGAGGCGCATGGAGCGCAGCGCACGCATCGGCGCTGCCTTGAGCGGTGCTGGGGCGGCTTTTAGCCAGACGACGGCGACTGGTACGGCGACCTACAGCGATGGAACCACGGCGGATTACAGCGTTTCTATGCCCAATACTCAGGCCCAGGCGCAAGCGCGCGCCAGTGGGCAAGAGGGCATTGCGAGATCGCAGGCAGCCGGCGCTGATGTCGTCGCCGTAGAGTTGAAGCGCAACACCCTCTTTCCTGGGCAGGACACAGGGGGACAAGTTTTTTTCAAGGACCAGAAGAAAGGCGACATGGTTCTGGTCGAGGTCATCGTCGGCAATGCCAGCTACCACTTCCCGATGCAACTTGCAAAAAAGAATGGGCTTGCATCGGTGCGCGATGCGCTTCCTCTCGAATTGGCTCAGTGATGGCATGGTCATCCCTAGGCTCTCAAGTGCTGGTAGAGGGTTTCGCGGCTGATGCCGTACTCCCGCGCCAGCGCCGCCTTGGTCTCGCCGCTGGCGGCCCGCTGCCGCAGCACCGTGACCTGATCCGCGTCCAGCGACGGTTTGCGGCCCTTGTAGACTCCGTTCTTCACCGCTATGGCGATACCCTCGCGCTGGCGCTCCTTGATGAGCGTGCGTTCGAACTCCGCAAATGCTCCCATTACAGACAGCAGCAGGTTGCTCATGGCCGAGTCGTCGCCGGTGAAGGTCAGGCACTCTTTCTTGAACTCCACGCGGACGCCGCGCTTGGTTAGGCCCAGGACGATGCGCCGCAGATCGTCGAGGTTACGCGCCAGCCGGTCCATGGAGTGGACGACCAGCGTGTCGCCCTCCCGCAAATAGTCCAGCGCCAACGCAAGCTGGGGCCGGTTGGTGTCCTTTCCGCTGGCCTTCTCCTCGAAAACCTTGTCCAGATCCAGCCCGGCAAGCTGCCGGTCTGTGTTCTGGTCCACCGTCGAGACTCTGATGTAGCCGATCCGCTTTCCTGCCGTCATTTGGTGCCTCCTAGTGGCTTAGGGGTGGCCGGCCGCGTCGGCCTGGCTGCCATGGGTGGGTGCCGGTGCGAGTCCTGCGGGCCTCGGTGATCTGTAGCGCGTGCCGCGCGCAGTAGATGCTCCCTGGGGCTGCCGGTGTGTCGCAGCGCTCACAGTGTCCTGCGGCACGCCTGCGGGCCATCCTGACCGCCGTGGGGCTGCATTGCAGCAGCCTGGCGACGGCGGCAGGACTCAGAGATGCGTATTCAGGGGGGATTTGCATGGGTGTCCTGCGCGGAGTGGTCGCCGCGCTCGGGGTGGGACGCAACCGCTTGCCTAAGGATGGGTCCGGACGGGCGGTTGAACTAATCGAAATTGGAATTGATCCAGATGCGGAGCGCTTCAGCAGCTTTCTTCCGGTCCTGGCAATCTCCCCCTGATGTGGCAATGCGGAGTAAAGATGCCGGAACAACTCGATCGGCGAGCATCTGCGGAGTGGATTCGATGCGCTCACGGCCATAGTGTATTTGCAGGGTGAAAGTATCATCGCTGCTCAATGTGATTTTGCTTCCATAGGTTGACACTGCATATTTCGTATTCATGGTCGTTTCTCCTTTGCCCTTGGTGAGACTGCCGGGATGCGCTCCCGGCGAGCGGTGAGATCACGGTAATCGCTCTGGGCTACCTCTTGGGGTGCTCCCGGCCTAGCAGGTCACAGGCCAGGCGTTGCAAGTCGCTGGCTTCGGTATTGCCTGCGGCGGCCATGCGGACAAAGTCGCCGACCGCGCCAGAGAGCACAGGCGCAGGACTCGATGCGCAGTTGATCTTTTCGCAGAGGTCGTCTATCGCTTCGTCGCTCAGCATTTTCTCCTCGTCGCTGAAGTGGTCACAGTTGGCTCCGCATGATCCGGTGCCGGTCTGGATGCAGCGCAGCGCGTGCAGTATGGTAGCCGTCTCGTCCACGTCCAGCGTGAGCGGCAGAGGCTCAGGGGGCTCGGGGTGAGCAAGCTGGATCTCGCAATACTTGCCTGCCTGCTCCAGGTCGTCGAGGTCCACGCTCTCTGGTCCGTCTTCCGTCATTACATCAAAAACTCTAGCCATTGTGCCTGGCGCGATCTGCGCGGCGCGGGCTTTCTTGGCGGCCTCGATGGGGCTCGAAGCGATCACGTCGATGGTCCAGTCCACGCGGTAATCGGTAAGATCATCGGTTTTGGCAGGACTCAAGCCTACGGTTTGGGCTACGTTCATGGGGTCTTCGGAGGGATGTACGGTGGTCATGGCGGTGACTCTCTTCCTCCCTCTGCATTTCTCATCCGGCACTTGGGAACCGGCAACGGCTGCATTACGGGCCTGAGCCCGGTTAATCACAGTTGCACGCGGCGAGAGCGGTGCTCCAGTCGCAGCCGGTCTCTTCCTTGTACTCGGCGACCATCGCGCCCGCATCAGAGCCGTGAGACTCTGCGCTGCGCTCCCGCGCTTCCCTGAGAAGTATGGCCTGGCTATGTGCGAATGCCTCGGATTTCAATGCTTCAATGTTAGCGGCAGTGAAGGCTTTGGCGTGTACGCGGTCGATGTTGGCCTGTGTGGCCGCACCCTGAGCCGTACCCACACACTTGTCGAAATCCGAGAATAGCGCGTGGGTGAAGAATCCCTTGCCGCACCATTGAACCTGAGCATTGGCGCATACTCCGCCGCGGTATCCCTTGTGTGTCTCCAGCACGAGAAAGGCATTTTCATTGCGGTCGCTCATGGTGTTGTTACGGGTCAAGTTGAGGTCGATTTTGATTGTTCTAGGCTGTGCCATAATGGGTACTCTTTTCTGCCCTGGCGGGGGCGGTTGATGGTGCGGTAGTTGTGGTCAGGCGGCATACTCGGAAAACTTGGCGTCCAAGACTGCTTTCACGTCTACCAGTTTGCCGGGGGCTGAAAGGTCAGCGAGAAGCTGTGAGCCGTGTTCAGTCAGCCCTTGATGGTTGTAGCGGCGGCAGCCGGCGTCGGGATGGTCAGGCCGCGGGCTGGACGTGGCGATCAGGTCGTACGCGTAAAGCTCGTCGTGCGCGTTACGGCTAGATGCGGCCCCTCTACACAGGACGTGCCTCAGCATCCTGACGAGCCGTGCGCGCTCTTTTTCGTGGAATTCAAACGGCTTTCCGCTGATAGATGTGAGCCAGATTTTCATTGTTTCCTCCCGGTAATAGTCTGTGTGACGGCTAGCGGATAGCCCATCCGACCAGCCAGATGGCGGCCATGATGAGCGCTGCGATGGTGGTGTAGTTCAGGTGCATCTTCCGTGGTTCCAGCAGGATGCGCGAAAACGGGTATTCGTTGGCGCTGCGCGTGGAGTCGATCTCGTGGAGGTTGGTTTCCATCCTGTTTTCCTGGCAGCGTTTAGGCCCACTGGCGGGCGCTAGGCTAGGCTGCTCCGTGGTAGACGGACTCATCGAACCGCTCGGCGTCCATGTCGCGCTGCTGCTGCTTGCCGCAGCAGTCGCGTGCGCAAAGCAGCCGCTTATCTGCCGGGAAGTAAAGGGCGTCCTCGCCTTTCTTGATGCCCAGGCCGCAGCGGCCACACTTGCCGCCGAACTTCGTCGTGATCCAGTAGGGTGCGCTGTTCCGTCTCATGGTTCCCTTTCTGCCCGCTTGCCACGCTTGCGCGCTGTGGGCCCTTACTGTGTGGCCGGTAACGCTTCCGGCCAGCGGCAGGACTCTACTCCTTCGGGTCGTAACTGGCCACGATCTCGTCCTTGTGGTAGATGGTCCAAGCGTTCAGATTGTCGAAGGTGGCTGCGCCGCGTGCCTCATGGAGCGTTTCGTAGTGGCCATGGCAGCTTGTGATGGTGTCATCGTCGTCGTCGAAGAGGGAGAAGGGGTAAGTCTGCAAATCTGTTGTTGGGTGCTCTTCTGCTTCCTCGGCGAGTTCCTCATCGCTTACGCATTGGCCGTGATCGGCGGCTGCCACGACCATATTGGCTGTCAGTTCGGTGACTGTGCCCTTGGCGAAATCCAACCACTTGTCGCCGACTAACCGCTCGGTGTAGAGCATGACCACGCCGGAATCGTTGACGTAGGAGGTCCGCAGACTCACCCGGAACTTCTCGCCGGGGAAAGCTTTTAGGCCGAACTCTGCCGGAAACTGCTTCATCGCGTCCATAACCATTGCCTTCTGCTGTTCGTATCCGATCATTGATAGCCCCTTTCAAATGTCGCTTTCAAACTTACAACTGATACAATGCACCTAAAGTGATCGGATTGCAAGAAGAAAAGTGAATAATCTTCAACTATTTTTCACTTTCGAGGTAAGTGCATGGCATTGGTTGCAGATAGCAGACCAGACGGAGAGCGATATACCCCCACCAGACCCACCGAAATGCCGTCGGAGCTGTCCTCCTTTGATCGACTCGATTACTGTCCCAACTTGAAGAGGGAGTTGCGCTCGTGCCAGGCTGCGATCATCGTGAGCTATCTCGAAACCTATTTTCCCCGTCCGCAGGACGCTCAAGGACGGCCATCTAGCGCCCCGGTGACCCTTCTACTCGACCGCATCTCGCGCGATTTGCAGATCTCCCGCAGGACTCTCCTGGTAACCCTCTCCATACTCGCCACCTGGTGGGGCACAGAAGCGGAGCGAAGCGCAGCGGCACGCACTGGACGCGAGTTTCTCAATCCCGCCCACTCGCTCCACGGCAAGCTCAAGCCCTACTCCCTCACCGGCCGAAAACGCGCTCAATGGGGTGTTACATGGCATCTCCGACGTAATTGGCCCGTCCTCAATCGCCTCCTGAATCTCTCTCATGGCCAGCAATCGCAACAGGATGAACCGCATAGCCCAACACCTGGAAATATCCAGCCGCAGCATGAAGTGAACGCGTGCGCGACCCCTCAAACTGTGTCGATGCAGCCGTTTGAAAAGGTTTTACTCTCCAAATCGGTAATTGGGCAGGACCGGCGGAGCACGCGATACACGCGCAATAAGGCGTCAAAGGAACTCGATTAGTTCCCGAAACGTGCTCGTAACCACCATATATATGATGTATTTGAGTGGCCCTCGTGAAATCGAAAACCGGGGTGCTGGGATACGTCGGAGGGTCCAGCGGACGCGCCACGGGGCTCCTAGAGGCTGTTTTGAGGCCAAAAGGGACGGTTGAACGCCGGTATTGGCGAAATCGGCCTGTGTACCATGTACACATGAGCACAATCTGGAAAGCGGTCTGGCATTGCGATGTGTGCGGTCACGAATGGCTCAAAACGGACGGCGTAGTGACGCCTGAGACCTGTCCAGTCAG
>Ga0326727_10016887_pt1 | contig 15288 bp, 12 predicted proteins | sample MB2enrmetagenome_FD_207643 | JGI IMG/M metagenome (GOLD analysis project Ga0326727, IMG submission 207643) | Lab enriched peat soil microbial communities from McLean, Ithaca, NY, United States - MB29MY | ecosystem: Environmental > Terrestrial > Soil > Wetlands > Peat | place: USA: New York... | reverse complement strand
ATAAACGGCTTCGCCATGGCCACCAAAGCCAGGGCCATCTCGGATAGCATTCTTCTTGGCCGTACAACCGTGACTATCGACTATCGGGATTATCAGATTCAGCTACTTCCGGTGAAGTGACGCGATAGCGTGGCGAATCCGGAGGTATATTCCACGCGAATCCTCGCGTATGCGCTATACTGATTTTCGTGATACCACTTTTCGGCGATTGGAAACTCGATGCCGCGCTAGGCTCCTGCCTGCTGCTGGGGCTGCGCCACGGCTTTGATTACGACCATCTGGCGGCCATCAGCGACATCACCGCCGTGCAGCGCAACTGGCGCAGCGGCCTGCGCCTGGGAATGACCTACGCCATGGGCCACGCCTTCACGGTAGCCGTGCTGGGCATTGCCGTGCTGGAGTTGCACTTGGGCCTGCCCGAAGGCCTGGACCACTGGGCCGAGCGGCTGATTGGCCTAACCCTCATCGTTCTCGGCATCGGAGTAGTGGCAGGAATTCTACGCAGGGACGCGCATGGCCACTCCCACAGCCGCGTCGAAAGCCGCCTGGCCATCGCTATCAATGGGATGCTATGGCTAGGCTGGCGGATACGCCGCACCTGGAACTCCCAGGCTCCTCAACCCAAGCGTTTTCAGTGGATGTACACCGGCAAATCGGTCTTTGTTATCGGCATCCTGCACGGCGTGGGCGCTGAAACCCCCAGCCAGCTCGCTCTTTTCTTTCTCACCGCCAACCTGGGAGGAACCTCGCGCGGCATGATGGGCCTGGCGGCCTTTGCCGTGGGCCTGGTGGCCATGAACGCCCTGATGACCGCCACCATGGGCGGAGCATTCAACGCCAGCGGCCATCACCATCCCCGCCTCTACCACGCCATCGCCTGGACCGGCGCTGCTTACAGCTTCATCATCGGTTTCATCTTCCTCTTCGGAATCTCTGACCGCCTGCCGTCGCTCGGATAGCGGGCCTGCCTCCTTCTCTGCAAACGCGCTTGCTTCCCCTCCTTATTTGGTAGATTAGATGAAGAATTATGGAGAAATTGAAATGGCAGGCATTGCCGGTATCGAAATCGCAGGTAATGTGCAGAGTAGTTCGCGGCGCAAACTTGCTAGATTGGCGGGATTTCTCTATCTCGCCTACATCGTGCTTTTTGCCTTTGCCACTTTCGTTCAGCACAAGCCCTTTGTCTGGGACGATCCCGCGGCAATGGCCAAGAATATCGCGGATTCAGAGTTGATGATTCGGATCGGGTTTATGAGCATGGTCGTCGCCGATCTATTCTTTCTTTCGACGGCCTGGGCTTTATACGTTTTGCTCAAGCCAGTGGGCAAAAATCTGGCTTTGTTGTTCGTGTTGTTCAATTTGACCGGTGTCGCCATCGAATGTGTTTATACGCTGATACAATTTGAAGCCTTTTTGTTATTAGGCAGATCCGACTATTTGCACGCATTCAAACCGGACCAATTGCAGGCATTATCCATGTTTTTCCTCAATTTGGGCGGCAGTGGGAATATGATTTTGACGCTTTTCTATGGCGTCTGGCTCTTCCCCCTCGGCTATCTGGTCTTCAAGTCCGGCTTCCTTCCGCGGATCCTGGGCGTGTTGCTTCTGCTCGACGGTTTGAGCCTGATGATCTGTTTCATTCAGCTCTGCCTTTTTCCCGCCTACCAAAAACTGACGTATCCACTGTATCCGATTATGTTCATTGCCGAGTTCGGATTAGCTATGTGGCTCATCATCAAGGGCGCAAAAAACACAGAAAATTGCGGATAATCCGTGCTAGCAATCTGGCTCCGCTTCTCAGCACGCTGTCGCGGCTGCGGTTGTCGTTAAAGCAGCGAAAATGCATGAGCGTTTTCTCATCTCAACCCCCTTGGCTCGCGCCTTGAAACGATACGATCAGCCACTACCTCCTCATGCTAGCTCATGCAAAGTCCTCTTCGCCCTGTGAGACACATCACTCGCTAGCCAGATTCTCGACAGAAATAGGCTTTCATACGATGCATATACGTATTTTCCCAACCCAGAACGGTTTCCATCTGCGGTAAGGGAGTAGCTCGATAACAACTCCAAGTGACCTAGGTCACGGCAGGAACTTGCCAACTCACGTAAAAACTAATTAGACGTGGAACCGGCGCTGCGGCGCAATTGCTGTGCGTTGCCTTCCGTGTTGGGAGGAACCGTGCCTGTATTTACACCCCCGCCGCTGCCCAGCAGCGACAACCGTTGGAAGATTGTCAACGGTACTATGCGCAAGAATGGCTATGCCCGTCACGCGCTGATTGAAACGCTCCACACCGTCCAGTCCACCTTCGGCTATCTGGACGATGACTCGATCCGCTTTGTAGCCCAATCCCTGCGCGTGCCGCTCAGCCAGGCCTACGGCGTGGTGACCTTTTACCACTACTTCAGCCTCAAGCCGCCCGGTAAGCACACCGCCACCGTTTGCGCCGGTACTGCCTGCTATATCAAAGGCTCTGACAAGCTGGTGGCTGCTGCCGAAAAGCGCCTGGGCATCTCTCGTGGTCAGACTACCGTGGACGGCCAGATCAGCCTGATGACCGCTCGTTGCGTGGGTGCTTGCAGCCGTGCGCCTGTGGTGTTGTGCGACGGCGAAGTGGTGGGCGAAGTGACCTCTGAACAAATGCTCGAGCAACTCGAAAGGTGGGCAGTCGAATGACAATCGAAGAGCTCGAACAAGTAGCCAAGAGCGTCTCCCAGGAGAACGAAAAATACGATTTTGAGGTGAACGTCTGCATGGACCTGGCCTGCATGAGCCAGGGTGCTGATCGTTTGCGGGAAGCATTGGAGAAGGCCTCTGCGGCATCGGGAAAGAACGTGCTCGTCCGCCGCACCGGCTGTATGGGACCGTGCTCTTCCGGGCCGCTGGTTCGCGTTGACCCCGATGAGACACTTTACCACCATGTGAATGCCGGCCATGCCGAGGCGATTGTGAAAAGCCTGGGCGGCGCGCCCGTTCCTGAATTGCAGTGCGACCTGAATGAGCATTTTGACAAGCAGGTGCGCGTGGTGCTGGAGAATGCCGGTTTCATCGATCCGGAAAAGATCGACGATTACATCGTCCGCGACGGTTACAAGGCGCTGCTGACCGTGCTCACCGAGATGACGCCTAACGGTGTGATTCATCGCATCACCGATAGCGGTCTCCGGGGGCGTGGCGGCGGCGGATATCCCACCGGGCTTAAGTGGGGAACGGTGGCCAAGGCCAGCGGCGATCTGAAGTACGTGGTCTGCAACGGCGATGAGGGAGATCCCGGCGCATTCATGGATCGCAGCGTGATGGAGGGCGACCCGCATCGCGTCATCGAAGGCATGGCTATTGCCGCTTACGCCGTTGGAGCCAGCAAGGGCTTCATCTATGTCCGTGCCGAGTATCCGATAGCTGTCTCTCGTCTGACCACGGCCATCCGCGAGGCCCGGCGTCGCGGCCTGTTGGGTAACGGCATCTGCAATACTGCCTTTAACTTCGATGTGGAAATCCGCCTCGGCGCCGGCGCATTTGTCTGCGGTGAGGAAACAGCGTTGCTGGCCTCCATCGAAGGCAAGCGCGGCACGCCCAGACCGCGCCCGCCCTACCCGGCGGTCAGCGGCCTGTGGGGAAAGCCCACGCTCATCAACAACGTCGAGACCTTCGCCAACATCGCCCCCATCGTCCGCAACGGTGGCAAGTGGTTTGCAAGCATGGGCTCGGAGAGAAGCAAGGGAACCAAGGTCTTCGCCCTGACCGGAAAGATTACCAACACCGGCCTGGTCGAAGTGCCCATGGGAATCAAGCTGCGCGAGATTATCGAGGTTATCGGCGGCGGCGTACCCGGCGGACACACCTTTAAGGCAGTGCAGACCGGCGGACCATCCGGTGGCTGCATCCCCGCCGAAATGCTCGACCTCGGTGTCAGCTACGATGCCCTCATGGCGGTCGGCTCCATCATGGGTTCCGGCGGCATGATCGTCATGGACGACACCTCCTGCATGGTCAATGTGGCTCGATTCTTCGTCGAGTTCTGCATGACCGAATCCTGCGGCAAGTGCATTCCCTGCCGCGCCGGAACCGCGCAGATGTACACCCTGCTCAGCCGCATCTGCTCCGGTGTTGGAACCATGGAAGACCTGGAAATGCTGATAAGCCTATGCGAGACCATCAAGGAAACCAGCCTCTGCGGGCTGGGGCAGACGGCCCCCAATCCCGTGCTCAGCACGCTCAAGTACTTCAAAAACGAGTACATAGAGCACATCGTCAATAAACGCTGTCCGGCTGGCGTCTGCAACATGGATGCGCCCGCGCCCGCCGCTGTTGCGAAGGAGGTGTTGGCATGAGCGAAGTCAAAACGCTGACGATCGACGGTCAGGAACTGAGCGCCCGCTCCGGCCAGACCATCCTGGAAGTGGCGCGCGAGAACGAGATCAACATCCCCACACTCTGCCATCTGGAGGGACTGAGCGCGGTGGGCGCCTGCCGCCTCTGCCTGGTGGAGATCAAGGGCAACAATAAGCTCCTTCCCGCCTGCGTGGCTACTGTCTATGAAGGCATGGATGTTTCCACTGACTCGGAACGGCTGCGCAAGCACCGCCGCGTCATCCTCGAGTTGTTGTTTGCCGAGCGTAATCACATCTGCTCGGTCTGCGTCTCCAACGGCCACTGCGAATTGCAGGCGCTGGCCCAGAGCCAGGGTTTGACCCACATCAACCTGCCCTATCGCAATCCAGCGCTCGCCGTGGATGCCTCGCACGAGCGCTACACCGTCGATCACAACCGCTGCATTTTGTGCTCCCGCTGCGTGCGGGTCTGCGCCGAAGTTGAAGGCGCGCACATCTGGGATGTGATGGGCCGCGGTATCGATTCCATCATTATCACCGACCTGCACGATGAATGGGGAAGCTCCGCTTGCACTCGCTGCGGCAAGTGCGTGCAGGTTTGCCCTACCGGGGCCCTTTTTGACAAGAGCAAAATTGGCTCCGAGCATCCCAAGTACCCCGATTTTCTCACTTTTCTGCATCAAATGAGGGAAGCCGTATGAGCAAACTGAAAGTTGCGACCGTGTGGCTGGACGGATGTTCCGGATGTCATATGTCGTTCCTCGACATGGATGAAAAGATCCTCGAACTGGCCAAGCTGATCGATGTGGTCTACAGCCCTATCGTGGACGCTAAAGATTTCCCCGACGAGGTGGATATCGCCCTGGTCGAGGGAGCCGTGGCCTCGGTGGACGACGAGATCAAGATCAAGAAAGTTCGCGCCCACTCCAAAACGCTGATCGCCATGGGCGACTGCGCCGTGGCTGGCAACGTGCCCTCTATGCGCAATCCCTTCGGGCCGGATGCAATTCTGAACCGGGCGTACATTGAGAATGCCTGCATTCAGCAGCAGATTCCCTGCGTCGTGGTGCCCAAACTACTCAAGATTGTGCGGCCCATTCATGAGGTTGTCACCGTCGACGTCTTTTTACCCGGCTGCCCGCCCTCGGCCGATACCTTTCACGCAGCGCTGACCGCGCTCGTAACCGGTGCGCCGCTGGATATTTCAGCCCTCACCCGCTTTGGAGCCTGAGCATGAGCCAGACCATCACCATCGATCCCGTAACGCGCCTCGAAGGCCACGGCAAGATCACCATCCAGCTCAACCCCCAGGGCGAGGTGGAGGACGCGCACTTTCACGTCACCCAGGTACGCGGCTTTGAAAAGTTTTGTGAAGGACGACCGTATTACGAGATGCCCAGCCTGACGGCGCGCATTTGCGGCATCTGCCCGGTCTCCCATCTGCTGGCCTCCGCCAAGGCCTGCGAAGCCATCATGGCGGTCCGCATTCCGCATACCGCCGCGCAACTTCGCCGCCTGTTGAATATGGCCCAGATGGTCCAGTCGCATGCCTTGAGCTTCTTCCATCTCTCCTCGCCTGATCTCTTGCTGGGCATGGAGTCCGATCCCGTGGCGCGCAACATCTTCGGCGTCGCCGCTGCCCGGCCTGATCTGGGACTGGCCGGTATCGGATTGCGCCGCTTCGGCCAGCACATTATCGAGCTGCTCGGTACCAAGCGCGTCCATACCGGGTGGGTGGTTCCCGGTGGCGTCACTGAGCCGCTTTCCTCCGCCCACCGCGACGAGATGCTGGCCATGATTCCCAAGGCCTATGCCGACCTAAAGCTGGCAATCACCACATACAAGCAGATCGCCGGCTCCTTCAAGTCCGAAATCAAGGTCTTCGCCAACTTCCCCTCCAACTACCTGGGCCTGATCAACGAGGACGAGTCCATCGAGTTCACCGACGGCGCTCTCCGGCTCATCGATCCCAAGGGCTCGATCATCGAGGACGGCATCACCGCCAGCCGCTTCACCGAGGTGATCGGCGAGGCAGTTGAAAACTACAGCTACACCAAGTTCGTCTACTACAAGCCGCTTGGCTATCCCCAGGGCAGCTATCGCGTTGGCCCGTTGCCTCGCCTTAACATTGTCAAACAAATGGGCACACCGCAAGCCGATAAGGAACTAGCCGAGTTCAAGCAGTTGGCCGCCGGACCGGTCGAGAGTTCCTTCTTCTATCACCACGCGCGCCTCGTCGAAGCTCTATACGGCATCGAAAGAATCGAGCAGATTCTTGCCGATCCGCTTATCCTCGACAAGCATGTGCGCGCCACGGCAGGCGTCAACCGCCTTGATGGCGCGGGCCAGATCGAGGCCCCGCGCGGCACGCTCAATCATCACTACAAGGTGGACGAAAACGGCAAGATGACCTGGGCCAGCCTGGTTGTCGCCACCGGCCATAACAACAACGCCATGAACAAGGGCGTGCTTCAATCTGCCAAGGCCTACGTCAAGAACGGCAAGTTCACCCCCGGCGCGCTCAACCGCATCGAGGCCGTGATCCGCACCTTCGATCCCTGCCTCAGTTGCTCCACCCACGCCTTCGGCCAGATGCCCCTTTCTCTCACGCTTGTCAACGCTGACGGCGAGGTCGTCGACCGGCTCGTTCGCTAAACTGAATCAATGAGCTCTACCCAAGCCCGATGCCTCATCCTTGCCTGCGGCAACACCCTGCGTGGCGACGACGGCGTCGGGCTTTGGCTTGCCCAGTGGGCCGAGCAGCGCTTCTCCCTGCAATCCGGCGTGCGCGTCATCGCCGACCATCAATGGACTCCGGAACTGGCTGAAGATGTCGCCCGCGCCCACTCCGTCCTGTTTATCGATTGCTCACTCAGCTTAGAATCTGGCTCGCTCCATCTGTCGCCCGTCGAACCAGTCTCCGGCGGCCCGGAACACAACACCCACCATCTCGGCGCAGCCGAACTGCTCGCCCTCGGCCGCGAGCTGTACAATTCCCTGCCCCGCGAGGCGCTGCAACTTACCATCGGCGCCGGCTCAACGGAGTTAGGCGAAGGCTTCAGCGACTCTGTGACCGCCGCGCTTCCCGCAGCCTGCTGCCTGATCGAAGAGACAGTGCTGCGATTGCTCAGCGCCTCTGAATATCCGGAACCGGCTCATTAGACCGCTCAAAAACATCGACGGCGGCTGCACCACTGTGCGCCGCCGTCGTAATGTTATCGTTCGTGAAGCCCTTAGAACGCCCCCACCGTCTGCCGCAGACTATAGGAGCTGAGCGTCTTGATGTAGTTGCCGCGGTCAAACGCCGAGGTATCGGGAACGGAGCGGCGGCTGAGGCAGCCGCGCGTCTCATTGAGCGATTTGTATTCGCGCTTCTCCAGCCAGTAGCGCATGTCGTCCAGCACTCGCTTAATGTGCTCGATGCCGTAAATGTGCAAGGCCGACGCCATCAGCACTGTGCTTCCACCGGCCATGATGCTCTTCAGCACATCCTCGGCGGAGTGCACGCCGCCGGTGATAGCGATGTCAAGTTTCACGTGGCCATAGAGAATCGCCGCCCAGTGCAGCCGCGGCAGTAACTCCGAGGGCTTGGAAAAGTGCAGCGTGGGTCGCACTTCCAGTGTCTCGATGTCAAAATCCGGCTGATAGAAGCGGTTGAACAGCACCACTCCGCGCGCTCCCGCCGCCTCCAGTTGCCCCACCAGGTACGGCAGGCTGGTAAACCACTGAGACAGCTTCACCGACACCGGTACCTTGACTGCGCTGGTTACTTCAGCCACCAGTTTGAGCAGTTGCCCCTCCATATCCGCGGAGGTGTGGTTCTTATCCGTAGCCAGCGCGTAGGTGTTCAGCTCGATGGCATCCACGCCGGCCTTCTCCATATCCTTCGCATAACGCACCCAGCCGCCCGGTGTGACGCCGTTCAGGCTGCCCAGAATAGGAATCTTCACTGCCTTCTTGCACTGCCGAACGTGCTCGAGATAGGCTTCGTGCGTCATGCGGTAATCCTTCAAATCCGGCAAGTAGTCTAGCGACTCGGGAAATGAGTCCGTGCCCCGCGACAGATCATCGTCAAGCGCCCGCGATTCCAGGGCTAGTTGCTCCTCGAAAAGCGAGTGAAGCACGATCGCCGCCGCGCCGCAATCTTCCATGCGGCGAACATTTTCAATTGGCTCCGAAAGCGGCGTGGAGGAGACCACGACGGGGCTTTTCAGATCCATACCAAGATATTTCGTGGAAAAATCGATCATTCCGCACCTCCGGCAGCTTCCGCTGCCAGCTTTTGTTCCGGCTTGTCCTCTGGCTTCTCCGCGGGAGCAATGTTCGGTGTCTCACCGCGACCCGGCATAGCCGCCCTCGCCGAGTATACCCGCCATTGCCGCTCCACGTCATCCTGCGCTTCTTTCAGCAGGTGCGCCGCCAGCTCCGGATTGCCCCGCGCCAGCATCGTGTAGCGGGCCTCGCGATAGGCGTACTCCTTGAGCCGGATCGCCGGCGCCTTGGAGTCCAGTTGGAAGGGATTCTTGCCCTCTTCGCGCAGCGCCGGATTGTAGCGCATCAGCGGCCAGTAACCTGATTGTACTGCCAGCTTCTGCTGCTCCAGCCCATGCACCAGGTCGTAGCCGTGAGCAATGCAGCTGGAGTAGGCAATGATGATCGAAGGCCCGTTGTGCGCCTCGGCCTCCTGGAAGGCCTTTACCACGTGGCTGTCGTTGCCGCCCAACGCCACCTGCGCCACGTAAACCGAGCCGTAGCTTACGGCCTCCATCGCCAGGTCCTTCCTGCTGTTCGTCTTGCCGCTGGCGGCAAACTTGGCTACCGCGCCGCGCGGTGTCGCCTTCGACATTTGTCCGCCCGTATTCGAGTAAACCTCGGTGTCCAGCACCAGCACGTTCACATTTTTGCCCGAGCCCAGCACATGATCCAGTCCGCCGAAGCCGATGTCAAACGCCCATCCGTCGCCGCCCAGTATCCACACGCTCTTGCGAACCAGCGTATCGGCAATCGCCAGCAGGTTGCGCGCATCCGAGCTCTTGTTGCCGGTCAGCTTCTCCTTCAGGGCCCTTACCCGCTCACGCTGCTGGTTCACCTCGGTCTCGGTATTCTGCGCGGCCCCCAGCAGGCCCTTTGCCAGCTCATCCCCGATGGACCCTGAAAGCCTCGTCACCAGTAACTCGGCAAACTCCTTCTGCTGGTCAAGCGCGATTCTCATGCCGAAGCCAAACTCGGCGTTGTCTTCGAATAGCGAGTTGGACCAAGCCGGTCCCCTCCCTTGCGCGTTCGACGCGTAGGGCGTGGTGGGCAAGTTGCCGCCGTAAATCGACGAGCAGCCGGTGGCGTTGGCAATATACAGCCGGTCTCCGAACAGTTGCGTCAGCAGCTTGATGTAAGGCGTTTCTCCGCAGCCCGCGCAGGCGCCGGAAAATTCAAACAGCGGCTGCAGCAGTTGCAGGTCCTTCACCTGCCCGTGCGACAACTTGGAGCGGTCAATCTCAGGAATGTTCAGAAAGTACTCCCAGTTCGCCCGCTCGACCTCACGCAGTGGCTGCTGCGGAACCATGTTGATAGCCTTCTTGCTGGCGTCGCTCTTGTTCTTCACCGGGCAAGCTTCCACGCACACTGCGCATCCAGTGCAATCCTCCGGAGCCAATTGCAGCGTATAGCGATCCTGCTCCATTCCCTTCCACTTCGGCTTGGCCCACTGCAAAGTTGCCGGCGCGTTTTTGGCCAGCGACTCCGGGTAAACCTTGGCGCGAATCACCGCGTGCGGGCAAACCATCACGCACTTGCCGCACTGAATGCACAAATCCTTGTCCCACACCGGAATAAACTGCGCGATATTCCGCTTCTCCCACTGCGCCGTTGCGCTGGGGAATGCTCCGCCGGCAGGAATCGCGCTCACCGGAATCTGGTCGCCGTGTCCCCCGGCAATCTCTCCCAGCACATCGCGCACAAACTTCGGCGCCTTGGGCGAAATCGGCGGAATAAGATCGAATCGAGATGAAACCGCCGCCGGCAGCTTCACTTTTTCCAGGTGCGCCAGCGTCGCATCGACAGCGGCAAAGTTCTTGGCCACCACCTCATCGCCACGTCTGCCGAATGTCTTCTTGATCGCCTTCTTGATCTGCTCGATAGCCTCTTCGCGCGGCAGCACGCCGCTGATGGCAAAGAAGCATGTCTGCATAATAGTGTTGATGCGGGTTCCCATGCCGGTTTTGCGCGCCACATCATTACCGTCGATCACGTAAAACTCGATCTTCTTGCGGAGAATCTCTGCCTGCGTGGTCTTGGGCAGCTTGTCCCACACCTCGGCCGCCGGATAGGGAGAATTGAGCAGGAAGACCGCTCCCGGCATCGCCGCCTCCACCACATTCATCTTCTCCAGGAAGCTGAAGTTGTGGCAGGCCACAAAGCTGGCGCGGGTGATCAGGTAGGTCGAGCGGATCGGGTTTGGTCCGAAGCGAAGATGCGAGGTCGTCATCGACCCGGACTTCTTCGAGTCGTACACAAAGTAGCCCTGCGCAAAATTCGGCGTCTGCTCGCCGATAATCTTGATTGAGTTCTTGTTCGCGCCCACAGTGCCGTCCGAGCCCAGTCCGTAAAACAATGCCCGCACCGTCTTTGCGTCTTCCGTCGAGAAGGCCGGATCATATGTCAAGCTGCTCATGCTCACGTCGTCGTTGATGCCGATGGTGAAATGGTTTTTCGGAGCGGGCTTGGCCAGTTCGTCGAAGATGCCCTTGACCATCGCCGGCGTAAACTCCTTCGACGACAAACCGTAGCGTCCGCCCACCACCGTGGGCATTTTGGCAAACGGCAGCTTGGCGGCGTTCTCTCCCAGCACCGTCATCACGTCCATGTAAAGCGGCTCGCCGCTCGCGCCCGGATCCTTGCAGCGGTCCAGAACCGCAATCGACTTCACCGTCTTCGGCAGCGCGGCCACAAATGCGCTCGCGTCAAAGGGCTTGTAGAGGCGAACCTTCAGCACTCCCAACTTCTCGCCCTTCTGCGTCAGCGCGTCCACGGCCTCTTCGGCAGCCTCGGCCCCGGAGCCCATCAAAATAATCACCCGCTCGGCGTCCTTCGCGCCGTAATAATCGAAGAGGTGGTAGGCGCGGCCGGTCTCCTTGGCAAAGCGGTCCATCACTTTTTGCACAATCCCCGGAACCGCCGCGTGGAAGGGCGAGCAGGCCTCGCGCGCCTGGAAAAACACGTCGGGATTCTGCGCCGTTCCGCGAATAAACGGCCGGTCCGGGCAGAGCGCGTTCTGCCGGTACTGGATAATGTACTTGTCGTCCAATAGCGCCCTGATCGTCTCATCGCTGATGGGATAAATCTTGTCCACCTCGTGCGAGGTGCGGAAGCCGTCGAAGAAATGCATGAACGGAATCCGTGATTCCAGCGTCGCAATTTGCGCCACCAGCGCCATGTCGGCCACTTCCTGCACGGAATTGGAGGCCAGCATCGCCCAGCCTGTCGACCGGCAGGCCATCACGTCGGAGTGGTCGCCAAAAATCGACAGCGCGTGTGTCGCCAGCGTCCTCGCCGTCACGTGCATCGTCGCCGGGGTCAGCTCGCCGGCTATCTTGTACATATTGGGAATCATCAGCAGCAGTCCCTGCGAGGCCGTAAACGTAGTCCCAAAGGCTCCTGCCTGCAACGCGCCATGCAGCGCGCCTGAAGCTCCGCCTTCGCTCTGCAGCTCTTCCACAATGGGCAATGCGCCCCAGATGTTCTTCTTCCCCTCCGAGCGCCACTGATCGGCCCACTCGGCCATCGGTGACGACGGCGTAATGGGGTAGATAGCGACCACTTCAGTGAGCCGGTAGGCAACCGAGGCGGCTGCCTCGTTTCCATCAAGAATAACCATTTTCTTTTCACTCATTTACTTAGCCTCATAACGGGTTGGGCGGAAAAATGACCGCGACTTTTAGTCTCTTATCCTAGGGGGCAAGTTGCTGTGATGCAAGACACATAGCGGGTCATAATTCCCATATCGTATGGCAATTCTCATGCTTGAATAGGGCTTTGACTAGTGCGTAGCTCCTGATACCAGGACTTGGGTAATCCACAACAAATAGAGCAGGCCGGTACCAGACAGTCTCCAGCGTTCTTAGGCATCGCTCTAGATAAGGCAAATCAATGCTTTATGGTTATGGAAAAGGCCTTGCAATGCACGTCGGGTTCTTTGGCTCTGGAACAAATGCAGAAAATGGTCGCGGCAGTGGCAACGGACGGTATACTGACACCGCAAGGTATGCTAAATGGAAATAGGGGAAACATACATTCATTGTATTAGAGATCGCTTTTTCACCATAATCAAGTGGCGGAGATTGGTGGGCGCGCGGTCTACTTTGCAATGGTATCTGATTCGTGTATGTCAGACCTTGGGAATCCGTACGCGTCAGGTCCAGCACGCATTAACGGCTCGATTGCGCGGCTCGAGCGACATGAAAGTCTTTTGGCAAATCTTCAATTTCGAAGAATATTCAACTTTGCGAGGCATGGTAAATGTATTTTTGATTCTCGACTTGGGAGCGAATGTAGGGTACTCTTCAGCTTACTTCTTAAGTTGTTTCCCCGATGCTCGTTCCATTGCTGTCGAGCCTGACGAACAAAATGTCGCAATTTGTAGGATGAATCTTGAGCCATATGATGGGCGGGCGTTAGTCCTGACTGGAGCAGTCTGGTCCCAGGCCGGTTTACTCAGTCTTTCAAAGGTCACTTCCGGTGATGGGCTTGAATGCGCCAGGATGGTCGCCCAGCCACAGGAGGGTAGTCTTGGCAATGTGCGGGCCTGGAATGTTGGCGATTTAATCGATATTTCAGGCTGCACGGCAGTGGATTTACTCAAAGTCGACATTGAGGGTGCTGAACTGGAAGTGTTCGGCGCCAGTGCAAGAGCTTGGCTGCATCGAGTTAGAAACATTTGTATCGAGCTGCACGGACCGGATTGCGAAAGGACATTCTTCAAAGCCGTAGCCGGTTTCAATTATGAATTGGAGCGTTCAGGCGAATTGACTATTTGCAGAAACCTTCATCCTAAACTAGCGGCCGATACAAATTGAACTACCAATCTTCAGGCATCACCACCTCAATGAATTATATAAGGAAGCTCCAATAATCTAGTCGGCCTAATGGCCGCAAGCATATGCGCATATTGACTACCTGAATCCATGCCAGTCAGATGTTCCCACACAATCCACGGGCCTGAATCGGTTTATTGCTCAAAACGGTAATCTTGATGACGTCGCTTGTATACAATCGGGTAGTACACAGGAATAAGGGCGGAGCCATAGATATGCGGATTCTGCATCTCCATACACATCTCAGTATCGGTGGAGTAACCACGATACTGATCGATCTGGCCGCAGCCCAGGTGCGGATGGGTCACGAGGTTACGATTGCGACAGTTTCTCCCAAGGCGCCATTAGACGATTGGGCGCGCAGCCAGGGGATTGAGGTGGCAAACATGGGTTGCGGAGGGACTTTCCGGGGCAGATTCCAGGCCATTGACCAGATCCTGAGAAACAGGCGCTTCGACGTGATTCATGAGCATTGGGAGATGTGGTTCGTTGGCGCGATTGCGGCACGGCGGAACCGGATACCGTTTGTGCACACACACCATGCGAGCCCAGGTAGGCGCTACTTTTTGCAGCATCGCCTCGCGTGTTTGTTCACCGATAAAGTGGTATTGCTAACGCCCGAAGCGGATGAATACATCCTCAAATGGGTGAGCCCGCCTCGTCGGAAGATGGAGCTCATCCCCAATGGGATTCAGCTTGATCGCTTGAATAAAGTTACAAGGATTGAGGTAGATGGAATACCGGTTGATGCGCCAGTAGTTGGGATGGCGGCGAGGATTGAGCCGCAAAAGGATTACGGAACGTTCATTCGCGCGGCCAAACTGGTTAACGCATGGCGGCCCGAAGTGCATTTCGTCGCTATCGGAGATGGCTCCCAACGGAAAATCTGCGAGAATCTCGTAAAAATGCTCGGCGTGGCGAACTTTCATTTTCTGGGTAACCGCAACGATACGCCTGCAATCTTTCGACGGATGAACATCAACGTGCTGTCGACGCATGCTGAAGGTTTATCGATCTCGTTGTTGGAGGCTATGGCTAGTGGCTGCGTTTGCGCCGCAACTGATATTCCATCGAACCGCTACGCATTGGATGAGGAAAGAGCGGGCTTGCTCTTTCCAGATGGAAATCCTGAGGCGCTTGCGAGCGCCATTGAGCGTCTGCTCAGCGACCAGGAACTTGCTGACACGTTGCGGGCACACGCGATGGAAAGGTCGAAGTATTTCGATTCCAGACGGATGGCTGAGGACTATATCAAGCTCTACATGACCCTTTTAAAGTAGGATGCGCTTCCGTAAGGGGGCTCTGGTCAATGCTCGTTGAGAATCGGGAGAAGTTTTGGAGAAATTGACGACGTGGGCTTACCTTTAGCTGTGTGAGTCAAGGACGGCAGCGAATTATCTGGCTTTTTCCTGAAACTACCGCGTTGGTCTTGTAATTTGTGCCAACGGACGTACAATTCTAGTGAGAGTATTTTCAAAATGGAGATTCATGTCCAATGGAGATTCCGATCCAATGGTGATTCTACCGGTGAGTTTGCGCGTTTTTAAACTGCGCAGTTTCGTTACATGGTGACAAGATGCAAAGTGGTGGGCCGAGAGGCTGAAATTCGACTTTTCTGGTTGCAATTTTACGAAAGAAGAATTGATGATTGAAGTTGCAGAACGCTCAATTGAAGAGATTCCACTGACGATCGCTATACCTACATATAACAGACGTCATACCGTCCAGGTGTTGCTTAATTCTATTTGCGATCAGGCAAGAAGTGGAGATGAAGTAATTGTTTCCGACGACGGTTCGACAGACGGTACGGCTGAGCTGTTGAGTAAGGTACCCGGCGTAAAGGTTATCCGTCATGATATTAACCAGGGCT
>Ga0326727_10016886_pt1 | contig 15288 bp, 14 predicted proteins | sample MB2enrmetagenome_FD_207643 | JGI IMG/M metagenome (GOLD analysis project Ga0326727, IMG submission 207643) | Lab enriched peat soil microbial communities from McLean, Ithaca, NY, United States - MB29MY | ecosystem: Environmental > Terrestrial > Soil > Wetlands > Peat | place: USA: New York... | reverse complement strand
GGCGGTGAAAACGCAAGCTGAAATCTTTGGCGAAATGGAAATTTTGCTTGAGTGCCGGGCGTCGGCGGGCTTCACTGGGCGGAGCGGAGAGATGGCCGAGTGGCTGAAGGCGACGGTTTGCTAAACCAAAACAGGCACTTCACGACGCTTCACGATTCTGCATGATAACCGCATGACCATTACATAAACCAGTGTTTTCAATGGTTTTGTCACGTTATCGTTAAGTGTCGTTTTCGTGCAGGTGTTTTGTTGCATTTTGTTGCACGCCCGGACGGTGTAAAAACATACAGGGGCGGCGGGGTGGCAAAGGGACGTTCCATGTTTTCCATTTTTGAATCGGGATTGCGCCTTGTCCTAGTCGTGAATCGTCGTGCAAATCGTTCTAGGAATGGCTAGGACGCGCCGGAGCCATGTCAGCATCCGTCCGGGCGGTTGCGGCGCGGCGTGGCTTACGCAGCGCAACAGGCGGGCGTGAATTTCGGGCGGCTGGCCAGAATTTTTCCGGCAAATCGGTATTGCCCCGCCGCTTGCAAAATCATGCTTGCAAAATTCACTGGCGACACCGTGAACGCGCCAAACCGAATTGTGCGATTTGGAATGTCTGCTCAATTTTCATAGGGTATTCCGATTCTGTAAATCCACCTCCATTGACCGGCCTTGCGCCAGTAATCAATTAGAATCCAACGCAAAATTTCTGAATCGGAAAGCAACATCGGTTTTGATAGTGCCGGATGGTCTCGCGGAATTTCTGGACACGAAACGAACTTGGCAAACGACTTTGCCTCCTCAATGCGCTCTAAAATCCCCCAAACCATTATCGGTTCCATTACAGGCCAATGCCGATCAGTGGTGAAATTATCCGAGAAAAACTCGCAAGCCAAATCCACACCTTTGCAAATTTCTCGCCGCCGTTCGTCGTTTAGCGGGTCGCGTGCGGAAGCGATTTTTTTCCCTTTGTCTCCAATAAGCTGTTTATGGAAATACTTACATTCTCGATCAAGTAATTCAAATAGCTGTAGCCAAGTCATAATGATATTTTGTCGGTTGTTTCAACATGGAAAAGCATTTGAGAATCTCCATCAAGAATTATCGCCGACCAGTGGCGCGAGTCAGCGGCGATGCTTCAAGCGATCTTTTTCAGCCGCGCCTCAAATCCATCTAGGAGCGCGTCAAGGTTTGGGCGTGCCGGTGTTCCTTTGGCGCGGGCGGACAAGACGGCCTTGCCGACTAGGGAAGTCGGCTTGCTGGTGAGGCTGTAATAAAGTTTTCCAAGCGTGGTTTTGACGCTGGCGGCATAGGCGTCAAACTTCTTTTGCTCACTGGCACAAAGTAGGATTTCAGCGAGCAAGGCAGCATTGCGGACAAAGGCGGCGGAAACCAATTGCTGCCGGGCTTGGCGTGGGCGTTTGGCCAGTTCAATTTGCCGGGCGTCAAAATCCGCTTGTGAATATGGCTTGTGATACCAGTTGACCGGCTTTGCTTTGGGATTGCCTGCCAGCAACCAACCCTCGGAAATTGCGGTTTGGAAAGAAAGAAGCTCGGCCTTTTCCGGCGTCAACGGATAATCCGGCCTATGGCGCGCAATGCAGCGGACGCAATCTTCCTTTACGTTCAACCAGCCCGCAACGGTTTTGACTGACAATGGCACGCGCTCGCCGTTGTAACGGCCTTCACGTTTAGGAACGGTGAGCATGGAGAGCATGACCGCCAGCGGAGTTTTTAGTTTTGACGGCCTGCCCGGTTTTTTCTTCGCAATAATCTTTTTCATTTTAGGTGCTACACTCTACTTTACACCCGAAACGCCGTTGCGTCAAAAACAATCTTGTCGGATAGTCCCTACACGATGACAGCGAAAATTGAATCAATGCCCGAAACCGGCGCGGGCGCAAGCAGGTTGCCGGAGCCATTCGGAAGCAAGCGGGATTTGGCCGCGATGATTGGCTTGTCTGTGCGCTCGGTTGACAATTACCTCGCCGCCGGATTGCCTCACATCGCATTATCGCCTCGCCGCATAAAATTCGACCTTGATGAGTGCCGGGAATGGTTCAAGGCGCAATACGGCACGCGCAGAATCGGCAAGCTCAACGGTCAACCCGCCACACGATGAGCCATTTTGAATTTAACGCGCCCGGTGAATTTCAGTTTCCCTGCGAACTTTTTCTAGGACGAATCCCCGCGTTACACCGTGACCCGCTGGAAGCGCACGCCGACGAAGTGCGGCAGGCTCGCGCGGACGCTGCCGAATGGAACAAACGATTTTCCCGAACCACTGAAACCAAAACAAAAAACACAAAATAAACCTATGTCGAAACCAAATTACAAACCATCCCCGCCCGTTCATCCGGGCAAAGCTCCCGTCAACAAATCCGTCTATGATGGTTGCGCGAAAAATTGGACGCATCCGGCGATGAAGGACAATTCCAGCCCGGCCATGACCGGCCAGAACTTTCGCAATCCAAAATCCGTCACTGGCCGGTAATCCAATAAAACCCCAAAATTATGGCACCCGAAATTATTGAGACGCCGACCCACCGCATTGTCGGAAAACACGTTTTTATCAAGCATACCGAGAAAGGCACTCCGCCGCCGGAATTGGTGGCGGAAGTCGAGGAGGAAAATGCCGCCGCTGATCGGGCGGCGTTGACCACGCCTTTCGAGCATCCGATTGCCACGATGCAGCGAGACATGCAAGAGACCCAGAACTTTGACGCGTTGCTTGCCCCTTTCGAGGGAACAATCTGGATTGAAAAATCCCCTCTGCCGAACGCGGAGCAATTGAAGTTCGAGATGAAGAATTTTTTTCGCGGCATCAGGCCAAATGTCACAGGGGAGGCCGTCGCGCGCGATCAATTCGTAATTCGTGTTGCCTGCATCCCGTTTTACGAACACCTGCCGGAACCGCCAAAGGTTGAAACTCGCGGCGGGCGGCGGCGGGTGTTTGAAGTGCCCACCAACACGAAGGCGACAAGAGAAACTTTCCCGCTGGGATTTTGGACATTGAGCGAGTTTTTGGCCAAGCACCGCCCTGAAACCAAAATGGATGTTACGATTCTCGAAACCATTGCCGCGCCGGACATCGGTTACGAACGCATCGAGTGGATTGAGCCGGAGCGAGTCCCCACCATGCCGGAATTGATGCAGGCACTGGCCGCCGCCCTGAAACCTAAACCAGCCACGCCATGAATCTTATTCAATATGCCTTTTGTGAAAGGCCGTTCAATCCAGACTTGCCTTTGCTTGACCCGGCGAACGCGCCAAGTCTCGGCGTCCATCTATGTTGCTCGCATTGCAACCAACCCGCGCCGCGATGCGCCAGCAACGCCGAGGCTCTAGGGCGGGCGCTGGCGAACGGTTGGCAATTTCGCTTGAAAACAGATTGTGTCATTCCCGCCGGGCAACTGATTCACGCGGACAATCTGCTCCACCTAGAGGACGCCGAAATCTTCTGCCCCAAGTGTGCAAGCGAATTTCAGTTATGAAACCATTTGCCGCCTTGAGTTGGTTTCGCCGGACTAATCACGGTTGCCCGGCACACTCACCGGACGCCGTGGGCGTTGTTCTCAAGGCGGCTCTTGTGGCCGTTGCGGTGAGGCGTATCACCGGGGGACGGCGGCCACTTTGATTTGAACTGAAACCATGAAATCATTTTTACGATGGTCAAAGGCATCCGGCTCTACTCGCCGCAAGATTGAAGGCATTTCCCGGCGCGGTGAACGTGCCACGCGCCGCGCCCTGCTTGCTGTCAAGCGGCGCGAACTAAAGGAAGGGGGAGTCTGTGTTGTTTGAAGAAATCATCGCCCGCTTTCCCGATGCGAAAAAGACCGGCTCCGGCTGGACGGCACGCTGTCCGGCGCATGATGACCGCGACCCGTCGTTGACCATTTCAGAAGGCGCGGACGGGCGCACGCTCCTAAAATGTTTCGGCGGTTGCCAAACTAATTCCATTTGCGCCAAAGTAGGTTTGACGCTGGCGGATTTGTTTGCTGACAAACCGGAGCGCAACGGGCACGCCAAGAAAATTGTGGCGGCTTATCGCTACCATGACGCCGACGGCAAATTGCTTTTTGAAGTTGTCCGTTTCGAGCCAAAGGATTTCCGCCAGCGGCGACCGGATGCGACCGCGCCGGACGGCTGGACATGGAACACGCGCGGCGTTTCCAAAGTCCTGTTTCGGCTCCCTGAAATTCTCCGCGACATTCAAAAGGGAATGTTCATTTTTATTTGTGAAGGGGAAAAGGACGCGCTCGCATTGGCGGAGCATGGCATTTCGGCAACGAGCAACCCCGGCGGCGCGGGCAAGTGGCAGGATTCATTTTCCGAAACCTTGCGCGGTTGCGATTGCGTCATCATCGCGGACAAGGACAAGGCCGGACGCGACCACGCGCAGCTTGTGGCGGGCAAACTGCATGGCGTGGCAAAATCCGTCCGCGTGATTGAATTGCCGGACACCAACGGCAAACCCGTCAAAGACGCTTTCGATTTTTTCGCCGCTGGCGGTGACACCGGCAAAATTTGCGAACTTGTGGACGCAACGCCGGACTGGACGCCAGCAACCAAACTTGAAACGACCGAGCCGTGCGAGCCAGTTGCCGATATTCGCGGCGAAATTGTGTCCATTCTCACCAACGGCAAATTGACACAGACCGAACAGCGGACACGGATTGCCAACGCCGTTGTGAAGTCACTGGCCGGGCGCGGACGGTTTTTCTACCACGCGGAGCGCAAGGATTTTGATTCTGCCATGTATTTTGACGGCGAGCGCAAACAGCTTTTGCGCGTCCGCTCCGATAATTTTCTGGCATGGCTCGCGGATTGGCTGGCCGTCAATCGCGCCGACGCGGTTTTCAAATTCATCGGCTCCCAGGTTGAAACCGCCGCGCTTGCCGGGAATCAAACCACGGCCATTTTCCCAGAATCGTTTTGGGCATCGCGTCCGGGCGCAATCTATTTGTCCAACGGCGACGGGCGAGCCGTCAAGATCACGCCGGGCAACGTGCAGCTTGTGGACAACGGCGCGGACGGTGTTTTGTTCGCCGCCGGCAATACGCTCGCGGCGTGGACGCTCACCGAGCCGCAAGACCCGTTTTCCACTTGCTCGGTTTTCAGCGGCGCGAATTGCGCGGCCAAACATGGCTTGGATTTGCTTCGGCTTTGGATTCTGTCTATGCCAACCAACCCGGCCAGCAAGCCGCCGTTGTGCCTTGCCGGTGACGTTGGCAGCGGCAAGACCCGGCTGGCCAAAGGCATTGCCGAGTTTTACGGCATACCCTTCGCGGCGGCCAAGATTGACGATTTCGGGGAAGATAGCTTTTGGGCGTCATTGGACGCGGGCGGTTTGTTCACGCTGGACAACTGCGACACCCGCAACAAATGGTTGCCGGACACAGTTGCCAGTGCCGCAACGGATGGTTGCAAACAGAAACGGAAACTCTACACCAACGGCGAGACGGTGACGCTACGGGCGCACTCTTGGCTTTGCATGACAACGGCCAATCCGACCTTTGCCAGCGACTCCGGCCTTGCCGACCGGCTGCTGTTGGTCCGCATGAATCGCCGGACGGATGAAACCAGCGACGCCAGCCTATCCGCCGAAATCAGGCAACACCGCGACGCCGGTTTGTCTTTCATCGTCCGCACGCTGGCAACCGCGCTTGCCGACACCGCGCCGACGCCCCGCAAATTAAACCAACGTCACCCGGATTTTGCCACGTTCGCCGCCCGTATTGGCCGGGCGATTGGCCGCGAAACCGAATCCGTCCACGCCCTGAAATCCGCCGAGGATGACAAGTCGTTTTTCTGTCTGGAAAATGACACCATCGCAACCGCCTTGCTTTCCTGCCTTGCCGACGGCCAAACCTTCACCGGCACGGCGGGCGAACTCCGCGAAAGAATCATCGCCGCCGACGGCGACCTTGCCGACAAATTGAGCGTCAAACGACTTGGCAAACGGCTTTCAATGCTCTGGCCGCACTTGGAAAAGGTTTTGGCAACCGCCAAGACCGAAAAAGACCGGAACCACTTCACCATTTACAGATTGAAAGCCAAATCTGCGGAGTGTGCGGAGTGTCAAACGGCATTTTGACTAAAACTCCTATTACATACACGCGAGACACTTTATGGAAAACAGCAAAACAAACTCCGCAAACTCCGCGAACCAACCGGCGGACACCGCCAAAACCAGCGAAACACCACGCACGCGCGCGAAGCCGCGAAGGAAGATTGACCCCGACGTGATAAGCGCGATTGCGCGACTGTGCGCGAAGTCATTAACCGAAAGCGAAGCGTGCCGCCAGATCGGTATTGAGCCGCGCCACTGGTTTGACTGGAAATCCCGCGCCAGCCGTAGTGACAAATTCGCTGCGCTCTTGGAAGAATTTCGCGCCGGGCGCATTGAAGCCCTGATTGCGAAAATTGAAAATGCCGCCGATGGCGTGAACATGAAGCAACCGGACTGGCGAGCCGCCGCGCATTTGCTGGCCATTGCGGACGCGAAACGGTTTTCAGATTCAGGCATGAGAAACGCCGTTCAAGTCAACGTGAACGTGGCCGCACCTGTCATAGACACTAACAGTCCTGAAATCCGGGAAATCCTCGACCGCGCCTATGCAGACGCGAAGCCCGCCGTTGAAATCGCTGCCGCCGTTGAATCAAAACAGATTGCGGATACCGCCACCAAGCCATGAACACGCGCCAGCAATCGTTATTTGACCGCGAGCAACCGGCGGCGGTTGAATGTTGCGGCACGGAATTGCTGCCGCTGCTTGCCGAATTGAAAGAGCGCGGAGCCGTGCCGTTTGCCATGACCGCAATTTGTGTTGGCCGCTGGCGTCTTTCGTTGGACTGGCGCAACGCCGAAAAAATGCGTTTTCGTTCAACTGGCGTTCAATCCGGCTAAATCTTCGCGCTACGCTGGCCGCTGGCGCGTCTTTTCCGCGCTCGCCTTGTCCTGTGACATGGCGACAAAAAGCCCGCGACTCGTTTGAATCGCGGGCGTGACGTAACGGCGATTTCAGCGGAGCGCGGCGACGGCTTGCGGCATTGCCAAGACGTTCGCGGCTCGCTCCGGTTTGATGCCAAACCATTTCACCGCGTCGGCTGGCGTCACCAGTTCGCGGTAGTGGCGATGAATCACGGCGGCGGAGTTGCCAAGATAACCCGCTACGCGGCCAGCGTCATTGCAGCCCGCAAACCAATAGCTCGCGGCACTGTGCCTCAATCCGTTCGGTTTCCACTTCACCGGCTTCATTGGCTTCAAACCCTTGTCGTTATTGGCTTTTATCTCGGTTGCGGCGGCGGTCTTTTGTTCGGCCTTGTAAAAGCCAATGGACGATCCCGCCCAAACCTTGCCTGTCTTTTCGGCATAGGGCGCAAGCCACGCGGCGAGATTGTCGGCAACCGGCACAATGCGGCGGCTGGCGGTCTTGGCTTTGTCCGCGCCGATGACGATGAACTTTTCGGCAAGGCGAATGTCAGACCATTCGAGACGTTCAATTTCAGCGGAGCGCAGTCCGGCGAACGCGCCGAGCGCAACGCACGGCAGAAACTCCGGCGATGCAGCGGCCAGCAATCTTTCAATCTCGGCGGGCGTGTAAATTTCAATCGCGCCGCCGTTGACCTTGACCTTTTCGACACCGGCAACGGGATTGTCAACGGCATAGCCGCGTGCAATCGCAAACTCGAAAAGGAGATTCAAAACCGTTCGGAAGTTTCTCACGGTTTGCGCCGACAGATTCAAGCCGTCCAGCCAGTTTTGAATTTGCGGCGTGGTGACGCTGGCAATTTCCACTTGAAACGACGCGGCGAACGTGCCGAGCCGCGAGTCCAGGTCTTTCAAGTAACGCGCCGATGCCTTGCGAGCCGTTTTGATTTTCAGAAGCTCGGTGACGACATCCGGCACGCGCCTGTCAGTCACCTTGCGATGGCGTTGCGCGTAGAACTTTATTGCCTCGGTAACAACGGCCAAGCTGCCAACGATTTTCAAAGCCTGTGTGACCGTGGAAACGGCTTGCGGCAGCGTGACGTTGAACGGCTTCAATTCATTCACGCCGTTGACGTAATCCGCCGCCTGTGCCGTGGTGATTTGTTGCGCCAGCGTGCCAAGCTCGCTTTGTTTCCGCGCCATGCTCGCGGCTTCCGCAAGCGCGGCGGCTTCATCGGGGAATGAGATGAACTTGCGCTTGCCCGGCTCCGTCACTGTGTCGGCAATCATAAAATTGGGATTGCCGGACGGCGTGAGTCTGCGATAGACTTTGATCTTGATAAGACCGTGACGGATGGTTTGCGGCCATTCGGCACGCGGTTTGTTGCGTGATGGTGTAGGTTTCATGCACGACAAGTGTTGCATAAATGTTGCACGGCGTCAACTAATTTCGCAACAAAAAGGGAAGAAAAGCGATTATTTCCCTTATTTATCAATGCGACGGAGAGATGGCCGAGTGGCTGAAGGCGACGGTTTGCTAAACCGTTATACGGGTTAAACCGTATCGGGGGTTCGAATCCCCCTCTCTCCGCCAGTCTTTACAAGGGTTTTGTGGGGTCGGCACACAACTAGACACACAAACCAAAGTCCCGGCCTGTCCTCGCCTGACGCAAGTTGTCACTTCGTGGTCGAAACTTCCTGAACCGCTCAAGGCCGCAATTCTGGCCATTGTCAATTCTTCGGGGGTGGTCCGATGAGCGCCTCCGATGCCTGTGGTGAGTGCCTGAACAGCGAGCTAGAACGAGCAGAACCGATGCTTCGAGCTGCCAGCTCGTCGGTTCTGCGGTCGGATGAGTCTGACGCCGACATGGGAGGCGCCGGGGCCGAGCGCGGCGCAGCCGCGCCGGCCACGGCGCTTCCTTGTCAAAGGAGTAATAATTGCATTGAGAAAGAGGAGGAGAAGAATGAATCCCCGGCAGAAGCTCTCTCTCCTTACCGTCGGAAATGCCGTCACCGGCTCATCATGGCTGTTGAACGGATGGTGAAAAAATATGGGATTAATCATGTCGGCCTGCTCACGCTGACCTTTGGTGTTCCCGGCAGTGGTCGCGGATCGCAAGCCACCCGCGAACTGCGCGAACAGGCCAAGGATTTGGATTTTGTCCAGAACCACTGGCATTCGCTGAACACCAACATTATTGCCAAGCGTTACCTGGACTGGATTTGCATCTTGGAGCCGCACAAGGATGGCGTCTGGCACCTGCACGTCGTTGTGGTAACTATAGAGGACATCCGCACCGGCACGGATGTTGAAACGCTCACGAATTACAGCCTGCCCGCCTGGATGCGCCGGGGCAAACATCTGCGGAATGAAGCTTTGGCGGCGGAATGGCAGGCGTTGCGGGAAATCGCCTGCAAATATCGCTTTGGCCGGATTGAACTGCTGCCGGTCAAGAAAACCGGCGAGGCGCTGGCGCGTTATCTGGCCGCTTATTTGAGCAAGTCGTTCAAAGTCATTCCTTCGGGCAAAAGGCACCGGCTGATCCGGCTTTCGCGTGGCATCAGCCGTCAATTCTCCATGACCTTTTCCATCTGGAACCTGGGCAATCTGATTTACCGGACCCGGTTGAAAATGGCGGCGGCCATGTTGCACTTTCAGGATTATGAGGATTTTGCCAATTTCTTCGGTCCACGCTGGCATTATTACCTGGGCGACCTGATTGCCGCCATCCCGGTGCCGATGGTGTTTGCAAAAGGCGATTTTGAGCGCGGCATTGCGGCGAAAATCCTGAATGACTTTGCCGAAAATCCGACTCCTTATCTGGATGAGGAAACGAACAAGAAGTTGGTGGCGGTCAATGCCATGCTGCTGCGGAAATTCTCGGAACTGGCTTTTGATGATATGGCGGAAGCGCGCTGGCAGGAATCCGGGCTGGCGGAAGCCGATAACATTGATGTCGGACCTCTGACGGCGGAAGATTTGCAAACTGCGTTGATTGAATCATCCGATGATCCTTTCTAAACGGGTCGCTGATATTGCTGAAAAGCTGCCCCTTTAAGGTGTGCGCATGGTTCTTAGGCAACAATTTGCCCAAGGATGCCTGCGCCGCGTTTGCTGGGAGCGGTTGCGGGGGCATAAAAGCTTAACTTTTTGAGTGACAACGGGTTCAGTCCAGCTTACAATGCGCCCGTGAATCAGGATAGACTGAACACGAAAAAGGATAGGCTGAATACCCAGCCGCCGATTATCTGTTAGGCCACTATGCGCACGCCATGAAGCGATGGTTTTACATTTTCAGCGCGGTCTTTGTTATCGCTGCGGTGATTTTTATCGCCTCATTGCCAGCTTTGAAGCGCCACGCCGAGCAGATGAGTTGCAGCAATCAGATGAACGCGGTTCTTTGTGCTGCCGCTCTTTTGTGGCCAGACGATCACGACGGTCATCTCCCGTCAGATTTCCTTTCGATGTCGAACGAGTTAGGCACGCCAAAGATTTTAGTTTGTCCCGGCGACCATTTGCACCAGCCCGCGACGAGTTGGGCTTCATTCACCACCAACAATTGCAGCTACGAGATTGTTTCGCCGGGCTTACTCAAGGGTGACACCAACGGTATTTTTATGCGGTGCAGCATTCATGGTTATGTTGGATATGCCGACGACAGGCTGGTAGATTCGTCTGGCAGATTGATTAGACCGAATCGGTTATGGTGACGTGGCCTAACAAGTCGCCGGAGCCAACCGCCGTTGACGCTGGCCGTTCCGCTGTCGCGGTTCACGCCGCGAGTCGGCGGTGGCTCAGCTTTTTTCGTTAGGCCACTTCACACGCCAATGAAACCCGGACGCTATTTTTGGACGAGTGTTCCGCACTGGCTGTTGTTCACCATAGCTCCTAAAACTGCTGCGTTTCTTCGCAGACCTCGGTCTATTGCCGGAGGTATCTTTTTCTTGTTGGTCGCCGCTTATGTTCTGACTGCTCCTTGGATTATGCCACGTGTGATTGATCGTCCTTTTTGGGGAGTTCTCTATTCACCTATTTTACGCGCGATTCAAGACAAATGGTTTGGCTGTGGCGTTTTCCGTTGGTATTTTATAGACGTGTGCCATATTGATATGCTTTTCCTCTTGCAGATTTGATGATGAGACCGTGGCCTAACAAGTCGCCGGAGCCAACCGCCGTTGGCGCTTGCAGTTCCGCTATCGCGGTTCACGCCGCGAGTCGGCGGTGGCTCAGCTTTTTTCGTTAGGCGGCATCGCGCGTATGGCTTACTTTTTCAAGCTACGAGATTTTGAGAAGCGTTTCGACACGATGGATGTTGAGGAGTTGAAGCGTTGGTTGGTATATTGGACAGATCACGCGCAACAATTAGCTCCCAAGATTCGCAAGATTGGGATGAAGCGAGTTCATAAGATTGAGAAAGCCATCGAATTGAGGTCGAGAGATGAGAGTTGATTTTATGCCGCCTAATATGAGGATAGGCTGAATAGCCACCTTCACAAATTGAACCAAGCGGCTTCAAATTACATGCACGTTAAGTTCGCGGCCGGGTTGATCGTCAACGAGTGACACCCTCACGCGCGTCATTTGTCCGGGTGGTGTCGGTTTTGAAACCAGTTCCGCGAGCGGGGAACGGGGCGCGGGGCTGGTTGCAAAGCTGACACGACCGGGCACAACAGTTCTCCAGAGTGACGAAACTTGGCTGACGGAATGGAGCGATGGCATGGGCGAGCGCACAAGCGAAGTGAGTCCAGGCCGGCGCGGAATGGAGTCTGCCATGTTTGGTCACGATTTTCTCTTTATACTTGTTTTGCTTTTAATGCTTTTTTATTATTGACATAATTTCTTTTAGCGGTATGCTGTCTTCTGAAGATGAAAACTAAACACGCTAAAAAAACGAGACCCGAGCAATCGGGGGCTGAAACCAAAACTGTCGTCGCCTCAACGCCCATTCCTGATCCGGCGGCCCTGGCCGATGCCGCCAAACAAGAAAAGCGGGTGATTGCGGCCAGAGATTACAGCAATGTGATTGACATCCTGCGCAACGAAAAACGATTTTCCTTTCAGAAAATCGCCGACTGGCTGAATGCGCGGGGTGTGCCGCTGGACAACAATGATGTGTATCGGGTTTATGTTGCCAATATCCCCGGTGAAGAAAAGGAAGCCATGCATGCCCACGGTGAGGAGATTGACCCGGAAGATTAATAAAACAAAGCATTTTAACCATGAACCCGGAAAATAATTTAACGGAAGACAAGCTGCTCAAGAAACGCCAGGTGGCTGAAAAGCTGGCCTGTTCCCTGCGCACGGTGGACCGGCTGGTCAATGCCGGGCGGCTGACGCGTGTTAAAATCTTGGGTGGCATCCGGTTTCGGTTGAGTCAGGTGCTCATGTTAATGAATGGAAATGAAATATGATCTGCAATATTTTTAGACCGAAACGAAAGATCAACGGGCGTTTGCATGTCGGGCGTCTGTATCGGGGGCGTTTCAAGCTGGATGGCGAATTCAGCACAACAACGCTTCCGCTGCACACAACGGACAAGCAACTGGCCAACCAGAAGCTGCTCGTGGTGGTTCGCCAGCGTGAAAAGGAACTGGCCGGGCTGACGGGCCGGAAACCGCTGCGCGAGGCGGCGCAGTCGCCCTTGCTGGCACACCTGGACGACTTTCTGGCCGATCTGCGGGTGCGGAAGCGTTCGGAAAGTCATCTCAAACATCTGGAGACACGCATCAAGCGACTTTTCTTTGAATGCGGATGGGACCACCTGCGCGATGTCAGCGCGGACTCGTTTCAATTATGGCGGGCAAACCAAAAGGAATTCTCCGCCAAGACGCTCAACGAATACCAGAATGCTGCGTCCTCGCTGTTTGCATGGATGGAACGTAATGACCGGCTGGAAATCAATCCGTTGCGGCGGGTGGGCAAGGTGGAACGCAAGGGGCATGAAACCGTGAAGCGCCGTTCGTTCACCAATGACGAAATGCGGCGGTTGCTGGGCGTGGCGGGTTTTTATGCGCTGGGTTATCTGGCGGCTGTGAACACGGGATTGCGGCGCAAGGAACTGGCTTCGGTGCAATGGGGCGACGTGCATTTGGACGCTGACCGTCCGTTTATCCTGGTGCGCAGTTCCACGACGAAAAACCGCAAGGCGTCGAAGATTTATCTGAAAACGCGGTTGGCGCGGATGTTGGCGGACATCAAGCCGGCGTCGGTGACGGCGGACAAATTGGTGTTTGCCGGTCGGATTGCATCCATGCGCAAGATGCACGAACATTTGAAGGCGGCGGACATCGTTGTCTGGAACGACCAGGGCTGCAAAGTGGATTTCCACGCGCTGCGGATGACCTACAACATGAATTTGGAACTGGCCGGGGCGTCGGTGCAAGTGCGGCAGGAATTGATGCGCCACAGTGATCCTCGATTGACTACGGGGCCTTATACGGACACGACACGCTTGGAGACGGCGGGTTTGATCGAGAAACTGCCGGACTTCCTGGATGAGAAGAATACTGACACACAACTAGACACACAAACCACAGGCGCAAGCAGTCCCGGCGTGGCACAAGCTGTCACTGTGAACGCGGGGGATGAAAATGCAAAGCACGTTGAAAACAAAGGCGAAAGTCGCGATCTGACTCCGGCTGTCACGGCCTGTCACACTGTCCAGTCAAACGGCGTTTTGGAGTTCGAATCCCCCTCTCTCCGCCAGTCTTTCTACTGTCAAATTTCACCTACCCCAGCACGCTTTTGGCGCTGTCATGGTGAGGCTTGCGCTGGCATCCCGGCAACTTCGCCCGTGACTTTCAAACACACCACTGACGCAATCGCGTCGGGAGCTTTGTCGGGCAATTGTATCGCCACGCCTTGCGCAGTCTGCTGAAACTTCAGCGCATGATGCCGCGAGTCAGCAAGCAGATAAGCTTTGGTGATTTTCCCTTTCACGCCGGGCAGAACAATTTGTCCCGCCGGCCAGGCGAAGATGTGAATGTATATTTTCCCTGGCTTCGTTGTGCAACGCCAGTTCCACGCCGGAATGAATTTTGGATTACCGCGGCGATCCTTTTCGGTCGCGCTGAATATTCCGGCCTCCGCCCCAAAAATCGTCGGTCTGGTGCCGTAAATTGCCTCGCCGTTCACCTTCATCCACGCGCCGATTTCCTTGAGACACTCCACTTCCGGCTGCGGAATCACGCCATCGCTCGTCGGGCCGACGTTCAGCAGATAATTTCCGCCCTTGCTGGCGATGTCGCACAAATTGCGTATGAGCGTTTCGGTGGACTTGAAATTGGTGTCATCGCTTTTGTAACCCCATGTGTCATTGATCGTCATGCAGGTTTCCCAATCGCGGCCGGGATATCCCTTCGCGGGGATGGTCTGTTCCGGCGTCTCGGTGTCGCCCCTGAAGCCGCCGCCGAGCCGGTTGTTCATGATGATTCCGGGCCGCAGCTTTTCCACCACGTCGTAAAGTTTTTGAGCGCGATTGGTGTTCATGTCAATCGGCGTGTCCCACCAGAGGACGGCGGGAAACGCGCCATAGTTGGAAAGTATTTCCTTCACCTGCGGCACGGCGATTTTGTCAATGTAGTCGTCCATGTCGTGTTGCTGGGCCGGATCCCACTTGCCGCCGGACGCGGATCCGCCGTTGTTCCAATCCTGCGCCTGCGAATAATAAAAACCGAGCTTGATGCCTTCTTTTTTGCACGCGGCGGCGAGTTCCTTGAGCGGATCGCGGCCGAACGGTGTGGCCTTGACAATGTTCCAATCGCTGGCCTTCGAGTCGAACATCGCAAAGCCGTCATGATGCTTGCTCGTGATGACAATGTATTTCTGCCCGGCGTCCTTCGCGATTTTCACCCATTCCTCGGCGTTGAAATTGGTGGGGTCGAATTCCTTCGCGTAGCCTTGATACTCGGCCATCGGGATTTTCCCGCGGTTCATGATCCATTCACCGATGCCCGGCACCGGCTTGCCGTTGTAAAATCCGGCGGGCACGGAATAAACGCCCCAGTGGATGAACATGCCGAATTTCGCCTCGCGCCACCACGCCATGCGGGCGTCGTGCTGGGACTTGGTCTCCTCAGCGGAACAAAAAGTTGCGCCCAACGCGGTGGCAACCAGAACGCATGCCAGCAATTTGGATTTCATGATTTTGATTTGCCAGAATGACGGACCCAATGCGAGCAAAAAACCGGCCGCACCCCAACCGACCGACGCCGTCTCCAGCGGTCCATGGCCGGCTGGCGCAACCGCGGATGCAGCCATGCAAATGGCAATTAGATTTGTTTCAACAAATCTTTGGCATCGAAGCGAACTTTTGCCAGCTTCGCATATTTGTCGGCGGGCGACCGGTAGCCGAGTGCACAGGCAACAA
>Ga0326727_10016885_pt1 | contig 15289 bp, 18 predicted proteins | sample MB2enrmetagenome_FD_207643 | JGI IMG/M metagenome (GOLD analysis project Ga0326727, IMG submission 207643) | Lab enriched peat soil microbial communities from McLean, Ithaca, NY, United States - MB29MY | ecosystem: Environmental > Terrestrial > Soil > Wetlands > Peat | place: USA: New York... | reverse complement strand
GCCAGCAGCGGTCCGGTGGCCGGAACGTTCCAGCATACATCCACGCTCTGGTTCAGGGCCGAGGCCGGCACGTCGAGGGCGGCCTGGGCCGCATACCGGGCGAGATCCGGGGTGTAGATCATACCGAGGGCGACTCCGGGGACAAGATCGGGGAAGACTCCTTTCCGAACCTTTGGGGCCACTATGTCCTGAGCTCGGTCGAGGAAGGCCCCGGCGCGCAGGGCGAGGTACGGCTGGCGTTTCTCGGCCAGGTATTGCTCGGTCACGAACTTTTGATGGAAAAGGGGCACCTCGGATGCCTTGTCGCATTCGAGAATCGAGATCAGGACTACTCGAGGCACGCCTGCATTCTTGGCCGCGTCCACCAGGTTCCGATACCCCTCGGTGTCCGTCCGGGAGTTGTCTCCCTTCGTGCGGGCCGTGTGGGCGCTGAAGCCCACGGCGCTAGCAACCACAGCCTCGGCCCGGGGTTCGGCAGTCAGGGCCCGCTGTAGCGAAGTGGGGTCCATGAGGTCGGCCACCACAAAATCCGTCACCCCGAGAGATTCGAGTTTGGTGCGGTTGCTGGTAGCCCGGACCATTGCCCTGACCCGGGCCTCTTTTTCGAGGAGGGCCCGGACGATCGCCGACCCTAGAGTTCCCGAGGCTCCCACCACTGTGACTATTCTTATTTCCATAAACTTCTCCTTTTGCTGGGTAAACAGATCACGATTTCAGAAAAGAGCGTGTCTCGCTTAAGCCGATGTTTCCCAAACAATTTGCCATTCGTGCCAGTCATAGGGATTCTCTTCCCTTCTTCAGATCATCCTTTGGTTACCCTACGCTTTTTGCTGCCGCTTTGGACACTCTTTTCTTCCCTGTCTCTTTGTTGACAGCGACGCTGTGCTCGAAGCCCACACCCTACCCTTCTGCCAGGCTGCGCTTTGATTCCATATTGGCTCTGAGAACCAACCATTCGCCCTGATGAAACGCAGTGTGCGCCGATCCTAGTGTTATACAAGATTGTCTAAACTGCGAGGGCAGGGATAAAATGGACTCGCCCGACCAACTGAAGCCCAAGCGCGCAGGGGGCTTCGTTCATCGCCGCTCAGCAGGAGGAATCGGGAAACATGCGCGTGGAGAAATTCGAGAGCCTGATCCTGTACGTATCGAGCCTTCCCAAGGCGAGGGCTTTCTATGTCGAATTGTTAAGGCTGCCTGTCCTCTTCGAGGACGAAATAGCTAGGTCAGATCGTCCCACCATTGGAGACATTTTTCCACCGCTTTATGACGCACCTTCCGATGTGAGCACATTGCTGCCGACTTGCCTCCCTACTCTTCTCTTTCGAGCTGCAAGATTTCCTGCCGCAGCTGCGATCAGTGCTCATTTCCTCCGGGGAGAGCTTATCATCCCCGGTGTTGGCACTCCTTACACAACCCGAAGAGGGTGATCGAGTGATCGTCGATATCGAAGCTTTCTCTCTTCCCGATGGCGTCAATTATGTCCGACTCCAGACAGAAGTCCAGCGCGATCACTCGGTGGCACCTTGTGCAGGCCAGATGGTGATGGTGTTTCTCGTTTGCGCACATACGAAAGGAATGCTTTCCGTCGGCAAACTCTATGCGGTCCAGCACCTTCATCCGCACAAGCTTCTCGATTGAGCGGTACACGGTTGCTCTGCCGATTCGCGGGTTGGTACGACGCAGTTTCTGCAGCAGGTCGTCGGCTGAGAATGAAGCACCGGATCTCCCCAGGCGGACCAGATTCCTGGCGATGGCCCGCCGCGGCTCTGTTCGTCTTTCTTCTAGCCCTTGAAATGCTTCGTTGACCCTTTTCTCGATGTCCATAGATCCGTCTTCGCGATGTTCCCCATGATAATGATTTTCCCTCGGGGTGCATATGCTTGCAGGCGACGGCCCGGCGGCCACCCGAGCGAGCGTTCTTTTCGTTAACGACATATCAAGAACCCGCGAATATCAAAGCGCTTCGCAGCTCGTCCAGCTGCCGCAACGTCCAAGTTTGGTACGTCTCACCCGGCGGCATGGTTTCTGTCAAGCCGACCACTGGAATGTTGACAGCTTTCGCCTCCGCTTGAGCCCTGGCTGTGGCGGGAGAGACAGTCTGATCGTTGCAGATCAGGATCCGGATTTGTCGTTGATGGATCTGGTTCTCTGCCTCCACTGTAGTAGCCGCTGGAGGTGCCCTTCCCTCGGCAATCGCCTTCTGGAATGCGAAAGGCGTAAGAACCCTCAGTCCAAGAGGGACTGCCTGGTAAAGGTAAATGGCTTCAGTTAGACCAATCGGAGTGCCAGCATAGCGGCTAGAGATGACTGCCATTTTCTCCCGAATCGGTTCGAGAGACCTTTGGAAAACTCCGTCGTTCCTCAAAAACACATCGGTGCTCTGCGGAATAAGCTTCTGGAGGCTCCGTGAGAGGGCAGTTGCTACGGCCTGGATGTTGTCAACGTTGTACCACACGTGCTCGTTTCCCGGGAGCTTTTTCGCGGCAAGATTGAATGCTTTCAAGACAATCCGGGAGCGGCTAGGGGAAGCGGACAGAAGTCTGTCCATCCAGCCATCGAATCCACCACCGTTCTCGATCACAAGACCGGCTGCGGCGACCGCCTTCGCATCCTCAACGCTGGATTCGTACTCACGGGGATCCACATTCGGGTCTGACATGATGCTGGTGACGCTGACCTGGTCTCCCCCGATCTGCTGGGCAACGTTGCCGTAGAAGTTCTCAGCTGCAACGATCCTGATGATCGGATAAGCCGAGACGCCAAGGGAAATGGTCATGAGAAGCAGCAATGTCCCTACTAGTGTGGTCAGCGGGACCAGTGGCCTGCATTTTCGCATTGGGCATACCTCCTTCGAGGGTTCTCATGCCGGACGGGCTCATTTGCTGACCTGCTCCAGGGCACTCGCGAGGACGTCGAACTGCTTCGACATCCAGGACTGGTAATGCAGTCCAGGAGGCATTGTTTCACTGACGGGCACGACGGGAATGGAAAGCACCTTTGCCTCATCCTGCAGCTTCGTCGTGATGGGCGTAATGGTCTGAACGTTGTACACGAGGATCTTGGTATGCCGGCTTGTGATCTGCTGCTCTGCGGTTATTGCGTCCGCTGCCGACGGATCGTTTCCTTCGGCTATGGCTTTGTCAAAGGTCCATGGAGTGAGAACGTTCAATCCGATGAGCTCGGACTGGTAAAGGAAGATCGTCTCGGTCAGGCCAATGGGGGTGCCGGCGTACCTCGCCTTGAGATCCGCCAGCCGAGCATCCAGCTTTTCGATCTCCGTCTTCAGGGCTGCAAAGTTCGAATCGAACTCCGCGGCGTCCGAGGGGTCCTTTGCTTTCAAGGCTTCGAGGATCTTCTGGGAAATCGCGATGACGTTGTCGGGATTGTACCAGACATGCTCGTTTTCCTTGAGATGGGTCGGAGCCACGTCAAACGCCGTGATGAGGATCCGCTTGCTGTTCTGGGTGGTGGCCATCAGCTTGTCCAACCAGGTGTCGTATCCACTGCCGTTTTCGATGATGATGTCGGCGTCCGCGATCTGGCGGGCGTTGTCCACGTTCGCCTCGTACTCGTGAGGGTCGACGTTGGGGTCCGAGATTATGCTCAGAACGTGAGCGTGGATGCCGGCGATCTGCTGGACTAGGTCGCCGTACGTGTTCTCGGCGGCCACAACCTGGACCCCAGAGGGCTTTTCAGCCTCGGCTTCGGCGAACGCGAAAGTGGACAGCGCGAAAAGCAACGCTGCGGTCATCAGCAGCTGGGCGCCGTTTGTTCTTCTGCGATTCATGAAATTTCCTCCTGTGATATGTTCTTGTGGCTGGCAGCAATCAATAGTAGATCGTGGCATTCAAGATCACCTTGCTGTACCCTGTCTTGGAAACGTCGAGATCGTAGTTGTACGCGTATCCCAAGGCCAGGATATGTGCCTTGACTCCGAAGGACAGTTTTACCCACGGGTTGAGCGTCAAGTTTTTGTGCGAGGCAACCAGCGAGTTGGCGTTCGTGCCATCTGGCGTACTAACTGTGTCACTGCCAGTCGGGTAATTGTTCGCGTAGTTCACGTCCATATCGAGGATGAGATCTGCTCCTGAAAAGACCTGAGAGAATGTGTAGTTCGTGGAGAAATACTCCTGGATGACGCCCGTACCCGAGGCGGGAATGAAGTAGAAAAGATCATCGGCGAAATTGAGCGAGTTTCCTGTTTGCTCGTTCGGGAAACTGTAGGCGACTGTGCCGGTGATATAGTTCTCCACCAGGGAGGCGATAGTCACATTGGTGTAGTTTCCGTACTCGGCGCCAATAGTTAGATTCTCCACGCTCAGAAGGGAGACGTTGATGTATGCAAGATTGGTGCCTGAGTTCGGCTGAATCAGAACGCCGCTGATGTCTCCGTTGTACGAGTTTCCATACCCGGCATCGATCTTGATAAGCTTGGGATAGTTGTAGGCGACGTTGACGTCGAAGTTGCCGATTGTGTCGCTGAACGGTGTGCCGCCTCCGGTTCTATCCCAGGGAATGAATGCGGCGAGGGTGAGGTTCTTGATCGGAGAGAATGCAAGCGCCCCGCCGACCAGCCCCTCCATGTAGCCGCCGATGGAGTTCCCCTGGAGCAGAAGGGTAAATCCGTTGGAGTTGTAATTCAGCACGTAGTCGGTAAAATTGGCAAAATCTCCCACTGAAATCTTCGCGGTCATAAAATGGTCAAAAAGCGTCCAATAGAGAAGATACGTCCCGTACGCATAGTCTACGCTAATGGGAAGCGAGTTCGTAGCCGCGGATGGGCTTACCAGGGGCGGGTAGAAGAGGAACCTCGCGTTGAACCCGACGTTCCCGTCGGTGAGAGTGGAACCAAACTTCAGCTCCGTCGGTCTGTCCGTTGCTGTTCCGCTGACACCGTCGTAGGTGACGCCCAGGTCCAGTTCACCTGTGAAAACGATTTTCTGTGGAGCAGGGGGCTGATCGTCCGCATATGCGGCGTTGAGAAAAAAACACAATGCCACGATCGCCAAAGCAAGCGTGCATAATCCACGCACGCGGCGACTTGTTCCCAGCATATCGACTCCTCTTCAGAAAAGACGTTAATGACACCAAATATCACTATTAATGATATAGGTATCAATATCGGGAATATAACGGTCGCCTCTGCTTGGGTCAACAGAAAAATCCGTGGGACCTGAAAGAGGAGAATCAAATGAGACCGCGTATCATTGACACAGACCTGCTAACCGCTGTAGTTTCCTTTCCAGAGGGTCGCCCTAACTTCCATGAAGAGCCGCGACAGTGAGGAAAAATGAATCAAATGCCGGCGTCACTGGAGCCAGCCGTCAGTCTTGTGCAGGTTTCCATCCGGCTGGGTGGCATGCTGATCCAGAACGGAATGACTTTCCAGCTCGCCGCCGGGGAGTTCGTTGCAATCCTCGGTCCCAACGGTGCCGGCAAAAGTACTCTGCTGAAGATGCTGCTCGGGTTGCTTCGTGCCTCCGAGGGTGAGGTGCTGGTCCTTGGCAAGGTTCCCCGGACCGGCAACCAACAGATCGGCTACCTCCCTCAGTTTCTGAACCTCGACAGCATGAACACCTTGCGCGCCCGGGACATCGTGGGTTTCGGCCTGGACGGCCACCGATGGGGCCTGGGGCTGTTCAACAGGGATCGTGAGAAGAAGCTCGACCGGATCCTAGACGAGGTGGATGCACTGGAGTTCTCCCGTGCCGCCTTTGACGAGCTCTCCGGGGGTGAACGGCAGCGACTCTTGCTTGCGCAGGCTTTGATTTCCGATCCCCAGCTCCTTCTGCTGGATGAGCCACTTGCGAGTCTTGATATCGCCCATAGCCAGGAAGTCATCGCGCTGGTGACCCGGATCTGCCGGTCAAGGGGAATCACTGTGCTTCTGGTTACCCATGACGTGAATCCTCTTATTGCGCACATCGACAAGGTGCTCTACCTCGCGAACGGGCGAAGCGCCCTGGGCCGGCCCGAGGAGGTGATCACCAGTGACGCCCTCAGCCGACTGTATGGCTCTCCTGTCGAGGTGGTCAGCTCTCAGGGGAGGCGGTTCGTCATCGGAGCTGAAGTGTAAATGGGCCTTCTACATCTCCTCAGCTACGCATTTCTCCAAAACGCCCTTGCTGCCGCCTGCTCCGTGGCGGTGTGCGCGGCGGTAATCGGCTACTTCCTCGTGGCTCGAGGTATGACATTTGCCGGCCATGCCCTGCCCAATATCGGGTTCGCCGGTGCCGCTGGGGCCGTCCTCCTTGGCGTCTCTCCCGTGTTCGGGCTTTTCTGTTTTACTATCCTCGCAGCGCTGGTCTTCTCTCTCCTCGGCGAGCAGGTCCGCGAGAAAGATCTCGGCATCGGGGTCGTCATGACATTCAGTCTGGGGCTTGGCCTGCTTTTTCTCACCCTGTATTCCGGATATGCCGAAAGGACCTACAGCATCCTGTTCGGAACCATCCTGGGCATCAGCCCCGCAGAGGTCCGCGTGACCCTAGCAAGTAGCCTTCTTACCCTCCTTTGCATCGGCGTTGTCTTTCGTCCACTGCTCTTTTCCACTGCATCTTCCGAATCAGCCCTTTCGAAAGGAGTTCCGGTCAGGTTGCTGGCGGCCGTTTTCCTTGTTCTGACCGCCGTGACGGTTTCACTCGCAGTTCAGGTCACTGGATCCCTTCTTGTCTTTACTCTTCTGGTGGGACCTGCTGCCACGGCGAGAACCGTTTTCCGTCGGCCTGTGGCTGTCATCGGCCTCGCCGTCCTGCTGGGGGAGGTCTACGTTATTGCCGGCATCCTGCTGGCGGCAGTCACCCGGACGCTGCCTGTTAGCTTTTTCGTCGCAACGCTCTCTTTCATAGCCTTCGTCCTTGCGCGGCTCCTCCAGAAAGGGAGAGCATGGGCGAGATAATCAGATCGGGGATATTCCAGAACGCACTGCTTGGCGGGACTCTGACTGCGTTGCTTTGCGCCGCCGTGGGGTACTTCATGGTTCTCAAAGCCCTATCTTTCGCCAGTGAGGCGTTGACGGACATTGGATTCGCGGGGATCACGGGAAGCGCCCTCCTCGGATGGAACCCCCTCCTGGGGATGCTCGGCTTTAGTCTGCTTGCAATCATTGCGATGGGCGCTCTTCGTGACCGGCTCAAAGGCCGGGATGTGGAAGTGGGAATGGTCCTTTCCTTAGCCCTCGGCCTTGGAGTCCTCTTCCTGACTCTTTATGCCCAGTCGAGTGGCACGCACGCAAGCTCTGGGACTGGCATCCTGTTCGGGTCCCTCCTCAGCCTCTCGGGTTCCTTCATCATCCTCCTCGGGGTGGTGGTAGTCGTGGTGCTGGCTGTTCTTGCAGTGATCTTCCGGCCGCTCCTTTTCGCTTCCGTGGACTCCGCAACTGCGCGGGCCAGGGGGGTCCCGACGAGAGTCCTGGATTCTGTCTACCTCCTCCTGCTGGGAGTAACGACTGCCGTCAGCATCTTGTCCATGGGGGTACTTCTTGCTTTTGCTCTTATCTCTGCCCCAGCGGGCGCGGCTCACAAGCTGACACGTCATCCGGGATGGTCGTTGTTTGTCGCTATGCTCCTGGGACTGGGGATCACCTGGTGCGGCGTTCTGGTGGCTTTCCTCGGACCATGGAAGAGGGTGCCCGTTGGGGTATACATCGCTTCTCTTTCGGGCCTCGTCTACTGGGGGGCGCTTCTGCAAGCCCGTTTCAGGCGTCGACCCAAGCGGGAAGCGAACCAACACCGAGACAGAGAGATTGGTGGCTAACCGGACTTGGTTGGGGTTTGTCGACTATCGCGAATGCCACGAAAAAATCGGCTTTCCCTTTGAGGTCTTCTAAGTCGTTAACCTCGATGAGCCGTGTATTCGTGTATTCATCGAGGAGACCCGTATGCTGTATGCTGGATACGACGCCGAAGTACATCCAGCATCTTCGATTGGATGTCAACGGCAACAAACTTATAATACAATGGCGTCGTAATGATGGACATGAGATGAAGGAACCGGCATTACCTTCGCACATGTTATGACGAGATTTGGATAATCTCTTTGCCAACGATGGTCGAAAGTATTTCAAGACCTGAGGCTATCTGTCGCTGGCAGTTCCTTTAGGTTTAGGAACCAGTCGTCCAACAGCGACGGTTCATACCTAAATAGGAATTGATTCTTTCTCCCCATGAGGAGGTCGCGACTTAACAAATCTTTCGATAGCAGAATGAACAGCTATCGGCGTCTGTTCTTGGACTACTTCCTCGTAGTAGAGCTTGGACTTCGCAACTGCTTCGATATCGAGATACCAAATAAGCGATGTAAGCGGCGAAACCCAGACAGGGCTGATATCAGTCTTGGCGTTCACCGCCCGGTCCCCGAACTGGCCACGCAGGCTGGAGCAGATCGAACTTACGATTGTGCTCTGGAATTTGATTGGCATGTTGGCGGTCATATACTCAAAAGCCTGTTGAAACAGCTTGGCAGCCTCACGGTTATTGGTGATGCTGGATACGGCAAGACCGGACTCCATCAGCTCCGACACTCGACGAAGCACCTCCGCATGGGAAACGCTCCTGCCGACGCCCTCAGTGCCGAATGCGGTCATGACATAGCGCTTGTCACACAGCTTGTTGGAGAGGCTGGCAGCAATGACGGAAACTGCATCGATGGCAGGAGTTCCCAGGTCGTATTCATCTCCGCGAAAGACTCCGTCGCACCCGCCATCTACGACAAAGTGATAGTCGATGCCTTCTTTTTCGTATAGCAGATTGAATATGGCAGCCAGCTGCTGCGCGGATACGGCAGCATACAAGTACATTTTAGTCGGCTCGTTGAAGGTCTTCTCCTGCCACTCGCAGAAGACCTTCTCGGGGAAGTAGCGCGACCATTCATCAGAACCCTTCATGGTGTCGGATGAGGTGACCTCTACGAGATGATCAGTGATGATTTTGGGTTGAGAGATTCCCGAGAGGTTCGAGAAGGTGTAGTTCGAATACACCACCCGGTGACCGCGCTTTTCCAGTTCCAGCCCAAGCGGGACGCCACAGAGGAAGTCGAATCCTCCCCCGCATCCGCTGAGCAAGACCGTGGAGTTCGGTTTCAATCCAAACGGAACTATCATGCTTCTTCCTCTTCTATCACTGGCAGTTCCACCAGGTAATCATCTCCATCAATGAAGAGTTCATTGCTCAGAAACCTGTCCAGATTCTGCCACATTACTTCGGTGGCCTCGGCGAGATTCGTTTTCATTCGTTTGTCAAAGAGTTGGACCAGCTTCCTATTGGGAAGTGGCAGCGCCTTGGTCGTATTCAGTAGCCGAGCCGCCTCTTCCTCTGAACCTGTCATCATATACAAGATCATCAGGGCAACCGCAGTAGATCTATGGACGCCAGCGTAGCAGTTGATCGTGTAGCCGGTGGCTTCGGTCTTGGTGGCTTGATAGAATCGTATGATTTTCTTGACATCAGCCATCGAAGGAACTCGTGGATGACTTTCGGGCGGCTTGTCGGTCTTCTTGTTGATGTCGTCAAACTCAAGGGCAAGGACCGCAGCAAAGTGACCCGACACCTCGATGCCCTCACCAGGATCGGCAATCGTGATGCAGTGGCTGTAATGAGGTTCTCCAAGTTCAATGACTTCTAAGAGATCAGCTTCACTGAGGACCTGAATAAATGGGAAGATCTTTATATTGCTGTTAGACATAAAGCGCCTCATTCATATATCGGTCTCATTCTCCCCCCTCTGAGTTTTGGCAGCTTTTGCAAGCAGTCCATTAGCGTAAGGTTCTTGCTCAGCGATAGGCAATTCCTCGATTCCGTCAGATGGGAAAAACACGTCAAGCTCATGATCTAATTGCTCGATGAATGCGGCTTGCAGGCGTGTTCCTATCGCGACAAGATTGGAACCAAGCAGACGATCAAAACAAGTCAAGAAAGTCAGATTCGGGCTGGGCTTTGGATCCGGTCTGACATTCAGCAAATACTCAGCAGCCTCCTCTTCGTTTCCAAGGATCATGTACAAGACCGCCAGAGCCGCTGCCGTTGATCGTGAGTGTCCGCCCCAGCAGTGGATTGTGTATTCTGTTGCCTTGTTTCTTGTCTTGCTAATGAACTCCACTACCTTTTTCGCGTCCTCTTCTGTGGGCGCCTGCATGTTGGTGACGTCAGCCACCGGACCTTCTAGCACATCAAAGAATTTCAGCTCAAGGACTTCCTTGAATGCATGCCGGAGATGCTGAGGCATTTGCATGTCGGGGTTTCGGATCGAGATGCAGTGACTATAGAGTTGTTTTCCCTCCGCGATTCGGTCGAGAAGCTCATGTTCTCCGAATACCTGTACTTCTGGTTTCAGTTGAACCGCATTCTCATTACCGGCCATACTCTCCGCCCCAACGACCGAGACGATCGCCCTTCTTGGACTTTTTCAAAGAGTTGTCGTAAGGATCAAGAAACCTTGGCAGCATCTTCTCTGCCTTACCAACAATCGACTTGAAAAAGGCATTATCTTCTGCTGGTGGCTCGGTATTGATGCAAACAGTCATCGCTGCCACAATCTTGGCAGCATCAACAAACGCGTTTGCTGGATATGCCGTTCCTGATGTCCCGACTGAGACGAACAGGTCGCAGTAGTGCAGTGATTCTGTTATGCCCTCCAGTATGCCTGGGGAAATGATCTCACCGAAGAAGACCATGTCAGGCCGGAGCACAGATCCACACTTGGGGCAATGCGGTGCTTTCCTGGCATAAAGCTTTCGATCAACAAACGGTGTGAGTGTACAATCCCAGTCCGAGCATCTTGTTCTATGAATGTTGCCATGCATCTCAATTACGTTTCTACTTCCTGCCTTCTGGTGTAAGCCATCAATGTTTTGAGTGACGACAAGAAAACTACGGCGCTTCTGTGCCTTAGCAATTGCTCTATGGGCTGCATTTGGGTTGGCTTCTTGCGACTGTTTGCGTAGGTTGCTATAAAACTTCCAGGCAGCATCGGGGTCTTCTTGCAGTATTCCTGGGTGAAAGAATTTTTCAGTTTCAGTGGTTTGGATGCCGTCTGGTCCCCGAAAGGGGGCTATGCCCGAGGCAACTGAAACACCGGCTCCGGTCAGCATGACGACATTATGGTACTTTCGAAATCCAAGCCAGCGTTTCGGCTTCGCGTGCAAATCGGCGCTTGAAAAGATCATACTGCTTTCCCTTCGGAACTGTTAGTTGGTCGTTTTCCCTGCTCATGATTCCATTTTATTATTCAGTCGCCAGCTCGTTCATACACCCTTTGGCTCGGTCAAGTTTTTCCATCCTGTCCCACCCCTCATGCTGTTTCCCCTCGGGTCTCTGCGACATGAAATCCCAACTTTTTCGCATTGATCAAGTAATCTTTGACCAAAGGAAGACCCTCTTCGAAAGAGTTAGCAATTTTATAGACGGCGATTTTTCTGCCCCGAAATATGTTCTCAAAAGAAATCGTCCAGGGATGCAGAAAATCGTGACCATTTTTCCAGAGATGGATTATCTTCTCTGAAGATGTATCTTTGGCCATCTTGATCCACAACTCTTTTTCCAGCATCATTCTTCTCTCTTGTTCGTTTTCGATCTACCGATGGGTCGAATAAGTTCTTTCATAAAAGACATGAGAAGACGATCCTTGCCCAGAGCACGTCATCAAGACTTGGCATGTTAGTAGATCACCGTCTTTGGAAACTTGAAGTTGTGTTTCGTCACGACAAGGGCGATCCGCATGGCGATCTTGGCGGCACCCTTTGTCGAAGGCTCGATAGGAGAAGCATCCGAGTAATCGTCAGGCTCACTGCACAGGGCGCGAAGGTCGATCACGGGGATGCCCACAGAGGTCGCTTGCCTCATGATGATCTTGTTGAAGAAGATGGAGAGAAATAACCGCTCCGATCTTTTGATGCCAGGACACCTATCGTAGATCGTACAGACGATTACGGGAAGCCCAGTCTCTTGGGCTTCTTGCAGAAGATGTTTGTAGTTGGACAGAAACTCTTGCCTGATCTTCAAGAGCAGCCTGACCGGATGGTCGCGAACCAATCGCTTGACAAGTCCAAACGGCGTGTGTCTCAGATTTACCAGTTCGTACAAACCATAGCGCACTTGCAGAGCGTCGTTCCCGCCGCAACTGATGACCAGATGCGTGGCATCGTTGAGGCGAGCCATTTGATCGAAAACATTCGCAGCGACAGCCCCATCCTGAGCCAGCAGCGTAGCATCAAGTCCAAAGGGTTGCAGCTCCCTGCGAAGATGGCCCAGGACATCTGCCTCGCCTTCCTTGAGGTAGGAGCCGTTGTCGAAAATCGAATCGCCCAAAAGAACCACATTGTTACTCATTTTCATGATTAAATCATATCCCGTCTCATTCTTCAAAGCGATCTGTGCGAAAACACGTTCCAAAGCTCAATTTCAGCACAGAGTCTTCCGTGCTGTAGCTATGAACAAAGCGTGCATCAAACTATGCGTTTCACGTAAGCCGAATTTAACGGAAAATGCCCAACGCTCCGACGAGCATACCAATCGCCAAAAAGATGAGCAGCGTAAGAAGAGCAGCACGACGCGCCGACATGGGTTCGTCTGGATTGTAACCTGGTCGAAGATTGGGAGTAGGATTGGAAGACGGTCGAGGCTGCGGTTTGTACGAGGTGTGAGGATGCTCATCCTTCGCATACGCCATGTCATACCACCTGCGTCTCTCGGGATTGCCGAGAACCTCGAACGCCTTGTGGACTAGGATGAATTTCTCGTTAGCATTAAGTGAATGGTTTCTGTCGGGATGATATTTAATTGCCATTCGCCTGAAAGCGGCTACGATCTGCTGATGGGTTGCTGTCTTGTCCAATCCCAAGATTGCGTAATAGTTCACCGCCATAACCTCAACAACATTACGATACCGTAGAAAATGGAGATCAAGATAACGAAACCCGCAAGAGGCACGACAGGTGCCCACCTTTTGAGAAGACCATCTTGGCCCGAAGAACTCCAGGCAGGACGATTAGTGTGGGAAGAATACGTGTAGGCGCTGGTGTTGTAGTTGTATGTAGATGAAGAATGGTATTGAGGCTGCGGCTGAGGGTGAGTCTGATAGAATCGGCTGTCGTATTCTGCCCGTTTGGATGGGTTGGCGAGAACTTTGTAGGCTTCATGAACCTGGATGAACATCTCACTCGCGACTTGCGAATGGTTTCTGTCGGGGTGATACTGAAGGACCAACTTTCGAAAAGCGGATACGATCTGGTCGTGAGTTGCTGTCCTTTCCACACCAAGAGTTCCATAGTAGTTTTTCATATCAACTCCACTTAGCCCCTTCCTCTACCCGTCGCTCCCAGTTGGCAAGAATTTCCACTAACAGTTCCTTATGTTCGAACTTGCTGATGGGACACATTTCTAACCAGTCAGGATAGAAGACCGTTATTACTGAACTGCCCGTAGGTTCGATGCGTTCGTCCCGGTCGAGGACGATCCTACCCAAGTCCAAAAACTACTCGGTGAAGTAGAATTCGCCGACGTTGAGTTCATGGTAGTTCGCAACTCTGCTCCTACTCTTTGTTGATCTTGATATCAATCGTTGCGCCTTCGTGTTCGCTGTCATAGAGAACCTTTTCGTGTGTGTCAAACAACAGCCCGAATATTATCTCTATCACCTTCGGTTTCGCGAAAGCCAACATTCTACAAGACGTCTTGATCTCATCGACCGTTGATTCTCTTATCCAACCCTCTTCGATTTCCATGACATTCAACGGCTCATTATCGATCTTGAAACCTCCATCTCCTTTTACATGGATAGTCCACGACGGAGTGTGACCATAGATGACCAAAACACGATCGTTGCCAGGACCCGTGACTGTGTACCAAGTCCAATAGGTAGTGGTCTGGCTGCTCATACCTCAAACATAGCGCAGATGAGGCACACAAAAAGGGAGCAGTGAGACCCGAAGGTGAACCCGTGAGATGATCTCCGCGCGATCCTTTTAGCTGCTACGATGCACAACGCGAGTGCTTAACTTGTTGGAATACGACCCTTTGAGGTCGTCGACCTGCAGGATTGCGTAGCCAAATCTGATCGACCATTTCCACCTGAGCTTTATCTACGGTTTTGTAGCCCAGTTCGTGCCAGTTGACACTCGCCAGTCACGGCTTCCAGGTGAAGGCTGATGATGCAGCAGAAACTGGCAAGGGAGTACAGGCCAAGAACGAAGATGTGGAACAAAATCGTCGCTCTATGTTGCGAGGCAATCTTTTTCGAGACGATGGCGCCTTCCTCAGTACGTTTGGTAAGCCATAGGCATTTTCCCCACACGAAGAAATCTTTCGCATAGGCGGAGAGTGTCAGGTTCCTTTTTCCTGTGAGCTTCTCTTCATAAAGCCGTGCGGTACGTCGGGCAGCCTCAGCTTCATCGGCTGTTCCCAACGTTTGAGTTGATCGCCACTTTGTGTACCGCCAGCGGACTCGAAAATAAGGGGTGTGCCCATTTGGCTTAAGTAAGGAATATGCCTTCTTGCTCCTTCCCATCAGGTATTCCCCTCGCTACTCCCACATGACGAGCTCAAGCAAGCAGAAAACGTCTTCTGTGAAGTCTGTGATTGTCGATCAACTGAGAACGTGCCTTGGGTGAGCAGAACCACCGAGCCTTCTTCCACAAGGCTGTATACCACAGTCGCTGGTTGACCCCCTAGCGACCCTCGTACCTTGCGAGTGCTCATAGCACTTGTAGCAGGAGGGACTTTTTTTGGTACCCTTCCACGACTCGTCTGGGGGGAGCCGGGCAACCACCGCTTGGTGGCCAACTTCCATCTTTTTGCTCTACAAGAACTTACATGCCGGCGGTCGGACTTGAACCGACACGGGCGTTGCCACCCACCAGATTTTGAGTCTGGCATGTCTGCCATTTCATCACGCCGGCTTTCATCGGAGAATAGCCGTTGCTCCAACGGCTGTCAACTTTGCCGGATTTCTCCTGATTTCTCCGTGGTTTGTCGGGCCTCCTACCGACTCCCCGTCCGTTGTGATCATCGACTCGTACCACAGAAGTTTTGTCCGGTCAGGCGACGAGCGCGACAGGAGTTCCTCCGGATCAAAATCTTGCTCATCTCCGGCTACCTTGGTAAGGCGTTGGCTGTCCAAAACGCCTTGGATGACGGCGTCGCTGTTTTGAAAAAGTCCTTCGGTCCACGCGAGTTGCTCCAGGCAGTCCAAGAGGATTTTGTTGGCAACGCTCCGCTTGACACCCGTCGGCATTTGGATAGGGTATAGCCCCGGGGCCCATAGCTCAGTTGGTTAGAGCGGCGGACTCATAATCCGT
>Ga0326727_10016883_pt1 | contig 15292 bp, 12 predicted proteins | sample MB2enrmetagenome_FD_207643 | JGI IMG/M metagenome (GOLD analysis project Ga0326727, IMG submission 207643) | Lab enriched peat soil microbial communities from McLean, Ithaca, NY, United States - MB29MY | ecosystem: Environmental > Terrestrial > Soil > Wetlands > Peat | place: USA: New York... | reverse complement strand
GAGGAATGCTCGCACGCTGCGGCGCGCACGGAGTGACGCGCCCTACCTGCCATGTATCGGAACTTCCTTGTCCTCATACTAGGGCCATTATGCTGCAGCGATGCCTCGTGTCGAGACAAAACTGGGGAAGAATTGAGGGCGTAAGGGGAGCAGTCATAAGGAAAAGGGGGCAGTTAATGAAAATGTCATGTTCTCAGCACGCATCGGCCGGCGGGTGCAGCGCGGGGGCGCCCGTTCCGCTTTCGGCCGTGCGAGTCCTCATTCCCCTGCCGTTAAGCTCCAGAGCCGGCCCGGCCAGGCCGCCGTCCTTGAAACCAGGCCGCACGTCGAGCGGGCCACAGGACGCTCCGCGCTTTCTGACCCGAGGCAAGTTGATCCTTGCCGCCGAAGCGATGGGCTGTGAGCATGAGAATCAAGGTGATCTTAGAGCGGGGAGAAGACGGTTATATTGTGGCCCACTGCCCCGCACCCAAGAGCGAAACTGGGCTTCCTGAAAGCTCCGTTAGGAGCGCCGTGGTTATAGAAGATGAGCCCCAGAACACCATTCAAGCTCCGTCAGGGGCGGCATGTTTGTGAGTCAATGCGCCGCCCCTGGGCATATTCCGGTGTTCATTTCCATGCCGCTCCCACGGAGCCTGGTGGCGTTCGATGGCCACGCGGCTATGAACAGTTAACGGTTGCGGTGCTTTTGCACTTCCTCGATGCGGTGTCATCTGGTAGTGGTTGGGTGTTGGCGCAAAGGGAACAAATGACAAGACGCAAACACAACGATTTGCAGAGGCACCCGACGCGGCTTCGACCGGCGGGCCGACTTTGGCATTCCGAGGTGCCGGGTCCCCTGTGGAACGGCACGCGGCGGGTTGGGGCTGGCCAAATCCGCGCTTACTGCCGGGTGGTGGCCCGCGAGTTCCGTCCGCGCAGGATCATTCTGTTCGGCTCCTACGCCACCGGGGCGGCTACGGCTGACTCGGACGTGGACCTAGTCGTCCTGATGCCCTTCCGGGGCTCCTCCACGGACAAGGTGGTGGAAATTCGGGGACGGGTGGAAGCACCTTTCCCGCTGGACCTGCTCGTGTGGCGGCCCGCCCAGGCACGAAAACGAGACAGCTTTACTCGCGGCGTTCTGAGCGACGGCAAGGTGATGTATGAAGGCCGCGACGCGTGAGTGGGTCCGCTGTGCGGAAGAGGATTTCGACGTGGCCAACGCGCTGCTGCGCCGCCGGACGAAGACAGCCGCCAATAGCATCGGCTTCCATTGTCAGCAGTGTGTGGAGAAGTATCTGAAGGCGCGGCTGGAGGAGGGGAGCCTGAACGCTCCCAAGACCCACGACCTGATCGTGCTCTTGCAGTTGTTGCTGCCGCTCGAGCCGCTATGGGCCTCCTTCGCGCCCGCCTTGCGACGACTGAACGACTACGCCGTGAAGTTCCGCTACCCCGGCCATGTCGCCACGAGAACCGACGCGAGGGAGGCGTTGAAGGTGTGCCGCTCGATTCGAACGGATGTGCGCTTGAGCATTGGTTTGCCCCGTAAGTAAGTCAAACCGCTGCGCACCGTTGGGCCACAAAGCAGCCAACCGGAGACGTGGCGCGTAAGGCGATTGGATGGCCGCGCCATCGAAGGCTGGCCTTGGCGCGTTTGCCTATTTAAACCTGTCGCCTCAGTTCTCTGGTTTGCGTAATATTCCACGCAGCATGAGAACAAACTGGAGGACCGAGTTGGCAGTATTCTTGTTCGGCCAGGCGGTGTTGGCAAACGCGGCGCCGGGCGCCGTCTCCTGCGTATGGGAGCAAGCCACTCAAACAGCGCACGCCACGTCCGATTACATTGATGCAACAGTCTCGCTGGCTTATCCGGGCTTCACGGGGTTATCCCTGGACAGCCTGGGCAAGGAACATTTTCCACAGGTGACGATGCGGGCGCCGGCAAAGCCGTGGCGCGGGGCCGATGCCACGCGACATGGGGATTGGATCGAATACCGCCGCCCGGGGGCCGCGGGTTCGGGGCCTCCGCGCTGGGCGCTCGAAATCGGCAGGCAAGAGATCCGGCTGGAATCGCATTGGTCGGCGGATGACCCGCCGGAACCGCTGGTGCTCGAGGCGGAGAACAACATCTGCCATGTGACTTTGCTGGGGCGGATGGAGCCGAATGGCTCGGTCCAACTCCCCGCCATCATGCACTTTCCCGACCAGGGGTCCTTCCGAATTTCAGCCGCGCCCAGAGCAATCAAGGCGCTGGGTTACGCGACAGGGCCCGGCGATATGGGCGCTAACCAGGCCAAGGCGGTCAAGATCACTTTCCCCGGCGCGACGCGTGACATCCCGATAGTGAAGTATCGCTGGGAAGTGGTGGCGATTCGGCCGAAGGTTGCGGCTATTGGCGCGGACGCCCGATTTGACGGCTTCCGGCGCAATTGGCTGAACATGCTTCAGCTTAGTCCGCATTGGGGCATGTTGGCCAATCATGCCGCGAGTGACACCTGCGCGTTTTGTTATTACGAATATGCGGACATCGCCGACTGCACTCCGGCGCTGGCAAAGGGCGTCACGGCTTTGGACCTCGTCCGCGAGACCCTGGACAGGATTATGGGCGGCGCCAACGCTTATGGGATGCCCGGGCATGGGGCCTTTCCGGAATTCTCGGCGGATACGCTTCCCTCACTCTTGATCGCGGCCCAGGACTACATCGCCGGCAGCAAGGACCAACGATGGTTGGCAACCAACTATGCGCGGCTGGAGGCGTGGGCCGATAAGATGCTGGCGACCGATCATGACGGGAACGGGCTCGTTAAATACGCCTTGAGCGGCGACTCGGGCTCCTGGCCGGAACAATTGAAATATCGTCCGGCCAACTGGTGGGACACCATCGGCTTCGGTCACGAGGATGCATATGCCAATGCCCTGGCCTACCGCGCGCTCAACGGCATGGAGGAAATGGCCCGGGAATCGGGGCATCCCGATGACCAGGCCCGCTACCGTGCCGCCGCGCACAAGCTCCGTGCGGCTTATTTCAACGCGTTCTACAATCCGGCGACGGGGGTTCTGGCCGGCTGGCGGAGCGCGGATGGCCAACTGCACGACTATTATTTCCTCTGGGTCAACGGCATTGCGATCCACTACGGGTTGGTGCCGAAAGAGGAGGCCAACGCCATCATGGACCGCCTGTTGGCAAAGATGAAGGAGGTCGGCTACACGCGCTTCGATTTGGGTTTGCCCGGCAACCTGATTCCGGTCGCCAGGAAGGATTACGTGGACCACGATCCCCGCTTTGGCGGCGGAAAGAAGGAGGACAATTCCGACGGCTTCCAGAGATACGAAAACGGCGGCGCTACCGCCTGCTTCGCTTATTTCACGCTGGCGGCGCTTTATGATTTAGGGCGGATTGAAGAGGCGGATAAGATGCTTTTCCCGATGCTGGAGGCGTTTGCGCAGGGGGCGTTTCAGGGGCGTTGCGACAATGGCATGAGCAAGGATTGGAAGGCCTGGGATGGGACTTGCTGGGGCTACGAGGGTTTTCTCGTGGACAATTACTATGCGCTGCTGGCGGTGCTGGACCGCGAGGCGGCGCTGGCTCGCGGGCGTTGAATTGTCGAATTCGTGGCTCATCCCTGCGAACCTCCCTGGCCCAGCGCGCCCCGCCTTTTATGACCTTGCCCGATTGCAGGGCTCCGCTAAGTTAAAGTGATGACTCAAGCAGTGGCTCAGATTCTCAGCGAAGTCGAGCGGCTCTCCGGCGCCGAGCAGGCAGACTTGCGCCGACGCATCTGTGAGCGCGTGCCCATGTCGGAGGATCTCACCGACGAAGACTTCGCCGCGTTAGCTGCGGCTTCCTTCCGTGCGTTGGACGAGGAGGAGGCCGCGGGTGCCTGAGCGGGGCGACGTGTGGCAGGTGGACTTTGGCGTCACGCAGAAGATCCGCCCGGCGTTGGTGATCAGCGCGCCATACGGGGAGGCCGATCGCTCGCTGATTGGCGTTATTCCGCACACCACCGCTTTACGCGGCTCGCGATTCTAAGTATCCATTCCCGCCCGGTGGCTCGCCCACGGCGCGTTCCTGGTCCAAGGGATTCAGGCCGTTCCTCCTAACCTGGATATTTCATACCCGCGAGGCCGGAGCGCCGACGTGTTGCCGGCTTATGCGGCTCGAACGGTCTAAGCCGGCAACATGCCGGCGCTCCGGCCTGTGCGCGATTCGTGGCAGCCGTGAAATATCCAGGCTAAGTACTTTTTGCGCCGACTCGGCAAGCTTACTCCGAAGCAGATGCGACTCGTGGAGCAAGCGCTACTTCGCTGGGAGGGGATAACCGTGAGTTAGCGAGGGTGCGCGCCAATCGGCCTTGTAGGAGGCGGCATGAGTGGGATGCGCCTCGGGAGTTTCCCAGGAGGCAAAATGCGTAGCGACGCTCGGAGACGATTGGTATCTTCTTCGCATGTGCCGTGCCGCCACAGTGGTCGTCTGCGTCGTTCTCCTAGCCTGGACGATGGTTCCTTTGCGGGCTGGGGACTGGCCCCAATGGGCGGGGTCGGATGCGAAGAACATGGTTTCGCCGGAGAGGGGCCTGCCTGAGTCTTTTGTGCCGGGGGAAAAGAGGCCGGACGGCACGATTGACCTGGCTACCGCGCGAAACGTCCGGTGGGGGGTCAGGGTTGGCAATGCCGTTTACTCCACACCTGCGATCGCCGAGGGGAAGGTGTTCGTGGGCGCTATGGAGCAGGGGAACGGGCTGTTGGTTTGCCTCGATGCGGCGACGGGAAAGCTGCTCTGGAAATGGAAGGCGCCGCCGAAGAAATTCCCGTATGACATTGACGGCTTTCATCTTGGCATCAATGAAATCCCGGCGCAGATGGGTGTGTGCTCGTCACCGACAATCAATGGCGGCCGGGTTTATTTCGTCAGCCACCGCTTCGAGGTGGTGTGCCTGGACGTCAATGGGATGGCGGGCGCGGAACCCGGGGAGGCGCGCGTCATCTGGGTTTTCGACATGCAGGAGAAAGCGGGCGTCTTTCCGTGCGACACGGCCAACGGGTCGCCGATCATTGACGGCGATTTGCTTTACGTGACGACGTCCAACGGCATTGATCGCAATTCGTTCAGCGAGCCGCAAAAGGAGAAGAACCGCAAGTTCCCGGCACCGGATGCGCCGAACGTGATCGTCCTGGATAAGCGCACGGGCCAGTTGGTGGCTACCGATGAAACGCGCATCGGCGACCACCTGCTGCACGGGCAGTGGTCATCGCTGGCGATGGGCGAGCTGGGCGGGCGGAAGTTGCTGTTTTTCGGGGGCGGCGATGGCTGCTGCTATGCCTTCGAGGCGCTGGCGTCCGTGCCGAGGCAGCCCGTGCGATTGAAGACGGTATGGTGGTATGACTGCATTCCGCCGGAATATAAGGCGGCTGCGGGCGAGGACCGCGTCACCTACTATTGCCTGGGAGACCGGCGGGTCAAGGGCACGTTCAATCAAAATGACGGGACGTTCGTCGGGATGAGCGAGATCATCGGCACGCCCGTGTTGGTCAGGGACCGGGTCTATGTCGCGCTCGGACGCGACCCCGAGCATGGCCGCGGGCGTGGGGCGCTGCATTGCGTGGATGGGAGGGGGACCGGGGACATCACCCAGTCGGGCCGGGTGTGGTGTTACCAGGGTCTGGACCGGACGCTCTCGACGGCGTCCGTGGCGGGTGGCCTGGTGTATCTCTCCGATGTGGCGGGCCGGCTGCATTGTCTCGATGCGGAGACGGGTAAATGCTACTGGATTCACGAGACCCAATCGCAGACGTGGGGCTCGACCCTGGTCGCTGACGGGAGAGTGTACCTGCCGACGGCGAAGTACCTTTGGATATTGAAGGCGGGCAAGACGCTGGAGGTCCTGGACAAGATCAATCTCGGGTCCCGGATTTGCGCCTCGCCGGTGGCAGCCAACGGCACGCTGTATCTGGCGACGGCTGGGGGGTGGCTATGGGCAATCGCCAAGGGGAAGTAGCGGTCTGTTCAAGCAGCAACCACCAACCTTCTTCAGGGCCCCATTTGAGCGCGGTAGAGGGAGGGGGCAGGGGTTGCAGGCGCGGGAACGGAAAAGAGGAAGGGCATAGCCGGTGAGATCAGGGAAAGCACGGGGGTCCAGCTTAACAAGTTCGTCGAGCGCCATATCGAGTAATCGGGGCCAGGGTCCCCGGTGACCCAGGAGCTGAAGGTTCCATTGGTAAGCGTGAGTCGGGTGAAGTTGGGCTGCGCGGGGGCCAGGACAGTTACTATAAAGGTCTGCGTCGCGCTGAGGCTTGGGGTGCCATTGTCCGATACGATTACACCCAAGGTGTTGGTGGAACCGCTCTGGGCAATGGCGGGCCGCCAGGTGAAGACGCCGGTGGCGGAGTTGATGGACGCGCCGGCCGGCGGCGCGGGAGAGGACAGCAGTGTGTAAGTAAGTGGAAACGGCGGAGCATCCTGATAGGTCGCGGAGTTCGTGATCGCCAAAGTCGCGCCGGCGATGACGGTCTGGTTTGAGATCGGGTCCAGCACGGGGGCGAGATTCGTCGCCTGCCAATTGCAGGGGAACGAGAAGTAAATCGGGCCATCGGCCTCGTGCAGCGTCCAGGCGAGCCGGTTGGTCCAATTGACCAGGGCCAGCGGCGCACCCAGGAAATCCATGGCGACGGCATTGGTCGGCACGGTGATGGTGACCTGGCCGGCAGGTGTGTGGGACCAGAGGGCAACGACCAGGTTGGTGCGGCCATCAAAGCGCAGCGCGAGGAGGTTGGAGGGAAGCGTGTGAATAAACCCGCTGAACCGGCGTCCGCTGGCAACCGAGGTGAGGGTCTTCACCGCCTGCATCGCGGGCTTGTCGGAGTAATCGTTGCCGAGCAGACCGAAGTTATTCTCAGAGTTGGTGGGATCGGTGCCATCATCGCGCAGATCATAGTAGATGATCAACGGGAAGCCCCCGGCGCACGCCGCGAGGAACTCGCGCGCGACCAGCACCGCTTGACGGCTTTGGGCGGCGGCGGAGTGGCCAGCGCCGAACCACGTCGAAGAGAAACCCCATTCCGTGTCCCATACGGGTGGGGAGTTGGAGAGGTATTGCCCGACCATCGCCCACAGGTAGAGCAGGCGGTCCGAAAGCAGCTCCGGCGGGTTGCAATCGTAAGGATGCACGCCAATCGCGTTGGCGCCGTCGCCGCCGTTCTGGGCCAGGCAGCCGGCGAAGAAGTTGAAATCGAAGCCTGAGAGCCCGCCGGTGACCACCGGCGCGTTGGAATCTCCCTGGTTGAGGGAGGGAATGGTTTGCGCGGCCAAGGCGGCATATTGTGTGGGATTGGGCGCCGGCGGCCAGAAACCTGAACCGTTGGGCTCATTCCATATCTCAAAGCGCGCCCCGCGGCCGGCAAAGTGCCGGGCGGCGGCCTGGGCGTAGTTCGCAAAGGCCTGGACCGCGGCCGCATTGGTTGGCGGCAGGTTGTTGGCGCCGGTGTAGAGGCCGTTGCCATAATCCAGGATTAACAGGGCCTTCATACCGCGCGACTGCAAGGCGTTAAGGAGGCCATCGTAAGCGGTCCAGTTATAGACGCCGGGCGAGCTTTCCACCGCTGGCCAGGTCAGGTCCATCCGCACCCAGGCCAGGCCCGCGCTTTGTGCGGCGTCCAGCGCGCGATTGTCGCTGGTGAAGTGGATGTTGACGCCGAGCCGCGGCGGGAGGTTGCCACTGCCGGGCGGAGCGGGCACGAGCGGCTGCAGCGCTGGGTCCAGGTTGAATTGCGTCGAGCTGACGGCAGTGACGTCGTCGAAATCAATGGCGCCAACTGCGCCGGCCTGGAGTGGGTCGGCAGCCAGAATCGCGAGCTGGTGGATGGGATATTGCACCAGGCCATTACTTGTGCCGCCCCACCAGCCGTTGGCGGTGTCGAGCGGCACCGTCTGCTGATACCACGAAGCCGGGTCGAGGTTTTCCAGCGGCCGGCACAGGTTGTATTGGAGGGTCTGGCCGCTGGCATCTGATACGCGCAAGGCAATGGTGATATTGGGGGGAGACTTGACCCAAAAACCAATCGCCGCCGGGCTTAAGGGCGACGGGAGGGTAAGACTGGCGCTCACGTAATGGCCGCCTTTGGACAGATCATACGCCAGGTGGGCCCCCGTGCCCGAATGCCCCACGCCGGCGGTCAGCGAGCCCGTCGCGCCCGGGAACTCGGGGCCGTTTGAGAAGGTCCAGGGCGCCGGAGCATTCGGACGCTCGAAGTTGTCAATGAGGCTATCCGCAGCGCACCGCTGCGGAACCAACGCCAGGCTGCTCAAAACCAAGAGGCCCACGTTTCCGCTGCGCCTTGCTGCACGCAAACAGTTCATGCTGAAGTTCGATACCTCTCAAACCCTGCATTGTCTATGTGTTTCAATCGGTCCCAGCCTGGATTTTTGCACGCATCCGGCGATCTGCCGAATCGCGGGCGCATCTTAGCGGTACCACCACTTGGAGTGCGCCGGCAGAGCGAAGCGGCGACGGCGCTTTCAATCCGGCCAACGCCTCGCAGCAGCCAAAGCGCCGTCGCCGCTTCGCTCTGCCGGCGCACTCCATAAGCTGCCAGCCTCCAGGCTGGTGGTACCGGCAAGATCCGCCCCCGAATCGCCGTTGGTGATGTGCCTCCTTGTGCTCTGGCCAGCAGCGATGGTATTCATCCGTAGATGAACCATTCTCTGCGGGATGCGCCCGATGCTGGAATGCACGGAGGCCTGACATGATAACTAATCATTCTGCGTTGAATGCCCTATTGCTTCTGCCCTGCCTCCTGAGCGCTGCTTGTGCTGGCGAACCTGGCGGCAGACTCGAACTCAAGCGGAGCGTTGGGACGCCAGGGGTGTTCGAGCGGGTCGAGATCGAGGTGGAAGGCGTGCCTGCTGCCGCCAATCCTTTCGACCCAGAATCCATCACGCTCGACCTCGAGGCTGTAGCGCCCTCAGGCAAGAGTCTCCACGTCCCCGGTTTCTATCAATCTGAATTCGATAGGAAGATTGAGGGAAAGGACGAGGCTCTCACGCCGCGCGGCGAAGGGGGTTGGCGCATCCGCTGGCTTCCTCTCGAGGCAGGCCGGCACACATTGGTTGTGACGGCCACCGTCGGCGGCAAACCAGCCGGGCAGGGGCAGACCGTTGTGCAGGTTGCCGCCGGGAAGCGTCACGGCTTGGCGCGCGTCCAGCCTGAGGGAAAGCGCTATTTCTGTCTGAGCGACGGCACCCCGCTCTTCCTGAACGGCTTATGCGCGTGCTGGTACGGCAGGCGCGGCACTCAGGATTACGACGATTGGCTCGCGGCTTACCAGAAGGCGGGGATCAACTATATCAGGATCTGGATGTGGCCGCAGGCCTTCGGCATCGAGTGGGACCGGGGGGACAAACTCCACTACCGCCAGGATAATGCGTGGAGGCTCGACCGCGTGCTCGCCGAGGCGGAGCGGCGCGGCATTTTTGTGATGCTCTGCCTCGACTACCACGGCATCTTTGAGGTGAAGCCCGATTACTGGGGTGGTAACAACTTTTGGACGCGCCACCCGTACAATACGACGAACGGCGGTCCGTGCCTGACGCAGAACGCGTTCTTTACGAGCGACGAGGCGAAGAAGTTGTATGAGAAGCGGCTGCGGTATATCGTGGCGCGCTGGGGGGCTTTCCCGAATATCCTGGCCTGGGAATTCTTCAATGAGATTGACAACGAGTACGCTTACCTGAAGCACAATGATGTGGTCGCCTGGCACCGTGACATGGGCGGGCACTTGCGGGGGATTGATCCTTACCAGCATCTCATCACATCCAGCTTCACGGGGGGCAGCGAGCGGCCGGACTTGTACGCGCTCCCGGAGATGGACTTCGCGCAGTACCATTCCTACAACGAGAAACACCCCGCCCGGATGATGGCGGAGAGGACCGCCCGCTTCTACGAGAAGTATGGGAAGCCGTTCTTCGTTAGCGAATATGGAACCGACTGGAGGGGATGGAAGCCGGACACCGACCCTCATTTTCGGGCGCTCCATCAGGCTATCTGGAGCGGCGCTTTCACCGGAGCCGCCGGCACCGCCATGACCTGGTGGTGGGAACATATCCACACCGGAAACCTTTATGCCCACTGGTCGGCGCTGAGCGCTTTTCTCGAGGGGACGGGCATCGGCAAGGCGGGCATGCGCCCGGCGCGCTTCGAAAACGCCGAAGGACCCGTCCTGCCCTTCGGGGTCGCCACGCATGACGAAGCGCTCGTCTGGCTGCTCGATCGCGCGTGTGATTGGCCGGACGGGGCGATGGAGACTAATCCTGCGTCAGTCACCGGCGCAAAGATAGCGCTCGCGGGCGTGGATGACGGTCTCTGGTCGGTCGAGTGGTGGGATACGCTGTCCGGGAAACGCATCACAAAGGTTGAGGCGACTGCCTCCGGTGGCGTCCTCCGACTCCAACCGCCCGCCTTCCAGGCCGACATCGCAGCGCGGCTCAAGAAACGTTAAGACGTCAGCGCGGTGGCTATGCACAGCGTAGCGGCGTGATGGGTATTGAAGGCGGGCAAGACGCTGGAGGTCCTGGACCGGGTCAACCTCGGGTCCCGGTTTTGCGACGCGCCCGTGGCCGCCAACCGCACGCTGTATCTGGCAACCGCCGGCGGCTGGCTCTGGGCCGTCGGCCAGGGGAAGTAGCGGTCGCTGGCTGATCGCCCCGCCAGACTCGGTCCCCTACGTGCCTTTGCGTGAAATAAAATTCCTGTTGACGTACTGTTATTATCTAGTATATACAGTAATATCAGTGGTGAACGCACGCAAATCCTGGTTGATCGGTCCGATCTCGCCCGCCGCCGGCGGAGCGCTTTACCAACAGATTGTTGACCGCCTGAAACGCGAGGTCAGCGAGGGCCGCCTCAAGCCCGGCGAGGCGCTGCCCTCCTTCCGGTTGCTCGCGGAGGAGTTACTCGTCAGCGTCATCACCGTCAAGCGTGCTTACGAGGAACTGGAGCGCGAAGGCATTATCTTCCGCCGCCAGGGGCTCGGCACGTTTGTTTCCGAACAGGGCGACGACCGCAGCCGGGAGACGAAACTCGCCGCCGCGAGAGATTTGCTCCGCGAAGGTTTCCGCGAAGCCGCCGAAGCCGGATTGAAACCCAGCGAGCTTGCCGAGCTGGCCCGTGAAATCCTGAGGAACAAGAAGTGATATGAACAACGCCATCGAAATCCGAGGACTCATCAAAAAATATCCCCGCTTCCAGCTCGGTCCGCTGGATCTGACCGTGCCGCGCGGCGCGATCTACGGCCTCATTGGCCCGAACGGCGCGGGCAAGACCACCGCCATTGACCTCATTTTCGGTATGGGCAAAAACGATGCCGGGCAAATCCGCGTGCTTGGCCTCGACCACCGCGCCGACGAAGTTGCTCTCAAAGGTCGCGCCGCATACGTCAGTCCCGATCTGAATTTCCAGGTCTGGGGCAGGGTCGGCAAAGCCATTCGTTTCGTGCGCGGCTTCTATCCCGGCTGGGACGATGCCTACTGCGCCGCCCTGATGAAGGCGTTTCACTTAAGCGACGCCGACCGGGTCGCCACGCTCTCGTTCGGCGCCAAAACCAAATTGAGCCTGCTGCTCGCGCTCGCCCGCCGGCCGGAAGTTTTGATTCTCGACGAACCGACCACCGGCCTCGACGCCGTCTCCCGGCAACAGGCCTTCGGCGAACTGCTCAAGGCCGTTGAGGACGGCGAGCGCACTGTGCTCATTTCGTCGCACGGTTTAAGCGATATCGAACGCTTCGCTGACCATGTGGGCATGATCAAGAACGGGAAGCTTCTCCTCGAAGGCCGCACCGACGAAGTCGTGGACCGCTACCGCCTGGTGGAATTCTTCACCAGCAACGGCACGAGCTTCCAAACCCCTGAACCCGAGGGCCTCATTATCTTGAAGCAGAATGAAAATCGCTGGCGCGCGCTGCTCGACCAAAAGAGCGCCGCGCAGGCATGGCTGCAAGCGAACGGCGCGCAGCAAATCTCGCTCACCCCGGTGACGCTGGAGGAGCTATTCGTGGCGCTGGTCAAGGAAGAGGAGGCTGAATGAAACGGCTGATGCTCGATTACCTTCGCCGTTGGGCATGGGTGCTGGCTCTGGCCGGAATGCTTGAATTCGGGCTTGGCTGGTTCATCGCCAACCGCCCGGAAGATAACTTCGAGTTTTGGGGGTTGCTGCTGGCTTTGTGGGCGGGCGCGAATCTGCTGTCGTTTGATTTGCGGCGCGGCATCGTCCGCGCCGTGGCGCCTTTGCCGCTGACGGCCAGGCAGATCGGGCGCAGTTGGTGGCTGGCGACAGTCGCCATCCCGGCAGTTGCATTGGCGGCGCTGCTGTTTTCGGGCGCGGGTACGTTTTACCATTTTCACCCCAGCAAGGTTTTCCCGGCGGGCCTGCTGGCGTTGGCGAGCATCTTTAACGTGCTGTGGCTTGGAACAACATTCACTGCTATCTTCAGCGCCACGCGAGGCTCCTACAGGAACTGGCGGGACTTCGCATCCACCAGTGTCTTTAGTCTTTTGTCGGGAGTGATGATCCTGGGCGGCATGATGTTTTTTCAGGATGCGTCGAAACGCCCCTTCAAATGTGCCCTGTTGTTGGGGATTGGCGGATTATTGACAGTCGTGAGCTGGTTTCGCGCCGAGCAATTTAGACTGGGCCGAGCCGAGCCGTTTAACCCGGGCCGCGCCGGCAATCGCCTCACTCCGCTGCCATCTACAAATCGCAGCACCTATCACCGCCCGCCGGAGGGCTATGGTGGAATTCGGTTCCTGATCAGCACGACTTTTGTGCGCATATTCTTGTGGGTCGCGGCCATGATCGCGCTGATGGCGCTGCTCCAGCAGTGGCAAGGCCAGGCGATGCCGCCGGGTGTAGCCATCACGATGTTTGCGGGGGTGGGGAGTTTTATGTTCTGTGGGTTTATTATCGTCTTCCAGTTCCTGCCCGTTTTGCGGCAACTTCGCTTTTTGCGTACGCTGCCCACGTCCGCTACGCGCCTTGCCGCTGTGATGATCTCAATCGTGATTTTGCCGCTCATCGCACTAGGCACGCTGGTGGCCGGAGGCGCCTGGCTGGCTTCAGGAACTCCAGCGTGCCTGACAGTTTTGAAAAGCTACATGTTCATCCTCGCGCCGGCCTCGCTGTGCGTCTTCTTCGCCGTCTGGCGGGGCGACACAATACAGGCTTACGCGTTGCTGGCCATCACCCTATTCGGCCTCCAACAGGTGCAACTCCGGCTGGAGACGGCTTTCCATTATCGGGAACTCCCCTTCAGTCTGTGCGGTTCCATCGCGGCGATATGTATCCTGTTGGCATTTCTGCTCACTCGCTGTGCGCTCATGCGCAGCAGCCACACGTACCGCGTCCAGGCAAACCCCTTCGGCAATATCGCGTTGGGCTTGGGCCGGTGATCCGGAACCTCACTGCACGGTTATGCCCGTATTTCCGGCGGGTCCTTGAAGAGCGCAAGGGCGAGATCGCACAATTGAACTAGCGGGGAACGAGTCGTAAACCAACCCCTCATACCGCGCGATTCAAGGAACTTTTAGACTCCAGGAGTCCTCCAACCGAGCTACGCGATTGCCTCCTGCATTGATTTCCGTCCTTTCGGCTTTCGGATTTTGGGAAACGCTCTGCCCACCGCGCCTCGGCCCTGGCACTGCAAGCCACCTCGAGGCCACAGGAAGGCCCGGTGGCCGCGCGTTGCATGGGGGTTGCACGCGCTCTGCCCTCTCTTTCACCTCTTGTTTCGCTCTTGTTCTCCTCTTATTCTCCTCTTGTTCTTATCCCTTTTCCCCGCCTATGCGACTGGCCCGCTGGCCGTGCCGCAGCCAGACCCTGGCCGGGACGAAGGCATCGGTTAGGCGCATCTGCCCGCGGCATTCCCAACCTTCCACCTGCTGCCAGGCGCGGATGAAAATACGCGTGTTGGCCGGTGGCACACCGTATTTCTTGATGTATAGACGTGTGATGTCGCTGACGTGTTCAACGGGGGCCGGCAGCAGCCCGAGGAAGCGATAGTCGCCACAATAGGCCCGGCCCGCACTCTGCGGCGGGGACGCGAACACCATGATGTCCTCGGCGGGAGTGCCGCGGACACTGAGCTTCAGGGCCAAGCGGTCGGCATCCCGGCTGATCGTCAACGCTCCCACCGGGTTCGGACCGAACCGGGGCTGCGGGGGCGGGGTGGTCCGCGGTTCGTGCTCGCACAGCGCCAGCACGGAGTTGATCTTGTTGAAGAGTTGCTGGCCAGAGAGGCGGTAATACTGGCCCTGGCGAACCAGGCGGTCGGCCTCGGCGGCCCGCCACCGCCAGGCAGCCCGCTGTTCCTCGGTTAGCTCGCGCCACGTGGCCGCGAACCGGCTGAGATGCTGGCGCGCGCGACGTTGCGCGGTGGTCCGGCGCTGTTTCCTGGCGTCAATGTCGGCGCCCTTCTTGCTCCTCGAACGACCGCTCTTTTTCATAACCTTCAGATGCTGCAATCTTCGGCCGGGCGGACGGGCGTCCTCGCGCGCCGCACCGCCGCAATAGACTTCACTGGCATCCCCGCCATTCCTCGCCAACCTGTGCCACAGAGCCGCACAGCGGCAACCGAAAATGGCAGATGGTAGGGGCTGATGGCAAATGGCAAAGCGTACTTGCGCAGGCGGCCAACACGTTTGGGCAGGCCGCGAAGACTCTGAGGGATAGTCTGCTCTTTCGTCAATGGTTTGGGGGATCGGTGTAATCTTCCCCGAGGGAACGGACTCTGTGCGAATTGCCTTTGACACCCGCTTTCAATGGACTAGCCTCGATCACATTATGAGACTTGGCATCAATACTTTCCTTTTCACCTCACCGTTCACAAACGACAGCACCAAACTGTTCAAGCAGTTCAAGCAATGGGGCGCTGAGAGCATCGAGATTCCCATCGAGGACCCGTCCCACATAGACCCGGCGCACGTGAAACGTGAGCTGGACAAACACGGGCTGGTCTGCGGCTCGGTCTGCGCCTGCCTCGGGCCGGACCGCGATTTGCGCGGCAATCCTGAACAGCAGAGGAATGGCCTCGATTACATGAAGAAGGTCCTCGACCAAATGCTCGTGCTCGGTTGTCCCACGTTGATTGGGCCGGTGTATTCGTCCGTAGGCCGCGCCGACGCGGTGCCGCCGGCTGAATACGAGAAGCAGTGGAAGACGGTGGTCAAGAACCTCAAGACGATCTGCAAATATGCCGAGAAGCGCGGCAAGCAGATTTGCATGGAACCGCTCAACCGCTTTGAAACCGACTTCATCAACACATGTGA
>Ga0326727_10016882_pt1 | contig 15292 bp, 13 predicted proteins | sample MB2enrmetagenome_FD_207643 | JGI IMG/M metagenome (GOLD analysis project Ga0326727, IMG submission 207643) | Lab enriched peat soil microbial communities from McLean, Ithaca, NY, United States - MB29MY | ecosystem: Environmental > Terrestrial > Soil > Wetlands > Peat | place: USA: New York... | reverse complement strand
AGGGATCGGTATCGCCGGCTTGGCCGGCAAAGGCGTCCTGCACCCAATCCTGGAAGTTGCCCAGGGTGGTGCCCTCGCCGTAGCTGTAAATACCGCCGCCCTGGAACAGGTTGATCATCACTTCATGTACTAGGTTGATGTCTCCGCCCGCCTTAAAGTTGTTTTTGCCCTTGCTGGTGGAAAACACATCCGTCAGTTGGATGCGGTGCTCGTCCGGCTCCGCCTTGCGCGGAAGCGCGTTCGGCATACCGTAGGTTTCCACTCCCATGCCCACGCTTGGTCCGGAGTCATTGGCTCCCGCCGTCTCCAGGTCGCGTCCCCACTGCCCGTGGAACTGATTCACGGAAGTCTTGCCCAGTTGCGTAGTCAATCCGCCCACCAGGAACCGCTCATGGTAGTACGTCGGGGCGTTGGTCGTGGGCGAGCTGTTGCTGAACGTCGCCGCCGAGCTATACCCATAGGTCGATTGGTAGTTGGCAAAGTTGAAGTCCACAAACGCATCGTTCCGGTTGTCGATGTGATAGTCCAGCCGCGGGAAGAACAGGTCTTCCTTGGCATAGCGCGTCGGCGCCGCGGTGGACTCGTTGATCAGAAAAGTAATGGCGTTGGTGCACTGAGTCGCGGTAATGGTGGAAGGACACTGCGTCGGTGTAATTGTGTTGGTGCTGCTGGTCACTCCCGATGGCGTTAACGAAATCGTGTTCGAGTCTGTGTAGAGCGCCTTGCCCACCTGGCGGAAGCCGTCATAGGTGAAAAAATAGAACAGCTTGTCCGCGATGATCGGTCCACCTACTGAACCGCCAAACTGTTGCTGCTGGTGAGTTGGCTGGGTCAGCAGGAATCCCGCGATCACCGGGTTCGTCTGGTTGTACAGTGCGTTGTACTTGGTCAGCGGATCCAGCGCGTTCAGCGTAGGATAACGCAGGGAATAAAACAGGTCGCCGTGAACCGCGTTCGTTCCACTTTTTGTGATGGCGTTTACCTGCCCGCCGGCGGCCTGCCCGAACTCCACCGAATAGTTCGATGTCTCAGCCTGGAACTCCTTGATCGAGTCTACCGAGTACACATACGGCGCGCCCACTGCGCGTCCGCGCGCCTCGCTGAACAGCATTTGATTGTTGTTGGCGCCGTCCACATAATTCTCGTTGTACAGGCCGCTGATCCCGTGGAAGCTGATCAACCCCGACCCTCCATCCTGCGTCACATTCGGCGTGAGCAGCACAAAGGTGTCCCAGTTGCGCGTTTTGACCGGCAGGTTCGCTACCAGGTTCGTGTCCAGGGTCTGCGAAACCTCTGTCTTCTCCGGGTCCAGGATCGGCGACTCGCTGGTTACCGTCACCACAGTCGAAGTCGAACCCACCGTCAACTTCGCATCCACCGTCAACGTCTGGCCGACCGTCAGCACTAGGTTTTTGCGGTCCACCTTGCCGTATGCGCCTCCGCCAATCACAACCTCATAGTTTCCGGATTGCATAAAAGTGGCCAGGTAATCGCCGACCTCGTTGGTCGTAACCGTACGCGAAACGCCCGTATCGGTATCCGTGATGACCACCGTGGCGCTGCCTACAACCGCCCCGGTGCTGTCCGTCACGGTTCCAGTGATCGTGCCGCTGCCGCTGGTCTGGGCGCGCAAGCTCATCGCCGTACATAGCATCATTGCCATACAGCATGTCAGGGCGAGAATCCTTGTTGTGAATTGGGTCATTTTCATCGGGTGGTCACTCCTCATGAATGTTGTTTTTAATATGTCTTGGGTTGAAGAATGCTTGATGAATAAGCGATCAGGATGCTAGGGGAAGTTGATTCCTGGATCAATTTTGAGCAGACTCGAAAGAGAACAGCAGCACGCACAATCGCAGGCGCAGCCTGCACGCGAAGACCTAAGTTGATTGATTAATCTCAGCCTTAAGCACTCACGGTGTATGTCAAACAAATCCGTGGTGGAAAACTCGCCTCCACGTCTGTGAATCCTCCCGTATCCATCCAATGCAATTGTTTACGCGAGTCGTACTGCTCCGGATGAAACAGCAAAAACAGATTGCAAACCGCCTGATCTTTTGAGCTTCGTCTTCCATCTTGCCTGTTGTGTGTGAAAGGGAAATTACAGACGAGACCAACTCGCTTTAAAAGGCAAATGCTCGCGTACCGTTCCCCGGTTGTCGTGCAAAGTAAACTGAAGCAGTGAGATGAGCCTGCCCCTGCTTCCGCTAAACTGGAATGTGGAAAAGCGGGACGTATAAGTGGGGACGGGATATGTTCATCGATGAAGCCAAAATTCGCGTGCATGCCGGAGACGGCGGCAATGGCTGCATGGCATTCCGGCGCGAAAAATTCGTTCCCCGAGGCGGGCCTTCCGGAGGAGATGGGGGCCACGGCGGCGATGTATTGATGTCGTCCTCGCTCTCCCACAACACGCTGATCCACTTCCGCTTCAATCCCGAGCACAAGGCCCAGCGCGGAGGCCACGGCCTGGGCTCCAACATGTCCGGCGCGGCGGGTGAGCACCTCACCCTCAACGTCCCCGTTGGGACACTGCTGTACGACGATGCAACCGGCGAGCTGGTGTATGACTTCAGCCGTCCCAACGAGACCATCGTCATTGCCCGCGGAGGACGCGGAGGGCGTGGCAACCAGCACTTTGCCACCAGCACCCACCAGGCCCCGCGCGAGCACGAGCTGGGCCGCGCCGGAGAGGAGCGCAGTTACCGCCTGGAACTTCGCCTGTTGGCCGATGCCGGCCTGGTCGGCTACCCCAACGTGGGCAAGTCCACGCTGATCTCGCGGCTGTCATCCGCTCGACCCAAGATCGCCAACTACGCTTTCACCACGCTGGAACCCAATCTCGGCGTAGTCCAGGCCGGCGAGTTTCCCCACACCCAGTCCTATACCGTGGCCGATCTGCCCGGCCTGATCGAAGGGGCGCACCTTGGCGCCGGACTCGGCATTCAGTTTCTCAAGCACATCGAGCGAACCTCGGTCATCGTCCATCTGGTCGATGTCTCCGACAGCAGTGGCGCAGCCGGAGGAAACGACCGCCCCGACCCTGTCGCCGACTTCAAAGTCATCACCGCCGAGCTGGCGACATTCGACCCGGCGCTGGCCGCCAAGCCGACTCTTCTGGTTGCTGCCAAGATCGACGTGGCAAATCCGGCCAAGCTCAAGAAGCTGGCCGCTTTCACCAAGCGTCGCAAGCTGCCCTTTTATGCCATCTCCTCGGTCACGGGCGAGGGCATTGAGGCGCTCAAGTACGCCATCGCCGAGATGGTCGAGGCCCATCGGCGCACTCCGATCGACTTAGACGAACCAAACTTGCCAACTCCGGTTTACGGCAAGCCCGCCAAGCGCAAGCCCGCCTACCCGCCCCCCGCGCCGCGCGCCCGCGGCAGAGCGCGATAAGTCTCCGTTCCCAGCAATGCCGAGCCTGCAATCGAATCTTTCTATAGACTTGGTAGAGCGCTGCTGTTGCAGGCCGCTCCGGCTTGCAAAGTAGTATCAGCATCACGTTTTTTTGAGGATTGCCCATGAAGCTTCGCAGCATTGCCGCAGTCGCTGTACTGGCTTTCGCGACTGTTGCGGCCCATGCCCAGGTCGGCGTCGGCCTCTATTTCAACCCCGTCGCTATCCGTGTCAGCAACTCGACGGTGGACACAGGCCCGTTTGCCTTCCTTGGCCCGAACTCCACCTCCCAGGTCTTTTACGGATGCACCTTTGGCGGTTTCTACGACTTCTTCCATAAAGGACAGATCTCTGCCGGGTTCGACATGCGCGAGTCCGATCTGCACGCCAACAACGCCATGCTGAAGAGCTTCCTGGTGGGTGGGCGCGTCTCCGCTAAGCCTTTCGCGCGCCCCATCAAGCCCTACGCCCAGTTCTCCTTCGGGGTCGGCACCACCAAGCCCCCGGCCAGCACCATCCACATCAGCAAGTTCGATTACGCCCTGTACGGCGGCGTCGATTACACCCTGCAAAAGCACATCGACTTCCGCGTCGCCGAGATTGGCTACGGCTCTGTGACCACTGCCAACAGCGGGGACGTCGGCACCGGCGGTACCCTCCACATCCCCGCGTCCAACCAGATCAGCTTTAGCTCCGGTCTCGTCTTCCGCTTCTAAACCACTCCCGCATCGCTGCACCCCTCTCTCTGGGCCGTCCGCTACCCTGGCGCAACCGATAGGGGAGGCCCCCTATTTCCTTTCATTTTTCTTCGCTTGGGAGGCCTGAATTACCTATTTTTGCCACAAAGACTCCCCCTGCGCCGCGCCGTACGCCCCCCCGTTCCGGCACCGAAATCTTTTCGCTATAAAAATTTGCTGACATTGGCGTTCCATTTCTATATGCTCATCGGTGCGCCAATAACTCCTCGCAAAAGGAACACCGATGAAACTGCGAACCATTGCTCTTGTTCTATCCGTCGCCTTTGTATCTGCTGCAGCCCACGCACAAACTGGAATCTATGTCCTGGGCATAGGGCAGCAATTCACCCAGGTGGGAGTGGACAATCCACCAACCTCAAAGAGCAGCAAGAACACAGACAAAGTCTGGCTCGGCGGGGCCGCTGGGGGCGTCTACTATGACATTAACCGTCTGCCCGGGATCGGCAAGCTCAAGACCGGCCCCATCGTGTTTGGCGTTGATGGACGCGGAGACGTATTACGGATCAACATATACGGTTCCCAAATAGACCGTGTGGACGGCCTTTTCAGCATCCGCGTCGCTACCAAGAAGCCCCTTCCGCAGAAATATATGTTGAACACCACGCCCTACCTCCAGGGCGGGTTTGGCATCGGTCATACCAGGAACGCGTTCCGGACCTATTACAACAACGACTGGATCTATCAATTCAGCGTAGGCTTAGATCGCCCTCTCTCTCACAAGTACAAGCATCTCGACTGGCGCATGCTGGAAGTGAGCGGAGGCAGCCTGCAAAATTATCCCACCGGCTATTATCCCCTCGACGGCGGCAATGGCGTGGGCCAGAGCAACTATATGCTGACGTTTGGCACTGGTATCGTCTTCCGCTCGCGCTAACCTGACGCTGCAAGCTAGTACCGCCCCACCGTTACGGAGCACTGTCATGAGGGGTGGAGTGTATGCGATGACCGAGGCCCCACTTCGCTGCGCAGTTCATCTCGTTTCATCCATTCCACTTATGACCCTTCCCAGGGAGTATTTACTCCAGCATTTTCAGGTTCAATGGGGAGCGAAGGCGAACAACCGTGGGTGATTTTCTCGCCAAGGAAACCACGTTGCAGGAACATTACAACAGCGCGGAACCTGGGAGAATGCACTAGCATGACAGAATGCGCATAGCCTTCTTCGGTGGCACATTCGACCCCATCCATCGCGGTCATCTACGCCTGGCATGCGCCGCGGCAGACGCCTTTGCGCTCGACCGCGTGCTGTTTGCGCCCGTCGGCAATCAGCCCCTGAAACCAGATGCGGCCAGCGCTGCCTACGCCGACCGCATCGCCATGGCCCGCCTTGCCCTGGAATACGGAACACAACCTCAGCCCGCGACTGACAACCAACAATCTGTAACCGGCACTTCTCCCGACCCCCGCTTCACCGTCTCCACCCTCGACGCCCCGCGTCCCGACGGCAGTCCAAATTTCAGCGTAGATACCCTGGAAGCTCTCGCACACGAGTTGCCAGGCGCAACGCTCTACGTCCTCACCGGTGCCGACAGCTTCCTTGACCTGCGCCGTTGGCGCTCTCCCGATCGCCTGCTCGCGCTTGCCGAGTGGATCGTGGTCAGCCGACCCGAGTTTCCCTTGAGCGAAGCTCAACTCGCGCCGCTCGCCCTCACACCAGCCCAGCGAGCGCGAGTCCACCTGCTCACAACGGTCCACGAGGAAGCTTCCGCCACCGAACTCCGTCGCCGCTTGCAAGCCGGAGACCTTTGCCCCGGCCTGCTTCACCCCGCTGTCGCAGCCTACATCCAAACTCACGGCCTCTACCGCTGAGTTCTCTGCTGTCTCGAAGCTCGCAGATTCCTCTGGCATGGCTCGCCGATGCTAGACTCATGCGGTATGGCGATCAAATCTGAGGGCGAGGGCAAGCAGGGAACCCTGGCCGGTCTCTGGCTGGAACCCACTGCGCCCAAACGCGCCCGGCAAACCCCGCGTATCCCGTCGCTGGAGCCTCGAACTGCGAACCTGGAAGCTCGCCCAGGCAGTGCGTCCGCACCATGGAGCGTCCGCAACCTGGTCAACGACCTCCGCCAGCACGTAGAGACCGCCTACGCCGACCTCTGGGTTGAAGGCGAGGTCTCCAACTGCCGCACGGCACCCTCGGGCCACGTCTACTTCACTTTAAAAGATGGCGAGGCGCAGCTTCCGGTTGTGCTCTTCCGCCGTCAGGCGCAACTGCTGCGCTTTCAGCCGCAGGACGGCCTCGCGGTCCTGGTGCGCGGCCGTGTCTCGGTCTACGAGTCGCGCGGCCAGCTTCAGCTCATCGCCGAGACACTGGAGTCGCGCGGCACTGGGGCCCTGCAACTGGCGTACGAACAACTCAAGGCCCGCCTGCTTGCCGAGGGACTCTTCGACCCCGGCCGCAAGCGCCCGTTACCCGAATTTCCATGCACGGTTGGCGTTATCACCTCCACCAGCGGCGCTGTGCTCCACGACATCATCAAAATCATTCGCCGTCGCCACGCGCGTTTGAACCTGCTGGTCTATCCAGCCACCGTGCAGGGCCCCGAATGCGCCGCTTCGGTGGCAGCAGGCATCCGCTGGTTCAATCAGAGCCAGACCAATCAGAGTCAGAGCAAACAGAGCCACCGCAATAAGAGCCAGCCCGGCAAGCTCTCCTGCCAGACCGATCTCATCCTCATTGCGCGCGGTGGAGGCCCTCCGGAAGATCTTGCCGGCTTCAACGACGAAACCCTTGCCCGCGAGATCGCGGACTCCGCGCTGCCGGTTGTTTCTGCGATCGGACACGAAACAGACTTCACCATTGCGGATTTTGTCGCCGATCTGCGCGCCCCTACGCCATCAGCCGCGGCCGAGCTCATCACCGCCGCCCAGCACGGCATCGAGGAGCGCGTCGCGGCGCTCGATGCACGCGTTCGCCGCGCCATCCGCTACCAGCTCATGCTAGCGCGGCAGCGCTTCACGGAGCTTTCGGTTGCCCAGATACAAAACCGGTTGCAGGCCCTCATCGGACGCCGTACGCAGCGCCTTGATGACCTGCGCCACCGCCTCGCTCTGGTCGCCGATCGCCGTCTGCGCGAGCGCGCCAGCCAGCGTGCAGCCCTCACAGCGCGACTGGAACGCCACAACCCATCTGCCCGTCTTGCCCTCGCCCGGCGCCGCCTGGAAGCTGCCAGACATTCGCTCAGTCGCATTGCGCTTGCCAGCATTGCCGAGCGCGCAACCCGGCTCAACCAAGCCGCCGCCCGCCTCGATGCGCTCTCACCGCTGGCCGTGCTGACCCGCGGCTATGCGCTGGTATACACGGAAGCGGGCCGGCTCCTGCGCAACGCCACGGAGGCCCTGCCCGGCCAGACCATCCGAGCGCGCCTGGCCAACGGCTCAGTGACCGCCGAGGTCAAGTCCACAGGATCCGCATGACCGAGGGCCGGAACCAGAGGGAAGCAGCGCAAACCGGCATAATGGAGACAGAGTTCCGCATCCAACTCCCTCGGTTCCGCATCCCTAACAGTGAGAGATCCCATGCTGCCTTTTCACGAATTATTGCTGCGCGTGCCACTTCGCGAATTGTCGCTGCTCGCGTCTCTGGTGGGAGCGTCGGCGGTCCTGGTCTGGCGCGTGCAGGAGGGCCGCACCGCCGTCACAACCAAAAAAATCCTCATCCCGCCGCTCGGCATGGCAACGGGATTCTGCATGTTCCTGGCCCCGGAGTTCCGCTTTCCGTTACTGTGGGCGGTCTGTGCTTTCCTGCTTGGAGCTGTTGTGTTCGCCTACCCAATGCTGCGCACATCGCGTCTGATTCGCGACGGCAACGTCATCATGATGCAGCGTTCCAACGTCTTCTTCGGGGTTGTGATCATCCTCGCGGCCATTCGGATTCTTGCCCATAGCTACATCGACAAGTACGTGGACGTGAAGCAAACGGCCGCGCTCTTCTTCGTTCTTGCCTTCGGGATGATCCTGCACTGGCGTCTGCGCATGTTCTTCGAGTATCGTCGGCTCACTAACGGTTAGGGATCGGCTGCAGAGGGAAACCTTAAGCCACGGTTAACCAGACGCCTGACTCAAAAGCGACAATGCTCCGCGCCTGCAACACAGCAGATAATAGATACGGAGAAAGATTCGCATGAAGAAGCTGTTTGGGACGGACGGCATTCGCGGCGTCGCCGGCCAGTTCCCGCTCGACCCTGCCACCATCCACGCCGTCGGCCTCGCGCTGGCGCATCACTTGGGAGAATCGCCGCGCGTTCTGCTTGGGATGGATACACGCGAATCCAGCGACTGGATCGCCGCCTCGCTGACCGCAGGTCTCGCTGCTGGCGGCGCGAGCGTGGAAAACGCGGGATCCATCCCCACGCCCGCCGTCGCGTACCTCGCCCGCGCGCACAAGTTCAGCGCAGGCATTGTGATCTCCGCCTCGCACAATCCCTGGCAGGACAACGGCATCAAGCTCTTCGGCCCGGACGGCTACAAACTGCCCGACACGACTGAGCTGGCCATCGAATCCGAAATCTTCCGTCGCATTGAGTCTCAAAGTGTCGCACCGCAAACCACGAACTCCGAACCCCATGTCAACGAGGCCGACCGCGCCGAGTACATCCGCTCGCTGCTCGCCGCCGTCCCCAGCCTCTCGCTCGACGGCCATCGTATTGTCATCGACTGCGCCAACGGAGCTGCCAGCGCCATCGCGCCCCAGCTCTTCGCGGAACTCGGCGGTACCGTCATCCTCACCCACGCCTCGCCCAACGGCCGCAACATCAACGAGAACTGCGGCGCGCTCTATCCCAAGACGGTTGCAGCGGAAGTGGTACAGCATCACGCGGAGATGGGTATTACCTTCGATGGCGACGCCGACCGTGCGCTCTTCGCCGATGAGAACGGCAAGGTGGTCAACGGCGATGCAGTGCTCTTGCTTGCGGCCCGAGACCTGGCCGCACGCGGCCTGCTTACCAACTCCACCGTCGTTGCGACGACCATGTCCAACATGGGACTGGAGGCAGCACTGAAGCGTTCCAACATAAAAATGCTGCGCGCGCCCGTCGGCGACAAGTACGTCCTGGAAGAGATGCTGGCCTCCGGAGCGGCACTGGGCGGCGAACAGTCCGGCCACATCCTCTTCACCGGCCGCTCCACCACCGGCGACGGCCTGCTGACCGCGCTGCTTCTGCTGGACATCATCCATCGCACGGGCAAGACGCTGGCCCAGCTCACCGCCGACCTGAAGGCCTTTCCCCAGATCATCGTCAACGTGTGCGTGCGCGAGAAGCGCCCGCTCGACCAGATCCCTGCGGTCGCGGCAGCCATCGCCGCCGCCGAGGCCGCGCTGGCCGACTCAGGTCGCGTCGTCATCCGCTACTCCGGCACCGAAGCGCTGGCCCGCGTCATGATCGAGGCCGAATCCGAGGCGCAGATGCACCGGCACGCCAACGCCATCGCCAGCGCCATCCGCAACGAACTCGGCGCGTAGGAACACATGACTATCCTGTGTCTAATCTGGCGATAGCTATAGGTGTGCCGCAGCTGCATACTCCTCATCGCTGACGGGTGCGAGCCAGGCCACATGCACGCCGGCAGCGTTGGCCTCCTGCATGGCCAGATGAACCATGGTGTGTCCCGGCGCAGCGCCGTGCCAATGCACCTCGTCCGGCTCGATCCACACCGTATCTCCCGGATGGATGGCCTGCGCTGGCTGCCCTTTCAACTGCACCAGCCCAACCCCCTCGAATACATGCAACGCCTGGCCCAGCGGGTGGGTGTGCCAGGCTGTACGCGCTCCCGGCTCGAAAGAGATTCGGAACGCCTTGAACCGCGCTGGCGCCGAAGCAATCACAATCTCATCCTGCCACACCGTGCCGGTAAACCAATCCTCCTGCCCACGCCTGCATCCACGCATCTCACTGGTTAGAATTTTCATGGCACAATCGTAACTCTAAACTCGGAACTGCGGCCACAAAGCAGCCACGCGCTATCATCTAAGGAAGGTCTGCACAAGTTTTCAACATTCCCGCAGGGGCTAAAGCCCCCGTGATTTTGCGGCACTTACGGACGGGCTGAAGCCCGTCCCTTTCAAAACGTGGACTTGTGCAGGGATTTCCTAAGGCAGGACACCATGCATCCGGCGACCTCACAGACCGCGCGATGAGTATCTCGAAATCCAAAGCCGAAGCCGCCCACTCGCTGAGTCTTGTACCTAAGCCTCGGCGCGCCCGCGATCTGTTGCAACTGAAAGCCTTTCCCGTCCATCCCTTCGACCAGATGCATGGCGTGCATACCAGCGGCCTGGTTCCTGGCACTCACCTTGTATCAGGCCACGCCAACGACGAGCACATGACCGCATACTACGGTGTTGCGCCCAGCATTCTGCGCGCACTGATTGGCTCCTGGCGCGAGACTGTGCCGCCGCACCCCATCCACAGCTATACGTTTATCGACGTGGGCGCGGGCAAGGGGCGCGCAGTGCTGGTTGCCAGCGAGTACCACTTCCGCAAAGTCGCCGGCATCGAGCTGAACCCGGGGATGGCCGCCATCGCTCGGCAGAATGTGGAGCACTGGACGCGCGCGCACAGTGAGGACCCAACCGCCGCCAGCATCGCTCCCATTGAGATCTATGAGCAGGACGCGCTGGACTTCGAGCTACCCGGTACGCCCACGCTGCTTTTCCTCTTCCATCCCTTTGAGGCGCCGGTGCTGAAGCAGTTGCTGCGACGCATCGAGACGCAGTTTGCCAATCGGCCCGGCTCGCTGGATCTGCTCTACGTCAACGCCGAGTGCGCCAATGTGATCGACCGCAACCCAGCCTTCACGCAGCTTTTTCTGGAAAACGTCCCCATGTCGCCGGAGGACCACGCAGCCGACCGCGAAGCCATCGCGCAGCAGAAGGAGTATGGCTCCACGGGCGATGAAGAGTGCGCCATCTATCGCTATACGGGCCGCGCGCGAGGGCCCAACTTCGATCCCGCCGCATAACCTGATTTGGCTTATCCTTCGCAGCTTGACCTACCGCGACTTGACTCCCTCTTGCGTCCATCCTTCTGGAATCCGAAACAAGGCGGCGTCGGGCTCCACGCGCTTCAAATCCATGATTGCCGTCACCTCCTCCCCCGAAACCGGATCGACATGCCGCCGCAAAAGGTCCATCCCCAACTCATCGCTGTACCAGAACTCATCCAGCATTACGGTAGTCTTCCCGTCCCGGACCACGGTCACGGTCGTCCGCTGTCCCCAGGCTCGATAGCCAAGGATCGTCTGTTCCGGCAGCGCTTCCACCTTCACCGTAGTCGCGCCTTTGGTTTGCACCGTTGTCCCTGCGGGCGGCTTTGGATCCGCCGCCTCCGTAGCCCCCACATAGATCACCACTTTGTGATCCGGAGGAACAAAATGTAGAAACCTGTGCTCAAGCGGGTCGTGAACATTCGGCCGGTATGGGATGTCCTTGGATTCCGGCTTGCCCACTACCGGGTGTTCATCGCTGTACCACCGACCCGCACTGTCGCGCGCAATCACATCTTCAGATGACGCCGTGACCATCGTTCCATCTGCCAGGCTGCGCTTGAGCATCGTCATCGAAGTCGCGATAAACGGCATCCCTGCTCGCGTCTCAACCCACATATGCGGCTGTGTATGCGGCGTGGTTGTTTGCCCCGTACCGTATCTAGCGAATCCCACAATCACTAACGCGAACCCTACCCAACAACACGCCCTCATCTCTGTCTCTCGCTTGTGTTCATGGCTTCTGGTAAATCTCTTCCTTAAACCCCGGAGGCACCTCAAACAGCGAATGCGGCGGATCATGCCGATCCACCCGCTCCACATGGATTGTCACGTCAGCCTTCACCGGATTCACAGCATAAATCTCCATATCCACCGCCAGTTCGTCCGAGTACCAATCCTCCATCACCGTGGTCAGAGGCTTCGAACTCCCCATCACCTGCGGAGCAAACGTCGTCGTCCACCGCTGACCCCATTCCGCGGTCCCGTCTTCGGTCCGCGTTCCAAGGTCTTCCAACACGATCGATTCGTTTCCCGCATACATCCCATCCCGTTTGTAAGGCTTGATCTTCCCCCGCGGCCTGTCCGACGGTGTATATATCCCCCCTCCTCTTTAGCCAACAGCGCGGTCTTGCGGGCCATATCGAGATCCATGAAAATATGCGTCACTGGATCCCACACCTGCGCGTTCGGCAACCCGGGCGCATAGCTTCCGCCGACAGGATGCATCCTGTGTTCGCAGTACCAGCGCCCCACTGCATCCCGTGCAACCAGATCGCGCGCCACATAGGTTCGCGGAGTCCCATCTTCAGCTACCTGCTTCACGGTGGTTACAATCCACGCCGAAAATGGATGCCCCGTAATCGAAGCTACGTGCACGTATGAATCAGCTTTAAGATCAATCTGCGCCCTTGCCGCGCCCGTCTCGGGTGTATACGGCACACCGTCCTTTCCCACCTGCCAGGGATCCGGCCGCTGCCCATACGCGACCCAAACCGACGCAGTTACGAACAGCAAAACCCGCGCCCATTGCATGCACAGAAATATACACCCGCCCGCTCCCACTTCAAGGCGCAGAATATGAAGCTGACCCCTAACCACCCCAAACCTGCTACTCCTTCAGACGCACGATCAGGCCGCGTTCGTCGCCCTCGCCGTGCTCCATGTAGATCTCGCCGGCGGAACGCTTCACGATACTCTCGAAGCGCTCGCCCCATTCGATGAGCAGAAGCGAGTCGGGATAGCTCGCCATCTCGTCGATGCCGAGGACGGCGATCTGTTCCTCGGTCTCCAGGCGGTAGAGGTCGAGATGAAAGAGCCGGACGGAAGTACCCACATATTCATGCACGATGGTGAAGGTGGGGCTGGTCACCTCATCCTCGGTTGCCGCGCCCAGCGCCGCTGCGATTCCCTTCACCAGCGTGGTCTTGCCCGCGCCAACCTCGCCGCGCAGAATCACGAGGAGCGGCGGATGCAGCATCGCGGCGATGCGCTCGCCCAGCGCCAGCGTCTCTTCCACAGAGCGCGTCTTGAACCTTTTCTCCCGCATCAGCTTTGCTCCACGCCATTCAACCCGCAGATCCAGATCAAGTCATCGGCGTCCTTCGCGCGATAGCGGAAGGCGTCCGAGAGATGGGCCAGCGTATCGGTGGCCAGCACCGTGTGCTCGTCCATGGCTCGGGCGGCCCCGCCGTTGCCCGTCACACAACAGTCCGCTGCGAGTCCATGCAGATAGACCGCTGCCTCCACTGCGCGCGCAACATCGTTCGGGAACTGGGCAAGCATTGCGGCAATGATTCCGGTCAGGATGTCTCCGCTGCCTCCCTTGGCCATTGCGGGGTTGCCGCTGGTGTTCACCGCGACCCGCCCGTCGGGATGGGCAATGAGCGTGCGCCATCCCTTCAGCACCAGAGTCAGCTTGTGTTCCGTGGCAAAGCTGCGCGCAAGATGAATGCGATCGGCCTCGACTGCGGCGACCGACAGTCCGGAGAGGCGCGCCATCTCGCCTGGATGCGGCGTCAGGACAAGGGTTCGACCACTTCCATCCAGCAGATTGGCTCGCCCTGCAAAAGCGTTGAGTGCATCGGCGTCGATCACCATCGGCAAGCTGCAATCTACAACAAAATTGCGTACAAACTCCGGCGCTTCACCTTCAGTCGTAAGCCCCGGCCCGATGGCCACCACGGAGATTCGCTTCGCCTTCATCAGTGCGAACAGGCCATCGGCGGCAAGATTCTCCATGGATACCGCTCCCTCCGGACTCTCTCGCAGCGGCGCAAGCATCAACTCCGGGGAAACTCCGGCGACCAACTCCAGAATGCTCTTCGGCACTGCTGCGGTGACCAGCCCCGCGCCCGCGCGCAGTGCTGCCAGTGAGGCCATCGAGGGCGCACCGGCAGTCCCATAACTTCCGCCGGCCACCAGCACATGGCCATACATTCCTTTGTTCGAGTTCGCATCGCGAGGCTGCTCTGCGATCGATTTCGCCGTGCCTGCCCAGCTCAAGTTGCCGCTGGAGACGATCGACTCGGCGGGCGATCCTATTTCCGCAACGACGATCGGGCCAAACGTCGCGCTGGTCAGGTGGCCGAAAACGTGCGCCAACTTCGGCCGGGTAAATGTAACCACCGCATCGGCGCGAAACGCGTTCTGCGCGGTCTGCTCGGTCGAGTCGGCATCCCATCCCGACGGCAGATCGACGGCAACCACCGGCGCGGCGGAGTTTGCAACCAACTCGCGAAGAGCCGCAGGCAGACCACGCAGCGGCGGCTTGAAGCCAGTGCCTACCACGGCGTCGATCAGCAGATCCGCCGAAGCGATCGCATTGCTTGCCGACGTCGGCGCGGCTTCATCCAGAATGCACGTAATCGCGACCGCCGGAGCCTCTGCGTGGAGCCTGGCCAGCGCGGCAGCGGCTTCGCCCTTCACCTCATCCTCGCGACCCAGCAATAAAACCGCAGCATCCACGCCCGCCTCTGCCAGCATGCGCGCCGCCACGAATCCGTCGCCGCCGTTGTTGCCCTTGCCGCAGAGCACGAGAACGCGCTCCGCCTCCGGAACCTGTCGCAAACAAAACTCCGCGACAGCTCTTCCCGCGTTCTCCATCAACTTCGCCAAAGGCACACCGAACTGTTCCGCCGTGCGCCGGTCCGTCGCGCCCATCTCCGTTGACGACAAAATCTCCATCTGTCCCTTCTACGCGCATTGGGGCGGCAACGCCAAGTCCTTCCTGTATTTGACTCTAAACTCGCCTCTCTTCGCTCTCTCGCGGGTTCATCCCCTCGCGTCTTTTCTGCGCGCGCACCCGTCTCAGAATTATGCTCTCTCCGCGCTTCTTATCCCTCGCTGCGTCCGCCCTCGCACTCACCCAGTTTCCCATGCCACTCACCTGCCCGGCACAGGCCACCCCTGGTGCTGCCACTCCGCCGCGCACCTGGGTGGACAAGGACACTGGCCATCGGGTGTGGCGGCTGAGCGACGAGCCGAACTCCGGCGGCTTCTACTTCAACGTGAATGCCTATACGCCAGACGGCAAGCAGATGATCTATACCGCGCCGGATGGAATCCATGTGATGGACATGGCGACGTTGAAGACCAAATTGCTGGTGGCAAACCCGCCGGGCGCTACCGGTGGAGCGGGTATGGTCCATGCG